>OLKX01000440.1_pt1 | contig 29762 bp, 23 predicted proteins | sample 1604201 | NCBI WGS metagenome assembly OLKX01 (sample SAMEA104055716, study PRJEB20765) | soil metagenome | biome: Arctic tundra; feature: Polygonal ground; material: soil | place: USA | collected 2011-09 | depth 0-0.5 m
GCGGCTGCGCAGGCTGCGCGCGGTCGCGGAGCGGACGGCCATCCGCGGGCTGTCGTGGTCGGGCTACGTGCGGCGCAGGGAGATCGAGCTGCCGACCGACGGCTGGACGCTGATCCACAGCGCCCAGCAGCTGCTGGGCGAGTCCCCCCTGCCGTACGTCGTCGACTTCGAGTGTGTCGAAGTCTTCTGTCTCTACCAGCGCATCGCGCTGAGCCGGCCGCGGGCCCGCCGCGCGCTCCTCGACGCGATGAGCGATGAGCGCTGCCGCATCCTGCTGCCCTGGTCGCAGGCTGCCCGGCGCGGCATCGAGGCGGCGCTCGGAGCGCGGGCCGCGGAGCGCCTGCGGGCCAAGATCGAGACCGTGTTGCCGGCGATCCGCCCCCGCGTCTCGCATCCAGCGCAGCGAGACGCGGGCCCGTTGCGCGTGCTGTTCATCGGCACCGCCTTCGAGGCCAAGGGAGGGCTCGAGGCGATCCGGGCGATCCGGTCGGTGCGCGCGAGCCACGATGTGGTCCTCGACGTGCTCAGCAACATACCGCCACGCTGGAGGGGCGAGATCGAGGCCACGACGGGTGTCACCGTGCACGCGTGGCCCGCTTCGGCGGCGACCGTGGAAGCGCTCTTTCAACAGGCGCAGCTGCTGATGTTCCCCTCGCACATGGACACGCTTGGCTTCGTGATGCTCGAGGCGATGGCGCACGGCGTGCCGGTGCTCGCCACGCGGCACTTCGCCGCTGGGGAGATCGTCCAAGACGGAGTGTCTGGCATCGTCATCGACGCCGAGAACCCGTTGTACGGCGAGGATGGACTGTGTCGCTTCCCGCGCACGCTGCCGCCCCCGCGATCCTTCCGCCGGGCGCTCGCGGCGCCCTCGGAGGCGTACGTCGGCCGGCTGGCCGAGGCGCTCGCGGGCCTCGCGGAGGAGCGCGATCTGCACGAGCGGTTGGCCGCCGGCGCGCTGGCGCGGGTCACCGACGGCGCCCTCTCGATGGCGCGCCGCGGTGAGGATCTCGCGCGCGTCTATCGCCGAGCGCTCGCGTCGTGAGCTTCGCGCGACGCGGCCCCGACAGCCTCGACAGTTAGGCTGTGCGGGAATGTTCGGAGAAGGCAGCACGATCCGCAAGCGGCGGCTTTGGGACAGCGCGGCGGCGGTCAGGGCCTACGCGCTGGCGCGTCGCGCGGCGGAGCGCGTCGGGCTGCAGATAGTGCTGAAGACCTACTACAGCCCGATCCCCGACCTCGCCACGCTGCCGGAGTCGGTCTGGGAGGAGCCGGACCCGCTGCGCGGGATCGATCTCGATCTCGATGCGCAGCTCGCCAGCCTGCAGGATCGGTTGTCCGGCCTGATCGCGGAGTTCGCGCCCGGAGAGGCCGGGAGTCAGGACTACGAGACGCTCAACGCGTCCTATCCGCTTCCCGACGCGCGCCTGCTCTATGCGGTCGTGCGCGATCTGAAGCCCGCGTCGGTCATCGAGCTCGGCTCCGGTCAGACCAGCCGCGTCATCGCCCAGGCGTGCGCGGCCAATGCGTCCGAGGGCGTCCGCTCGAACTTCCGTGCGTTCGACCCCTTCCCGACCGCGGTCGACGATTCGCTGCCTGGTCTCTCCTCGCTGGAGCGCATCCCCGCTCAGGCTGTGCCCGAGACCGTGTTCAGCGAGCTCGCGGCCGGCGACATCCTGTTCGTTGACACCACCCACACCGTCAAGATCGCCAGCGACGTGAATCGCATCATCCTGCGTGTGCTGCCTCTGCTCGCCTCCGGCGTGGTGGTGCACTTCCACGACATCTGCCTGCCCTACGAGTACCCCAGGTACCTGTTCGAGGACTACGCGCTCTACTGGGCCGAGCAGTATCTATTGCAGGCCTTCCTGTCGATGAACCCGAGCTTCGAGGTGCTCTACGCGACCAATGCGCTGTGCCGGGATCGCCCGGCGGAGGTCGAGCGGGCCGGGCTGGCCGGGCCGGGTGAGAGCGGGAGCTCGTTCTGGATACGGCGCCGCTGAGCCGTGGACCGGAGGGTCGGGCGATCGGCCGCTCGGCCTACACCTCGCCGCGCACCCGCCTCAGCAGCAGGCCCAGCCCGCGACGGCGAGCCAGGTGACAGGCGGCGCCCGCGAGCAGGCGCTGGCTGTTGGCGTCCAGCGGAAGGGCGAAGATCGCGGGCAGCGAGAGCTTCAGCGCCCACGGCGCCGGCGAGCGCCGCCAGGAGGCGAAGCGGTACTCGAACAGGGCCGGGTGGCGGCTGCGCAGCAGCGCGTAGATCTCGCCGTGCCGGGTGGCCGAGTCGCCGAGCATGCGCGGGCCGTGCTGACGGTACTCGTACACGACGATCGGCACGCGCACCCCTCGCATACCGCGCTCGGCGAGCCCCATCAGCATGTCCCAGTCCTCGTATCCCCCGCGCAGCTCCCACCCGCCGGCTGCCAGCAGCGCCGAGCGGCGGACGAGCACCGAAGCCGGGATGTCGTTCTGGTAGCTGATCTGCCACGGGTCGAGCGAAGGCGCTGTCTGCTGGCGCCAGCTGCGCTCGCCGAAGAGCCGGTAGTCGCCCCAGGAGAGCGCCAGCCCGGGGTCGCGGTCGAGCGCCTCGGCGAGCGCCGCCAACGCGCCGGGCAGGAGTCTGTCATCCGCGTCGAGGCAGAAGACGTAGTCGCTGGCCGTTGCGTTCACGCCCGTCATGCGTGCCGCGCCCAGGCCTCCGTTGGGGCGATGCACGACGCCGACGCCCTCGCCTTCCAGTGACCGGAAGGCCTCGAGTGTGGCGGCGTCGGTCGACCCGTCGTCGACGACCACCAGCTCGTCGAGCCGGTCCTGCGCCCGAGCCGAGCCGACGGCCTCCGCGAGCGTCGCGCCGTCGTTGAAGCAGGGGATGACCACGCTGATGGAGCCCGCCCGCGGACGAGGGCGAGGAGCGGGTTGGGGTGGGGCGCCCGACACGGCTCCTATGATGCCGGTCATGCTCGCCGACCACACGACCGCCACGCTGGTGGTCGGTCGACACGTCGACTGGCGGGAAACCTGAGGCTGCTGGTCTTCAGTCCCTACTTCCCTCCGCATGTGGGCGGCTTGGAGGGGTATGTGAGCGACCTCAACGATGTGCTGATGCGCTCGGAGAGAGTTGACGCGATCACGGTCTTCGCTCCCTGGCTACCGCAGGAGGGCGCGCTCGCGGAGGATCGCGGCGACGGCTACCGGATCGTGCGCTATCCGGCCTTCGAGCTGATTCCCAACTTCCCCGTGCCGAAGCTGTGGAGCCGCGGCCTGTGGCGCGCGCTGCGCGCGACCCGGCCGGCCGGCCAGGACGTCTTCGTGAGCCACACTCGATTCTTCCTGACCTCGGCCTTTGCCCTGCTCTGCGCTCGGGCTGTCCGTCGTCCGCTGCTGCACGTGGAGCACGGGTCGGACTTCGTCCAGCTGAGCGGTCGCGCGCCGCGCGCCGCGGCACGGCTCTACGACCTCTCCTTCGGGCGGCTTCTCCTGCGCCACGCCGACGGGGTCATCGCGGTCTCGCACGCCGCCGCCGCATTTGTGCAACGGCTCGCCGGCCGCCACGCCGAGGTTGTCCACCGCGGCATGTGGGTGGAGCGCCTGGATGCGGCCGAGCCCGACCCCGAGCTGCTCGAGTGGGCCGCCGGGCGCCCCCTGGTGACGTTCGTCGGCAGGTTGATAGACGGCAAGGGAGTGCCCGATCTGCTGCACGCGTTCGCTGCGCTCGATGGGGCGCAGCAGGTCGCGTGCATCGTCGGCGACGGTCCCCGCCGCGCCGAGCTCGAAACGCTCGGCGAGGATCTCGGCATCTCCGAGCGGCTCCGGTTTGCAGGCTATCTGCCGGAGGCGCGGGCATGGAGCGTGATCCGAGCCTCGGATGTCGTCGTGAACCCCAGCTATACAGAGGGCCTGCCCACGTCTGTCCTGGAGGCCGCGCTGCTGGGCAGGGCCGTGCTCGCGACCGACGTGGGCGGTACACCGGAGATCGTCACAGACGGCCGTGGTGGACTCCTTGTAAAGGCTCACGACGTCGACGGTCTGCGCTCGCGTTTGACGCGGCTGCTGGCGGACCCGGACCTGCGCGCGCGGCTGGGCAGCACAGCACGCGCCGAGGCCGTGGGGCGCTTCGATTGGCCTGCTTGCGCGGAGCGCTTCCTCGATCTCGCGGAGGGACTCGCCTCCACGCGCACCGGCGCGGGCGCTCAGTTCACGTGCGCGGGGGCCTCCTCGAGCACCTCCTCGAACACCGACTCGTAGCGCGCGACGATGTCCTCCCAGCGGTGATTCGCCTCCCACGCCGCATGGCCCTGCGGCCCGAGCTCCGCCCGCTTGCCGTCGAGGATCTGCTCGGCCGCTCTCAGCAGCTCCGCACTGCTCGCGGCGACGATGCCGCCGGGGAGCTCGGAGACGTTGCCCACGTCATAGCTCACCCACGGCGTGCCGGCGGCCATCGCCTCCAGGATGACCAGCGGCGCGCACTCCACACGGGAGGTGAACAGGAAGAGATCGGCCGCCGCGATCGCGCTCGTGACCGCTCCCGGCACGGAGCCGTCCACGATCCGCAGCGGCTGGAAGCGTGCGCGCGCCTCGCACGTCAGCTGACAGCCGCGCAGAGCGTCGAGGCCGCGGCGGGGCGGCGCGACGACCGCGCCCATGAGCGGGCGCTCCCGGGCGAGAGCCCGGACCATGCGAGCGAACTGCGCGTGGCCCTTGCTGAGGACATGGCTGCCGACGGTCACGGCGAGCGCCCGTGCCGGAGCCTGCAGTCCCAGCGTGTCCTCGGAGGCCGGCGGGTCGGCCCCGTTGGCCACCACGTACATCCGCTCGACGCCGGAGGCCTGCGCAAAGCGCCAGTCCTGGTAGACGGTCGAGTGCAGGATCAGGGCGTCATAGCGGCGTAGGCGCTCGGGCATCATCGCGAAGTAGCTCTCGTAGCGACGCTTGCCCAGCCCCGAGAAGCCGCATGGCGCGAGGACCATGCGCGGGCGCCGATCGCGTTCGAGAAGCTCGAAGCAGCAGTCCGTCGCCCAGGTCTGGGCGGCGTAGTTGAACACGATGTCGGGTTGGATCTCGCCGATCAGGCTGCTGACGGCCGCTCGGTCGCCGTGGATCCCACGGACCTCGTTGCCGCTCACGGCGACCCGGTGCACGCGAACCCCCGCGAGCTCGGTCTCCCCGGTAGTGCCGCTGGTCAGCACATGAACCTCGTGGCCGCGAGCGGCGAGACCCTCGCTCACGCGCTGGACGACCCGCTCGGCGCCGCCGATCGCGGGCGCGTATTTCTCGACCGTCGCCAAGACTCGCAAGGAGGTATCCCGCGCCCGTCAGCTGGTGGGCGTCAGCTGCTCGCCGACGCGCGCCGGGTCACGTGCCTCGATGCCGGCCTCGCCGATACCGACCTGCTCGCCCATTCGTTCCAGGCGCTCATGCTGCTCCTGGACGTGTCGCTGAAGTAGCCCCAGCCGTTGGGCGAGCATCTTGTTCTGGTCGGAGAGCCGGGATATGGCCAGCGAGAAGTGCACCAGCAGCACGAGCACCACGCCGAAGGCCACCGCGAACAGAGCCGAGGGCGGGTAGGAGATGCCCAGCGCCGAAGCGAGCGACGTGAGCAGACCGCTCCACACCGCGAGCACCAGCAGCAGGAACGTCGAGAAGATCCAGAGCAGCGCGTAGCGCTCCATCAGCCGCTTGCGGCGCACCAGCTCGAGGATCAGCAGCAGCAGCCCTCCGCTGATGACGATTGCGATGACGCGCTGAGTCCCCATGCCGCTCAGATGCCCGGTTCGGCGCTGATTGGAGTGTCTCCCAGCTCCACGTTCGGGTTGGAGCGGAACAGGCCGATGAACACGGCGAGCAGGACCTTGATCATGTAGTAGATCGGCTGCGTGGAGGAGATTGCGGACACCCCGCTGGTACGCGGGCGCATCAGCACCGGGACCTCGCAGCTATTGAGACGGTGCGCGTGCATCATCAGAATCGCCTCCACCTCGGGATAGTCGTGCGGGTAGTCGCGGGCGAAGAGCTCGATGCCGATTCGGCTGGTCATGCGCAGTCCGGAGGTCGGGTCGGTGACTCGCCGGCCGGTGATCGTCGAGACCAGTCGAGCGAAGATCGTGATCCCCACACGGCGTGACGCCGAGGAGCGATGCCCGTCGCCGTCGGCCTCGAGGAAGCGTGACCCCGTGACCATGTTGAGACTCGGATCGCCATGCAGGTGGCGCAGCAGATCGTGGATGTAGCGCGGGTCGTGCTGTCCGTCGCCGTCGATCTGCACGGCCACCTCATAGCCGTTCTCCTGCGCGTAGACGTATCCGGTCTGCACAGCGCCACCGATCCCGACATTGAACGGCAGGCGAACCACTTTTGCCCCGGCCGCTTCGGCGCGCCTCGCGGTGTGGTCGGTCGAGCCATCGTCCACGACGAGGACGTCGAAGTCGGGGGCGAAGTGGCCGATCTCCTCGACGGTCGAGGAGATCGCCTCGACCTCGTTGTGGGCGGGAACGATTGCGAGATAGCGGTTCATGCGATGAAGGATCGTCCTTGGAGGTCTACAAGCTGTACTGGCGGGAACGCAAGCTGTACTGGCAGGAACGGTTCCCGGCTGGTGCAGTTGCGGTGGGCGAGCGCCGATATTCCCTCAAACGGTAGCGACTCGCCTGGCCGGCAAAGCGATGCGCGCGGTTTTCGCGACGCGCGTGCGTGATACTGGTGCCCGCCGATGACGAGATCAAACCGCTGCGCCGATCGGCGTTCGATGGCGATCAGGCGTGTCGTGCACGAAGCTCGAGGCGGGCACGACGCGGCATCGAGGCTCCGAGCATGGTAGGGCCGCCGTCGGACCCGGTCGAGGAGTTGCCCACCGACGTTCTCGACACCGCACGGGCGGGCGGGCTGGTGATGCGCGGCGCGGTCCTGCGACTCGGTGGATTTACCGCCGGAGGGATCCTCACGGCGGCATCGGCGATCCTGCTCGCGCGCCATCTCGGGAAGGTCGGATTTGGCCAGTACGCGACGATAGTCGCGCTCGCAACGCTCGTCGCGCAGCTCACCGAGGGCGGGCTCACGAGTCTCGCCACGCGCGACTTCGCGTTGGCGACGCCGGAGCGCAAGGCGAAGATGATCGGCGACCGACTCGGACTGCAGTTCCTCACCACGCTCGTCGCAGTCGCCATCTGCGGCGTCTTCGCGCGCCTCGCCGGCTACGGCGCGATTCGCACCTGGGGAGCGCTGGCGGCGGCATTGGGGCTCGGTCTCGCGATGCTCCAGACCACCGTCGCCGTTCCGCTTACGGCGAGCCTGCGCTTCGCAGCGACGAGTGGGTTGGAACTCGCGCGTCAGGCGATTCTCGTCGCCTTGACGGTGGCGCTCGTGCTCTTCGGGGCGGGACTGCTCCCGCTGCTTGCGATGCTCATACCGTCGAGTCTCGCTGCGCTCGCGGCGACCTGGGTGCTCGCCCGTCGTGAGGTCCGTCTACGCCCGTCGTTCGCGCTGCACTCATGGGTCGTACTGATGCGACCGGCCCTCGTGCTCTCGCTCTCGAGCGGGATCGCCACCATCTACATCTTCACGACCCAGATCCTCACCTCCCTCTCTACGAGCCCGGCTCAGACCGGCCTGTTCGCGGCATCGTTGAGGGTCTTCGCGGTGGTCGCCTCGATTCCGGGGCTCCTGGTCATGTCGGCGCTGCCGCTGCTCGCACGTGCCGCCCGCGACGACGCTGATCGTCTCGAGTTCGCACTCCAGCGGCTCTTCGAGGTGGCATTGATCGTGGGGGTCGGCGTGGGGGTCATGCTGATCGTGGGTGCGCCGCCGATAATCGCGGTCATCGGCGGATCCGAATACTCCCAGGCGGTTGGACCGCTGCGGATCGAGGGCATCGCCGTCCTGGGAGCATGTCTCACCCCCGTATGGAGCACGGGTCTCCTGGCCCTGCACCGTCACTCCGCGCTGCTTGTCTGCAACCTTCTCGCCTTGGCCGTCACCGCAGGGCTGACGCTGGCGCTGGCCCCCGTCATCGGTGCCCGTGGCGGCGCGTGGGGAACCGTCGCTGGCGAGTGGACCATCACGATCAGCTTCCTGATCGCCCTGGTGCACGCCAATCGCAAGCTCGTGCCCGGCTCCGGGGCAATCGCCCCGCGAGTTGCGCTCGCGGGCGGCGCCGCGTTCGCCACGATGCTGGTTCCGATGCCGAGCATCGCGCAGCTTGCCCTCGCCGCCGTGATCTATACGGCGATGATCCTCACCCTCGGCGCGCTGCCGCGAGAGGTCCGCGACTTGGTCCCGGGACGTCTTGCCAGAGCTCGGCGGTGAGTGGACCGAGCGCAAATCGCGAGTCGCGCGCGTCGGCCTGCGATCGTTGACCCGGCGAGGAGCGGCGTTCGCTCAGGCGGCGCTCCGACCGTATGCATGGAGAGCGGCCAATGCCTCGTTGCCGAGCACGTAGCCGACGCCGGCGGATTGTCTCAATGCCGCCCGAATGGCGGTCGCGCTGATGCGGCCGCGTAGCGCGTGCTCCCAGGCCAGGCGTGCAACTCCCAGTTGGCTGCGAGCGCGCTTGCGGCTGAGCCGGTCTCCTGCGGCGTCCTCGTAACGTACGAGCGGCTCTCCGAGGATGAGAAACCGCGCGCCGCGGTCGGCGAGCTCCAGCCACACCGCGTAGTCGTCGATTCCGGTCGTCCAGCCGGCGGTCGGAAATCCGCCGGTCGACAGCAGCAGCTCGCGGCGCACCAGGACCGAGCACATGATGATCGGGTTCGATCTCAGCAACTCCGGGCGCGTCGGGCGCCAGACGGCCGGCGCCTTGTCGAAGTAGGCGCTCCCGTCGCTGCGCAGCGCATTGGCGGCCACGACATCCGCCGTGTCTCCTGCGATCGCGGCTCGCTGTGCGGCGAGCCTGTGCGGAAGCCATTCGTCGTCGTCGTCGAGAAAGGCGATCCAACCGCCGCGGGCGTGCTCGACACCGAGGTTGCGAGTGGCGGCCGGCGCACCGCTGTTGCGCTCCGTGCGCAGATACCGGACACGCGCGTCGCGCTGCTCCCAGCGGCGCATGCGCTGCTCTGTATCGTCGGCCGAGCAGTCGTCGCAGACGAGCACCTCGAGGGGCGGATCGCTCTGCGCGAGCACCGAGCGAAGCGCTCGCTCGCACGCGTCCGGACGCTGGTACGTAACGATCACGACGCTGACCGCGTCACTGTCGAGCTGGCTCAAGAGGCCCAGTGTATGGGTATGCGGTCGCGGCCCGGACGCTGCGGTATCTTGCGGGTGATCGAAGCAACGGGCTCCCCGCCGCAGGGGTGAGGAGGTGGTCGTCGCGAGATGGACGCACAGCGCTGGAGGGCCGAGCAGCGAAGGACGCGGGACGCGCTTAGGGCTCGGCGTCGCACGGCCGACGGGCGCAGCCCGGCGGGAGCTCCGCCGCCGGGGGCTTGTGCGGTGAGTAGGCCCGATCCGCCCCCGCGGGCCGCGGGCAACGGTCCCGGGCGCTCGGGACATCTCGGTGATGCCACCGACGAGACGGGCGGACGCCCGTCGGGAACGGTCGACGCTTGAGCGAGCTCGCGCCGCGGGTGTCGGTGATCGTGGCGTGCTGGAACTCGGCGGAGGTGATCGGCGAGTGCCTCGAGCATCTCCTCGCTCAGGACTATCCAAACTACGAGGTCATCGTCGTGGACGACGGCTCTGAGGACGACACGGCGACAGTCGCCGAGGGTGCGCTTGGCAGCGGGAAGGTGACGGTCGTGCGCAGCGCGCTCAACAGGGGCTGTCCCCACGCGCGCAATCTCGGCCTGCGTCGGGCGGGCGGTGAGATCATCGCCTTCATCGACGCCGACGGCTTCGCCGCCCCGAGCTGGCTGGCTCGCCTGGTCGACGCGTTCGGGGATGACGCGACGATCGGCGGAGTGGCGTCGACGGTGTTCTTGGACTCGAACCCGCTCGTGATCAACGGTGCGGGAGGGATCGTCAACCGCCAGGGGTGGGCGGCTGATCTGTCGATGGGCGTGCCCTACGAGCGGGCTGAGCTCGTGGTCGAGGCGCTTTATCCGATGGGTTGCGGCATGGCGGTGCGGCGCGCGGCCGTGGATCGCGTGGGGCCGTTCGACGATCGCATGCTCAACTACTACGACGACGTCGACTACGGCATTCGTCTGTGGCGGGCGGGCTATCGCGTGGTGCTCGCGCCGGATGCCTGGATCGACCACCGCTTCGCACAGGGCGGTGACGCTTCGATGCGCAAGCGGCTGCTCTGCGAGCGACACCGGATGCGCGTCGTGCTCAAGCATGCGCGCCCGCGCACGCTCGCCCGCTGGACGGTCCACGAGCTAGATGCGATCAGGGCGGCGCCCGCGGCCGGGCGTGTGGTGAAGCTGAAGGCGATGGCGTGGAACGCGCGGCACCTGCCGAGCGCGCTGGGGAGTGGTTGGCGCCTGCGCCGGGCTCCCGCGGTTCCGGCTCGCCTGGTGGACCCGTCCTGGGGCGACGGGTTTCCGGCGGGGGTTCCCGCTCTGCCAACGCCGGAGCCGCAGAGCGCCGGCAACCGGGTCGACATGGCGGAGTCGGACAGCGTGAAGCAGCTCCTCTACGGCTGGTTTCCGGCGGAACGCGCCGACGGGCACAGCTATCGCTGGTCCGCCGCACAGTCGGCGGTGCTGATCAGCCTGAAGGCGCCCGCCGGGAGACTGAAGCTCGACTACGCCCATGTGCCTGTCGACACCGGTGGCGTCGAGCTGAGCATCCGCTCACTGGGCTGCACCGATCCCCTCAGCATCCTCTGGCACACGCATCTGGCCTGGCGGCACATGGCTCGTCTGGTCGAGAATCACCCGCTCGCGCTGCCCCCCGGCGACTATGAAGCGGTGTTCAGCGCCCGCGGCGCCTGGTCGGACCCTCCGCTGGAGACGCGCTCGCTGGGCTTCGTGCTCTCGAGCATGTCGTTCGAGGATTCATACGAGATACCCGCCGGCGGCCTGGACATGGCCTCGCCCGCGGTGGAGCGCCAGCTGGTGTGCGGCTGGTTTCAAGCCGAGCAGGGCGACCGCAGCTTTCGCTGGGCCGACGGGCATGCGGCGGCGGTCGTACGTGTCGGGCGGGGCGCGAGCAGCATGCGCCTCACCTACCGCCTTCCGCCCGGCCCGATCGGGAGCCTGCGGGTGTCCGTGTGGCCGCTGGAGCAAGACCGGGAGCTCTGGTCGACCAGCATCGCCTGGCTGGACTCCGGCTGGCACGAGGAGAGCTTCCCGCTGCAGCTGGCTGGCGGGGACTATGTGGTCTCGTTCGACGTCGAGGCGCCGTGGTCGCCGGACGGGACGGATCCGGCGTTTGCGGGGGAGCACCGCTCGCTTGGCTTTGCGCTGTCGTCGCTGTCGTTCGCGGACGGGGTGTGAGCGAACCTACCCAGTGGGTGGCTCGCGCGCCTCTGATGAAGCAGACAGCCATGGGAAGCGCGCTCGCATCAGCGCCCATTTCGCCGAGGCGCCGTCGTCGCCGGCGGGCCCGGCGAGGCCAGCGACTTGCTGATGCCAGCCAAGAACCTGGGGAATGTGCACACCGTGATCCCCGGCCTCCGCGCACTTGCACCATAGCTCGAACGCCTCCCATCCGGCGAGCCCGGGGTCGGTCGAGTATCCGCCCAGCTCGAGCAGGCGCGCTCGCCGGATGAGAGCCATTGCGTCGATCCAGTTGCCGCGCTTGAGGCGCTCCGGCTCCCATGGCAGCGAGCTGAGCAGATCCACCGGCCGATCGCCCTCGAAGGTCCCGACCATCGAGTAGGAGAAGGCTGCCTGTAGATCCCCGTCCAGAGCCTCGACGAGGCGCCCCAACGTAGAGGGGTAGATCCCGCCGGTCGGATCGAGTATGAACAGAAACTCGCCGCGTGCTCTCTCGGCCAGCGTGTTCAGCGAGCGGCCGAGACCGTGATCGGCGTCCTGGCGCAGCAGCATTGCCGGGAGCGCGGGGTGATCGCCGAGGAAGCTCCCCATGGCCGATGTCCGCCGACTGTCCGCAGCATGGCCGAGCATGAGCAGCTCGAGCGCGTCGTATTGCGAGGCCGCCGCGCTGGCGATCGCCGCCACGACGTCTGGCTCGGGAGCGTGCATCGCCACGAGGAGCACGGTCACTCGGGGCTTGGCGTGAGCGTAGGCGGGGGTCCGCATGGCCGTTCGCACGTCGCGGCTTGCTCTTCTTGCCAGGCGAGTCGCGAGGTTCCTCAACAGGCCCTGTGGCGCAGTCGAGGCGGCGGGGGATGCGCTCGATTGGGTCTCCGGTGCTTCCGCGTCCGGCGACGGCTGCGACTCGGGCCTCCCCTCGACTGCCTGGCGACGTGAGGCTCCCCCGCCGGGCGGTTGTCGGGGCAGCTCGGCTGCGAGCTCGGCCAAGCGTTGCCCGGCGGGTCCCATCGGCAGCTGTTCTCGTACGAAATCGTATGCCCGCTGGCGCATGCGCTGCAAGCGCTCGGGCTGGTTGAGGAGCCGCTCGATCGCGGCCGCGATCCCATCGATGCCCACCGCGATGTAGTGCTCGTCCGCGACGAGCGGGTCACCATCGAGGCAGGGCTCCGAAACCACCACGCACCCGTTGCAGATCGCCTCGAGGAACCGCATCCACTCCAGGGCCGCCGAGGTCGTGCGGTGGAGGTTGAGCAGGACCTTCGCCGAGCGCAGACGCTGGTACTTGTCCGCCTCCTGCAGGAAATCCGGCCGCGGCCTTGTCCTCGGCTCGAGCGGAGGAACCAGGAACTGGCAGTTACGCGCCCAAAGCTCGCCGCCCAGCCCGGCCAGCAGGGGGTCCCGTCGCGGGTCGGCCGCGCCGAGGTAGAGGACGTCGATGGGACGCTCGCCGCCCTCATCGCGATGCCATGTATCCCACAGCGGCGTATAGCCGAGCTGGAGGTGCTCGCAGCGGATTCCCCGCCTCTGCAGCTCGGCCGCACTGGAGCGGTTGATCGATGCGGCGGCGGCGAACTGGGGCACCAGCTGGTAGGTGTGCTCGAACCAGGCGGTGCCAGGGTTCTCGGTGCACAGCGCGATAGTCCGTTCGCATTGTCGGGCGTCTGGGCGAGCGTCGGCATCGCCCCAGGCTTGGAACTCGTGCGGAACGACGACATAGACGCCGTCCTCCCGAAGCGGGGGAAATCTGTCGAATGCGAGCTCGACTGAGTGACCCGTGCCGGCAGTCGCCCCCGAGAGGGCGCAGAGCAGCTCGGTCATGAAATAGCTGCCTCGGCGGGTGCTCACGAAGCAGAAGTGCATCTTCGGAGGGAAGGTTACCCGCCTGTCGGAGGGAGCGCGAGGGAGCCCAGCGAGCTCAGCGTCGGCCGTGCTGCGAGGGCCGTGCGGGGGGCCAGTCTCTATCATGGCGCCGATGTGCGCAGCCACCGCAAAGCTGTCCATGCGCGAATTTGACACCCGCAGACATGCGATGCCTGCAAGGTCATCTCACCTTGGCCGCGGGCGATCAAGGACTGAAAGATGAGCTTTCAACGACGAGCGGGCGCCCCCCGTCTGATCGATTGGACCGGTGAGCGGTGCGTGCCCTGGGCACCCGACGTCCCGGTGATATACGAGCACTTCCATCGCTACCTCTGGGCCGAGCGCCTGGTAGGTGGACGCCGGGTGCTTGATCTCGGAAGCGGTGAGGGATTCGGTGCAGCCATTCTCGCGCGATCGGCTGAGCACGTGGTGGGGGTGGACGTTGACGAGCGGACCGTCGAACACAGCCGCCTCAACTACTCTGGACCGAGCTTGGAGTTCGAGCTAGGCACGGCACTCGACCTCACTGCGTATGAAGACGGAGCCTTCGATGCGGTGGTCGCGTTCGAGATGATCGAGCACGTGAGCGAGCAGGAGCTGGTGCTCGCTGAAATCGCACGCGTCCTTGGCGAGGACGGCATCCTGATCATGTCAACCCCGGATCGGCGTATGTATGCTCAGTCTAAAGCTGAGCCGAACCCGTTCCACGAGCGTGAGCTCGCTACCGACGAGTTTCTCGAGCTGCTCGGGACGCACTTTACGCATCTCGCGTCGTGGGGACAGCGGACTATCGCTGGATCTCACCTGAACGCTCTGGGTGATGTGCACCGCGACGGGGCCGTAGTCGAGGCCTCGGACTTCTTCATCGAGCGTGCCGGCGACGAATGGCGCATGGCGAGTGCTCCGGCCAGTCTCTACTGCATCGCGTTGGCGTCTAAGAGCCCGCTACCTGCGGTGGCCCCGACCTCCACGCTTGGCGATTGCGGTCTCGAGTTGATGCGTGACAAGGAACGCGAGACGCTCATGGCGATCCACGAAGGGGAGCAGCTGGGGTTGAGGCTCGAGCGCGAGAAGCATGAGCTGTCTGAGAGCTTGGATCGCGCACGTGTGGAGCGCGAGCGGATCATTGCGGAGCATGAGCGGACCGTGCTATCGCGGGATATCCAGGCGGGAGAGATGCGGGAACAGCGAGATCAGGAAGCTCACGCTGCCGCGGAGCAGGCTGAGCGCGGGCGGCAGGACATCGAGCGTTATGAGCAGACACTCATCGAGGTTCGAGGGCGTCTCGCCTCCGCTGAGGAGCAACTTGCGTCGGCTCGTCTGGCGAATCGGCGGACGGAGGAGTCGGTTACGTGGCAGGTGTTCCAAAAGGGCCGTGGCCGTCTATATGGCGCGATCGGCGGCGAGCGGTCGTTGCTCGCCCGCACGTTTGGGGCTCTGCTGCGGTTCGTCGGGCGTCGGGTGGTGACACGCCCAGCGCCGTTGCCATCCCCTTCTCCGGGGAGCGCCACGCCGGGCACGCCCGAAGTGATTCAGATGCCGGAGTACAACAACCCCGAGGTTTCGTTGATCATCCCCGTCCACGCGCACGCTGAGCTCACCCGAGCGTGCTTGTGTTCGATCAGGGATCGAACCACCCGTGTGCGCTATGAGGTCATCCTGGTCGACGATACGGCGGACGTCGAGACGCGCCGCCTGCTCGATCATGTGCGCGGGGTAAAGATCCTCCGCAACAAGACGAATCTGGGGTTTCTGCGGAGCATGAATCGAGGTGCGAGCGTAGCCCGAGGCCAGTGGCTCGTGCTCTTCAACAATGACACCGAAGTGACGCACGGATGGCTCGCAGCGATGCTCAAGTGCGCCACCTCCGCGACGGATATCGGCGTTGTCACGCCGAAGTTCATATATCCGGACGGCAGCCTCAATGAGGCAGGAGCGATCGTCTGGCGTGACGGCACGGCCATGAACTATGGGCGTGGGGACTCGCCCGAGCGCTTCCAGTACGAATACAGGCGGGAGACCGACTACGGCTCAGCAGCCGCACTGATGGTCAGAACCGATCTCTGGAAGGAAACCGGAGGATTCGACGAACGCTATGTGCCGATCTATTACGAGGATGCCGATCTGTGTTTCGAGGCTCGCGAGCGTGGCTTGCGTGTCCTGTATGAGCCCGAGGCTGTCGTCGTACATATCGAGGGCGCCACTTCCGGGACCGATCCCGGCTCCGGTGCCAAGCGCTTTCAGGAGAGCAACCGACAAAAGTTTGTAGCGAAGTGGCGCGGCCAGCTCGAGGCCGAGCAGCGGTATCCAGCGCCGGCCAACGTGCGAGTCGCAGCGAACCGCCACCGAGGCCAGCACGTGCTGGTGCTGGACCACCGTGTGCCGATGCCGGACCGAGACGCCGGATCGCTGCGGATGCTCAACATCATGCAGGCCCTGATCAGCCTCGGTGCCCGGGTCACATTCATGCCGGATAATCTTGCGAGGCTCCAGCCGTACACACGTAGGCTTCAGAGTATGGGCATCGAGGTGCTCGATGGTCACATCGACGTAAGAGCTGAGATGGCGACGATTGGTCCTGGGCTGAGCACAGCGATCCTCTGTCGTCCTCATACGACTAGCCGCTGGCTGGATACGGTGCGAGAGTTCGCCCCTGCGGCAACGGTCGTGTACGACACGATCGATCTTCACTGGCTGCGCGAAGCGCGTAAAGGTGCCAGTGAGGCTCTGACGGACACGCTCGTCGGGAGTAACGGCACCTTGGACCCGGTCTCGATCTCGCCGAAGGCAAAGGCGCTACGGGAGCTGGAGTTGGCGATGATCCGGGCCACTGACGTGACGCTCACGGTGAGCGACGCTGAGCGCGTCCAGGTTGAACAAGATGTGCCGGGTGCGACGGTGGTTGTCGTGCCCACCGTCCATGATGTTGGGTCATACGTTCCGCCGCCTGAGAACCGTGCGGGAATCCTCTTTGTTGGAGGCTTCGAGCACGTCCCGAATGTGGATGCAGCTGTCCGGCTCGTCAAGGAAGTGATGCCGACCGTATGGGGAGAGCTCGGCGCTGTGCAGGTCACCATCGTGGGATCGAACGCGCCACCGGAGGTCCAGGCGCTCGCGTCGCCGCTGGTGGACGTAACTGGCTGGGTGGAGGACCTTCAGCCACTACTGGAGCGGTCAAGGCTACTGGTGGCTCCCCTTCGCTATGGAGCGGGGCTGAAGGGCAAAGTTACGGAATGCTTGGCGGTGGGATTGCCGGTGGTGACGACGTCGATTGGTGCCGAGGGCCTTCTTAGTGCGCTCACGGGAACCGATGGCATCAATCCCAACGAAGAGTGCCTGCTGATCGCCGATAATGCGCGCGCAATGGCTGCCGAGACCGTCCGGGTCTACACGGACGATGAGCTCTGGAAGCGCCTCTCGCGCGCTGGCCAGGAGCTGATCGCCGAGCGCTGTTCGACCGAGGTCGTTACCAGGCGACTCAGCGGGCTTCTAGGCGGGGGGGTCGCGCCGCCCTGCGATGATTCCACGAAGCTAGTGGCAGCCCAAGTCCCACCGCCGTCTCTTCGTAGCGATCTTCATTGAGATCGGGCAACAATATGCCCATAGCAGACGGTGCCGAAGCGTCTCCCGGAGAGCTGCTGCTATGCGTATTTGGGAATAGCGTACAGGGGCGCCGTATGACCAGCGGCCCGGCACTCCCCCCCGGCACCTCTTCGACGGCTCGGTAGGCTGATCTCTCCATGGACAAGGCTGTCGTGATCGGAAACTGCCAAGCGAAGGCACTCGAGATGATGCTGGTCACCAACGAGTCATTTACGGAGCGATTCGAGTTCGTGAGCTTCCCTCCCGTACATGAGATGTCCGAGGATATGGTGCCCGCGTTGCACAGGGCGGTGGCCGAGGCTGCCATTGTCATTCCCCAGCGGATAGACGAGGCGTATCGCGACGGCATGGGCCTTGGCACCGAGACGATCGCAAGTATCGCGGGGACAGCGCCGGTGGTGCGCTGGCCGAGTGTCTACTGGGCCGGATACTTCCCCGATCTCTTCTATGCACGCGACGCGTCCGGGCGCCCGATTCTCGATGGGCCATTCGACTACCACGACCGCGTGATCATGAGGGCATATCATGAAGGCGTCGATCCGGCCGACGTACGCTCTCTATTTGAAGATCCCGAACGCCCGTCCGAGGCGCAGGCATGGGCGGCGGAGGCAACAGCCGAGCTCGACCTTCGCGGTAAAGACTGTGAGGTCCAGGTCACCGCGTTTATCTCCGGGCGGTTTCGGGAGGAGATGCTGTTTTTCACGATGAACCATCCAACGAACCGAACGCTCGCGTTCATCGCTCAGCAGATCACAGAGCTGCTCGGAATACCCGGTGAGGTCAACTCCCAGCGAATGTCGGGGGAGGTGCTCGAGTCTACCTTTTATCCGTTCCACGCCAATCATGTGCGCGCCCTCGGGCTTCGGTTTGGTGCGGACCTGGGCCCCGACAGGGCACCCTTCAGAATCCGTGGGACGATCTATGAGTTCACGCGAGCGGTACAGAACTTCTATGAGTATTACGAGGCTTCCCCGGAGCTGGTAGAGGTTAACCTCGGGGCTCGTTAGGGCTCACTTCTTTATTACTGATGGGGTGATTGTGTAGTTCCACTCGGGATGGAAGTCATTGCCGGTGAGTTGCACGGCTTGGATTTGTTCGTCGGTGATCTGGATCTTGGTGGGGTAGGCGTTGGTGTCCAGGTGGGCGTAGACCTTCAGGCCGGTGCTCGTTGTCGTGGCGGCGATGAGATCGATCACGACTTGGCGGCTGATGAGGGGCTTGGCGCGCCAATTGATCGAGATGTAGCTGAACAGGCGGTGCTCGATCTTGTTCCACTTTGAGGTGCCGGGCGGGTAGTGCAGTACGCGAATCGGTAGGTCGAGCTCGTCGGCTAGCGCTTGGAGCTCGGTCTTCCAGAGCCGGGTGCGGTAGCTGTTTGAGCCGCCGCAATCGGCGGTGATCGTCAGGCTCGTGGCGTTTGGGTAGGAGAGGGCCCCGAGGTGATCCCACCAGCCCTTGATCGCTGCGACCGCGAACTGCGCGGTGTCGTTATCGACGCCGACCGAGACCCAGCCCTCGTCGCGTCCGACGTCATAGATGCCATAGGGGATCGCCTTGCCGAGCTCTTGGTCGATGAAGTCGTGGGTGTTGACCAGGATCGGCGCTCCGGTCGCGGTGAGCTCACGCCCACCGTTCTTGTAGTTGCCGATCAGCTCCTTCTTCTTGGTGTCCACGCTGATCAGCGGCTCGCGAGCCGCGATCGCCGCCGCGGAGACTGCCGCGATGTGCTCGAACTGCCCGTCACGGTCGGGATGATCAGAGCCCTCCCGCGTCTTGCGGTTCGCCTGCAGGCTGAACCCCAACGCTCGCAGCTGACGACGGACCGTGCTCTCGTGCACCTGATGACCCAGCTCTCGCAGCTCGGTGGTGAGCCGAGCCACGCTACGGCTGGTCCACAACAGCGGCGACTCGGGATCACCTCTCGTGGCGCCCTCGATCAACCCAAGCAAATCCTGCGCCAGCTCAGGATCGTGCTCGGAGATCGCCTTGCGACCCGCTCCCGCGCGACGAACGCGACCCTCCCCGGCACGCTGGCCACTGATGAGCTCGGCGATCCCGCGACGAACAGTCGACTCCGAGATGTCCGTCGCCCTGACGACCGCCGCGATCCCACCCCGGCCGTGCGAGCGGGCCTCAGCCGCAGCCCAGATCCGACGGCCACGCTCGTCAAGCTCCTCGCGCACCAACAGCCACCGCTCCCGGATCGCACCCTCGTCAACCATGACTCCAGGCATGACGAACACTTCGCCGCTACCCAGTGCAGTCCCTGCACCCCACCCCCCAATCCAGCCACTAATTTAGAAGAGAACCCTTAAAGGAGGGGCACCTCGCCTGCGGAGGGCGACGCGCTCGACAAGCGGTTACTCGAGCCAGAACGACGGCAGATTCCGCGTGATCTCGATGTTGGAGAAACGGTTTGTGGCGCGGGGGCCGTGATCCTTCACCCACTCGACCATACGCCTTACGCCCTGCTCGAGAGACGTTGGCGGAGATTGCCCAAAGACCTGCTTCGCCTTCGAGTGGTCCGAGAATGCGTGCTTGACCTCGTCACGCGCGTCCAGGTAGCGTATGGGATGATCAGGAGCGCCCATCGCATCGCTCACTGCTTTGGCGAGATGGTTGATCGTGTATGGGACGTCCGCGCCCACATTGAAGATCTCGCGTCTAGCCCCGGGAATGGTCGGTGCGTCTGCGATGGCGGGAGCAATGTCCTGTATGTAGGAGAAGGCGCGTGTTTGTTCGCCGTCACCAAATAGCGATAGCGGTTGGTCATTGAGAATCTGGTTCATGAAGATACCCAGTACATTGCGATAGCGGTCGCCGATATTCTGGAGCTCGCCGTAGACGTTGTGCGGGCGGAAGATGACATAGTCGAGATCGAACATCCTCTTTGAGACCTCGAGCTCCTGCTCGACAGCGAACTTTGCAATACCGTATGAATCCTCGGGCTCTGGTCGCAGTGACTCGACCATGGGCACCTGCCCTGACCCATAGACCGCTATCGAGGACGTGAACACGAAGCAATTCACGTTGTGGTTGACGGCGGCATTGATGAGCGTGACCGTCCCAATTACATTGTTCGAGTAGTTAAAGCGCTTTATGAAATGGGAGAGTCCCTCGGCCGCATACGCCGCGAGGTGATAGACATAGTCAAACTGCTCCGCCGCGAACAGGCGCGAGACCAGCACGTCATCGATGATCGAGCCCTCGACGAACATCGCGTCTGGTGGCACGTTGTCTAGGAATCCGCCGCTGAGATCATCGAGTATGACGACGCTATGCCCACGCTCGAGCAGCGTGCGTGCCACATGCGCCCCCATAAATCCCGCTCCACCTGTCACCAAGCACTTCGCCATTTAGCATCCATCCTTTGGGCTGTCAGTTTTTCGCCGAGTCGATCTTGCTTTGCCGCGATAAAGAGAAGACAAAAGTACCTGCTTCTCCAATAACTCGGCACGTACTGTATACTAAGCCATGGTTCCCGCAGTGAACGGTGATGTTGACTCGCGGTTCCAAGCTCGCGGAGCCGACCATCGCCAGCATCCCGATCGAGCGTCCAGCGCCGAGCTTCGACGCACCTCAGGGCGTCTGCCTGGACAAGGCTTACGACCACGACTTCATCCGCGAGCTCCTACAGGACCTGGACTTCACGCCACACATCCGCAGCCGCGGCGAGGAGGTCCGCGCGCTACGCACAGACCTGGGCGAGCGCGCCCGACGGTGGGTCGTAGAGCGCATCCGCTCCTGGATCAACCGCTACCGCGCGCTCCTCGTCCGCTGGTCAGAGAAGTCCATCAACCACGACGCCGTACTGATGTTTTCCTTCGCCCTGATCACCTGGCAACAAATGGGCGTCCTGGGGTCTTTGCGATAGGCCCTAAGCGATGCGGCTTCAGTTCGTGCCCACGGAGCACGAGTACCAGCAGGTATCATGCCGCGCTTGCCTGTCGCAAAGCCAGCCGCTCGACGGCGTGTCGCCGAAGTCCCTGGCCGTCTTGTGGCTCGGGCGCCGTTCCGCTGGATTCCTCTAGCCGCATGGGCGCCCATCGGCATTGTCGGCGGCTTGCTGGCAGTCACCGTGGCGGTCTTTGAGAAGCAGCTCCTAGGCCATTGGACCTTTCCGTGGGACTTCGTCGGCAGCTACACGACCAGCCCGGCATTCGTAGCGGCGTCGGTGAGCGACGGGCACCTCCTGTCGTGGTCACCGTTCGTCGCGAGCGGATTTCCCGTTGACATAGATCCACAAGCGGGAGTGTACTTTCCAGGCTGGTGGCTGTTGGGTGGGTTGGGCATCCCGGCGACCTTGCGTGTCCTAACGACGGTGCAAGTCGCCCACGTCCTGTTTGGCGCCGTTGGTGTGCTGGCGCTCGCGCGGGCTAGGCGTTTGGAATGGTCTTGGGCCGCGCTCGCCGCGCTCGCATACCTGTTTTTCGGAGGCTTCTATGGAGAGGCCGAGCACGCGGACATCTTTCGGGGCTTTGCCTACCTGCCGTGGCTGTTGTGGGCGCTCACGCCTCCCGCGGAGAACAAGAGATGGCTGAGGCTCGCGGCGTTGCCTGCGCTGGCCTGGCTGGTCGCGTCTGGCGCCTATCCAGGGCAGATGGTCTCCTTCGGAATCACCGGCTTTGTTTATCTTGTCGTTGCCTTGGCGGTCGAAGGTCGCGGTGCATGGCAGCAGTACCGAGCCGCCATCGCATTTGCGGCGTTGGCATCGGCACTCGCGTGTGTAGTGGTGCTGTTGCCCTATCTCCGGGCTGAACAGGCGCATGAACTGCACCGTGTTCTGGAACCCACCGCGACGGTGCGTGCAGGCGCGTCCATTGCGCCTCGTGATCTGCTCGGTCTGTATCTCAACAATTTCGCGTGGATCTATGACGGCACAGTGACGGCTTGGACGGTGGGAATACCGATTCTCATCGGCCTTGCCTGTGTGCGGCTGGAATCGCTGAGACGGCATGCTCCACTTCTTGCCTGCTCGGCATTGGCGTTGGCGTTGGCGATGACGCCAAAAATCGGGCCAATCGGGCGAGTCATGGTGTCGCTGCGGCCACTCTTTCCAAGTCGATTTCCGGCGGCAGATTACAAGGCTGTGGTCGCCGTCGGACTGATCATCCTTTCGGCCGATGCGTGGAGCGGGGTCGCTGCTTCCCGGAGGAAGCATCTCGCTTGGCCAGCAATGCTGGCGGGATGTGTCGTTATCGTAGGCGCCCTACTCGCGCCGTCGCGGTATGGACAGCCAACGCGTGTGCTTTGGCTTGTGGTGGCTGTAGCGGTGGTCTGCGTTGCACTGGTGTTGGTACGCATTCCTGTAGCGGCCCTGCTCGCATTGCTGCTGGTGCTGGTTGTGGTCGACGGTGTACGCGAGATCTATGACTATCGCCTTCTTGGAAAGGTCTCATCGTGGCAGGTCACTCCCGCTGAAGCGGCCCCATATCGCGCACGTGCCGGGTATGTGCGCAAGCTCCCCAAGCTGCTCGATCAGGCGCCTGCGAGAAGACCTGCTCGCGTGCCGCCCGCAATGCCGCTGAGCAGCGCTCCAACCGGAAGCGACAACGATGCTACCGGCTGGATAGCCGAGGGCTATCACCTTGTCGACTATGGCGGAACAATTGAGAATTCGTTGTGGCGGGCCGAGCAGAGTCCGCCGGTTCTTGATCTGCTGCTCAAGCCATGGCATGCCTACGCGTTTCCTTGCCTCGACGGTCGGTGTGCCGGCGGGAGGGCGTCGTTGCCGGCGCCTGGGACTTGGAGGCCGGACCCTGACGTGCGGACGCTTCGTTATGGGATCAACAGCATCGTCTACTCAGTCGACGTCGCAAAGCCGACGTTGATGATCGAGAACGAGTTGGCAATTCTGGGGTGGCACTCGAATACCTCGAGGGTCCGTAGCGTGAATGTGGGCCTGCCGCTACGCGCCTGGCGCCTATCGCCCGGACGCTACGACTTCACGGCGTCCTACGATCAACCGGGGCGTACGGCTCAAGAGCTCGCACTGGTGGCTGCACTTTGTGCCTGGCTCGTGAGCATGTGGCTCTTGCGGCGCAAGCCGCCGTTCGCTGGCCAGGCCGAGCAGCCGGCGTGAAGCTCATCGCGAGAGGCAATAGGACGATCGTCGCAAAGTAGCGTAGGGGTAGTCTGGGTAGAACATGGAGCCGATTGTTAGAGCCTTCGGTCTAGCTGCCGCCGAGCATCCGCTGACGCAGCTGGTTCGCTACGGGCTCGTCGCGGTCTGTGGGTACCTCGTCGCGATCGCGCTCTACAGCGGCGAGCTTGCGATCGGGGTACCGCCCTACCTCGGCCTGGGGGTCGCCTTCGTGGCGAACGGCATCTTCAACTTCGCGCTCGTTCGTTGCTGGGCGTTTCCGCCAAGCGGACGCGATGTCAAAAGCGATTTCGTGCGCTTCTGCGCGGTGGCGGCGGCGAGCTTCGTGGTGAATTACGCGAGCTTCGCGATCCTGTATTCAGCGGTCGCTTTGCATGCGGCCACCGCGCAGCGGCTCGCGATCTTGATTGCGGCGCCAGTCACGTTTCTGGCCAATCGACTGTGGTCGTTTGCGGCTGGCAGCCCGCGGACTCAAGATTGCTCGGAGGTGGACCCGACTTCTGCCAAGAACAAGTCATACTCTCGGATGTAGTCATCTGAATCGTAGGGGTGAGACGCCAAAACGAGCAGCACCGAGTCCGGGTCGTATCGGTACTGGCTCGCCCAGACTAGTGGTGGTACGTACACTCCGAGTGTGGGGCTGTCGAGGAGGATTTCGCCGCGCTGCTGGCCGTCATCAACCGCGACCTTGACCTTGCCTGAGACGCAGATCAGAAACTGATGGCAGATACGGTGGGCGTGCTCACCGCGAACCTCGCGGCTCGGAACGTCGTAGACCATGAACCAGCGTCTCGGTGTAAATGGGACAGCGTCGCTTGGAAGCTCGCCGGCTGTGAGGCGTCCCCGGAGATCCGCGAACTCCGCGAAGCGCACGAGGTGAACATCCGCGACGCCAAGCGCGGACGTGCCCGGCTCGGAGGCGAGATGCTCCGAGCTGTTGGCCTGGCGTGCGGACTCCGACGTCTGGACGTACGCCTTGATGCGCGCCGGATTGCCGGTCACAACGGCGTGGGGCGGCACCGATCTGGTCACGACTGCGCCTGCGCCGACCATCGCGCCACGCCCAATCTCCAAGCCGGGAAGGATAGTCGCGTTCGCGCCGATGGAGGCGCCGGCGCGTACTACCGTGCGTGGATGGTGCTCGAGCCACTGGCGGCTTCGTGGAAAGGGATTATTGGTGAACGTCGCATTTGGTCCGATAAACACATCATCCTCAACGACGAGTCCGTCCCACAATTGCACGCCGCACTTGACGGTTACGCGATCGCCGACGACCACGTCCGCCTCGATGAATACCCCGTCGCAGATGTTGCAGTTGCTCCCGATGCGCGCGCCGGGGAGCACGTGGGCGAAGGCCCAGATCCGAGTGCCGCGGCCAATCTGGTCAGACTCGCACAATGCGTGAGTATGGACAAACACGTCAGGCATCTTGGTCATCACCGCCGAACTGCACAACCTCGCGGACGATGGCACCCGGACGCCCCTTGGCCGTTTCATAGGCGCGCCACACGTAGGAGCCAATGATTCCGAGGCCGAGTAGGTTGAGGCTGGCAAAGAAGACAAGGATGAGAACCGTTGCCGCATAGCCTGGCACTGTGATCGTGCCTGCCAGTCGCGCGACGAGCACGAGTGCTCCAACGAGCAGTCCGAGGGTCAAGCCGGTGATGCCGCCCAGCCACAGTATCCGCACGGGAAGATCGGTGAACGCGAAGACGCTGTCGGAGAGGTAGCGAATCTTACGGCGGAGAGTCCACCCACTCTCGCCAGTGCCGGGGCGCCTGTCATACGCGACGAGGTCGCGACGGAACCCCACCCAGAAGAGCTGTGCGACCAAAGACGTATGCACGCTCTCAAGCGAACAGACGACGTCGCGTACCGCCGCGGTGCAAGCAAAGACGTCTACGCCAGCCCTCGGCATCTCCGAGACCACAAAGCGTCTATACAGCCGCCAGTAGAGCTTGGAGGCAAGGTCGCCGGGATCGTCGCGGCTGGAGCGCTCACCTGCAACGACGTCGACGTTGCCCGTGTGCAGGCGACGCAAGAACTCGAGGACTAGCTCGGGTGGCTCCTGCAGGTCGGCTGCCATCACCGCGATGTGCGCTCCCCGCGCGAGGCTCATACCGGTTCGGATCGCGGCGAATGATCCAAAATTACGAGAATGCTCTACGACACGCGAAGGGGTGCGGCTCGAGCGGAGGACCGCCAGCAGCTTGTCCCGCGAGTCGTCCGGGCTACCGTCGACAACGAAGATTGCCTCGAGATCGCCCCCGAGCTCCTCTGCGATCCGTTCGACGGTCTCGACCAGAGCATCGATGGAATCTGAGTTGCGATAGACGGGAACAACGAGTGAGTTCAGCAAGGAGCTCATTCGCAAGCCTCCAGGCAGGCACGAATCACGATCTCGAGCTCCTCGTCCTTGAGGTACGGATGAATGGGGAGCGAGATCTCACGCTCGGCCAAACGGCGTGCTATTGGGAGCGGGCCGAGCACCACACCGCGACCACGGACAGCCGGCTGGTCGGGGCAGAGAGTTGGGTAGTGGCGGCCTACGCCAATGCCTCTCTCAGCTAGCCGGCGAGTGACTGTAGGGAGCTGTCCCTCGGGCACCTCAACAGGAAAGAGGTGGTGTGCGGAGACTCCTTGTATCGCGGTGATTGGACGCAGTTGGCAGTCTGCGAATGCGGCGCCGTAAAGCGCGGCGATGTCGCGTCGCCTCTGGAGCCAGTGGGGCAGGCGATCCAACAGCGCTGAACGGAGGATCGCGGCCTGCAACTCGTCAAGCCTGCTGTTGAGCCCGAGCTCGACGTGCTCGTAACGACTGCGCTGTCCATAGTTACGCAAGGTCCTCGCTCTCTCAGCCAGCGCCTCGTCGCGGGTTAGCAGCACTCCAGCGTCACCCATCGCACCGAGATTCTTGGTCGGATACAAGCTCAAGCCCGCCGCAACGCCTGCGAGCCCGGTCGGTCGGCCGTCCCGTTCCGCACCGAGCGACTGGGCGCAATCCTCAATCACCAGCACTTCGTGCGCGGCTGCGATCCGTTCCAAGACAGACGGATCGAGCGGGTGCCCGTAGAGGTGGACAGGCAGGATCGCGCGTATCGAGCCGTCTGCGCTCAGAGCAGCGTCAACGAGATCGAGATCCAGGCCCCCCGACTCATCAACGTCGCACCAGACAGGTTCTGCGCCCGCGCGGAGGATCGCGAGGGTTGTTGCGAACGCTGTGAGAGGGGTTGTAAGGACTCGCGCGCCCGCACCCACTCCGGAGCATCGCAGTGCGATCTCCAGGGCGTCAAGGCCGCTGGCCACGCCGACGGCGTGGGGTATCCCGATCCACTGCGCGAGCGCTTGCTCAAACGCGCGAACCTCGTCCCCAAGGATCAGCCAGCCGCTACGCCCTACGCGGTCCACAGCTTCGAGGGCCTCTCCGCGAACGTCCTGCCACTGGCGCGCGAAATCGTTCGCTGGGACCTTGATTGCTGAACCGGCAGGCACGGCTTTAGCCTACTGGCCCCGGTGACGAGGCGACCTAGGGTGGCGGGCGGCGTGGGCGTCGAACTCCTACGGCGAGCGGGACAACCTCGCCGTAGGCGCTTCTGCTGCCACCGCCGGATGATCGCATAGGCCGGAGCAGAGTACCCAGCACGGATCTCGAAGCGGGCGAGCGCCCTCGGTCATCCGTCCGAGAGGCCCAGAATCGTCAAGCCTTCCTCCTAGCCTGTCGATGCTCAGACATGGCCTCGAGCTCATTGAACAACCGCGTCCGTCTACTGTTGTCAGTACTCGTGCTGATGTGCGCGCTCGTTCCCTTGGTCCCCGCCCCCGCCCACGCCGCCATCACCAGCTTCGGCAGCCCGCTCTCCCAGCCCGCCACCCTCAACACCACGGAAAACCTCGGCTATACGGGTAGCTCGGTTGCGGTACCGCCCGCGCCTGATGCGCCCAACGGCGTCTACCACGTCTACCACTACGGTGTGGACTCGGCGCTCTGGAACGTGGCGCTCGCGAGTGGCGCGCCGCAGGCGCCGCAAACAGGGCAGGCTTTGAAGATCAGTCTCGAGGGCTGCGCCGAACCGGCCTCCTCGGGCGCTGCGCCGCTCACGCAGATCCACTTCGAGGACCTCTCGCCGCTGTCCGAAGGGGGTGCGCGTGCCAACATCACCTCTCAGGCCTTTGAAATCCCGGTGTGCGGGCAGGGCGGGGCGAGCGGCTCGACGGTCTCGACCTACGAACCGATCAACCTGTGCGTAGCAGCAGGCGACTACGTGGCCTTCAACGACGAGGGTGGCTTCGTAGCGGGTTCCTACCCGGATGGGGTCCCGTACAAGGTGATCGGCGCCACGAGCGGCTCGACGATGGACTCCTTCTTGCGCAACAACGGCACAGGCAACGGCTCGATCTTCGCGCCCGGGGACGTGACCTCTCAGGACGGCTTTGCCCGCAACAGCGGCGAGGAACTGATGATGCGCGTCACGCTCGGCACCGGCGCCGACGCCACTCACATCTGTGCGGGCGGCACCGCCGGCCTGCCTCCGGCGCTCGCCCCGATCAGGGTCAGTCCCCAGACCGACGGCATCAACCACGAAAGGATCGTGGCCGTGGCCGTGTACTGCAGGCTCCAGCCGGCGTGCCAGGGCGTGGCGACGCTCTCCCTGTCGACCCTTTCTGGGTATGCCGGGAAGAGCCGCTTTCACCGCTCCACGGTGGGCCGCGCGGGCTTCAACCTCGCGCCGGACAAGACCACCCATCTTCCGATCCGCCTATCGAGCAGCGTGATGGGACTGATCCGCAAGGACCACGGCATCGCGGTCACGCTCACGGCTGTGGTGGCCGGCACGACGATCACGCAGCAGATCAATGTCAAGATCCTCTGAGGACGTGCCCACGATCCGCGGGACTCTCAGCTCGAGGTTGGGGCGGCTTTGCCGGCTCGTGTCCGTCGCTGCGATCGGCGGGACGATGCTCGCCCTGGCTCCAGCCACGGCGGGCGCGAAGATCCAGGTCATCGGCAGCCGCCTGTCGGTGCCCGCCACTCGCAACACGGCCGAAGACCTCGCCTACACGGGTACGTTCACGGCGGTGCCGGTCAGCCCCGAAGCTCCGAAGGGCATCTTCCACACCTTCCACTACGGCGCCGACACCGCGCTGTGGAACGTGGCGCAGGCGAGCGGTTTGCCCCGTGCTCCGAGAGCGGGCCAAGCCCTGAAGGTGCGCCTCGAGGGCTGTGCGGAGAGCTCGCGGAGCGGCCCGGCCCCGCTGACGCAGATCCATTTTCAGGATCTCTCACCGCTGCCCGGCGGTGGAGCGAAGGTCAACCTCACCTCGCAGGGCTTCAACATCCCGGTGTGTGGCGAGCCCGGAGCGAGCGGCTCGACGGTGACGACTTACGAGCCGATCAACCTCTGCGTAGGGGCGGGCGACTACGTGGCCTTCAACGATGAGGGGGGCTACGTCGAAAACATCTATCGTGCCGGCGTCCCCTACCGGGTGCTGGGCGCGGTGAGGCGCTCGATGGCTGACTCCTTCCTGAAGAATGACGGCACCGGAAACGGCTCCGTGCTGTCTGCGACGGTGCGGGCGGCGAACGAAGGCTTCGCCTCCAACCGGGGTGAGGAACTGATGATGCAGGTCACGCTCGGGAGCGGCTCCGACGCCACGCACATCTGCGCCGGCGGCACCGCGACGAGTGGGCATCACACCTGATCTGGCCTGAGTTCACGGCAATCGTCGGCTCAGCTGAGCTGCGCATGCGCTAGATGAGTTGTGCCACGGGTTTATGTGGTGTAGCAGGCGAGTGAGCGGCTGGGGCGCCTGAGGTGGTGGTTGAGTGCGATGCTGGCTGCGAGGGCGGCGAAGCGTGTGGAGAGGCGGACGCGGAGGTTCTCCAGGGTGCGGGCGCGCCGTGGCGCTCGAGAGTGAGGATGTCCTTGCAGGTCCAGTAGATGCTCTCGATGCGTTGCCGGATGGGCGCGAGGTGCGGGCCGTGGCCGGGCTCGTCCTTGCGATGAGGACGCAAGATCTTGGCGTCCAGCGCTTCCATGTCGGCTTCGAATTGTTTGCCGCGGAAGTTCTTATCGCCGATCACGATCAGTATCTGCCCGGGCTGGCGCTCGCAGCGGCGCACGAGCTCCAGGCAGATCTCGCGCTCGCAGACCTTCGGGGATGTCAACGCGAGCGCCCTGGGGGTTCCGTCCATCGCGAACAGGCTATGCAGCCGGAAACCCCAGAACCAGCGGGAATGACTCGCGCAATACCCGTAGTCAGCGGCGTTAGCGATCGCGTCACCCAGGCTGCTCTGGCCGCCTCGCTTGACGGTCTCGCGGCTACGCGCGCACTCCACCGGCGTGGAATCCACCAGCAGCATGTCGTCATAGAACCCAGGGCTCTGCCTCGCGAACTGGTCGATCACGCTCTCAATCGCCGCGGAGCAGCGCAGCCGACGCTTGTGGAACGCGGAGCGCTCCGGTAGACACGGGAACAGGTGCCTGAGGCGTCTGTCCGCGGCCGCCAGAAACCGCCGGTCAGACGGGATACCCAGCATCGCCTGCGCAACACACAGCGTGATCACCTCGGCATCCGTGATCCTTCGACCCCTTTCTGCCAACATCGTGTCGTACTCCATTCTCGCCCCAAGGACTCAGTAATAACAAGGTCACGAACGTCTCACACGACATTGGCAGAAAGGGAAACCCCTCACCCCAACCCCACAAACACCACCACACCCGTGGCACAACTCATCTAGGCAGACCTCGCGCTCATCGATCTTGGGGGAGGTCAGCGCGAGCGCGCGTGGGGTGCCATCCAGCGCGAAGATCGTGTGCAGTCTG
>OLKX01000095.1_pt1 | contig 29660 bp, 31 predicted proteins | sample 1604201 | NCBI WGS metagenome assembly OLKX01 (sample SAMEA104055716, study PRJEB20765) | soil metagenome | biome: Arctic tundra; feature: Polygonal ground; material: soil | place: USA | collected 2011-09 | depth 0-0.5 m
CGCGCGCCGGCCTCGCGCTCGAGCGCCTCCGCGGCGCTCAGCAGCCTGTCGTACTCGACGAGCAGCGGCCGCAGCTCGTCGCTGCGAGCCTCGATCTCGGCGGTGATGCGCGACAGCAGGTCGGCGCCCATCAGGCGTGCCGGAGTTCGAGCGTCATGACTCACCTGAGGGCGGCGCCGTGGAGCCCGCTGGTGGGACGTTCACGAGACTCCCACCACCCGTTGACGACCTCGAGAGCCCCGCCGATGATGCCCTCCCTGAATGACAGCGTGTCGTTCAGCCTCGGCAGCGGCTCGGCGGGAACGTCGAAGCCGAAGAAGCTGCACAGCGGCTCCCAGCCTTCGCTGGGGTCCCACTCCAGCAGGCGCTCGGGCGCCACCGCCTGGCGCACCGACTCGTTCCAGCGCTCCATCGCCGCGATCAACCCCGAGTCGGTCGCGGTGTCCTCACCGGCGAGAGCGCCGACGCCCTCGTCCCAGGTCAGGTGTCGCATCAGCTTCATGTATCGCCGCCACGGCTCATCCAGCACCGCACGAGCCTCGCACAGGTGGTGGAGCACGGTGTCGCCATGGAAGACGCCCCACACGGTTTCCCGCATGCTCGCGACCCATTCCTCGCCGCCGCGCACGCTGAGCAGCACCTTCGCGTCGGGGTAGTGATCCATCAGCTCGCGGTAGTAGCGCGCCGACGGCCAGTCCACGGTCGACTGCGCGTCGCCGAAGATCCGCTCCCAGTCCGGGCGACCGTCGGCGACGCGCTCCCACATCGGCAGGCCGCCCTCCATGTCGGCGAGCAGATCACGCATGTGGTAGCAGGGGCCGACGCCGAGCCGTTCCAAGGCAAACAGCTGCGTCGTCGTCGCGGTCCGCGGCAGTCCCGCGCCAATGACCTTCATGAGCGAATCCCCATATCGATGTGCGACTTTCTATCAGGTCGAGTACCTCGGGCGCGCCGGCTGTCAACTGACCCGCAGGTATGCGAGCACGGCGAGCACGCGCCGATGATCGTCGTCACAGGCACCGAGGTCGAGCTTGGCGAAGATGTTCGTGATGTGCTTCTCAACGGCGCCCGGGGTCACCACGAGGCTCTCGGCGATCGCCATGTTCGATCGCCCCTCCGCCATCAGCGCGAGCACCTCGCGCTCTCGGGGCGACAGCGCCGACAGCGCTCCTGGGACCCCGTCACGTGGGCTCATCAGCTCGGCGACGACCTGGCGGTCCAGCACGGTCCCGCCTCCGGCCACCCGTCTGAGCGCGTCCAGAAAGGCCCGCACATCACCCACGCGCTCCTTCAACAGGTACCCGATGCCGGCACCGTCCTCGCCGATCAACTCGCTCGCGTAGGCGGTCTCGACGTATTGGGAGAGCACGAGGATGCCGAGCGTCGGCTGGCGTCGGCGCGCCTCGATCGCCGCCAGCAGTCCCTCGTCGCTGTGCGTGGGCGGCAGCCGCACGTCCACGATCGCCAGATCCGGTTCGTGCCCTGCGATCGCGCGCAGGAGCCCGGGGCCGTCTTCGACCTGGGCGACGACCTCGATGTCGTTCTCGCGCAGCAGCGCGACCAGGCCCTCGCGCAGCAGCGCGAGGTCCTCTGCGATCACTACCCGCACGGGAGCCTCGCCTCGACGAGCGTTCCGCCGCCCTCCCCGTGCTCGATCTGCAGATTGCCGTCGAGCGCCTCGACGCGGGCGCGTAGCCCAGCCAGGCCGGAGCCCGCCGGATCTGCGCCGCCGCGGCCGTCGTCGCCCACGCGAACCACCAGCGTGCGGTGCTCGTGACGCAGGACCACCCAGCTGCGGTCTGCGGCCGCGTGCTTGGCCGTGTTCGTGAGCGCCTCGGCCACGACGAAGTAGGCGGCGCTCTCGACCGCCGGAGCGAGCCGCCGATGCGTGCTCGCCTCGACCGAGGTGCCGAGGCCGTAGCGGGCCGCGAGCGACTCGACCGCGGCCACCAGCCCGCGGTCGGCGAGCAGCGGGGGCACGATGCCACGGGCGAGGTCGCGCAGCTCCCTGATCGCGTGCGTCGCCTCGTGCTGAGCGTCGTTGATCATCCGTCTGATCTCGGGCTGGTCCTGAACCCGCAGCTCCGCGCGACCCAGCTGGAGGGTCAGCGCGACGAGCCGCGCCTGCGCCCCGTCGTGCAGGTCGCGCTCGATCCGCCGTAGCTCCGCGGCCTGCGCGTCGACCGCCTGGCGTCGCGTGCGCGTCAGCATGTCGATGCGCGCCCGCAGCGCGCGCCGGCCCTGCGCCACGAGCACACGGTCGTGCAGCGCGATCAGCGAGTAGCCGCAGCCGGCGGTCGCCAGGCCGAGCAGGGCCCACGCCGGCCAGAATGCCTGCACTCCCGCGAGCAGCCAGGTCAACAGCCAGGTGAACACGAGGATCACGGCCGCGACGCCGACGAGCGACCACACGCAGGCCACGCGGCGAACGGCACCCGGCGTCTGGCGCCAGGCCCAGTCGGCGGTGAAGTCGAGCAGCACGAGATCGCCGAGCCCGAGCCAAGCCCACGCAGGCCAGAAGTAGCCCTGGCCGCTCAGTGCCCAGATCGCCGCCAGCAGCACCGCGGTCAGGAGGGCCAGACGGCGAACCAGCGAGCGCGCGTATTCGCCGATCGAGAGCCCCGCCGCCAGCGCCGGCATCCAGCGCCGCGTCTCGGCGCCCCGGGGCGCACGCAGTTGCGTCGAGAGCCGAGCCCGCTGATCCATCCCGCCTATCGTCGCACGCAGCCACCGGCTCCGTGCCGTGAAGCTCACAACGCCTTGGCGGCCTGTCGCTCGGCGCCGATCCGCTGCACGTCCCACACCAGGCCAACGCGCTCGAGTGTCGCGATCACGATGCCCGAGGGGTCCACCTCGGCTGGTCCCATCCCGTGGAACGCAGATGTCGGGAACGCGTGGTGGTTGTTGTGCCACGCCTCGCCGAAGGAGAGCGGCGCCAGCCACAGCAGGTTGCGCGAGTGATCGCTCGTCGCGAAGCGTCGACGCCCGAAGAAGTGACACAGCGAGTTGATGCTGTAGGTGACGTGATGCAGCACGAAGATGCGCACAACGCCGCCCCACAGCAGCGCGTCGAGGCCCGCGCCGATCGTCCCGCCGATCAGCACACCGAGGCCGAACGGGATCGCCAGCCCGAGCAGCGACCACAGCAGGAAGGTGCGATCCACGAACGCGACCACCGGATCGGCGAGCAGGTCGGGCGCGAAACGCTCCCGGGCGCCCCGCTGGCTGTGGTCGAACAGCCAGCCGACGTGCGCATGGGCGAGGCCGCGCAGCGCCCCGCGCCAGCCACCGCCGTGGTCCACGTGCGGGCTGTGCGGATCGCCGAAGCGGTCGGAGTAGGCGTGATGCTTGCGGTGGTCGGCCACCCAGGAGATCACCGGGCCCTCGACCGCCATCGTGCCGAGCACCGCGAGCAGCCCCCGCAGCCACGCGTAGGTCTTGAAGCTGCGATGGGTGAGCAGCCGGTGCAGCCCGACTGTCACGCCGAGCCCCGTCGGGACGTACAACAGCGCGAAGATCAGCACGTCGCGCCAGTGCAGCTCACGATTCCACAGCTGCGATCCGGCGAGCACGAGCAGCAGCGGCGGCACGGCCGTGATCAGGCCCGTGATCGCCCGGTCGAGATTCTTGAGCACCGGCACCCGGATCTCGTTCGGGCTCGGGCCATCCGCGCTGAGACCGGCCGCGGGCACGGCCGCCCCGAGGGCGATCGCGGGCTGCTCCGCACCGTCCGCGTGCTGCTCGTCGGGCTGATCCGCGGCATCCGCCGGCCGCTCGCCGGCGTCTGCAGGCGGTGGAACGGCGATCTCTGCGGCGTAGGTTCCCATCCACCATGGATCTTGAGTGGGACGGGTGCGATTGTCGATACGGGCGGCCACCGAGCGCACCAGGGCTGACCCCCGCCCAAGCACTGCGGATAACCCCCGGTCCGCGGCGCGCCGCACGCTCTGCTCGCTACTGTTAGGAGCCTGAGATGACCGCGAGAGCACCTTTGGGGCCCACCGATGAGCTCGAGCTGCGCGAGCTGACGCTGCACGGGCATCGGGTCGCCTACCGCCAGGCCGGCAGCGGCCCGGTCCTGGTGCTGATCCACGGCATCACCTCCGACTCGTCCACGTGGCGGCGCGTGATGCCCTATCTGGCCCGCCGCTTCACCGTGATCGCCCCCGATCTCTTCGGCCACGGCGCCTCGGCCAAGCCGAGGGGCGACTACTCGCTCGGCGCTCACGCCAGCGCCGTGCGCGACCTGCTCGTCGCCCGCGGCCACGACCGCGCCACCTTCGTCGGGCATTCGCTGGGCGGCGGCATCGCGATGCAGCTCTCCTACCAGTTCCCCGAGCGCTGCGAGCGCCTCGTGCTCGTCGACAGCGGCGGGCTCGGCCGCGACGTCAGCCTGCTGCTGCGAGCCGCCACGCTGCCCGGCTCCGAGCTCGTGCTACCGCTGCTCTCGGCCACCCGCATGCTCGACGCCGGCCGGCTCGCCGGCTCGCTGCTTCGCCGTCTCGGCCTGCGCGCCGGAACGGACATCGAGGAGATCGCCAAGGGGCACGCCACGCTCACCGACGGCGAAGCGAGGGCCGCGTTCCTGGATTCGCTGCGTTCGGTCGTCGGACCGGGCGGCCAGCGGGTCAACGCATCGAATCGGCTCTACCTCGCCGAGCGGCTGCCGCTGCTGCTGGTCTGGGGTGAGCACGACTCGCTGATCCCCGTATCCCACGCCCACGCCGCCGAGGCGCAGGTCGCGGGCAGCCGGCTCGAGCTGTTCGCCGAGTCCGGGCACTTCCCGCAGCTCGACGAGCCCGAGCGCTTCATCGACGTGCTCAGCGACTTCATCGACTCGACCGAGCCCGCGCTGCACGACACCGACGACTGGCGCGAGCTGCTGAAGACCGGCTAGTCCGGCGATCGCGGCCGAGCGGCGGCCGAGCGGCGGCCGAGCGGCGGCCGAGCGGCGGGGGCAGCCGTGTGGCTAGGCGCCGCGGATGTCGAGCACGATCTTGCCGGTCGCCCGCCGCTCGTCGAGCGTGCGCAGCGCGTCGGCCGCGCGCTCCATCGGGAAGCGCTGTCCGACGATCGGACGGATGAAGCCCTCGTCGACCATGCGGTTGACCTCGGCGCCGATCTCGCGGTTGAGGTCCGGCTTGCCCATCACGTAGGCGCCCCATCCCGCTCCCACGACCTCGGTGTTGCCGAGCAGCAGGCGGTTGACCTTCACCTCCGGGATCGAGCCGCCGGTGAAGCCGACGACCACGAGGCGTCCGTTCTCGCGCAGCGAGCGCAGGCTGTCGGTGAAGCGATCGCCGCCGACCGGATCGAGCACGACGTCGACGCCCCCGCCGGAGAGCTCCTTGACCTCGTCCTTCCATCCCTCGCCCAGCATCACGACCTGATCGGCGCCCGCCTCGCGCGCCACGGCCGCCTTCGCCTCGCTGGAGACAAGCGCGATCGTGCTCGCGCCGAGCGCCTTGGCGACCTGCAGGCCGGCCGTGCCGACACCGCCGCCGGCACCGTGCACGAGGACCCGCTCACCGTCCTTCAGGCGCCCGCGCATCACCAGCGAGAAGTAGGCGGTGTGGTAGTTGAGGATCAACCCCGCGCCCTGCGCGAAGTCGAGCTCATCCGACAGCGCGAAGGTGAAGAACTCCGGTGCGACAGCCGTCTCGGCGAAGCCTCCGAGGGCACAGAACGCCGCCACCCGATCGCCCGCTTTCACGGCCGCTCCCGCGGGAGCGCTGCGGACGATGCCCGCGACCTCGCTCCCGGGCACGAACGGAAGCGGCGGTTTCATCTGATACTGCCCCCGCGTCTGCAGCAGCTCCGGGAAGGACACTCCGGCCGCGTGCACATCGACGAGCACGCCCTCTCCCGGCGTCAGCATGTGCGAGGCCTCGGGCTCCGGCAGATCGGTCAGCGAGAGCGCGCTGTCGGGCCCTGACTCCTCGACGATCTGAATCGCTCTCATCGAGGGCATTATGTCCGAGCCCACGCGCCGACGCGCCGACGCCGCCCAGCCTCGCCCCGTCGCTCACGGCCGGCGCGCGACGCCGAGGATGTGGGCAGCAGGCGGCAGGTATCGAGCCGGGCTGAACGCGAAGCGCTCACAGGCCTCGATCTGAAAGCCCGCCGCCGCGATCGCCGCCTCGGTGTCGCGGCCGAGATGGCAGCCGCCGGCGATGCGCGGCCAGACGGTCGCATCGGCGAGGTCCTGCACGCGCGCCTCGCTCGGACTGCGAGCACGCACGTGCTCGTAGAAGCGCAGCTCGCCGCCCGGCCTGATCGCGCGGAACAGCTCGGCCAGCGCGCGCCGCTGGTCGGGCACGGTGCACAGCACGAGCGAAGCCACGCCGACATCGACGGACTCCGTCTCGCACGGCAGGCCATCCGCGTGGCCCTCTCGCACCGTCACCGTCACGGTCGCGCTCGCCGCCGCGCGAGTCGCCCGCTCGCGCAGGTGCGCCTCGGGCTCGACTGCGAGCACACCGGTGACCGTCGCGGGGTAGTGAGCGAAGTTCGCGCCGCTGCCCGCGCCGAGCTCGAGCACCCGGCCGCTACACCCCTCGAGCATCCTGCGTCGATGCTCGGCGCCACCGCGAGCGTCGGCGAGGGGGGCCAGGCGCGCGTACACCCGCGCGAACAGCGGATGGTTAACTCGCTCGCTCACCGCAGACCTCAGTCGACGCACAGGACGGCCTTGCCGGCGATGCGCCGCTGCATCAGCGCGTCGATCGCGGCCGCCGCGTCGCGCCAGGATCCCTCGTGATCAACCGAGCAGTCGAGCCGGCCGGCGGCCACCAGCTCGGCGAGGCGGGTGAGGTCACGCGAGCCCGAACGCTCGTGCTGCAGCTGGGCGAACACGTACAGGCCGTGAAGCCGCGCCCCGGGCGCCCGCCCGAAGAAGGCGCGCGTCGGGAACGCGACCGGCGCCTGGTCGCTGGAGGCGAACGACACGATCGCGCCACGCGGCGCGACCCGCTGGATCGCCGCCGCGAGCGTCGCGCCGCCGACACCCTCGACGATCGCGTCGAACTCCGGCCCCTCGGCCGCGAGCTCGGCGATCACCTCGTCGGCGCCCAGCTCGAGCAGCCCCCGGGCTCGCTCCGGGCTCGAGGAGACACCCGTTACGTGCGCTCCGGAGAGCTTTGCCAGCTGCACCGCGAAGCGCCCGACGCCGCCGCTGGCCCCGGTCACCAGCACTCGCGACCCGAGCACCGGACCGATGATGTCCAGCGACTTGAGCGCCGTCAGGCCGGCCACCGGCAGCGTCGCCGCCTGCACATCGCCGACCCCGCCCGGCAGCTCCGCCAGCATGTCGACGTCGACCGCCGCCAGTTGCGCCCAGGCGCCTTTCTGCGTGAGTCCGACCACGCGCGCGCCCTCGCCCGGCCCGCTGCCGTCGGCGGCCGCCCGCTCGATGCTCCCCGCCACATCCCAGCCGGTCAGCTCTCCCTCGCCCATCTCCGCCAGCCGCCGGGTCTCACCCCGGTTGAGCGAGAACGCCTCGACGCGCACGAGCGCCTGGCCGCAGCGCGGCTGCGGATCCGCGACCTCGGACAGCTTCACCTTGCCGGGCGAGCCCGGCGATGCGGTCAGGGCGAGCACGCCTCGATGCTAGCTCTCGTGGATCTAGCGCGCGGGCGGGCGGAACGCCAGCGCCGGAGCGGGCTCCGAAGGGCGACTGTCGGCGCGCTGCCAGGTGACCACGGCGACGATCGCCGAGACGAACAGGACCGCCGGCCAGGCGCCGATCCCGAGAGCGAGCACGTGCGAGACGATGAAGGCGCCGAGCGCCACGCACGCGAGCGTGATCGCCGTCCGCGGGCCATGCCGGCGCGTCCACTCGCGGATGCACCATATGCCGCCGACCAGCATCACCGCTCCGCCGAGCGGGCGCGAGCCGCTCGCCACCGCAACGGCGTAGCCGGTGATGAGCGAGCCGGCGGCGACGGGCGCCGTGGGGATCGTGCGCATCGCTGAAGCCTAGCGGCGCCCGGGCACCGGCCTCGGGCGCGGCCTGCGAGAAAGAGCCCTACCGGGCGATCAGCCCGCGCTCGAGCGCGTAGCCGACGAGCTCGGCGCGCGTCGAGAGGCGAAGCTTCTGCTGGATGTGAGAGCGGTGGGTCTCGACCGTGCGCACCGACAGGTAGAGCTGCTCGGCGATCTCGGCGTTGGTGTGTCCCAGCGCGATCAGCCTGAGCACGTCGACCTCGCGCTCAGACAGGTCATCGGGCGGCCCCGGCGGCGGCTCTGATGCGATCCGCGCGCCGAGGCGAGGGTTGAGATAGCTCTCGCCGACGGCTGCGCGGCGAACGGCTTCCACGAGCTCTTCGTCGGCGGCCTCCTTGAGCACGTAGCCGAGCGCCCCCGCGCCGAGCGCCTCGCGCGCGAACGCCGGCTCCTGCTGCATCGTCAGGATCACGATCTGAGTCTCCGGGAACTCCTCCCGCAGCTGCGGGAGGGCCTCCAGGCTGGAGCCCCCCGGCATGTTGAGGTCGAGCACGAGGACCCGCGGGTGATGGCCGCGAACGTAGCGGCGCGCGCCGTCCACGTCGCTGGCCTCGGCCACCACCTCGAAGCCCTCCTCGCTGTCGAGCAGCAGTCGCAGACCGCTGCGCACCACGGCGTGGTCGTCCGCCAGCACGATCCTGATCGCGGCTCGGGGCCGGGCCTTCTCGGCGCCCTCTTCGCTGGAGGATTGCTCGCTCACCGAACGGACGCTACCCGCTTTTGCTCAGACGGTGCTCGCGGCCGGCGTGTCGCTCCTCGCGTGCTCCCGCGCGGTCTCCTCTTCGTCGGCCGCGACGGCCACGCGGGGCAGCACCAACAGCGAACAGCGCGCGTGGCGCTCGAGGTAGTCGGAGGTGCTGCCGAGCACGAGCCGCCGCAGCGGGCCGTAGCTGCGCGAGCCGACCACGAGGATGTCGACTTCCTCGCCGAAGGCCGCGAGCTCCTCGCCGCTCAGGCCGTAGACAGCGCGCGCCTGCACGTCGTGTATCTCGGCAAGCCGCGCGCGTGCATGCGCGAGCATCGCGTCGATGCTCTCGCCGACCATCGGCGGCATCATGCCCGAGTAGGCGTACGTGGGGATCGAGACGACTTCCAGCAGGTGAACGTCCGCTCGCGTCCGCGCGGCGACCCGGCGGGCGATCTCGAGCGCCGCCCGGCTCTCCGGTGAGGAGTTGTAGGCAACGCCGACCTTCGCGATCGGGACCGGGTGCTCGGCGTAGCCCCTGGTCGCGATCGCCACCGCGCACGGCGCGCCGTTGAGCGCGGCGCGGGTGTCATCGCCGATCATCGCGCGTCCGAACGCGCTCCGGCTGCAGGAGCCGACGACTATCAGGTCGGCGTGCTGTTCCTCGGCCTGTCGGTGCAGCCCGGATCCGGGTGAGGCGGCCACGACGCTGAGAAGATCGACGTCGACGTCGACGTCGACGTCGGCGGCGGCACGCTCGCGCTCGAGCAGCTGCAGTGACGCCTGATGCTCTTCGGCGAGCAGCCCGGGCGTGATCGCGTGCAGAGGGTGAAGCTCACCGGGCCGGACATGGGCCATTGTCAGTTTTCCGTCGCTGTCGGTCAGCCTCGAGGCCAGCGCGACCGCGTCGCGCGCATTCGAGCTGCCATCGATTCCTACGAGCACATTCTTGAACATCTCGAGTCTCCTTCGATCGCTACCGGCGATGCTATGGCCGCTGTGCAAGCGCGACGTCCGGGTAAGGCACTCGGGAGGCTGCGGAGTTCTACGCAGGCTCCGGGCGGCGCCGTCGAGTCCACCTCGGGCCGACGAGGCGGGCCCCGCGCTCGATCCACGGGCGGAGCGGAGCGGCGGGAGCCTGTCCCCCAGCGCGTAGCATGGGAGCGGTGCCCGAGCAACCGCCCGCCCAGTCTTCCCGCCAAGTCGACGAGCGCGCGCAGCCGCATCCGCCGCTCCCCCGCGACAAGCGCGGCTGGCACGTCTCTCCGGCGCCCGACGGCCGCGGCACGCCCGAGCAGACGCCGACGGCGCCCCCGGCGCACCGGCGGCCCGGCTTTATCTGGTTCGTCGCGATCCTGCTGACGTTCAACCTGCTCTCCGTGCTGCTGTTCCAGCCCTCGACCGAACAGCCGCGCGTGACCGTGCCGTTCAGTCCCTACTTCCTCGCACAGGTCAAGGGGGGCCAGGTGGGATCGATCTCCTCCAAGGGCGACACGATCCAGGGGACCTTCAAGGCCAAGCAGCGCTATCCGGCGAGCGACAAGAAGGCAACGCCGACGACGCTGTTCGCGACCGAGGTGCCGAGCTTCTGGAACGGCAGCCAGCTCTCGGCGCTGCTGCAGGAAAAGGGCGTCCGCATCAACGCCAAGTCGACGAGCACCAGCCAATCGGTGCTGACCTCGTTGCTGCTCGGCTTCGGACCGACGCTTCTGATCGTCGGCCTGTTCGTGCTGATCGCCAGGCGCGCCGCGAAGGCCGGAGGCGCAATGGGCGCGCTGGGAAACTTCGGGCGCTCGCAGGCGCGCCGCGCGGACCCCGACTCGATCCGCGTCACGTTCGACGACGTCGCCGGGATCGACGAGGCCAAGGCTGAGCTCTCGGAGATCGTCGACTTCCTGCGAAACCCCGATCGCTACGGGCGCCTCGGCGGACGCATGCCCCACGGGGTGCTGCTCTCCGGAGCGCCTGGCACCGGCAAGACCCTGCTCGCGCGCGCCGTGGCCGGGGAGGCCCACGCCGCGTTCTTCTCGATCTCGGCCTCGGAGTTCATCGAGGCGATCGTCGGCGTCGGCGCCTCGCGTGTACGCGACCTCTTCGCCAAGGCCAAGGAGGCCGCGCCCGCGATCATCTTCATCGACGAGCTCGACGCGATCGGCCGCTCGCGCCAGGGCTCGGTGTCGGTGACCGGCGCCAACGACGAGCGCGAGCAGACGCTCGACCAGATCCTCACCGAGATCGACGGGTTCGAATCCTCGCAGGCGGTCATCGTGCTGGCCGCGACGAACCGCCCCGACGTGCTGGACCCGGCGCTGCTGCGCGCGGGGCGCTTCGACAGGCGCGTCACCGTCCAGGCGCCCGACCGCGCCGGGCGCGTCGCGATCCTCGAGGTCCACACGCGCTCGATTCCGCTCGCCGCGAGCACCGACCTCGACGCGATCGCCTCGAGCACCCCCGGGATGGTCGGCGCCGACCTCGCCAACCTCGCCAACGAGGCCGCGCTGCTGGCCGCGCGCCGGGAGCACGAGAAGGTCGAGATGAGCGACTTCACCGACTCGCTGGAGAAGATCATGCTCGGCTCGCCACGCGGGATCCTCCTCTCCCGCGCCGACCGCGAGCGCACCGCCCACCACGAGGCGGGCCACGCGCTCGTCGGCATGCTCACGCCCGGTGCCGACCCCGTGCGCAAGATCTCGATCATTCCCCGCGGCATGGCGCTCGGCGTCACCCTCTCGACGCCCGACGGCGATCGCGTCTCATACTCGCTGGAGGAGCTGCAGGCCATGATCAAGGTCGCCCTCGGCGGGCGCGTCGCCGAGGAGCTCGTCTACGACACGATCACCACCGGCGCGGAGTCCGACATCCAGCAGCTCACCCAGATCGCCCGCCACATGGTCGGGCGCTGGGGCATGAGCGCGGCGATCGGCCCGGTGTCGGTGACCTACGAGGACGGACAGGGGCCGCTGCTCCCAGGCGTGAGCCAGACCTCCGAGCACACCCAGCGGCTCGTCGACGACGAGGTCCATCGGATCGTCGAGGCAGCCCACCAGGAGGTCAGCGCGCTGCTCGAGGAGCACCGTGACCAGCTCGAGAGCCTCGCTCGCGCGCTGCTGAAGACCGAGACGCTCGATGCGCGCGAGGCATACGAGTCAGCCGGGCTTTCGCTACCCGAGCACCAGCCCGCACCCGCGGCCGTCTGAGGCTCACGCGACCGGCTCCTCGCCCGACGGCGCGACCGTCGGCGCGGCGGCACGCGTGAGCATCTCCACACCGACCGTGCAGACGGCCAGGCTGACCAGCGCCGAGACGACGATCGCGGTGGCGGCGACCGGCGAGAGCACGTGCGCGGTGAGGCCCAGCGAGGCCACCGCCGCCGGCACGCCGAGCTGCGCGGAGGCAGCCAGGCCGCCCGCGAGGCCCCTGCGCATGAGCACTGTCGCGAGCACATGGATCACCACGTTGAGAGCGGCCAGCGCACCGGCGAGCGCGAGCATCGAGGGTTCGGAGGCGAGGCCGCCGAGATCCATGCGAGCACCGAGCACGACGAAGTAGAGCGGGATGAAGAAGCCCTCGGCGACCCCGCGCATCTGCGTCGAGAGGCGTTTCGGGCCACCGATCAGCGCGACCATCAGTCCCGCTCCAAACCCGGCGATCAGGATGCTCGTGCCGCCCTTCTGGGCGAGCCAGGCGAGCAGGAACAGAGCCAGCAGCGAGAGCCGCAGATCGAGCGCCCAGTGACGCTGCTTCGACATGTGGCGCACCCGGTGGATCAGCCCGGCCGAGGCGATCAGCCGAGCGGCCGCGAACAACCCCGCGGCCACCACCGCAACCAGCACGGCCCCGAGCGCCGCGTGTCCCACGCGTGAGGGCTCGAGCACCACGGGGACCGAGAGGATCGTGATCACGTCGGCGATCGCCACCTGGGCCATCACCGCCATCACCTCCGCGCCCGCGAGGCCCGTCTCCTCGATTGCCGGGAGCAGCACCGCGGCGGAGCCCGAGGCGAGCAGCACGACGTAGATCGCCGCGTGACCGGTCCCGGCGACGCTCGCCGCGAGCAGGCCCGCAGGAACCGCGAGCACGCATACGATCGCCGCCAGCAGGGCGCCGTCGCGCAGCGAGGCGGCCAGCCGGCGGTCGCGCAGCGGCAGATGCATCCCGACGGTCAGCATCAGCATCGCGAAGCCGATTTCGCCGAGGAACGCGACCGTCGCATTCGCCGGGTCGACGCCGCCGAGCACAGCGGGGCCGACGATGATCCCGGCGATGATCTCGCCGATCACGACCGGCACGAAGCGGTGGTCGAGGATCCCGATCAGCGGGCCGCCGAGCCCCGCGACGACGATCACCAGAAGGGTTCCGAAGCTCACCTGCCGATCGTCGCAGACCTCCAGAACGTCGTCCATCACGCGCTCGGCCGGCGGCGGATCCTACACCTCTCGCTGTGCGCGCCGAGATCGAGCGACGCGAGTCGCGTGTGTATGAGCATCCGGCGGATCTCCGGCACCCCTTATCCGTTGTTGTCCGCAGCGGATCGGAGTGTTTACCCGCTGGTGGCGACTGGATCGCGTGGTTAGCGTGCGGTCATGGCAACGTCTCTCCACCTAGCCCCCGACTCATGGCAACGTCTCTCCACCTAGCCCCCGAACTGCACGCCGCGGATCGCCACGGGGCCCTCTCGGCCCCCGTGGCGCAGACGATTCGCGTCGTCCTCGCCGACGACCACGTGCCGATGCGCCGCAGCCTGCGCCTGCTGCTCGACGGCGAGGAGGGGCTCGAGGTGGTCGCCGAGGCGGACGACAACGCCTCCGCGGGGCGCCACGTCCAGCTCCACCAGCCGCACGTCCTCGTGCTCGACGTCGGGCTGCGCGACGGCTCCAGCATCGAAGCGATCCGCACGCTGAGCGACCGGGCACCGCAGACGAGGATCGTCGTACTGACGATGGAGGACAACCCGATCTTCGCTCAGCGAGCGCTGACCGCCGGGGCCGTGGCGTTCGTCGCCAAGGACCTCGCCGACGCCGAGCTTCCCCAGGCCGTCCGCGCCGCCGCCCTCGGCGAGGAGTACGTCAGCCCGCGCGTCGCCGCACGCCTGGACGCGCTCCACCGCGCCCTGACCGACAACAAGCTCACCCCACGCGAGGTCGAGGTCCTGCGCCTGATCGCCTTTGGCCACACGAGCGTCGAAATCGCCCGTCTGCTGCATCTCTCGCCGCGCACGATCGAGACCCACCGCGCACACATCCACAAGAAGCTTGGGCTCGGCACCCGCGCCGAGCTCGTTCGCTACGCGCTACGACGCGGCCTGATCGGCGCCTGAGAACTCCGCTGCGCCATTGCGCTCACGGCGACTGGCGGGAAGGCACGCGGTGAGCACGGTTGCCCCCGGCGCGGACTGTATGTCGAGCGTGCCGTCGGCGAGGTCGACGCGCTCGCGCATCCCTGCGAGACCGAAGCCCTGCACCCGGCTCGCCGTGTCGAAGCCCTTGCCGTCGTCGCGCACCTCAATCGTGATCTCGCCACCGGATTCACGCACCGAGACGCTGATAGCGCGCGCCTCCGCGTGCTTGGCGACGTTCGTGAGCGCCTCCTGGACGAGCCGATAGACGGCTGTCTCGACGGCCTCTTCGAGGCGATCCTGTCCGCGCGTAAGCGCGGACATTGCCAGCTCGCGCTCGATCGGCGTACCGGTCTGCTCCTGGTGGCGGTCGAGCAGCGAGTCGAGCGCTGCTCGCAGTCCCAGCTCGTCGAGCGCGGCCGGACGCAGCTCGGTGATGATCGAGCGGAGGTTCGCGATCTCCTGCTCGATCCGCGCGACAGCCTCGCGCATCGTCGCCTGAGCGAGCTCTGGGTCCTCGCGCCGCAGCGCGGTCGACAGCAGCACCCTCAGACCGCCGAGCGCCTGCAGCGTCTCGTCGTGCAGCTCGCGCGCCCAGCGCCGCCGCTCGGCGTCGGCGGCCGCGAGTGAGCTGCGCAGCCGGTCGGCCAGGACGCTCTGAGCGAGCGCGACGGCCGTCGCGGCGCTCGCCGCAAAGGTGCGCAGGATCTGCTCGTCGTCGGCGCTGAACGGCGAGCCGTCCTCACCTCGATCGAAGGCTGCGAGCACACCGACCGCGTTGCCGCGGTACAGCATCGGCACGAGCAGCGCCGTCTTCGCATCCTCCACGCCGAACTCGCGGGGCGTGATGCCGAGACGGGCCTCGACGTCGCCGATCCGCTCGGGTCGGCGGCGCTCGAGCACCTGGCCGGAGGTCGAGTCGGCGATCGCAAGGCGTGTGCCACGGTGCTCCCCGACGTGGCCCGCGCTCGCGTGAACCACCAGCTCCTCGCCCTCCCGCAGCATGATCACGAGGCTGCGCGCGTCGACCAGCGCGCGGCCGCGCTTGGCGATCAGCTCGAGTACGTGCTCGAGCGCGATCTCCCCGCCGATCGCCACGGCGACATCGCGCGTCGCCTCAAGGCCCCGCACCGCCTGCTCGAGCTCGTGGCGCCGTAGCTCGCTGGTCTCGAACAGGCGCGCGTTGTCGATCGCGACCGCTGCCCAGTCGGCGAGGATCCCCGCGGCCTGCTCGTCCTCGACGGTGAACTCACCGCCCTCCTTCTCGGCCAGGTAGAGGTTGCCCCACGCCTGCCCCCGGATCACGACCGGGACTCCGAGGAAGCTGCGCATCACCGGGTGTCCCGCCGGGAAGCCGTAGCTTCGCGGATGGCGTCCGACGTCGCTCAGACGCAGCGACTCAGGTTCTTCGATCAGGACGCCCAGCACGCCCCGTCCGCGGGGCAAGTCGCCGATCGCGCTGCGGGTCGTCTCATCGACGCCGGAGGTGAGGAACTGGGAGAGCTCCGTGCGGCGGTCGTTGAGCACCCCGACCGCTGCGTAGCGAGCGCCGGTGAGCTCACGCGCGGTCTCGAGCACGCGGTCGAGAACCGTCGAGAGGTCGAGCTCGGTGACGAGCGATCTCCCGACATCGAGCAGACGGCGGACGCGCAGATCCTCTGATGGTGCTCCCATCAGTAGAGAGCTTAGACCCACCAGCTGGTCACGCCGCGCTGCCGCGAACGCCCCAGCGAGGTTCCGTAGTTTTCCCTCGCCGCTCGACGGCTTTCCTCGGCTGGCGCCCGGGTCCCGAGCAGGCAGTGTGAGGGTATGACCAGCCACGAGATCACCTCCACCTCGAAGCTCCGGGTGCTGATCGTCGGCGGCGGCGTCGCCGCTCTCGAGACGGCCCTTGCACTCCACGACCTCGCTCCCGGGTTGACGGCCACCACGGTGCTCGCCCCGAACGCCGAGTTCGTCAACCGTCCGATGACAGTTCGCGAGCCGTTCGCGTATCCTCGAGCGCGCAGGTACACTCTCGCGCCGATCGTGCTCGATGCGGGCGCCGAGCTGATCGCCGACGAGCTCGCCCGCGTCGACGCCGATGAGCGGACCGTGCACACCACCGGCGGAAGAGAGCTCGAGTACGACGCGCTCGTACTCGCCCTCGGCGCACGCATCTCGCCCCGCTACGAGCACGCCCTCACGATCGACGACCGCGTGCTCGACGAGGCGCTCCACGGCCTGATTCAGGACATCGAGGAGGGATACGTCTCGAGCATCGCCTTCGTGGCACCCGCCCGCATGGCATGGCCGCTGCCCCTCTACGAGATCGCGATGATGACGGCGGGGCGGGCCTACGACATGAACGTGAAGCTCGCCACCACGATCGTGACGCCCGAGGCGAGCCCGCTGGGAATCTTCGGATCGGCCGCCAGCGACGGCGTGCGCGAGCTGCTGGCCGCCGCCGGGATCGAGACGATCACCTCGGCATACGCCGAGGTGCCCCACAACGGAGAAGTCGTGATCAACCCGGGCGACCGCCGACTCGAGGTCGACCGCGTCGTCGCGCTGCCGGAGCTCTACGGTCCCGCGATACGCGGCGTGAGGCTCAGCGAACACGGCTTCCTGCGCGTCGATGAGTTCTGCAGGATGCCCGGACAGGAGCGTGTCTTTGCCGCCGGCGATGCGACCGAGTTCGCCGTCAAGCACGGCGGCATCTCCTCACAGCAGGCCGACACGGTGGCCGAGTCGATCGCCGCGATGGCCGGCGCCGAGATCACGCCGCAGCCGTTTCGCCCGGTCATCCGCGGAATGCTGCTCACGGGCGAGAAGCCGCGCTACCTGACCGCGAGGATCACGGGCGGGCAGGGCTTCAGCTCGGAGATCACCGACGCGCCGACATGGTCACCTCCGAGCAAGGTCTCCTCGCGCTATCTCGCCCCCTATCTCGACGCGCAGGATCGCGCAGGCGTGACCGCGTGACGCTGCCTGCAGCGAACGGCGCCGGTGAGCGCTGCTACGTGCTCGGCTTCGACCGCAACGCGAGTTCGCACCGCGCCGCCGATTGGGCGGTTCAGGAGCTGCTGCCGGACGGAAAGCTCGTGATCGTGCACGCGTGCCGTCCGCTGCACGCGCCCCCCTCCCCGTTCTCCAGCGCCCACGAGCGCGAGCAACTCGGTCGCGCCATCGTCGACGATCTGCTGCTCGCCGGAGGCGATTCGCTGCGCGACCTCGAGCTGGCCGTCGAGGTGCTCGACGAGGACCCGGTGTCCGCGCTGATCAACGCAGCCGAGCGCCACGGTGCGCGCGCGATCGTCGTCGGCTGCGAGCCCCATTCGGGCCTTCACCGGGCACTCGGCGTGGTCACAGGTGAGCTGTTGAAGAGCTCGCCGGTGGCCGTGATCGCGGTTCCCCCCGCCGCCGCCTAGGAGTCCCGATGGCCTTGAAGCGCGGACCCATCACGTCTTGGAATTCGGCCCTCATGCCCATGACCGTGCGGCGCACACGCCGTGAGGCGCGTCCGGCGAGGCGAACCGCAGGAGACCCGCGTCGGGTCGGAGGGCGTGTTCAGGCATCGGGCAGGTCCTCTGCCGGCATGCGCGCAGGGCGGCCGGTCATCCCGACGAGCTCGAGCACGCGCTCCGGCTGGCCACCCTCGAGCACGATCGCGAATCGCTGCCCCGCCGCGATCGCCACCGCTTCGGCGTCGAGCAGCTCGCGGATGCCGGTCGAGTCCATGAACGTGACCTCGCGAAGATCGAGCACGAGCTGCTCCGAGCGTCCGTTGCTCGCCTCGGCCACTCGCTCGGCGAGGGCGGCTGCCGTGGACAGGCAGAGCTCGCCGTGGATTGCCACGATCGTGCAGGCGCCGCCCTGCCTGACGCTGACCTCAAACTCCTGGATCGCCGGGATCGAGCCCGGGAGGATCTGTTGCGCCATGTCTGCTCCAGCTGTCCAGGCTACGGGTCCGAAGCGTTCGAGTTTGCTTGGTGGTAGGAGCCGATCGCGCGCCGCAGTGCGATGTGTCGAATCACGCCCCCCCAAAAGGCTCTCTCACCATTTTTAACGGTAGCACTACCCGTGCGCCGCAGAGCCGGTATCGGTTGGGCGCCAGACCGTAGTCGCACCCTCCCCGCAATCGACGGGCACAGGCTCCCGATCAGGGTCAGTGAGCTATGCCGCGCCCGGCGATCAACTCGAGCGCGTGCGGAAGGGCCTCGACGATCGCCTCGCCGGATTGCTCGACGCTGCGCGGGCTGCCGGGAAAGTTGACGATCAGGGTTTCCCCGCGCACTCCAGCGAGACCGCGCGAGAGCATCCAGTGCCGCGTGTGTGCGCGCGAGGCCGAGCGCATCGCCTCGCCGATCCCCGGGATCTCCCGCTCGATCACCGCCAGCGTCGCCTCGGGGGTGACGTCGCTGGGCGAGATGCCGGTGCCGCCGCTCGTGAGCACGAGTGCGCAGCTCTCGACATCGGCCCAGTGGCGCAGACGGCGTTCGATCTCCGCGCGGTCGTCTGCGATGAGATCCCGACCGACGATCTCTGCGCCGAGCCGACATGCGAACTCGGCGAGGCGCAGCCCGCTCTCGTCCTCGCCGACCCCAGCCGCCTTGGAGGTGCTGACCGTGATGAGCGCCGCGCGCATTCCGTGATCCTCAGTCCGCGCCCGGAGTACGGTCCTCGTCGCGGAGGAAGTCGCTGCGCCCGCCGCGCTTCTCCAGCAGCACCACCTGCTCGAGCGAGATTCCCGCCTCGAGGCCCTTGACCATGTCGTAGACCGTCAGGCCGGCTACCGCGCAGGCGACCATCGCCTCCATCTCCACTCCAGTGCGCCCCACCGTGCGTACCTCGCCGAGCAGCTCGACGAGGCCCGCCTCGACATCGACGCTCGCCGTCACGTCGACGAAGGTCAACTGAAGCGGGTGAGCAAGAGGGATCAGATGGCCTGTCTGCTTGGCGGCCTGGACGCCCGCGAGACGAGCCACCGCCAGGACCTCGCCCTTCGGCCCGCTTCCCTCCTGGACCGCGAGCGCGGTGGCGCTCGACATGCGCACGCGGGCCCGCGCACGCGCGACACGCTCGCTGATCTCCTTGCCGCCGACGTCGACCATGCGCGCGCGGCCGCTCTCGTCGAGGTGGGTGAGGCGGCGCTCGCTCACGCCAGCGGCTCGCTGCCGGGCACCCATCGCGCCGGGGCGTCGAGCGGATGCTCGCGCTTCCAGATCGGCGCCTGCTGCTTGATGCGGTCGATCGCTTCGCGCGCGGCCGCGAAGGCTTCGCCGCGGTGGGCGGCCGACACCGCGACGATCACGCTCGGCTCACCCAGCGGGACGCTGCCGACACGGTGCTCGACGGCTGCCGCCCGCAGGTCGTGCGCCTCGATGCACTCGCGCATGATCGCCTCGATCAGCTCGTGGGCCATCGAGTCGTAGGCCTCGTACTCCAGCCGCTCGACCTCCCGGGTGACACCCTGGAAGATCACGATCGCGCCGGCCCCCGGGTCGCCGACCGCACGTGAAAGCGCATCGAGCGAGAGCGGCTCCCGCGTGGTCCGCACATGCAGCATCACCTGCGGACCGGTGTCGGTGTCGGTGTCGGTGTCGGCGTCGGTGTCGGTGTCGGGGGCGCCTCCGCTCACGGGCGGGATCAGCGCCAGCTCGTCGCCCGGCTCGAGGATCGTCTCGGGCGCCCCGTAGTCGCGGTTGACCGCCAGGCGAACGGGAAGGCGAGCGAGCAGCTCGCCCAGCGGCTCGATCTCGGCGAGCCCCCGCAGCGCATCGGCGACGCTCGCATGGCGCGGCAACTCGAGCTGGACGCTGTCGCGCCCGGCTCGTTCGCGCAGGATCGCGTACAGCCGCACCTCGATCGTCATCGTCGGGTTCGAGCTCATCCCACCGCCTCTACCCGCGGCCACAGCGGCTCGATCTCCACGCGCTCGCCGGCCTGCACCACGGTGGCCGCCGTCGGGATGATCGCGAGCGCGTCGGCGCCGAGCATCGAGCTGAGGATGTGCGAGCCCTGAGCCCCGGTGCTGCTCGCATGCATACCGTCGTCGCGTTCGCCGAGACGGCAGCGGATCGCGTGCGCACGGCCGGGCTCCTTGGCGTAGTCGTGGTCGAGCACGGCTGTCGCGCGGGGGTGGTGCGGCGCGGCGCGGCCGCGTAGGGCCTGGAGCGCGGGGCGCACCAGCAGAACGTAGGTGACCATCGCCGAGACCGGGTTGCCGGGGAGCCCGAAGATCAGCGTCGCGCCGAGCGTGCCGAACCAGGTGGGGCGGCCCGGCTTCAGCGCCAGGCCCCAGAACTCTTCCAGCGCGCCGAGCTCGTGCAGGCTGGGACGCACGTGGTCGTGGCGGCCGACCGACACGCCGCCACAGATCACCGCCACGTCGACGTCCTCGACCGCCGCCGCGATCGCCGCGGTGCTCGCTTCTGGCTCGTCGGGCATGCGGTCGACCCGCGCGAGCTCCCCGCCGCCGGCGCGTACCAGGGCCGAGAGCGTGACGGAGTTGGAATCGCGCACCCCACCCGCTCGCATCTGCTCGTGCGCCTCGAGCAACTCGTCTCCGCTGACGAGTACCGCGACGCGCGGCCGCCGGGAGCACTGGGCGCGGTCGCGGCCCAGCGAGGCGAGCACGCCGAGCTCGGCGGGTCCCAGCGTCACGCCGCGGCCCAGCACGGTCTCCCCGGCGCGCACGTCCTCGCCGGCCCACCGTATGTGCTCGCCTGCCTGCGTCGGCGCCCGCAGCTCGACGAGCCCTCCCCGCTCAGCGGTGTCCTCGACCTTCACGACGGTGTCTGCGCCCGCCGGGATCACCGCTCCGGTGGAGATCGCGATCGCCTGTGCGGCGCCCACCGTTGCGCTCGCAGGCGTTCCGGCGCGCGACTCGCCCACGACGGACAGGGCGACGGGCTCCGATGCAGAGGCGGCGGCGAGGTCCTCGGTGCGAACGGCGAAGCCATCCATCGCCGAGCCGTCAAACGCGGGGACGGGTTCCTCGGCGGCGACCTCCTCCGCGAGCACCCGCCCGAGCGCGCCCGCCAGCTCGACCGACTCTGAGGGCAGGGGCCTGACCGCGTCCAGGACCAGCCGGCGCGCCTCGTCGATCTCGAGCAGCCCGCTCACCGTCATCGCCAGGGACTGTAGTGCGACACTGAGCCGGTGGGTGAGACGCCAGTGATCGTCGCCGTCCTCGCCGGCGGCCGTGCCACGCGCCTCGGTGGCGCCAAGGCGACGGCGATGCTCGCCGGCCGACCGCTGCTCTGCCACGCCCTGGCCGCGGCGCGCGAAGCGGGACTGGAGGCGGTCGTCGTCGCCAAGCCCGCGACCGTGCTCCCCGCGGTCGAAGAGCTCGTGCTGCGCGAGCCGCAGGATCCCACGCACCCCCTCCGTGGGGTGCTGACAGCGCTCGACTTCGCGGCCGAACGCTGCGCGGCGCAGGCCGTCGTGCTGCGCGGCTGCGACATGCCCTTCGTGACTGCGACATTGCTCGGCTGGCTCGCCGGCCTGGAGGGCCGTGTGATGGTCGAGGTCGGAGGGCGCGCCCAGCCACTGCTGTCGCGCGTGCTGGTGAGCGACCGCCCGGCGCTGACGAACGCTCTCGAGCAGGGCCGCTCGCTGACCGCCGCTCTCGACGCGCTCGCGCCGCGGATGCTAGACGAGGCCGACCTCGCGCCCTTCGGCAGCCCGGAGCGTCTCTGTTTCAACGTCAACGACCAGCACGACCTGCGCCTCGCCGCGGAGGTGCTCGCGTGAGTGGCGCTAAGCGGCCGTTCCCGCGAGCTCGAGCAGCTCGCGGATCTCCTCCACGGTCGGCGCCTCGACCCCGGCACGGCGCGAGAACGAGGCGATCCATTCATCCCGGGTCACTGCCGCCAGCTTAGTCGCAGCCGCCCGGCGGGTAGGGATGCTTCAGCGATGACGCTCGACCTACTGCAGCGACCACTGTGCGACCTGCGCATCTCGGTGACCGACCGTTGCAACCTGCGTTGCCGCTACTGCATGCCGCGGAAGGTCTACGGCCCGGGGCACGCGTTCATGGAGCGCTCCGAGCTGCTGAGCTTCGAGGAGATCACGCGCCTCGCACGGGTGCTCGCCGGGCAGGGAGTCGCCAAGCTGCGGCTGACCGGCGGCGAGCCCCTGCTGCGCCGAGAGCTGCCGCGACTGGTGGAGATGCTGGCCGGCATCGAGGGGATCGAGGACATCGCGCTGACCACCAACGGGCTGCTGCTGGCGCCGGCCGCGAGGGCGCTCGCGGATGCCGGGCTCAACCGGGTGACGGTGAGCCTCGACGCGCTCGAGCCGGAGGCGCTGCGCTCGATGAGCGACACGCCGGTCGCGCCCGAGCGGATCCTCGCGGGGATCGCCGCGGCGAGCGATGCGGGCCTCGCTCCCGTCAAGGTCAACATGGTCGTGCGGCGCGGCTTCAACGAGCACCAGGTGATCGCGATGGCCGAGCACTTCCGCGATCGCTCCGAGATCCTGCGCTTCATCGAGTACATGGACGTCGGCTCGAGCAACGGGTGGCGCCTGGAGGAGGTCATCTCGGCCGAGGAGATACTCGCGAGCATCGCGGACCGCTGGCCGCTCGAGCCAGTCGATCGCGAGCGCGCGGGCGAGGTCGCCACGCGCTACCGCTATCGCGACGGAGGCGGAGAGATAGGCGTGATCCACTCCGTCAGCGAGCCCTTCTGCGGGGCCTGCTCTCGCGCTCGCCTAGCGGCCGACGGGCGCCTGTTCACATGCCTGTTCGCGCGCCGGGGTCACGACCTGCGATCGCTGCTGCGGGACGGCTCGGGCGACGATGCGATCGCCGCGCGGACGGCTGCGATCTGGGGGACCCGGGAGGATCGCTACTCGGCCGAGCGCAGCGAGCGCACCGTCAGCGCGCCGGACACGCCGGACATGCCGCAGGCGCCGCCGAAGGTCGAGATGTCCTACATCGGCGGCTGAGCCGTCGCGCGGGCGGGACGAGGGACGTGAGGCGGTCGCGACGGGCCGGCACCGTCGAGCCGGCTGCTTAGTTGAGCGCGCCGGCCGGCAGCACGTAGCGCAGCGGCGTGCGGGTCGTGTCGGCGGCGCCGTCGTGGAGACGGCTTCCGTGCAACCCGCGGCGCGGAGTCGAGGCGACGGCCGTGTCGGCAACGCCGGCGTGAGCGGTGATCCAGGTCATGATCGAGGTGAAGTCGGCGCCGGCGGCGAGCAGTGCGGCGCGCTCGATCACCTGTCCGCCGGAGGCATGCGGACGGGCCAGCCGCGTCACGAGGACGCGGATCTCCTCATCGTCCATTGCGCCGCGCCTTTGCGGGCACGGGCGGGTAGCGCTTGCGCTCCTCGCGGGTCATCTTGCGGATCTTCAGCGAGCCTTCCTTGATCTGGCGCTGGACATCCTCCAGTTTCAACCGACGCCGCTCAGCTGCACGATCTGCCTGGGTGATCATGGTCTCAGGTTAGCGCGCCGCAGAGCTCGCGCTGTGCCTTTCACCCTTGGCGACCGCCGCGGCGAGCCCGTCGCGCGCCTGCCCGAAGGTGACCAGTCGGCGGCTGTCCTCGTCATACAGCTTGAAACGCACGCACCGCATGCCGTCCATGAAGGTGAGTATCGGGACGTCGTGAAAGATCGGGTTCTCGTCATGTGCGCGCTGCAGGTTGTAGTTGGGGATCCTGGCGCTCAGGTGGTGAACGTGGTGCAGGCCGATGTTGCCTGAGAAGAACTGCAGGACCTTCGGCAGCTTGAGGTAGGAGCTGCCGCGCAGCGCGGCGTCGGCATAGCTCCAGCCTTCGGCGCTCTCCCAGTAGGCGTCCTCGAACTGGTGCTGAACGTAGAACAGCCAGATCCCAGCCGACCCGGCCATCAGCACGGTCGGCGCCTGTACGAGCAGATAGTCCTGCCAGCCGATCGCCCAGCAGAGCGCGCCGACGAGCAGAGCGAGCGCGACGTTGGTGCCGATCACGCTGCGACGCAGGCGCGGGCGAGCCGTGCGGGGCACGATGCGTGGCCCCACGACGAGCGCCACGATCGGGCCGACCCCGAACATGATCAACGGGTGGCGGAACAGTCGATAGGCGAGCTTGCTGCGCGGCGGGAGCTCCATGTACTCGGACACGGTCAACGTGCGGACATCGCCGCCCCCGCGCCGATCGAGGTCGCCGGATGTTGCGTGATGGATGGCGTGGTCGTGGCGCCAGCGAAGGAAGGGGGAATAGACGAACAGACCGAGCACCCTTCCGAGCCAGATGTTTGCTCGCTTGGAGGGGAGAAACGAGCCGTGCGTACAGTCGTGGAAGAGGATGAAGGTCCGCACGAGAAAGCCCGCGGCGGGCACGGCGATCAGCAGCGCGAGCAGGTAGGAGACATGCAGCGCCTCATACATCGCGACCGACAGCGCGAGGTACGGCACGACGGAGCTCAGCAGGTCGAGCAGGCTGCGGCCGAGATGGGGGCGCGCGTAGGGAGCCAGCGTGTCCCGCCAGTAGGCGCCTGCCGGGTGTGCTGTCCCGGCGTTGGCGGCGCGGGTCGCTGATGCTGCTGCTTGGCTCATCCGATCCCCTTGCCACACGGCAGTGGCGTTTGGCCGGAACGTGAACGCGCCAGCGGCTGATCCACACGAAGCATAGACCTTGCCCGGGCGTGCGACGCCGGTTGGCGGGCAACCCCCAAATTCTCCGGCCGTATATACGATCGCGCACACGGCACACGATCGACGATCGACGGAGGACGACCTCCACTCAGGCGAGGACGATCCCCATCCACACGTGGGGCATCCCGGCTTCGTCGAATATGTCGGATTCGACGACGAAGCCGACCTTCGCGTACAGCTCGGCCGCCTGGAGCTGCGCGGCGAGGCGAGCGCGCTTGCAGCCCTTCGACCGTGCTCCGTCGAGTGCGAGCTCGAGCATGCGCGAGGCGATGCCCCGGCGGCGCGCGTCGGCATCGACGGCGACGCGTCCTACTTTCGCGGTCTCGTCTTCGGACAGCAGTCGCAGGGTTCCGATCACGCGCGCGGTCCGCGAATCGACCGCGACGACGTGCAGGGCCTCGCCGTCGCGTCCGTCGAGCTCCTCCTCGCGCGGCACGCCCTGCTCGCCGCAGAAGACCCGCTCGCGGAGCGCCATCGCGCCGTCGAGATCTTCTGCGCCGGCGGACCAGCGCACGTCTATCTCGTCTCTGCTCATGCCGCGTCAAGATAGCTCCACGAGTCGAGCGGGCTATCAGAAGAGCGCGGCGAGCGCCTCGACGAGGCCGGGAAGCTTGTCGGGGCCGCGAGCGAGGTCGAGCTGGCGATGAGGCCTCGGCGTGGCCACGAGATGCCTCGTCCACTCCAGTTGCTCGAGGCAGTCGAGATCCTCGGCGTGCCCTCGGCAGTCCTCGAGCGCACGGTCGAGCAGGTCGGCCACCGGCGTGCGACGACCGAGCCGAGCGTCGATCAGGCTCGCGCCGACGCCGTCGCGCGCCGCGAGGAAGCGATTCTCGGCGAGGACCTCGGGAAGATCGGCGCCGGCGGCGTCTGCGGGGGAGCCCTCGAGTGCCTCGTGGCGGACGAGGCACTGGACGAGCGCTGTCAGCGCGGCCGAGTCGGCGGGGGTGCTCTGCGCGTCCATGATCCTCACCTCGATCGTCCCGAAGCGCGGCTGCAGGCGCACGTCCCACCACAGGAAGGTCGGCTCGGGGAAGGCCTCGCAGCGGATCAGCAGGTCGATCGTCTCGACGTAGTCGGAGTAGTCGCGGAAGGCACGCGGGATGCCGACGCGGGGAAAGGCTTGGAATAGAGGGGTACGCGCAGATGCGAGCCCCGTGTCGCGGCCCTGCCAGAACGGTGAGTTGGCCGACAGCGCGAGCAGGAGCGGGAGGTGGGCGCGCATCCGGTTGGCGGCCTGCATCGCGCGCTCGGGGTCCGCGACGGCGACGTGGACGTGCAGCGCGAACGTCGGCTCGCGCCTGGCGAGCTCGCGCATCGATCCGTACAGGAAGCGGTAGCGGTCACCGTCGGATATCTCGGTGTCCTGCCAGGAGGCGAACGGGTGCATCCCGGCAGCGGCCGCTCGGAGATCCAGCGGCGCGAGTGCGCTCGAGAGCTCCGCGCGGAGGCTTTCCAGCTGGCTCAGCGCCGGGGCGACGCCGGCGTGCGGGTCGGTGCGCAGCTCGAGTGCCGACCCGTGCGTCTCGGTGCTCGCGTGGGCCGCCAGCTCGCCGGAGAGAGCAGCGACGACGGCGTCGGCGCGCGAGGCCAACGACCAGCCGGTCGGCTCGAGCAGCATGATCTCCTCCTCGACGCCGACGGTCCAGGCGGTGACCCCGTCGGGTGCCCAGCGAGCCCACGAGCGCGCCCGCTGGGCCTCGTGGCTGCCGCGGAGATCCTCAGAGAGCGTGGGCATCGGGTGCCCTCCGCACGCACTGACGCGCCGCGTGGACGAGCAATTCGAACAGGGCCAGCTGCTCGGCCTCGTCGGTGAGCGTCTCGGCGTGCCACTGCACGCCGAGCGCGAACGGCCCGTCCTCGCTCTCGATCGCCTCGATCACGCCATCGCGCGACCATGCGACCGGACGCAGGCAGGTCCCCGGCCGATCGACCGCCTGATGATGGAACGTGTTGACCATCATCGGGCCGCCGCCCGTCGTCTGCGCCAGCCGGCTGTCGGGCGCGACGCGGACCTCGTGGGTCGCGCGGCTGCCCGGCTCGCGCTGACGGTGCTCGACGATCTCCTCGCCGAGGTCCGGGAGATGCTGATGCAGGGTTCCGTCGCGGGCCACGTTGAGCACCTGCGCGCCGCGGCACACGCCGAGGATCGGCAGGCCCTGACCGTCGGCCTGGCGGCACATCGCGATCTCGAACGCGTCGACCGAGCGATCGGTCGGTCCGAGCTCGGCGTGGGGCTCGGCGTCGTAGAAGCAGGGATCGAGGTCCGGTCCGCCGGTGAGCAGCAGGCCGGAGAGGTGTTCGAGCAGATCCTCGATGTTCTCGATCTCCAGCGGCGCGATTGCGACGGGAACGCCGCCCGCCAACTCGACCGCCTTCATGTAGGGCAGCCCGAGCGTCATCTCGGTCTGGTTGGGCTCGCCGTGGCGCACCCGCTGGGCGTCTTCCTTCGAGCGGATCTCCGACACTGTCACGCCGATCAGAGGTCGACTCACGAGAGCACCCATGTGTCCTTGCTGCCGCCGTTCTGGGACGAGTTGACGACGAGGCCGCCGCGGTCGAAGGCGACCCGGGTGAGGCCGCCGGGAACGACCTCGACGTGGTCGCCGCTGGAGATCGCAAATGGACGAAAGTCGATGTGTCGGGGCTCGAGCCGCCCGTCTGTGACGGTGGGGTGACGCGAGAGCATCACGGTCTCCTGGGCCACGAATCGCTCGGGCGCGGCGGACAGGGCGACGACGGTCGCGCGCAGATCCTCGGCACGGGCGTGCGGGCCGATCACGACGCCGTAGCCGCCGTGGCCGGCACGCGGCTTGATGACCAGCTCGTCGATCCGCTCGACGATCATCTCGAGCATCCCCGGCTGGCATGGGTCATATGTCGGCACCGAGCGCAGCAGCGGCTCCTGGCCGAGGTAGAAGCGGATCATGTCCTCGACGTAGGCGTGCACGAGCTTGTCGTCGGCCACGCCGGTGCCGAACGCGTTCACGCAGGCGAGCGTGCCGCTGCGGATCGGGTCGAGCAGCAACTCGGCGACGGCCGTCGAGCGGCCGTGGTCGTCGGCCAGCCGGTCCTCGTCGGTGCGCCGGTAGACGACGTCCACGGCCCACTCGCCGTCGTCGAGCCGCGCGTAGAGGCGGTGCCGGCGTGTGGAGAGCTGCTCTGGCAGCACGAGAGGAATGCCGAGCGAGGCCGCGATCGTGGCGTGCTCGAAGTAGGCGGAGTTGAGCTCGCCGTCGCTGAGCAGCACGACCATCGGGTGCTCGCGGCCACCCGGCGCGGCGGCCTTGAGCGCGTCGCCGAGCATCCCGATCGCACTGTCGAGCGAGCGCACGCGAAGACCGTCGGGGGGACGGAGATGGCCGTCGAGCACCTGGCGGGTGGCAACCGCGTAGGCGATCCCCGAGGGCGTCCTGAGGTTGTCCTCGAGCACCTTGAACGAGCCGTCGCAGTCGCGCACGAGATCGAGGCCGGCGACGGTTATCCACGATCTGACGAGCCCGTCGAGCCGGCGCAGGCGCGGCTCGTAGTGGCGCGAGGACCCGAGGCAGCGGCCGGGCAGCACGCCCTCGCGGACGATCCGCTGATCGCCGTAGACATCCCTGACGAACAGCTCGAGGGCTCGGACGCGCTGGGCCACGCCGCCGGAGAGGGCGCGCCACTGCGCCGCGTCGATCACGCGGGGGATCGGGTCGATCCGGAACGCGTGCTCACCGTCGGCTGAGCCGAAGGACACTCCCCGGCGATCGGCATCGCGTCTCACGGCAGCGCTGAGCGCGTCGAGATCGAGCCGGTCGATGCACTCGCGAACGCGGCGATCGGGGTCGGTGGCATCGGCACCCGCCGCGACGCCCTCCTCGAAACAGAGATCCGCCCACCCGGCTGCCCGGCGCGCGCCGAACGTCCGTCGTGGCCTGGTGGCGCGTGGCGCACCGGCTCGCTTGGGCATTTGCACCTGAAGATCTGCCATTGCTATTCCATTCTCCCGGCACCGCCTGCGCTCGGTCGTTGGACCGGCGTCCAAAATTGGTGCGCTCAACCCCGCCACACATGGCTACCCGGGTTCGCGTGCGCCGACGCGGATCTGGCGAGATCGTCCGGAGAGCTACCTCGAGCTGCGGTGGATCGTCGGGCTGCGACTCACCCGGATGCTCAACAGTGAGGCGGTGGCTTCGTTCAGTGGGAGCTCTTCGTATCGGCTGACTTCGACGACGTCGGTCGGCGTGCCGCTGTTGCCCGGGATGCTCGTGCCGACCTGTTCGACGGTGAAGCGCACGGGAGCAAATGTCTTCGGGTCGACGTCGTACTCGACCGGCCACGGCGCGTGGGCGCTGCGCCGCGAGCCGCCTTTCTGTGACTCAGCGCCGACCAGACGCTCGACGGCGTGGCCGTTCACGGTGCCACCGCCGGCCTCGCGAAGCTGGCCGGCTTCGAGCATCGAGCGAATCCGGGGCACGGGTTCTGCGCCGAGCGGCCCTTCGGCGAGACTGGTCCGCGGCCCCCCTCCGCTGACGCCGGTCCGAATGTCGAGCGTGTTGAGTGGCTGGACGTAGAGCTCTTCGGTGCCGTCGCCGTATGACAGCTGCACAGGGCCGGCGAACGTGCCGTGCGCGGTCACGATCGGGACGACGGAGGCGATTCGCCAGCGCACGGGCTGTGAGGCGGACCACTCGTCGGAGACACGCGGCGCGTTCTGTTCGGCTTCGGGGCCGACGATTTCGGCCTGCGCGCCGCCGCGCATCTCCATGTGTGAGGTGGTCACGAGATGAACGACCTGGCCGGCCGGCGCGAGCGCGGCCCTGGCCTGGGCCACGAAGGGGAGGCGCCTGCCACCGCCGCCGCCCGCGAGCAGCAGTCCGATGGCGACGATTCCCGGCAGCACGTCGATGAGTCCCGGTAGCTCGCTGAGCGGCACGGCGATGTCGGATTTCACCGGCACTCCAGCGGCATTCACGGCCTCGGTGTGACCCTCGCGGTACTGCCAGAGCGCACGCTGCCCGCCGGGGTCGCCCGCAGT
>OLKX01000456.1_pt1 | contig 29203 bp, 19 predicted proteins | sample 1604201 | NCBI WGS metagenome assembly OLKX01 (sample SAMEA104055716, study PRJEB20765) | soil metagenome | biome: Arctic tundra; feature: Polygonal ground; material: soil | place: USA | collected 2011-09 | depth 0-0.5 m
CCACGGGGACACGGGCAGTGTCCGCTGACGGGGCCAGCGGGGTGCGCCCCCGCTCACGACGCCGACCTCGTCGTCTGCTCCCTGGGCTACGAGCGCGAGGCGGCCCGAGAGGTCTTGCGCGCACTGCGCACGCGTTATCCCGACACGCCTCTAATGGTCGAGGTGCCGTCAGACATAGACGCCGACCTGCGCGAGCTCCTGGACGGCTGCCACCAGTTGCCAGCTTCGGCGACCCCGGAGCAGATCGTGGCCGCCGTCCAGAGCCTGTCCGGGCATGCCGCCGAAGAGGACCACGCCGGTGCGTAGCCCATTTCACAGCGAGCAGGAGGCCTTCCGCTTTCTCCTGCTACTGATACTCGGCCTCCTCCCAATCGTGTTCGCCGCCGCCCTCGGCCCGACATGGCTCGCTCTCGTTGTGCTTGCGGTCGTACTCGGCGTTCTCGCTCTGCGCGTGGCGCAGCTGCGCATGCGCAAGGTCCGCGGCCTCGCGCTGCCCGTGAAGATGGCCCCCCCGCACATGGGCTCAGCGGCGGAGCGCCGCGTCCTCATCGTCGCCAACGACACGCTCGGCGAGGAGGCGCTCCTCAGCGAAGTCGAGAGGCTGGCCTCCGTGCCGGATACACATCTGCTCCTGCTCGTGCCCGCGCTGATCTCCCCCGGAGCCCGCTTGACCGGCGCGATCGACGGTCTCTTGGACCAGGCGCGCGCCCGCCTGAAGACGGCCCTCGACCGCGCCGCCCATGGCCTCGTCGTCGCGGGCGAGATCTCAGAGGCAGACCCCCTCGAGGCCATCGAGGACACCTTCGCCACCTTCGCGCCGGATGAAGTCATCGTCTCCACTCGCTCCGAGCGCGCCGCGAGCGGGCTCGAGCCGCGGCTCGCTGGTCTCGTGCGTGAGCGGTTCGCCGTGCCCGTTCGTCATCTCGTCTTCGAGCCCGGCTCCGCCGCGCAGGAGCCAGACAGGGACACCGAGGCGAGATATCGGCACGAATTCGGCGACGCGGCCGCCAGGAAGTTCGGGCTGAAGGCGCTCGCCGGTGCGGGGATCCTGGCCGCGGTACTGATGTCGATGGTCGCGCTGGTCCAGAGCAGCGAAAGAGACGAAGCACGCGCGGCATCCCAGGTGGCTAAGCAGGCCGCCGCGCTGCCGCCGGTGGCAAAGCTGGTCGTTCTGAAGGTCATCGCGGAATACAAGCGCGGTCCGGAAGGCGAAAAGCACGATGCCTTCACCACGACCGAATTCGCCGTCCAGGCGGGCCATCCCCAGCAGCTGAGGATCGACAACACGGATAGCGTGCCTCACAGCATCACGGCGCCAGCGGCGGGGGTCAACATCGTCCTGATGCCCGGCACTCACACCTACACGTTGCTCGTGAAGCAGCCGGGAACATTTCTTTGGTTCTGCACCTTCGTATGCGACGAATGGGCGATGCAGCACCCGGGCTACATGAGCGGCTACATCAACGTCAGCTAGACGTTGCCCTGCCAGACGATCGTCGCGTCAAGCACCACTGCGATCGTCAGCCCGACGCCGAACTGGCGCAGTGGGATGACGTCGGCTCGCTCCGGCGAAAGCGAGGAACACGGCCATCACGATTGCCGCGGAGCCCGTGATCACGCCCGCGGCAACAAGGTCAAGATCGCACTCGAGATCTCAGCGGTGAGGAGCGAAGTGGCGTGATCAGGGGGCTGGCTGCTCGCCCGCCGGGCGTTTATGACTTGCGTCCGCGTCCGCGGTCGAGCTCCTTGCCGAAGGCCACCTCGACCGCTTGGGTCATTGTGGGCGCAAAGCCGGCGAGGAGCGCCTCGGTGGCGAGCGGGCGCAGCTGGTCGAGCGCCGCTCGCACGGCCGGCCAGTCGGATTCGGGCCGCCCGGCGTCGTCGAATGGCTTCCAGATGAACTCGAGGAACATCTGCACGAAGGCCAGCGCGATGCGGCGGGTGTTGCGTTTGAGCTGATCGGTCATGTCGAGCGCGGCCTCTAGAGGCACGCCCAGGGCGACCAGTCGCTCACCGGCGCCAAGCAGGGTTGGGCTGGGCACTTCGTAGCAGTTCTCAGCGACCGGGATCACGAGGCCGAGCTTCTCGAGCTTGGCCAGGAGCTTCGGATCGATGTCGCCGCCCAGGCGCTTGACCAGGTCGGCGTGCTCGACGATCTCCGGCGCCTCGGTCTCGAAGGGGGCCATCAGGGAGCGGGTGAAGCCGAGTATTTCCTCCCCCGATCCGCGAGCTTGCTCGAGCACGTGGGCGATCGCGGTGAGGTTGAACCCTTGGGCCTGCATCTCGCGGATCAGCTGAAGCCGCGCCAGTTGCTCGGCGCCGTAGTAGCCGGTCCTCCCCTGGACCTCCGGTGGGGGGATCAGTCCGCGCGACTGATAGTTGCGCACGTTGCGCACGGTGAGCCCGGTCGTCTGCGCGAGCTGGTCGATCGTCAGCCGCTGCCCGGGCGCGGCACTCGCGCGCTGATCGGCCTCTCTCCCGCGCTGCTTGTTCTGCGCTGTCGCCATCCCATAAAGCATATCTGATTTCAATGGCGCACAGATCCATGTGACCTAAATCTATGATACATTATTTTGTGCCATGGTTAGTGCGTGTTGCTCTTCCACTATTAGCTCGAGGAGGCGGTGATGAGCGAACGGCGTGAGCCGCACGGCGCGGTCTCGAAGCGGGGGTCGTGGTCGACCTTGATCGCATGGGGAGTGGCGATCGCCGTGCTCACGTTTCTCGGCGCGGGCATCACCGAACGGTTGGCGCCGATGTCGCTGGAGGTGCCGGGCATGCCCTCCTCGCGGGCCGAAGCGATGCTGCGCGCAAAGTTCGGCAACACGATCCCGATCGCGATCCTGCTCAAGGGCCCGCCCACGCAACTCGACAGCCAGGGGCGCCGGCTGGTGTCAGAGCTGCGCGCCATCCGCCAGGTCCAGGTGCTCTCTCCCTGGGACCGATCGAGCACGATGAGCTCGCTGCGCCCCGAGCCGGGCGCCGCCTTCGTGCTCGTGAACTACATCCGGCCGGCAAGCAGCGCGATAACGGTGGTGCCGAGCACCGAAGCCGTCATCGCGCGAACCGTTCGGCAGCCGGTGCACAGCTACCTGACAGGCGTGGCCGTGGTCGGGCAAGCGCTACAGGAAGCAACGATGTCGGACACCGTGCGGGCTGAGATGATCGCGCTGCCGGTGTTGATTCTCGTGCTGCTGCTGGTGTTCCGCTCGCCGGTCGCCGCCGCGGTGCCCCTCGCGATGGGCGGTGCGACCGTGATGGCCGGGCACGGGCTGCTGTGGCTTGCCAGCTACCTGACGCCGATCAACTCGCTGGGAGTCGCGATCGCCGCGATGATGAGCCTCGCGCTCGGCGTCGACTATGCGCTGCTGATGGTCTCGCGCGTGCGCCAGGAGCTGGCTGAGGGATGGGACCATGAGGCGGCCGTGGCGATCGCGTCCAAGGCCGCCGGACGCACGATCGCCGCGGCCGGTGGGACGCTCGCGCTGACGATGCTCGCGGCGAGCGCGGTGGCGACGCCGGGCCTGCTCGGCCCGGTGGCGATCGGGGTGGTCATCTCGGGCCTTCTCAGCGTCGCCCTGGCGCTGACGGCGATGCCGGCATTGCTGCGCCTGCTCGGCCCTTCGCTCAACCGCTGGGAAATCCGGCTCCCACGCTCACATAGCGAGGGGCGTCGTAGTCGCGCAGGCGCGCTGGCCGAACGGCTGATCGCCCACCCCGCGGTCACGGTCCCCCTGCTGCTCGCCGGGATGCTGGTGCTGGCGGCCCCCGCGGGCGCGCTGCGGATGGGCCCGCCGGACGCCTCGGAGCTTCCCTCCTCGAGTCCAGCGCGCCAGGCGGTGCGAATGGTGGAACGCACGATCGGACCGGGATGGTCGGCGCCATTCGTGATCGTCGCGAGCGCCCGCGACGGCGCGATCACCACCCCGCGGCGCCTGCGGGCACTCATGAAGTGGCAGGAAGGGATTGCCCGCGCACCCGATGTGGCGGCGGTGCTCGGCCCAGCGTCAGTAACGGGAGCGCAAGACAAACTCGCGCAGGCCCACGCCGCGTTCGTGTCCGCGCCCAAGCGCCTGGAAGGCGCCCAGCGCGGTCTCAAGGGCCTGCGCTCGGGACTGAGGCGCGCAAGCAACGGCGCCACGGAACTGCGCAGCGGCCTCGCCTCAGCCGCAAGCGGCGCAAGATCGCTCGGCGGCGGCACCGACCGGGCCGAGAACGGGGCGCAGCGACTGGCGATCCAAACGGGTCGCGCCCACACGGGCGCCAAGCGACTAGCGAGCGAAACAGCCCGCGCTCACACAGGCGCCAAGCGACTGGCAGGCGAAACAGCCCGCGCTCACACAGGCGCAAGGCGGCTCGCGACCGAGACGGGCAGCGCCAGCGATGGCGCGAAGCAACTGCAGACGGGCCTCGCCCAGACGGCGGCTGGATCGGCCCAGCTCGCGAACGGGATCGACGAAGCCTCCGCCGGCGCCGAACGCCTGGCGAGCACCGACCGCCAACTCACGACCGGCGCGGCGCAGCTCGCGCAAGGCATGGACACGCTCGACAACGGCGTCCATGCGGTCCTCCCGCCGATCGAAAAGCTCGCTCAAGCGCTCCACGGATGGGCCGGCTGGATCGCCACGCTGCGAGCCTCCGACGAACAGCTACGCACCCGGATGAGCGAAGCGGTGCGGGAATCCGAAGCGATGACTGTCGGGCGCAGCGACCCTCGGTACAAGGCACTCGCGCAGGACCTCGCCGCAGTCACACAGCTGATCGAACGCAACGGCCTCTCGCAGCTCGGCCAGATTCAGCAGCAGCTGCTCGAAGGCGTCGCAGGGCTCACAAATCTGCCGGCACAGCTCTCACAGCTGACCGCCGGCCTAGACCGGCTACGCTCGGGCGCCGACCAGCTCGCCACCGGCACGAGGGAATCCGAAGAAGGCGCGCTCGCGCTGCACTCCGCCCTGCAGCGCCTCGCCACCGGTGGACACAGCCTCTCAAGCGGGCTCGCCGGGCTCAACGGAGGAGCGGGCCGACTCGCCGGCGGGCTCGGCAAGCTCGCCGGCGCCAACGCACAGCTGGCCACCGGACTCGGCAAGCTCGCGGGCGGCAACACCCGGCTCGCAAACGGGCTCGGCAAGCTCGCGGGCGCCAACGGGCAGCTCGCCGGCGGGCTCGGCAAGCTCGCGGGCGGCAACGCACAGCTGGCAAACGGACTCGGCGGACTCGTCGCCGGCAACGCCCGGCTCGCGGGCGGACTGTCAGCGGGCGACAGCCATGCCGGAGCGCTCGCCGCCGGCCTCGGCCACGCGCAAAGGCCGCTGCGGAGCTACGCGACGATGCTGCACGGCTACCAGCAGGACTACCGGCTGCTGCACGCCGACGCCCCAAACGCACTCGATTCCGGCTACCTCGTGCTCACCGCGCTCGACGGGACGGTCTCACCGATGCGCGAACAGGTCGCCCAGCTCGTCAACGTCGACGGAGGCGGCCAGGCCGCGCGCATCATGGTGGTCGCCTCCAGTGCACCCGGCGCCCCAGCGACCGCGGCTCTCAGCCACAGGCTGCGCCAGAGTCTGCCCGCGCTCGCCGCGGCAACCGGCGGAAACGTCGAGATCGGCCAGGGAGCCCAGTACCTGCTCGACTACAAGAACGCCAACACGGCCCGCATCCCATGGCTGGTGCTCGCGCTGGCGATCGTCGCGATGCTCACACTGATCGTGGTCCTGAGGGCGCTGCTGCTGCCGCTGATCGCCGTCGCGCTGAACCTCGCCACGATCGCCGTCGCGCTCGGAACGCTGGAGCTGCTCACCGAGAAGCACGTGCTCGGCGGCCCCGGCTACATAGACGCGGCCTCGGGCGCCGGCATCCTCTCGATCATGTTCGTCCTGTCGATCGACTATGAGGTCTTTCTGTTGACGCGCATGCGGGAGCAGTTTGTCGCCGAGGGCGACTCTGACAACGCGATCCGACACGGCCTACGTCACACCGCGGGCGTGATCACCGGCTCCGCGGCAATCATGACGGCCGTGTTCCTCGCTTTCGCCGGAGCCGACGTCATCCCACTACGCCAGTTCGGCGTCGGGCTGACGATCGCAGTGGCGCTCGACGCGACGATCGTCAGGCTCGTCCTCCTACCGTCGATCATGCGGATCCTCGGCCCACGCGTGTGGTGGCTACCGGCCTGGCTGGACCGCAGGCTGCCGAACATCGAGCGCACGTCCAACGCACTCGCCACGGCCAGCGGCGCAAGGCGGTGAGCGCCCTTCGACGCTGGACCAACATGGCAGCCGAGGTCGCCGCCATCGCCGTGGGCGCCTCGGCTCTGCACCGCCGGCGCCGGCATCGAAGAGCTGCGCCGCCGCGGCGCCAAGCTCATCCCGGCCTCCCACCTCGGACGCCCGCACGGCCGCGACGAGCGCCTCTCGCTGCGCCCAGTCGCCGCGAGGCTGTCACGGCTCATAGGGGCTCCCGTGACCCGAACCGCCGCAGATGTCGAACGCTATAAGAGCGAGAGCCGCGGGATGCCCGTCGGTGGTCCACACATCGGTGGGGGAAAATACGGATACGCACGAGTTCCGCGCGCCTATAGACTGACCAACCAGATGATCTGCAGGCCGACCAGGGGAGACTTGTCTTGAGTCCCATGGGCATAAGCGTGACGGGCGCGATCTTCAACCTGAATCACCCGGCGCACGTCGTGCACTGGCACTTCTTTCAGATGTCGGTGGCAAACGTGATCGTGATCTTGCTGATGTTCGTGGTGTTCGCGCTGGCGATCGCGCTCCCGTTTCCGGGTGCTGCGCGCCGAAGGGAGAGCCGCTCATGAGCGTCGCGCCGCCGAGGAGGTCGTGGACCGTCCGCACCCGTGAGCTGGCGGTCGGCGCACTACCGCCGGAGAAGCTACTGCCCGATGGCCAGCCCGCCTACGTCGCCTCCTGGATCTATGTGTTCGGGGTCGCCAGCATCGCGGCGCTCATCGTGATCATCGCCTCTGGGTCGATCCTGGCGCTGAAGGGACCGGCCTGGTGGCACTTCACGGGCGTGGGGCACTTCTTCAACAGCATCCACCTGTGGGCGGTGGAGCTGTTCTTCTTCGTGATGGTCGTGCATCTGTGGGGTAAGTTCTGGATGGCCGCCTGGCGCGGAGGCAGGACGCGCGTGTGGATCACCGGCGCTGTGACATTCCTGGTAGCGGTCCCAACCGCTTTGACCGGTTATGTCTCTCAGCAGAACTTCGACGCGCAGTGGATCGCCACCCAGGCAAAGGACGGGCTGAACTCTGTCGGCGTCGGCGCGTTCTTCAACGTCACCAACTTCGGTCAGATGTACAGCTACCACCTGCTGCTGCTACCGGCCGCGGTGACCGCACTGGTGATCGCGCACGTGCTGCTCGTGCGAAAGCACGGTGTGGTTCCCCCGTTTGAGCTGGATACGGGTCCTCGCGTCCGGACCTCGTCACATATCTCCCCGGTCGATAGTGAGCCTGTGCTCTCCGCCGTGGATGGACCGTCCTCCGGCGCCGACGGAGGGCCGTCATGAGCCGGCTGAGCCGGCTTGGCTCGCACGACGACACAGCCCCGTGGGAGGGTGCCTACGCCCCCTACGACCTGATCAAGGAGCTGTGCATCGCGGTCGCTGTAGTCGCGCTACTCGCGATCCTGCTGACCGTGCTCTTCTCCTCTCCCGATGATCGCCCGAGCACGATCGCGCAGTGGTCTCGTCAAACGCCGGTGGATTTCGTGACCACCGCCACCGGCGAGCTCGCCGGCACAAGCGACACCGCCGCCTACGGGCCCCCTTACAACCACGCCGCCGATGGCCAGCACGCAGCCTTTCTCTACCCGCAGAAATGGCTGGGCGTCAGCCACCCGATCAACACCGCCAAGGACTTCGTGATCGATCCGCTGAAGAGCATCCCGGCCAACCCGACGCTGCAGAGCGCGATCGCCGCCTACCAGGCGGCGCCCGCCAAGACCCAGACGGGGTGGACCGAAGGCTATGCCAAGGCACTCGAAAAGGCCACTCCCGCGCCCGACGGATCGATCACGGTCACGGCTGGCGAATACGGTCCGGTGCCGAAGCTGATGAACAGCCTGCTCGGGTTGGCCCAGAGCGGCGGCCTCGACGGCGCGCTGCTCACCAGCAGCCAGTTCTTCCAGACCGACTACACGAAGCCCCTGCTGTTGATGGCCGACGGCGGCGAAAGCTCGGTGCTGAAGACCCGCGCAAGCGAACAGCACCTGTTGGGAGACCAGTGGGGAATCATGAACGAGACGGGCAGCTACCCAGGACAGGTATGGCTATGGCTCTACACCGTCGGCTACCAGGTCGAACCGATCAAGTCCTCCACCAACGCCGACATCATCGTGATGCTGATCGTCGGCCTGCTCACGCTCGCATTCATCTGCATCCCCTTCCTCCCCGGCATCCGCTCCCTGCCGAGACGCATCCCCATCTACCGGCTGATCTGGAAAGAGCACTACCGCGCGCAGAAGAGCGCGCAGTAGTGATCGTCAGCCAGTCCGCTCTCCGTCGGTGCTGACCAGGCCCCGCTCGAGTGCGTCGTAGACCACGGGCCCGGCACGGGCGCAGAGCCTGAGCGCCTACTGGATGTGCGAACGGCCGGTCTCGGTTGCCGGAGATCCTCTCGTCGAGCAGTGCGGCCCGGGCGATCGTGCTCGACCTCGTGGCTGGCGAGGCCCTGTCGAGCCCGGCTTAGTTGGCGGCGGCGCGGGGCAGGACGAGCAGTGAGCTGCGTGCGTGGCTCTCCAGGTAGCTGGAGGTGCTGCCGAACACCAGACGACGCACCGGGCCGTAGCTGCGCGAGCCAACAATCAGGATGTCCATCTCCTCGCTGAAGGCGGCCAGCTCCTCGCCGGTGAGCCCGTATACGGCGTGACCGTCGACATCGGGCAGTGCCTTCATGCGTCCGGTGGCCTCCTGGAGCATCAGGTCGACGCTCTCACCCATGGCAGGGGGCGCCAGCCCGGTAAAGGCGTAGGTCGGTATCGAGACGACTTCCAGAGCGTGCACCGTCGCGCTGGTGGACGCCACCAGCATCTGGGCCATCGCGAGCGCCGCCTGGCTCTCGTGTGACCCGTCATATCCGACGCCGACCTTGGCGATCGGGCCCGAGTGCTGGGCGTATCCGAGGGAGGCGACCGCGACCGCGCAGGAAGCACCGTTCAACGCGCTGCGCGTGTCATCGCCGAGCATCGCTCGCCCGAACGCGCCATGGCCGCAAGAGCCGACCACGAGCAGGTCGGCATTCTGCTCCTCGGCCTGCTGGTGAAGGCCTCGACCCGGGCTCATCGACACGATGCTGATGAGCTCTGCGTTGACATCGCAGGCGCCACGCTCTCGCTCGAGTAGCTTCTCAGAGGCTTCACGCTCCTCTCTCACCAAGCCGGGGGTGATCGCGTGGGACGGATTCAGCCGACCGGTATGCACATGCGCGAGCGTCAGCTTTTCATCCCGATCTGTGAGGCGGGAGGCAAGCGCGACCGCGTCGCGGCCATTGGGCCCGCCGTCCACCCCCACGAGCACGTTCTTGAACACTGTTGGTCTCCCTTATCGTTTACGTCCGATGCTAGGCAGAGAGAGTCGCCGCGTTGTCCGGGGTGAGCACCCAAGCTGTTGCGGGATTCTACTTAGACGGACTTCGACCTACCCCGGACGGCGCGAGCATCGTATAGGCGAAGATAAACGTGAATGTTGGCTGTCTCTTCTGCTCGAGTACTCCTCTGCTCGCCGACGCCTTGATGATCGATTCGCCCGGCCCTCTGTCTTCCGTGGAGCTGCAGGCAACGGATGCCTACTGGCGAGCGGCGAACTACCTGTCGGTCGGGCAGATCTACCTGCTCGACAATCCGCTGCTGCGTGAGCCGCTTGAGATCGAGCACACAAAGCCGCGTCTGCTGGGCCATTGGGGCACGACCCCCGGCTTGAACTTCGTCTACGCGCACCTGAACCGTGTGATACGGGAGCGTGAGCTGAACGCGATCTACGTCGCGGGTCCAGGACACGGAGGCCCAGGGGTCCTCGCGAACGTGTACCTGGAGGGCACCTACAGTGAGGTTTATCCCCACATAGGTCGTGACGAGGACGGCCTGCGCAAGCTGTTTCGCCAGTTCTCCTTCCCGGGCGGTATTCCGAGCCACGTCTCGCCGGAGACTCCCGGCTCAATCCACGAGGGCGGCGAGCTCGGCTATTCCCTCGTGCACGCCTACGGGGCCGCGTTCGATAACCCCGACCTGCTGGTCTGCTGCGTTGTGGGGGACGGTGAGGCCGAGACGGGGCCGCTCGCGACGAGCTGGCACTCCAACAAGTTTCTTGACCCCGTCCACGATGGGGCGGTGCTCCCGGTACTTCACCTCAACGGCTACAAGATCGCGAGCCCGACCGTTCTCGCTCGCATCCCCCCGGATGAGCTGCGACGCCTGCTGGAGGGCTACGGCTACGCGCCGCACTTCGTCGAGGGAGATGAGCCGGGGGCGATGCACCAACTGATGGCCGCCACGCTCGATCAGGTCACAGCGGAGATCGCGGAGATCCAGCGCCGGGCCCGCGAGGATGGCGAGCGGGAGCGCCCGCGCTGGCCGATGATCGTGCTGCGCACGCCCAAGGGCTGGACCGGCCCGAAGATGGTCGACGGGCTACCCGCGGAGGGTTCTTTTCGCTCCCACCAGGTGCCCCTCTCGGACCTCGCTGGAAACCCCGAGCACCTGGCGCAGCTGGAGGAGTGGCTTGCCTCCTACCGCCCCGCGGAGCTGTTCGATGAGCATGGCGCGCTGCGCGCTGAGCTGGCCGCACTGGCTCCCGTGGGTGAGCGGCGAATGGGCTCAAACCCGCACGCCAATGGCGGCCTGCTACTGCGCGAGTTGGAGCTCCCGGACTTCCGCGAGTACGCCGTCGATGTGCCCGCGCCGACGGCGAGCGTCAGCGCGCCCACGCGGGTGCTGGGTGAGTACCTGCGCGATGTGATCCGGATGAATCGGGAGAACTTCCGCATCGTGGGGCCGGACGAGACCGCGTCAAACCGGCTCACGGCGGTCTTCGAGGCCACCGACCGCACGTGGGAGTCAAAGCGGCTGGCGAGCGACGATCACCTCGCGCCGGATGGGCGGGTGATGGAGGTCTTGAGCGAGCATCTCTGCGAGGGCTGGCTCGAGGGCTATTTGCTGACGGGCCGTCACGGCCTCCTCAACAGCTACGAGGCGTTTATCCACGTCGTGGACTCGATGTTCAACCAGCATGCCAAGTGGCTGAAGGTGACGCGTGGCATTCCGTGGCGCAGGCCGATCGCGTCGTTGAACTACCTGCTCTCCTCCCATGTGTGGCGACAGGATCACAACGGGTTCTCACATCAAGACCCCGGGTTCATCGACCACGTGATCAACAAGAAGGCCGAGATTGTGCGCGTGTACCTACCGCCGGATACCAACTGCCTTCTGTCGGTCGCCGACCACTGTCTTCGCAGCCGCGACTACGTCAACGTGATCGTCGCCGGCAAGCAGCCGGCTCTCAACTTCCTGTCAATGGAGGAGGCTCTCGCGCACTGCACGCGGGGCGTCGGCATCTGGGATTGCTTCTCAAACGACGGCGAGGAGGAGCCCGACGTGGTGCTCGGCTGCGCCGGCGACGTCCCGACGCTCGAGAGCGTGGCCGCAGCGGCGATCCTGCGCGAGCACCTGCCCGAGCTGAAGGTCAGGGTGGTGAACGTCGTGGACCTGATGCGTCTGGAGCCCGACAGCGAGCACCCGCACGGGCTCTCAGACGCGGAGTTCGACGCGCTGTTCACCACCCGGCGGCCGGTCATCTTCGCCTACCACGGCTACCCCTGGCTGATCCACCGCTTGACCTATCGTCGCACCAATCACGCCAACATCCATGTCCGTGGCTACAAGGAGGAGGGCACCACCACGACCCCGTTTGACATGGTGATGCTCAACGACCTCGACCGTTTTCACCTCGTGATGGACGTCATCGACCGGGTGCCCGGCCTCGCCGAGCGTGCCGCTCACATACGCCAGCACATGGCCGACGAGCGGCTGCGCCACCGCGCCTACACTCGCGAGCACGGCGAGGATCCGCCCGGTGTCACGAACTGGAGCTGGCCCGGCGTTGAGAGCGCAGACGTGCGTGGGGACGCGGCCGGTCCCGGCATGCCCGGGTAAGGGAGTCGTGCGCATCCTCGTCGTCAACGCTGGATCCAGCACGCTGAAGCTCACGTTGCTGGACGGCGAGGATGCGGTACTCGCCGAGCGCGAGCTGCCCACACCCCGAGCGCGGATCGACTCGGTCGAGTTGCGCGAGGCGCTCGCCTCGCCTCTGCGCGAGGCGGACGCCGTCGGCCATCGTGTCGTGCACGGCGGGGAGCGTTTCCGTGAGGCCGTCAGGATCGATGCGGATGTCGAGGCCGGACTGCGTGAGCTCGTCGATCTCGCGCCGCTTCACCAGCCGAAGTCGCTCGCCGCGCTCGACGCCGTCACAGAGGCGCTCCCGGATCTGCCGGCGGTCGCCTGCTTTGACACCGCCTTCCACGCCACGCTGCCCGCAGCCGCCGCCACCTACGCTCTGCCCGCAGAGTGGCGGGAGCGTTGGGGTTTGCGCCGCTATGGCTTTCACGGTCTCTCCCATGCCTGGGTCGCGCGGCGGGTACCCGAGCTGATCGCCCGTGACGCACGTGACCTTCGGATCGTGAGCTGCCACTTGGGTGCCGGCGCCTCGCTGTGTGCGATCGAGAACGGCAAGTCGATCGACACGACGATGGGGTTCACTCCGCTGGAGGGCCTGGTGATGGCCACCCGCTCAGGCAGTGTGGATCCCGGGATGCTCCTGTGGCTGCTCGAGCACGAGAAGCTCTCCCCGGCGGAGCTCGCGAACACGCTTGAGCACCGCTCCGGTCTGCTCGGTCTCGCGGGCAGCGCCGACATGCGCGAGATAGTCGATCGTGCCCGTGCGGACGAGCCCTCCGCACGCCTGGCCTTGGATGTGTATGCCCACCGGCTGCGCGCAGGGATTGCCGCGATGGCTGCGGCACTCGGGGGCCTTGACACGCTCGTTTTCACCGGCGGCGTCGGCGAGCACGCAACCGAGGTGCGAAGCCAAACCGTAGCGGGCCTCGCATTCCTCGGCGTCGCACTCGATCATGCCCGCAACCCCGAAACGCACGCCGACGGGGAGATCGGAGCCGAGGGCGCCACTGTCCGTACGCTGGTCCTCACCGCCAGAGAGGACATCGAGATCGCCCGGCAGGCGCGAGCGGTCCTCTCAGGCGCCGACGCGTAGCATGGAGCCAGGTGCCCGATCAATCGCCGCCCTTGGCTACTACTTCGGTGGCACCAGCAGCACCGAGCAGGGCGCGTCATGCACCACCCGCCGGCTAACGCTTCCAAGCGCCCGCAGGCCGCCCAGCCGACGGCTGCCGATCACCACCATGGCCGCCTTCGTGCTGTTCGCGGCGTTCAGGATCACGTCCCAGGCCTTGCCGGGTTCGACACAGGCCTCGCGTGTGCCGGGCAGCGTCAGTTTTAGGGCCTGCGCCTGCGCCTCTATGCAGCGGGGACACATCTCGGACTCAGAGCCGAGCGCGTTCACCAGGGTCACGTTCGCGCCCTGGCTGAGCGCTAGCTTGCCGGCGAGCTCCACGACTAGATCAGAGCCCTCCTGGCCGTCGCTGGCCACCAAGATCCGACGACCGCGCAGAGAGCCGGTGAACGACCTGCGAGCTACCAGCATGGGAGTGGTGAACTGGCTCAGCGCGGCCACGGCCACACCCCCTATGAGCATCCCGCCGAGCCACGAGGTGACGGGCGCGCCGATCGCGAGCAGGTCGTGGTGAGAGGCTCGCTCGAGGATGACCTTGACGGGAGGGCCGCCGGGGTCCACGACGGTGGTCGATCGCACGCCGGCATCGTCGGCGACGCGCTTGACGCGGTCCAGTACGTCCTTGACCCGGCTCGGGTCGATTGCGGCCGTCGCGTAGGGCCCATAGCCCGACGCCGCGGTCACCGCCAGCAGCGTCAGGTGCCCGTCGGGTCCAGCCAGACAGGCCGCCAGCCGGACGGCCGCCGTGCTCGAGCGGGTCCCGTCGACGGCGCACAGGATATTCGTGAAGACCGCCGCGGGGACCGGTGCAGAGGGGCCTTCGGCTGTTGGCGCGCTTCCGTGTTTGCGCGACTGGGCTACCTCAGTCTTGGTCACGCGTTGCACGCTAGTGCGCGGGCTTGGCTTGGCCATCCGCAGCTTTCCGAAGGGTGAGCCGGGGAATGCCGCAACGAGCCGACCCGCTGTCAGCGATCTCAGCGACTCCCCCTTTCAGCGCGCTCGCTCACACTCTGTCAGAGCGATCTCCTGGCGCACGGCGACGTAGCAGCCAGCGCCGCAGCTCGTCAGCCCCCCAAACGATGAAGGGATAGGGAAGCAGGAAGATCAGATCATGTAGGGGTAGTCCGGCGGTTTCCAGCAGCGATTGCAGCGGCGGCGCGTAGACAAAGACCGCGGCAAGTAGCAGCTCGGCGACGATCGCGCCGAGCAGGTATCGGTTGCTGAAGACGCCGATCGACCGCAGCGAGGCTCGTCTCGTGCGCACGGCGAACGCAGTGCCGATCTGCCCAGCCATCATCCCCACGAAGGTCATCGTGGTCGCTTGCAGGTAGGCGTGATGGAAGGGATGGCCAACGCCGACCGGGTCGCCGAGGTGCCACCCGGCACGGGTCAGGACGTAGAAGAACCCGGCCAGCGACAGCGCGGCGATCATCACGCCCAAGAACATCCAGGAGCGGATCAGCATCGGCGCACGGATGACGCCCTCTGAGCGCGGGCGTGGCGGGCGGTTCATGCTGCCCGGCTCGATCGGGTCGCGACCCAGCGCGAGCGAGGGCAGCGTCTCTGAGCCGATGTCGAAAGCCAGCAGCTGCAACACGGTCAGCGGCAGCGGGATGGCCCCGCCGGCGAGGGCGAACACGAGGAACGGCACTACCTCTGGGGTGGCGTGGGCGAAGATGTACTGGATGAACTTGCGAACGTTGTCATAGACCTGGCGACCCGCCTCGATCGCCACGACGATCGTGGCAAAGTTGTCGTCGGTGAGCACCATGGTCGATGCCTCCCGTGCGACGTCGGTTCCCGAGCGGCCCATCGCGACCCCGATGTCCGCGCTGCGCAGCGCCGGCGCGTCGTTGACGCCATCCCCGGTCATCGCGACGACGTGACCGAGGGTGCGCAGCGCTTCGGCGATCTGCAGCTTGGCCTCCGGGGAGGCGCGGGAGAAGATCAGCTCCCGCTCATCGGCCAGCAGCTCTTCGAGCTCGCGCTCACGGGTGTGGTCGATGCCGCTCGCGTCCACCACCCGGGGTTCATCGCCACCGATGCCGACCTGCCGGGCGATCGCCGCCGCAGTGAGCGGATGGTCCCCGGTGATCACGATGATGCGAATTCCAGCGCTGTGACAGCGCGTGACGGCCTCGCGGACCTCCGCGCGCGGCGGGTCGAACATCGTCACCAGCCCCGCGAAGCTCAGGCTCTGCTCGGCGTCCTCACGGGTGGGCGTCGGCTCGCCGTCAGGCAGCGACCGGCACGCGAGCGCCAGCACCCGCAGGCCCTGCTTGGCGAAGGTCTCGACCTGGTGTGTGATCCGCTCGCGCTCTCGCTGATCGAGGGGCAGCGACTCGCCGGTCGCGGACAGCGTGGCGGTGCATCGCGACAGCACCGACTCCGGGGCGCCCTTGGTATGCAGCTGGGCGCTGGATCCGTCGCTGTCCACTGTGGACATCAGCTTGAGCTGGGGGTCGAAGTTGTACTGGTGGACGCGTCCGTGCTCTCGATGCTCGGGGTCGATATCGGCGCCGAGCGCGTCGGCCGCGGTCAGGAGCGCGACCTCGGTGGGGTCACCGGTGTGCTCGCCGCCGTCCGCCAGACGAGCGTTGTTGCACGCCGCGGCGGTCGCAGCAAGAGCCTGCAGCGAGATGTCCGTCGACGGGGAGGGCGTCTGTCTCTCGCGATCGAGCTCAACCTCGGTGCTTGGCGTCCAGACCCCAACGGGGCGCATACGGTTCTCGGTCAGCGTCCCCGTCTTGTCGGTGCAGATCACATCGGTGGACCCGAGTGTCTCAACCGCGCTGAGCCGCTTGACAAGTGCCCCTCGGCGAGCCAGGCCCCTCACCGCGACAGCCAACGCCAGCGTGATGACGGGCAGCAGCCCCTCCGGAACGTTCCCGGCGAGCAGGCCGACGGCAAACACGACGCTGCCTCGCAACGAGAGGCCTGCGCCGAAGATCGCGAGTGGGATGAAGGCGATCGCCATCGCCACCGCGACACCGGCGATCAGCCAAGCGACACGACGGACCTGGCGCTCCAGCCGGCTGGGCTCCTCCCGCACCCGCTCAGAAAGGACGGCGATCCTGCCCAGCTCGGTGCGCATCCCGGTTGCGAACACCACGCCACGCGCCTCACCACCTGTGCAGCTCGTACCGCTGAACACCAGATCTCGCGCGGCCAGCCGCGGGACGTCTCGGTCGAGCAGCCCGGCCGCGCGCAGCACGGGCACCGACTCCCCGGTCAGGGTCGACAGGTCAACCTCGACAGCTCCCGTCAACAGGCGCATGTCGGCCGGGACACGAGCGCCCTCCTCCAGCAACACGAGATCGCCCGGCACCAGACCGTCGGCCTGAACCTCGATTGGCCGCCCATCGCGAAGGACGCGCGCCTCCTGGGGCATGTAGCCGGCCAGCGCCTCGACCGCGCGCTCGGCCTGCAACTCCTGCACGAACGCGAACGCCGCGTTCAAGAGGATCACCAGCAACACAGCAATTCCGACCGTCTCGCTGCCCACGGCAAAAGACAGTCCCGCGGCAACCCACAGCAAGAGCGCCAACGGATGCGTCAGCTGGCGGGCAAGCTCACGTGGCCAATGCACCCCCCCTCGACGCCGCAGCTTGTTCGGCCCATACTGCGCCAGCCGTCGCTGTGCCTCCCGCGCCGAAAGGCCCTCCCGCGAGCTACGCAGGTCACGCAGCAGTAGATCTGCTGTCGCCTCCGCGTCGACCTCGACCGACCGTTGCGCAGGCGCACCATCAGCGCTGTCGGCAAGAGCATGCACGCGGGTCTCTGCGCTCGGCGACTCAGCCGTCCGTCAAGCCGTGTGACAGGAGGGTCTCGCGGGTGTGCAGATAGGGGGTGAGATAGCGACCGAAGACCTTCTCCGGCGATGTCGGAGACCCACCGTCCTCGAAGGACTGATATTGCAGGCTGGCGGTCGTGGCCTGGCCGAATTCGTCGAGCTCTGTTCGCAGGAAGATTGGATGTGGGCCGCCGACGAGCCGGGCGCGCAGCACGTGTTGGACCCGGGGCTCCTTGACGGCTGTCCCGTGGTTGGAGGCGATGCGCTGCGCGATCAGGTCGGCCTGCTGGGCCGCCAGCCCGCCCTGCTTGATGGGGAAGCTCGTCATGTCGCCGGCGGCGTACACGTCGGGCAGGCCCGTGACGCCGCCGAGTGCGTCTGTGGTGATGAAGCCACAGCGGTCGGTTGGCACACCGGTGATCCTGGGGCCCCGGAGCTCGGGTACAGCGATGACGCAGTCGGCGGCAAGGGTCTCCCCGGAGCCCAGTGAGAGCGCCCCGTCTCGCTCGACGCGCCGAGGATCTGACTCACCGATGAAGCGCACACCACGGTCGGCCAGGACGCCCGAGACGAGCCCCGAGGCCTGCGCGCCGAACACCTCCAGGGGCGTGCTCTCGGGGCTCACCAGCACAACCTCGCCCGCGGCGCTCCGCTCCTGAAGGTCGGTGGCTGTGAGCAGCGCCAGCTCGTACAGCGGCAGCGGCCAAGAACAGCCGTGTGGCACGGCAAAGATGATGCGACGTAGCTTCCCTGCGCGCAGCTCGCTCACAACGTGGCGGATGTGGTTCACCTCTCGCTGGTCGCGGAACGTCAGCGCACCCGGTATTGATTTGGCGGGGCGGGCGCCCACGGCGAGCACGAGAGCGTCGTAGTCCACGAAGGCAAAGGACGCGAGCCGCACGCTGTGGTCTCGCGGAGCGACTGCCTCCAGGCGATCCAGACGGAAGGACGCACCGGCATCGGCGGCGATCGCCTGCAGGTCGTACGTACGTGGCGCGGTCTCGTCGAAGGACTCCATGGTCGCGGCCGGCTTGTATGCGAGCACCGGAGAGGCCGAGACCAGGGTCATGTGCACCCGCTCGGGGGCGAGCGCGCGCAGGGCAAGCATCGCCTCCACCGCGCCGAACCCGCCGCCCGCTATCAGCACGTGCGCGGGATCCGATGGTGAGCTGGGACGCGCCATACATTGGAGAAGATCGCACCCCGTCAGCGGCCGAGCATCCGTGAAAACCCCAGTAGGTCAGACCGGGGTACTACGCGCCGCCAGAGTCGAGCGTGGTCAGCAGGCGCAGCTCCTCCATCAGCAGACGGGGCAGCAGAAAGTGCTCGCGCACGCGCTCGCGGCCCTTCTGCCCGAGCTGCTCGGCGAGCTCCCGGTCATTCAGCAGTCTCAACATCGCCGCTGCGCACTCCTCGACACTGTCCACGAGCACCCCGCCGGTCCCGTCGGGCATCTGCAGCGGAATGCCCCCGGCGCGTCCGGCGACGACCGGGGTGCCCTTCCACAGCGACTCGGAGACGACCAGCCCGAAGCCCTCGCGGATCGACTTCTGCACAATCACTTCGGAGAGTCGCTGGAACGCATTGACCTCGACGTTGCCCACCCCGGTGAGGTTGGTGTATATGTGGATCAAGGGGTCGTGATTAGCGGCCTCTGAAACCTGACGGTACACATCCCACCCCTCGGGATCGTCAAGCGCCATCGAGCCGACGAGCGCGAGCTGCAGATCTCCGATCTGCTCGCGCACAAGCCGGTAGGCGGCGATCACCCCGAGCGGGTCCTTCCACTGGTCAAAGCGCGAAACCTGCGTGACGAGCCGCCCGGGCACCTCCACACCGATCCAGTCAAGGATCTGGCTGGCCATATCCGGATCAAGCTCGATGTTCTTGGGACTGAACGGATCGATCGCCGGTGCGATCGCCTCGACCCGCTCCACCGGGAAGTCGGGCGGCACGAACTCGGGCATCGTGAACACCGCCGCGTCGAACCCGCCGAGCAAGGGCTCCAGAAAGCTCCAGGCTTCAGGGTTGGGCTCGCTGGTGTCGATGTGGCAGCGCCACACCCAGCGCGCGCTGCCCTTGCCGTGCGCGTTCAGCAGCCCGGCGGGCTGGGGGTCGTGGATCACGATGAAGTCATAGCCGCCGTCCAAGGTCGCCGCGTTCTCCTGAATACACCGCCCATACGCGGCCTGCTCGGCGTCGCTCAACCCGCGTGGCGCCCCCTGTAGCGCATTGTGCAGCGCCTTGGTCGCGTGGAAGAAGTCCTCGTCACCGCCTATCACCTTCCAGTCCACGGTAAGACCGAGGTCGCGCAGCAACGGAACACCCGAGCGCAGAAGCTCGGACACCCCGCCGCCATAGGGCGTCGCGTTGACATGCAGGATGCGCGCGTCCTTGAGCGCACGTGCATGCTCGCGCAACTCCTGCAGGATCGGGGCAGGCACGAGCCCGTCATAGGCATCGAGCGACCAGCGTCCAACTGTCACCTTCTGCAACACGGCTCTTTCTCCTCAGGGTCCTGTCAGGTCACGTCGCTGGAAGATCCACGTCGCCGCGAGCACAGTGCCCACAGCGATCACGAGCATAGTGGCGGCCGCGGCGCGAAAGGATTGGGCGGGCACTCCGGTGCGCCCTCACCGGATCGTCCCAAGCGTCGAGGCCGAACAACTCCGCCCATGCGGACAGGCTAGTTGCCATTTGGGCAGCGATCATCGGGCCTCAGCCGCATCAACCCTCAGGAAAAAGCCGCAGCGATACCTTCCGACGGGCATCCGTATTTCCCCGCATCGCCCGAGTGGGCGAATCCCGATGCGCGCCCACTGGCGGGTGCTTAGCTTGATTCTCATGTTCGACAGGATCGTGGTTGGTTATGCGGGCGACAGGGCCGGGCGCGACGCGGTCATGCTGGCCGCGAGGCTCGCGGCTGTGCTGGGCAGTCATGTGACGATCGTGTTCCCCTACGACCCGCTGCTCGCTTCGGTGCGGGGCGAGCAGGCCGAGGAGCGTGTCCGGGGAGAGGTGCAAGCGCTCGTGGCCGGGATCGAGGATCTGCCGGCGCTTAGCTACCACTGGACTCCGTCGCCGTGGCCGATCCATGGGTTGCACGAGCTCGCAAGCTTCGAGGAGGCCGACCTGATCGTGTTCGGAGCGGCCCGCGAGGGACTGGCCGATCGTATGCACGTCAGCCTGATGGAGCGCATGGTGCACGGCGCGCCCTGCGCCGTTGCCGTGGCTCCCGCCGGTTATGCCGACGACGAGCCCTGTCAGCTTCACCGTATCGGCGTTGGCTTCTCCGACTCCATAGAGGGCAGAGCTGCTCTTCATCTGGCCCAGGAGCTTGCCGGGATCCTCGGCGGCGAGCTGGAGGTGATTGCCGGGTCAGGCTTGAGTCCGGCCCTCGTGAGCTATGCGTTCTCCTCGCCCTCGCTGCCGGCGGTCGAGGACGAGATGTATGCGGAGACCAAGGCCAACGTGGAGCGGGTCGCGGGCGAGCTGGGCGGTGGTGTGCCGGTCCGTCTCGAGACGATCCCGGGAGATCCTTCCGCTGTGCTGATCGAGCGCTGCGACAGCCTGGACATCCTGATCCTCGGTTCGCGAGCGTACGGGCCGCTGCGCCATGTGCTGCTCGGAAGCGTCTCGGCCCGCGTGATGCGCGAAGCGCACTGCCCGGTGCTGGTCGTTCCCCGAGGCGCTCCTCTACACGGCTGAGCCGTTGCAGCGCGGGCTCAGCGAGGCCGAGGCGGCGACTGCGCTCGCGGCCCTCGGGCCTGCGGCCAAGCCGGCGAGCAGCCGCTCCTACGGGAGCATCGCGCGCGCGAACGTCGTGACGGTGTTCAACGTGATCCTGGCCGCCTTCGGCGCGATCACGCTGGTGTTCGGTGACTGGCGCGACGCCCTCTTCGTGGGCGTGATCGTGGCCAACTCCACGATCGGAGTGACACAGGAGGTGCGCGCAAAGCGAGCCCTTGACCGCCTGGCGCTGCTGGTGGCGCCCAGGGCGGTGGTGGTGCGCGGCGGCAGGACGCGCGAGGTCGCCGTCGGAGAGGTGGTGCCCGGCGATCTCGTACGTGTGGGAGCCGGCGATCAGGTGGTTGCCGACGGTGAGCTCGTCGAGGTACACGACCTGCAGTTGGACGAGTCGACGCTAACTGGAGAGTCTGAGGCCGTCGTGCGACGGGTGGGTGAGAGTATCCACTCCGGTGTGTTCGCAGTCGAGGGCGCGGGGACCTACCTGGTGAGCGCCGTGGGCGCGCAGAGCTTCGCCGCGAAGATCGTCGGTGAGGCGCGCTCGTTCAGGCATCCGCGGTCCCCGTTGGAACGGGCGGTCAACCGTCTGCTCTACGCGTTGGTGGGCCTGGTGGTCCTGCTCGGCGCGGTGCTCGGCTTTTCGCTTTACCACCGCCATGTGGGGACACGCGAGGCCGTGGCGACATCAGTCGCCGGCGTGGTGAGCCTGATCCCCGAGGGCCTGATGGTGCTGGTCAGCCTGACCTATGCCGTCGCCTCGGTGCGAATGGCGCGCCGAGGCGTGCTCGCCCAGCAGCTCAACGCGATCGAGTCGCTGGCGTCCGTCGACGTGATCTGCGTCGATAAGACAGGCACACTGACCGAGGCGGCGCTGCGCGTCACCGAGCTGGTGGCGGCGCCCGGAAACGACGAGGCAGGGATGGCAGCGATCCTCGGCCGTCTCGCCGCCAGTGCCGCCACTCCCAACGCGACGTTGCTCGCGATCGCCGACACCTTCCCGGGTGAGCGCGAGCAGCCGCTGGGGGAGGTGGCTTTCAGCTCTCGGCGGCGCTGGAGCGCGGTGGCGCTGCGCGAGGCCACCTACGTCCTGGGCGCACCCGAGCGCTTCGCACTCGGGCTCCTGCAGAACAGGGCGCGGGAGCTCCAGCTCGCCGGTCGGCGTGTGCTGGCGCTCGCCGCCACCCACACGCGCCTGCCGGCCGATCCCGGCGATGAGCCGCCGGCGGACGCGCGACTCCTCGGCCTGATCGTGATCGCCGAGCGGCTGCGCCCGAACGTGTCGCAGACGATCGCGTTCCTGCACGAGCAGGGCGTGGAGGTCAAGGTTCTCTCGGGGGACTCACCGCGGACGGTGGCGGCGATCGCTCGCGACGTCGGCATTCCAGTGCGGACGCTGAGCGACGGCGGCGAGATCCCCGAGGACCCCGCGGAGCTGCGCGCCTTCGCCCTGGACGCGAGCGTCGTCGGGCGAATATCCCCGGAGGGAAAGCGCGCGATCGTGGGCGCCCTGCGCGACGCGGGCCGCTACGTTGCGATGCTCGGCGACGGCGTCAACGACGTACCGGCGCTGAAGGCGGCACGGCTGGCGATCGCCCAGGGCAGCGGCGCGCAGATGGCGCGAAGCGTCGCCGACCTCGTGCTGATCTCCGGCGACTTCGATGCGATCCCCGCGTTGATCGGAGAGGGACGCCAGGCACTGCGCAACCTCTCGAGGGTCGCCAAGCTGTATGTGACTAAGTCCGCGTTTGCGGCCTTCCTGATCCTCACCATCGGCACCACCTCGGAGGCCTATCCGCTGCTGCCCCGACATCTCAGCCTGGCGGCCACGCTGACGATCGGCATCCCCACGTTCGTTCTGGCACTCGCCTCCAGCAGCGGCTCGTGGCAGCCCGAGCGCTTCGTTCGCGGCGTCGCGCGCTTCGCCGTTCCCGCCGGTTTCATCGTCGGGACGGGAACGGTTGCCGGATATCTCTTCGCCCTGCATGATCTCGACTGCACGGTGGTGCAGGCCCGTACCGTCGCCACCGCGGTGCTGGTCACGGTCGGGTTGTACCTGGTGCTCGCGCTGGAGGCCGCCGGATCGCGCAGACGCTTGACGCTCGTGAGCGGCATGTGCCTGTTTCTGGCCGGGCTGTTCGTCGCGGCGTTCCTCCTCCCGCCCGTGCGGCGCTTCTTCGAGCTAAGCGTGCCGACCCTGGGCATGCTCGCCACCGCCATGGTGGCCAGCCTCCTGGCGATCGGCGCGCTAGCGCTCGCCGGCTTCACCCCCGCGGCCGATGACGCCGCTGTGACATTGGAGGCACAGACATGAAGACTCGCCGGCAGGAGCGACTTCGCCTCCTCGGAGCACCCGGCGTGGCGCTGGGCGGCATTACCCTCGGCGGCCTGCTGGCACTGCTCGTCGGGACCGCTCCGGCCGATGCCACATGGGCGGCGACCGTCGCGTTCATGCTGGTGCCGCTGACGTGGTCGGTTGCACGCTCACTGCGCCACGGAGACATCGGCGTGGACATCATCGCCCTGTTGGCAATGGCTGGGGCGCTCGCCCTGGGCGAGTATCTGGCCGGCGCCGTGATCGGTCTGATGCTGGCGGGCGGCAACGCGCTGGAGGCGTTCGCCTCCGGCCGGGCCCGTCGCGAGCTGACCGCCCTGGTTGAGCGCGCGCCACGCACGGCGCACCGGCGGACGCAGGGCGGCTGGGAGGAGATCCCGGTCGAGGCCGTAGAGGTGGGCGACATCCTGCTCGTCAGAGCCGGCGAAGTGCTGCCGGCCGACGGCGTGGTCGCTGACGAGCTCGCGGTGATCGACGAGTCCAGCCTGACGGGCGAGCCGCTGCCCGCGACCTATCCCCGGGGGCACGCGATTCGCAGCGGAACGGCCAACGCCGGCGATGCGTTCGAGCTGCGCGCGGTCCGGCGCGTGGACGACAGCGCGTACGCGGCCCTGGTGCGGCTGGTCCGCGGGGCCGAGGGGCGACGGGCTCCCTTTGCGCGGATGGCCGACCGCTATGCCGGGTTCTTCCTGCCGCTGACGCTCGTGATCGCCGGGGGCGCCTGGGCCGTCAGTGGGGACGCCGTCCGGGCGCTGGCCGTGCTCGTCGTCGCTACTCCGTGCCCGCTGATCTTGGCTGCTCCGATCGCCTTCGTCGCGGGGCTGTCGCGTGCGGCTCACGTCGGGGTGATCGTCAAGGGCGGCGTGGCAATCGAGCGTCTGGGCGACGCGCGCACCGTGCTGCTCGACAAGACGGGAACGCTGACTCTGGGAATCCCGGCAGTCGAGCGAGTGATCGCGCTCGACGCCATCGGTCGCAAGGAGCTGCTGTACCTAGCCGCGTCGCTGGACCAGCTCTCCAGCCACGTGCTCGCCGCCGCAATCGTGCGCCAGGCAGGCCAGGAGACCTTCGCGCTCGCGCGGCCCGAACGTGCGCGCGAGGCCCCGGGCCAGGGCATCGAGGGGGTTGTGGACGGCCGGCGGGTGGTGGTGGGAAGTGCCGCCTGGCTGGCCGAGCACGGGATCCATGCTGGTGATAGCCGAGCACTGCCGGCGTCCGCCGACGGGAACGCGATGGTGCTGGTGGGGGTGGACGAGCGCCTCGCCGGGGTGCTCGTTATGGGCGACCACGTCCGGCCCGATGCTCACGAGCTGGTCCGACGACTGCGCGCCGCGGGTGTGAGCCACGTTGCGATGCTCAGCGGGGACAGTAAGGAGGTCGCCCAGGCCGTCGGTCGGCAGCTCGACCTGGACCGCGTCTATGCCGAGCAGAGCCCGCAGGACAAGCTGGAAGTCGTTCTGCGTATGCAGGGCAAGCCGCGGTGCTCGCCGGTGGTGATGGTCGGCGACGGCATCAACGATGCTCCCGCGCTCGCCGCGGCCGATGTCGGCATCGCGATGAGCAGCGCCGGAGCCACCGTGTCCTCCGAGACCGCCGACGTCGTGATCACCGTCGACCGCATCGACCGTGTCGCCGACGCGATCATGATCGGCCGGCGCACGGTGCGCATCGCCCGTCAGAGCGTGGTGAGCGGGATCGGGCTGAGCATGTGCGGGATGGCGCTCGCCGCAGCCGGATGGTTGGCGCCGGTGACAGGCGCGATCTTCCAGGAGGCGATCGACGTCGCCGTGATCCTCAACGCGCTACGCGCCCTGAGCGGTGACCCCGAGAGCGCCAAGGCAACCTCGCACCAAATTGTCGAGCAGGCCGAGGCTCCAGCCCACGCCGACGGGCCTATGCGAACCGAGCGAGACCACCACCAAGTGACATGATCTGAAAGTGCGCGCGATGCAGATACAGCGTCCCGGTGTCCTTCGCGCCGTGGAGCTTGCAGAGCCCGAGCCGGGACCCAATCAGGTTCTCGTGCGGGTCCATGCGTGTGGGGTTTGCCGCACCGACCTGCACCTGCTCGACGGGGAGGTCGAGATTCCCCGGCCTCCGATCGTTCCCGGCCATCAGATCGTTGGGACGGTGGTCGGTCGTGGCGAGCGGGCTGGCGCCGGTGAGAGCGACTCACTGGAGCCCGGTGCGCGCGTCGGCATTCCGTGGCTCGGGTGGACGTGCGGTCGCTGTCGCTACTGCCTCAGTGGGCGAGAGAACCTCTGTGAGATTGCGCGCTTCACAGGGCGCGACATCGACGGCGGCTTCGCGGAGTGGACTCTCGCCGACGAACGCTACTGCTTCGCGCTCCCCGAGGATTACTCTGACCTTCAGGTCGCTCCGCTGCTGTGTGCTGGGCTGATTGGCTTTCGGGCCCTCGGGATGACGGGCGACGCCGAGCGACTCGGGCTCTACGGGTTCGGCTCCTCGGCGCACATCATCGCTCAGGTCGCCCGCTTTCAAGCTCGCCGCGTGTTCGCCTTTACCCGCCCCGGCGATCAGGCCGGACAAGCCTCGGCGCGCGAACTCGGCGCCGAGTGGGCGGGAGACTCACTCACATCACCTCCCGAGGAGCTGGACGCGGCGATCATCTTCGCCTCCGCCGGCGAGCTTGTCCCAGTGGCTCTGCGCGCCCTCGCCAAGGGCGGCACGGTCGTGTGCGCCGGGATCCACATGTCCGACGTCCCTAGCTTTCCCTACGACATCCTGTGGGGTGAGCGCACGGTGCGCTCGGTCGCCAACCTCACGCGCCAAGATGCCCGCGACTTCCTCGCGCTCGCGCCACGCATCCCGGTTCGCACCGACGTCCACCCCTACGGGCTCGCGGACGCCGGCCGCGCCCTGGAGGATCTGCGCGCCGGACGCTTCCAGGGCGCCGCCGTGATCCAGATCGACAGCTAACTGCGGAGGAGCTGCAGCACGCGTGCTGCAGCCGCCACCCAGGATGCCGGCTCGGCCCGACTGAGAGAGCGCTCCGCACGGAGCCCCGGTCGCTCTCTGGCCGGGAGCGGTCAGAGCGCCGTGGGGTAGGTCTCGGGCGGCTCCCCGAGCTCCCACGTGCCCGTGCGCTCGAGTGGCTCCACGGCGCGGGTGACATCGATGTGCACGAGCGCGTCGAACTGCTGGGAGACGCAGGCGGCGAACCAGTGGCTCGAGCGTTCGGTCTCGGGCCGGTAGATGACGCCGATCGCGCGCTGCAGCCGTGGCTCGCGCAGCGCGCGACCGCTGCCGCTCGTGCCCAGCGGGCACAACAGGAAGGCCGGGATGCCCGTGGCGTGAAGGAGCGTCTCATAGCTGTCGGGCAGGGCGGGTCGCACGCGCTTGCGCTCGGCGTCGCCGCCCCACTCCGAGGCGGCTGTGACCGTGCCGGTGTAGGTGGTGAAGCCGACGAGAACGACGTCGCGGGCGTGGCGCTCGCGCATCAACTGACCGAGGTTGAGCTCCCCGCGGTGGGCCATCGCTGTCGAGCGGGCGTCGCCGACGTGTGAGTTGTGCTCCCACACGACGATCTTGCCCGCGTCCTCGTGGCGAGTCAGGTGGATCTGAAGCTGGTCGAGCGTGTCGGCCATATGCCGGTCGCGCAAGTTCCAGGAGGGTGCGGGGTCGCCGAACATCGTGCGGTAGTACTCCTCGGCGTCGGCGACGACCGTCGCGTTCTGCTCGGCCAGGAAGTACCGGTCCTCGGCGACGAGGCCATCCGAGCGAAGGTAGTCGCCGGCGTGGCGGCGCAGCTCGACCAGCTGCTCGAGCACGCGTCTGCGGCATGGCTCGCTGACGCCGAGCAGTACGGCCTGGCCATAACCGGTGCTGTCTTGCGAGAAAGGATGCAGGCACTCGTAGCGGCGACGGGCCCGCCGCGCAGCGTCGGGGTCCACTTCCTCGAGGTAGGCGACCACAGCTTCCATCGATACGCCCAAGCTGTAGAGGTCCAGGCCATAGAAGCCCACACTCCTGTGACCGGGCGCGAGTTGTTCGTTGTGGGCGCGTAGCCACCCGACGAAGTCCAAGACCTCGGCGTTGCGCCACATCCACGTAGGGAATCTGCGGAAGCCGCGCAGGGCCTCCTCGGCGTCGCCGTCACCGCCGGCGCCCTGCACGTAGCGGCTGACGCGGTCGGCATCGGGCCAGTCCCCCTCGATCGCCACCGCCATGAAACCGAGCTCCTCGATCAGCCTCTTGGTGATCCGCGCGCGCTCCCTGTAAAACTCGTGAGTCCCGTGGCTGGACTCGCCAAGAAGCACGAGCCGCGCGTCGCCTATCAACTCCAGCAGCGGGTCGTAGTCAGCCTTGCTGCCCTCCACAGGTCGCGCGTCGAGTCGCACCGCCTCGAGGGCGGCGGTTTCACCGACGGGAAGAGCCAGCTGCGAGGCCACGGCTACGCCGCTCCGGATAGAGCCTCGCAAGGCTCCGAGACCAGGTATCGCTGAAACCACTCGATTGCCAGCTCGGCGACGCGCTCGAGTGCGCCGGGCTCCTCGAACAGGTGCCCGGCGCCATCGACGACAACGAGATCGTGCTGACAGTGCAAGTGGGCGGCGGCATCGCGGTTGATCTGCAGCACCTCCGGATCCTGTCCGCCGACGATCAGCAGGGTTGGCGAGACCACGCTTGAGAGGCGGTCGCCGGCCAAGTCGGGGCGGCCACCGCGGGAGACGATTGCCGCCACCGTGTCTCCGATCGCGGCCGCCGCTCGCAGCGCCGCCGCCGCGCCCGTCGAGGCGCCGAAGTATCCGAGGGGCAATGACTGAAGGCTCGGTTGGGAACTCGCCCAGCGCGTCAGCACCTTGAGTCGTCCGGCGAGCAGGGGCACGTCGAACACGAGCTCGCGACGCAACGCCTCCTGCTCGTCGAGCAGGTCGAAGAGGAGCGTCGCCAAACCCGCATCGTTGAGGGCTATTGCGACAGCGCGGCTGCGGGGGCTCATACGGCTACTTCCGCTGCCGTGCGCGAACAGCACCAGACCACGCGCAGATGCGGGCACCGTCAGATCGCCGGCCAGCCGTACACCGCTGAGGTCGAATGAGAGCTCCTCGCCGGCGGTGCCCCCGCGCACTGTTGTCTGCGGTCCAGGCCTCGACGCTCGTGTGGGCGCCAGCGGCCCCCTCTCGTCCCCGCTCGCTTGGGCCAAGAGCGCCACGACCTGCTCGTCGGACACGGGCGTGAAGTCGCGATACCACATGCCCACCCCGATGAAGCGCTCCGGGATCGTCAGGCAGAGAACCCGATCGGCCTCCTGGGCGAGCATCGACACCGACTCGCTGGATCCGACGGGCACCGCCACCACGATCCGGAGGGCGCCGCGCTTGCGCAGCGCGCGGACCGCAGCCAGGTCGGTCAAGCCGGTCGCAAGCCCGTCGTCAACGACGATCACGGTTCGGCCGCTCACGGGAATCGAGGGTCGACCGTCGCGGTAGCGCTGCACCCTGCGGCGTAGCTCCCGCGACTCTCGCGCTAGCGTCGCGTCGAGCATCGCCTGGGTCATGCCCAGCATGCCGGCGGACTGTGGGTCAAGGACGCCCGTGCCATCCTCGGCGACGGCTCCCACGCCCAGCTCCGGGTTCCCCGGAGCGCCCAGCTTGCGTACGGCCAAGATGTCGAGCGGCGCGTCGAGCGCGCGTGCCACCTCGACACCGATCGGCACGCCGCCGCGCGGAAGGGCGATGACCACCGGCCGCTCCGCGGCAAAGTCCACGAGCTTGGCGGCAAGCCGACGACCGGCGTCATGACGATCGAGAAACTCCATACGACGATCATTCCCGGGCGGCGCGTCACACGCTACCGGCAAACGCCCGAAGACCGGGGTGGTGGACTACTGAGAGTCGTCAATTGCGCTGACGCCAGAGCGCAACCGCATCCTCGTCGGGTTGCGGCTAACCGCGGATCGCCGCCCGTGGCGGACCCGGATTGCGAGGAGGCCGCCCGGATCGAGAGTGGTGTCCTTGATGACCAAGCCGCTTCGCTCAGCCGCGCCC
>OLKX01000397.1_pt1 | contig 28807 bp, 28 predicted proteins | sample 1604201 | NCBI WGS metagenome assembly OLKX01 (sample SAMEA104055716, study PRJEB20765) | soil metagenome | biome: Arctic tundra; feature: Polygonal ground; material: soil | place: USA | collected 2011-09 | depth 0-0.5 m
CGAGGCGACGGCGGACGCCGCCGAGCTCCGCGACGCCGCCGAGCCCAGGGACGTCGCAGACCGCGGGGCTGCCGCCGAGCTCGGGGACGGCGCAGCTTCCGTCGATGCCGCCGACGCCCGGGTTGCAGCGGACACACCGGCGCTCACGCCGAGGATCGCGAACGCTACGGTGCACCGCGCGAGGGGTCGGGTCTGCACTCAGCTCGCCGGCGTCGTCGAGAACGCCCGCAACAGCGACGGCACCACCACGTCAACCTGGATCGCCTCGACGCGCCCGCGGTGATCGCGGAACAGACAGCGTCCGGCCTCGAACTCGAGCAGTCTCTGTCGCATCGAGCGGTCCTCGGCGTCGAGCCCGAGCAGCGTCAGCGCCCGCGCCGCCTCCGACTCGGCGCGCATCCCGAACACGAACGTCGCTCCGATCAGGTTCTCCAGCGACTCCTGCTCGCCAAGCAGGCCGTCTGTCACGAGCTGCGTGCTGATGATCGGAACGGCCAGCTCGGACCTGCCCATCCGCTGCAGCGACGCAAGCAGCGCGCGCCCCGCCGGGTCGCCGAGCAGGCGCCACCCCTCGTCGAAGGAGAACAGCTTCAGCCGCTCGCGCTCGGTGCTCATCAGATGCATCGCAAACATCGCGATCAGACGCACGATCTGCTCGCCCACCTTCTCCGCCTGCGAGTACTCAGAGCGACGCGTGCCCGGCTGGGGCCCAGGCAGGTCACGGATCGGCAGGTAGGTCACCTGGCGTTGACCGAGCGCCGGTGGGCGAACGGCCGGGTCAGCGAAGCCCAGCTGGGTGAGACCGGTGCGCGCGTAGACCTCGAGGGTCTTGGCGACCTTGCGGTCGGTCTCGTCTCCCTCGCCCAGCGCCTTGACGACCTCGAGACAGGTCGGCTCTCGCGCGCGACGTAGGACTCGGTCGACCGCTCCGACGACCGCCGTCTCCCACGCCGCTTCGGCGCTCCCGGGGAGGAGATCTCGCAGAAACGACACGGCGGCGTCCTGGCAGAGGTGACGGGGCGCGATCCGCAGCGGATCAAGCATCCCGCGCAGCGCTCGGTCGGGCCGCAGCGTGACACTCTCGACGTGAGGTGCCACCTCATCGAGCAGATGAAAGCGGTGGTCTCCCTTGGGATCGCAGTCGATCACCCGCGCGCCCATCAGGAAGCCCTCGTACTTGAGCTTCTGTGCGAGCGTGGTCTTGCCCGAGCCGAGCGCGCCGATGCTCAACACCGTCGCATTTCGATCGCTGTCCGATCCCTCGCGGAGGTTGAATCTCACCGGCTGCCTCGACCCGGAGAGGGTGTGTCCGAGGTAGAACCCTGTCTTCGACCCCGCGGTGTGCGTGGCGGTCGGCATCATCGCCCCGACCTGTTCTGTCGTCAGCGTGTCCTCGTACCCGGCCACACGCGTGCGCTGGCCGGGGAGGTGCTGGACGAACAGCTGGATCTGGTCACCCAGAGGGCGGTGCAGCCGGACCTCGCCGTAGGCCCGCCGGCACATCTCGACACGCTCCTCGAGCTCCTGCTCGCCCGATGCCCCGATCGCGATCGCGATCGTGGCGCGCAGGAGTGGCGGTCGGCTCGACGCCTGGAGATAGCCGAGCAGATCCCGTGCGTCCTGGGTGCGCTCGTATCCGAGGTCTGAGACGCCCTGCTCTCCGTCGGACTCGGCTCGCGCGATCTGGTCGGCGTCCTGAATTCGGCGGCGGGCGAGCCGCAGCGCGACTTCGTTGGCCAGAAAGCCGGCGCTCAGCGACAGGTCGATCGGAAATGGGAGCGATTCCGCCGGCGCGAACATCAACTCGGCGCGTGCGCCCGGGAACTGCACCCGCTCGGGCAGCGCACCGAGCACGAGATGAGCCTGCCAACTCGTCCCGACCTCCGATTCGATCCGCAGGACGCGGCCACGACGCTCGACCAGGCCGTCGCACCAGCGCATGACGTCCCCCTCGAGGGGAGCGAGCAGAGCCTTGCCGTTACGCTCGAACATCAGCGCGCGCGGCTCGTGGAGACCGTCGACGACCGGTTCGCCGATCCCGCGGCAGAAGGCCCGCCGCACCAGCCACTGCATCTCCGGGCCCCGCGCCTGGCGTACGGGGAGATAGTCCGCGAGGCGCGCGTGGGCCCGATCGGCGCGCACTCTCGCTCGCTCGAGATCGGTCGCGGCCATCACACGCGGGTGTCGCAGCGCCAGCGCCCGTCGCAACGCGGCGAGCCACTCACTCGGGTGTTCGCCGGCGGCCTTCGAGACGAACGAGGCGACGTCGCGCTCGGGCTCGCGCAGGCTCACCAGGATGTACACGAGGGGCTCGCAGGCGCCGATCGCCTGCAGCCGCTCGGCATGCTCACCGACGTAGCGCCGGCGGGCTCGAGCGTGGGTTCGAGTGGCTGCCGGTGCGCCGCCGACCTGGTGCTCCCGGACATAGCCGCCGCTCGGTGCTCGCCTGCTCACGCGGAGGATCTGCACATCGGCCTCGAGCGCCTCCAGCGCACCGACGACCGCCAGCATCCGGGCGCGCTTCGCGTCGTCGCCGAGCCACGCGTAGGACGAACCCTCCACCGCGAACGCAGCCCAGCCGTCATCGATGCCGCGCCCGAAGACGCAGTTTCCGTAGATGAACGAGATCGGCGGCCTCACCCGGCTCGCCGCCGCCTGGACCGACGCGCGATCACCAGCCGAGCGCCCGCTTCGAGCACGAGGACCTGCCCGCTGCTCAGCGCTCGACCGTCGCTCGACTGACGCAGGACGAGCGTGCGTGCGCGTGAGCGCCGGCGAGCGCCACCCGGCAGCTCCCCCGCCGGCGGACCGGCGAGCTCGTGCTCGACGGCCACCAGGACCGCGCCCGGCCCCGTGTACCGAAGACGCCGCAGGGTCGCCTCGGATCCATCGGGGACCAGGACGATGTCCTGCGGGCGCCAGCGCACCGCCGACGACGACGGTGCTCGCAGGCCGTCTAGCACGCGCGGCGCGGCCAGGTGCCTGAGAACGGCCGCCGCCGCCACATGGAACGGCCGCCCCTCGACCCTCACCACGGTCAGCATCATCGCCCCGAGCCCCGGGGCCGCAAGGTCGCGCAGAAACCACGGCACTCGCGTCGCCAGCGGCCCCACGGCAGGCGCCGCGGAGACGACCAGCATGCCCAGCAGGATCACGACGAAATACCCGACGCCACGGACCGGCACCCCGCCCGGGTTCAGTCGCAGCCGATCGACGCTGTAGATGCGACGCTCGAGGTCGAACACCCGTCGGAAGGAGCGGATCTCGCTCACTACGCTCCGAACAGCGACGTCACCGTGTCCCGCAGCAGGCTCACGCCGGCGGGCGTCGCGAGCAGCACGGCGAGGATGCCGACCGCGAACACGCCGGCCGCCTCCTTGAAGTCGCGGCGGAACGCGAGCACCGTGCCCGCGATGGCAAACGCCAGGCCGATCAGGCTCATGGCGACTGCACGGCCCGTGCTGCCTGCCTTGGCAGCCGCGGATTCGAGCGAACTGGCACCGTGTTCGCTCCCCGCGACCGGGGCCGCGCCGCCTGTCGCCGAGCTGACGAGCGCCAGAGCGCCCACGGGCGCGGGCACCAGGATGACGCATGCGGCAACAGAGGCGACCACCTTGCATCGGGAATTGAGCTTCATGCTGCTTCCTCCTTCTCTCGTGGTCTAGATCGTTGGTCCGCGGTCGCATGACTCCCTCTGGGGCGCGGAGGTCGAGCCGGCCGCGGACGCAACCGGTCAGGCATCCGGGTCCATCTGCACCGCCGCCACCTCCCAGCGCCCCTGGGTGCGAACCACATCGAGTTCGTAGGCGAGCGTGTATTGGACGCCGCGCACGTCCTGCGCCTCGACGAGCACGCGCACGGATCGGTGGTCCGCGCTCCAGTCCATGCGTGCCACCGACTCGAGCGTCAGGGCCAGCGTCGGCAGCGACACCCGCGCCGCCGGGCTGAGGTCGGCAGCGAGATCCCCTGCCGCACCTGCGAGGTAGTTGCGCATGGCGCGCTCGAGGACCGTCGCCAGAGCCTGATCCACGACTTCGTGGCCCGCCGCCGCCGTGGCCGGTGACTGTGCCGCCGGAGCCCCCACGAACGCCGGATAGCCCGTAAGTTGCAGGCTGCCGTCGGAGGCGCGGTCCACAGGGACCGTGAGATACAGCAGCCCAGCCGTATCCGTCTGCACCGCCACCGTGTACACGTGCCGCCCCGGCACGGCTTCTCGCGCCTGCACGACTTCCGCCCATTGCACGTGCTGGCTTCCCGTGCTCGGGAGGGTCAGACCGGCGTCCTGCATCGACCCACCGACAAATGTGCCGAGTGCGCCGGTGCTCGCTTCGGGACGGGAGGCGTCCCACGTTAGGAAGCGGCGGGCGAACAGAGCCGCGTAGCCCTCAGCTCCCCGGTCGGCGGGTGCCGGCGCGGGCCGCGAGCTCGAAGGCGAGACGGGTCGCGGAGGAGCGATCGCGAAGCGGGCGCTGGCCGCGAGTCCGACCACTGCGGCAGCCGAGATCAGATGACGAGGCAGCTCTCGCGCCACACGGAGCCGCCACATCGCGTGGGTCGTGATCGTCACGCCGCGTTTCGCCGGTACCTCGGCCACCTCAGCGCTCGAACCCGAACTCGGCATGGGGGGCGGGCGGCCCGCTCGCGGCCGCCGACGCCGCCAGAAGATGGCTGTCGACGGTCGGGACGACTCCGCGCGCTGTGCCGGCCGGCCGCGAGGATCGGGGCCCACGGTGTCGCGCGAGCCCGCCGCTGCGCACGTCCTTCGCAGAGCGGCTGCTCACGACCTCGCGACTTGCACGCGATCGGGTGCGGGAGCGCCCGAGCGCCCGACGTACGCCGAGCAGAGTGGGACCCGTGGCCACGGGGCCACGGCCCCGCGCGGCCTCGCGACGACTCCGCTGCGCACGATGCGAGACCACGCCGTCAAGCGCGGCCAGCGCGCTGAGCGCCGCCACGCTGCCCACCAGCGCTGCGGCCCCGACCGCCCTTCGGCGTCGCTGCGACGCGGTGTCCCGGCGGCGAGGAGGCTGCGCGAGGGCACTCGCCGGGAACGACCCGGGCCCTGCCGGAGGGTCCTCCTCGGCAGCCGAATCAGCGACCTGCGCCTCCGCGCCGGCGAGGTAGGACGCCTCGTCATACACGCGGTAGACAGCGCGTGGCGTGCGGCGGAGGAGCTTCAAGAGGCCGACCCGGCCGCGCCGAGCACGCGGGCGACCGGAGGCAGGCGCGGGGAGAGCGCCTGCTTCCGGTCGCTTGCGCGCGGATGGGACTCGCCGTGCTGTCGTATGTCGAACCGACCGCCGGCGTTCCCTGGGGACGGGCCTATGAGTGGGGGGAGAAGATTCATAGGTTGGTCCCTGGATCACTCTCCGACGAGCCGCGCGTCGGCGGGACGGCAACCGGCTCTCCCTACTCCTCCGCCGCCATCAGCGCCCGCAGACGAGCCCGCCCCCGCTGGGCGACCTTGCGGTACTTCTCAAGGCTCCAGCCGTGGATGCGGCAGAACTCGGCCGGCGGCATTTCCAGCCCCACCTGGCAGGCGATCACCAGACGCTGGTCGTGCGTCAGGGCCCTCGCATGCAGCTGCACCCTGCGGAGCTCGTGGCGCAGGATCACGAGCTTCTCCAGCTCGGCGCGGGCGTCGGCGAGTTCGATCGGCTCCTCCGTCGCGTTCAGCGAAGCGGCGCTCTCGAGTGCCGCCTGCATCGGGCTGCGGCCTGTCAGCGCGCGGCGTCGGTCGTTGATTCGCGACACGAAGCGCTGCTCGATGGCGTTGGCGACGTGCTGTCGACTGGCGAACCGCCCGCCCCCGCGAGCCTGCGCGACGAGCTCGAGCACGGCCTGGCTGTAGCAATCCTCGAGATCCTCGCGCCGCAGCCTGAAGCGGTTGACGCCGAGCAACAGCTCCCGTCTTGCACACGCGACCAGCGCGACCTCCTCGGCCGCGTCGCCGCGCCCCGCGCCCGTGCCGTGCCCTGATCGAGCGTCGCCCAGGACTCGTCTATTGCGCTCGCATCGGGTAGACACACAGACATGTCGCTCACCACCGGCATCGGACCCCCCTCCCAATCGCCGGGGCGCAACCGCGCGCGAGCGCTCGCTAGCGTGGGCCTGCGATGAGCATCACCGACCGCCTCCGCACCCTCGACACGCGCCAACAGCGCAGCCCGCGGATCGGCTTCGTCGCGGCCGTGGTCAAGAAGTTCGGCGACGACCAGGCCGGCCAGCTGGCCGCGCTGATCGCCTACTACGGCTTCGTCTCGCTGTTCCCCCTGCTGCTCGTGCTCGTCACCGTGCTCGGCTTCGTGCTCCAGGGCAACCCGAGCGCCCAGGCCAGCATCCTGCACTCCACGCTCAGCCAGTTCCCGATCATCGGCACCCAGTTGCAGACCAACGTCCACTCGCTCAAAGGCAGCGGCTTCGCGCTCGCGATCGGGCTCGTCGGCTCGCTGCTCGCCGGCCTCGGCATCACCGGTGCCACCCAGAATGCCTTCAACCAGGTCTGGTACGTGGCGCACAAGCACCGCCCCAACTTCATCAAGTCGCGCCTGCGCGGCCTCGGCCTGCTCGCGGTCCTCGGCGTGCTCGTGATCGTCTCCACGGTCGCCGCCGGCTACGTGACCGCCGGCGGTCACGGTGTGCTCGCGATCATCGGCGGGATCGTCGTGGCGCTGATCGTCAACCTGCTGCTGTTCTTCACCGCCTTTCGTCTGCTCACCGCCGCCGAGGTGCAGACCGGCGACCTGTGGCCCGGGGTGCTGTTCGCCGCGATCACCTGGCAGATCCTCCAGCACGTCGGCGGCTTCTACGTCGATCACGTGATCCGCCACGCGAAGGAGACATCCGGCTTCTTCGCGCTGGTACTCGGCCTGCTCGCATGGCTGTACCTCGGCGGGCAGATCACGCTGATCGCGGCCGAGATCAACGTCGTGCGCGCCCGCCGCCTGTGGCCGCGCAGCTTCTTCTCCGATCCGCTGCTCGACGCCGACAGGCGCGCGCTCACCTCCTCCGCCGAGGTCGAGGAGCGGATCCACGAGGAGAACGTCGAGGTCGACTTCGACGGCTCGCCGAGCTGACCCCCGCCACGAATTCGGCTCTGGAATGACCTATCCAGGCATTGGCCGGAAGTCCTTGCGCACGCAACGACCCCGCGCTATACTAAGTAAACTTTCGTAAGCTCATATGGAGCGGTCACCTATGCCATCACCGTCAGAGAACCCCACCATCCAGCCCAAGCGTCTACTACGCCTGATCCCGCTCGACGACACCGTCGTGTTCCCCAACATGGGCATCACGCTCACGATCGACGTGGGCGACGACGAGCGCGTCGTGCTGGTGCCGCGCCACGAGGGCGAGTTTCTCGAGGTCGGCACGATCGCCGAGGTCTCAGAGCAGATCCGCCTTCCCGGCGGCGGCCGCGCGGTCGCCATCTCGGGCGAGCACCGCGCGCTGATCGGCGCCGCGCAGACCGGGCCGCTGGGCGAGTTGCGCGTCGAGGTCGACGAGCGCCCCGACGAGGTCCCCGTCGACAAGCGCACGCGCGAGCTCGAGCGCGAGTACCGCGCGACGGTCGAGGAGATCCTCGAGCTGCGCGGCGACGACGGACGCATCTCGGCCTTCCTGCGAGCGATCGCAGAGCCCGGCGCGCTGGCCGACTCGGCCGGCTACTCCCCCAACCTGACCTACGAGCAGAAGGTCGAGCTGCTGCGCACGCTCAACGTGACCGAGCGCCTCGAGCTCGCCGTCAAGCTGCAGCGCGAGAGCCTCGCCGAGCTGCAGGTCCGCAAAAGGATCCGCGAGGACGTCCAGGAGGGAGCCGACAAGCAGCAGCGCGAGTACTTCCTGCGCAAGCAGATGGACTCGATCCGCAAGGAGCTGGGCGAGGACGACGCCTCGGTCGCCGATGAGTACCGCACCAAGATCCAGGACGCCGCGATGCCGGAGGAGGTCAAGGAGCAGGCCCTCAAGGAGCTCGCCCGCCTGGAGCGGATGGGCGAGCAGACCGGCGAGTCGAGCATGATCCGCACCTACCTCGACTGGCTCATCGCCGTGCCGTGGGGCAAGCGCTCCGAGGAGCACCTCGATCCGGTCGCGGCACGGGCCGTGCTCGACGCCGACCACGCCGGACTGGAGGACGTCAAGGACCGCATCACCGAGTACCTGGCCGTGCGCAAGCTCCGTCAGGACCGCGGGATCGAGGCCGACCCCAAGTCGGGGGCGATCCTCACCCTGATCGGGCCTCCCGGCACCGGCAAGACCTCGATCGGCGAGTCGATCGCCCGCGCCACCGGACGCGAGTTCGTCCGCATGTCGCTCGGCGGCGTCCGCGACGAGGCCGAGATCCGTGGGCACAGAAGGACATATATAGGGGCCCTGCCGGGCCGGCTGGTTCGCGCACTCAGAGACGCCGGCACGATGAACCCCGTGATCCTGCTCGACGAGGTCGACAAGGTCGGCGCCGACTGGCGCGGCGACCCCTCGGCGGCATTGCTGGAGGTGCTCGACCCGGCGCAGAACCACTCGTTCCGCGACCACTACCTCGACGTCGAGCTCGACCTCAGCCAGGTCATGTTCATCGCCACCGCCAACGTCGCCGACACGATCCCCGGCCCGCTGCTCGACCGCATGGAGGTCATCCGTTTCGACGGCTACACCTCCGAGGAGAAGCTCGCGATCGCCAAGGGCTATTTGTGGCCGCGCCAGCGTGACCGCAACGGCCTGCGCGAGAACGAGGTCACGGTCTCAGACGACGTCCTGCGCACGATCATCGCCGAGTACACCCGCGAGGCCGGCGTGCGCACGCTCGAGCGCCAGCTTGGCACCGTCCTGCGCAAGACCGCCACGCAGATCGCCTCGAGGCAGGCCACGGCCGCCAAGGACGCCGAGCCGGCCGCCACCGAGGCCGAGCCGGCCGTCGACGGCGATCTCGAGCCGAGCACCGTCGAGGCGTCAAAGCCCGTCAAGAAGGCGAAGGCGAAGTCCGCCAAGGCGAAGGCCAAGGCCGCCGTCGAGACTCCGGTGAACATCGACCTGGATGCCGTGCGCGACGCGCTCGGACGCCAGAAGTTCTTCCAGGAGTCGGCCGCCAGGACGGCGACGCCCGGCGTTGCGACCGGACTGGCCGTCACCGGCACCGGAGGCGACGTTCTGTTCGTCGAGGCCACGGCCATGAAGGGCGGCGGCTCGGGCGGCAACAGCCTGGTGCTGACCGGCCAGTTGGGCGACGTCATGAAGGAGTCGGCCAAGATCGCGCTCTCCTACGTCCGCGGGCACGCCGAGGAGCTCGGCATCGACGAGCGGGACTTCGAGAACCGCGAGTTCCACGTCCACGTTCCCGCCGGCGCGATCCCCAAGGACGGGCCGAGTGCCGGCGTGACGATGGTCACCGCGCTCGCCTCGCTGCTGTCCGGACGACCGGTCAAGCACACCGTCGGCATGACCGGAGAGGTCACGCTGCAGGGGCGCGTGCTGCCGATCGGCGGGCTCAAGCAGAAGGTGCTCGCCGCCCACGCGGCCGGACTGACCGACGTGATCCTGCCGGAGCGCAACCGCGGCGACCTCGACGACATCCCGGACGAGGTCCGCGAGCAGATGACCTTCCACCCGGTGATGACCGTCCAGGAGGTCCTCGACCGCGCGCTGGAGCCCGCACGCGATGTCGCGCACGTCTCGTAGATGTGAGCCCGTCCCGATGGAGGTCCGCGAGACCGCGGACCTCCTCGAGCGGCGCTGGCAGCTGTCGATCATCTACGCCGCCCTGACGGGCGCGTTGCGCTTCAACGAATTCGCCGAGGCCGTCGCCGGCATCTCACCGCGGATGCTCGCCGAGCGCCTCCGCGACCTCGAGGCGGCGGGCCTGGTCGAGCGCACGGTGATCCCGTCGAGCCCCCCGACCGTCGAGTATCGGCTCACCGCCCGCGGGCGCAGGCTCGGCCCGCTGATCGAGGCGATGCGCGAGTACTCCCGCGAACCGGCCTAGAGCCCGGCCGCGCGGCGCTAGCCGAGGATCCGGAAGTGCGCCGTCGCGGCTCCGCGCTCGCCGGCGGCGGTTTCCGCCGTTGCGCGCAGGAGGTAGCTGCCGGGCGGGAGTGCGTGTGAGCGCAGCCGGCCCGTGAACCGAAACGAGTCGGCGCCGGCACGGCCCTTGAGGAGGATGCTTCCGCGCATGAGGGTGTAGCGCGTGCACCTGTGCCCGGCGGCTCGCCGTACGTGCGGGGCGGCCACGCACGCGTGACCGCGGAGGACTCCGCTCGAGGCGCGCGAGACCGAGAACGAGACCTTTGCGGCAGCCGAGAGCCGATAGCCGACGATGGTGCCCGTGCGCCTGCGCGCCACACTCGGACCCTCACGCGCGGCCCGAAACGCGCCCGGAGCGAGCGTCAGTGCCCCGAGTAGCGCGACGTGTGGTTGACACCCGCACAACAACGGGCCCGCCGGGAGCACCACGACCTGCGCTGTCGCCGCACCCGTCACGCCGAGGAGATCGGTCGCCGTCAGCATCGCCGTGTGCCTTCCGGGGCTCGCGAACGCGTGCGTCGCCGTCGCCCCGGACGCGGTTGCGCCGTCGTCGAACGTCCACAGATAGGACGCGATCGCGTCGCCGGCGCCCGCTTCGGGCTCTTCGACCGAGCTGCTGAAGCTCACCGGCTGTCCGACCGTGGCGCTCGTCGCGCCCGCTGCCGCCGTCGCGACCGGCGCGCGGCGCCGGTACTCGTAGGCGCCGACGTCGCGGCGGCCGTTGACCAGGCGCGCGTTGCCGTCGAGGTCGGTGGGCGATTCGCCGGGCGCGAGCGTGCCGGGCGTGCCCGCGTCGATCAGCGGCGAGGCGGTGCGCAGGCGCCAGTCGCCGTCGGCGAAGCCAAGCGCCCCGAACACCGGCAAGACGAAGGCCGGCGTCGCCGGGACCGGGTGTTCATCGACCGGCAGCGGCGGCTTCGATGCGGTTTCCAAGCCTTCAGAGAGGTCCTTTGCGGCTTCATAGCTCGAGTAGCTCGTGGTGACCGTGCTCGCACCGCCGGATTTGTAGGCCCCCGCCACGATCGGTATCCCGACCGCCGCGATGACCGAGTCCGCGAGCGTGGCGGCGCCCCGTTCGAGAAGCTGCCGCCGTCCGTTTTCAGGCCGGTTGCAGCTCCGGCGCCGGGCGCCCCGACGATCGCGACCCGCTTGATCGCGGCGAGATTCGAGTTGATGCCGATGAAGGTCGTCGCAGTCGGGATTTCCACGCTCAGGTCGCTGACCGTCCCCGGCGAGGTCTGCAGGTTGAAGACCGTCCCGGGGGTGCTCGGCGCGGTGATCACCGTGGCTCCCTCGCCCGCGCCCCTGATCACGACTTCGTCGCCGTTGTATTCCAGACCGCCCGCCCGCGTGTAGCGCCCGGCACCGATCAGCACGCTGTCTGGCCCGCCGCTGTTGGGATGCCCGGCCGCGGCGGTGAATGCCGCCTGCAGTGCCGCCCCATCGGAGCCCACGTTGGCGCCGCCGGCGCTCACGCACGCCGGTTCGTTGACGCAGTAGACGTTCGCCTGCGCGACCGCGGGCAAAGCCGGCAGAGAGAAAAGCACGGCGGCTGCGGCCCAGTGCCGCCTGCGCATCACGCCGAGCATCTAACCAGACGGGCTGGACGCCCCCGCGCGGCAGGCATCCCTCCTAGCCCGCTCGGGCCGGGTGCGCCTCGGTGAGCTGGCGGCCCGTGCCGACGAGCTGTCCGGACGCGCACTCCTCGGCCGCCACGGCTCCGCGCTGGTTGCGGATGCCGATCGCGCCGATCAGGCCCCCCGCGGCGAGCAGCACGGCAGCGATCGCCATGCCCACATGGAAGCTGTGCAGCGACGCCTGCTCGGCCGCGCTCGTCAGCGCCCGCGCCTGGGCCACCGGGAGGGCATGGACGTCGGGGCGCCCGAGCGGCAGTCGCTTGGCCTGCGCCACCGCGGCGCGCGCGGCGGGTCCGAGCCCCACACCGCTCAGGCGGCTGTCGAGGTCGGCGACGAACGAGCCGGCCACCGCCGCGCCGACCGCCGCCGTACCCATCAGCCCGGCCACGCGCGCGATCGCGTTGTTGACCCCCGAGGCGATCCCGGCGTCCTGGCTGGTTGCGTCCGCGAGCACCGCCGCGGTCAGCGGCGCGACGGTCATCGAGAGGCCCAGCGCGAACAGCGCCAGCGGCGGCAGCACGTCGGTCAGGTAGTCGACGTGGACCCCCATCCTCTGGAACAGCAGCAGGCCCCCGGCGCACACCAGCGGGCCGCAGCCCATCAACAGGCGCGGCCCGAAGCGATCGGCCAGCGCCCCGAAGCGACGCGAGAGCAGGAACATCACGACGGTCACCGGCAGCGTCGTCAGCCCGCTCTTCAGCGGCGAGTAGCCGCCGATCTGCTGGAGGAAGAGGATGAGGAAGAAGAACACGATCGCCAGGCCCGCGTACATCGAGAACGTCTCGACGTTCCCGGCCGAGAAGTTGCGGCGGCGGAACAGCCGCAGGGGAAGCATCGGATCGCTCGTCCGCGCCTCGTAGGCCACGAACGCGCCCAGCAGCGCCGCGCCGCCGATCAGCGGGCCGAGGACGCCCGGGCTCGACCAGCCCAGCCGCGGCTGCTCGATCAGGGCGAAGACCGTGCCCGCGAGGCCCGCGGCGCACAGCAGCGCCCCCGGCGCGTCGACGCGCCGCGCGCCGGTCTCACGCGGAGGCGCGTCGGGGATCGCAACGCGGATGATCGCCACGCACGCGATCACAAAGGGCACGTTGATCACGAAGATCCACCGCCACGAGCCGATCGCGAGCAGCTCCCCTCCGAGCAGCGGCCCGAGCACCGCCGCGATCGTCCCCCACGCCGTCCACGCGCCGATCGCACCGCCACGCTCCTCCGCCGGGAACGTGTTCACGATCACCGCCAGCGAGGCCGGCGTGAGCAGCGCGCTCGTCAGTCCCTGCACGGCCCGCGCTGCCACCAGCCAACCGATGCTCGGCGCCAGCGCGCAGCCCAGCGACGCCACGCCGAAACCGATCACGCCGATCTCGAAGATCCGCCGCTCGCCATAGAGATCGCCGAGCGAGCCACCCACCAGAATCAGCGAGCCGAGCGTCAGCAGATACCCGTTGACGACCCACTGCTGCGCCGCAAGACCGCCACCGAGGGCACGTTGGATCGTCGGCAGCGCGACGTTGACGACGGTCCCGTCGAGCAACGCTATGCCCGAACCGAGGATGCAGGCGATCAGCGTCAGGCGCTTCACCGACGCTTCGCCGCGCATCGCCATCGAGCGGCCGGTCAGTCCGATCTGCGCATGGCCGAGCCGTCGACCTGGGCGATCGAGGTATAGCCACTGAGGGCGAGCGTCAGATCGAGCTCTGCGAGCAGGCAGCGCAGCACGTGCTCGACGCCGGCCTGCCCGTCGAGCGCCAGGCCCCACACATAGGGGCGACCGAGGCACACGGCGTCCGCGCCCAGCGCCAGCGCCTTGAAGATGTCGGCACCCGTGCGGATGCCGCTGTCGAACAGCACCGGGAACTGCTCGCCGACGGCCCCGCGCACGGCGGGCAGCGCGTCGAGCGCGCCGATCGCGCCGTCCACCTGGCGGCCGCCGTGGTTGGAGACGATCAGCCCGTCGACGCCCGCATCCAGCGCCCGTCGCGCGTCGTCGTCGTGCACGATGCCCTTCAGGACGATCGGCAGCGAGGTCTGCTCGCGCAGCCATGCCAGGTCCTTCCAGGTGACGGTCGGATTGGAGAACTGCAACGCCCACAACCCGATCGCCGCGCCCGGATCCTCCTCCGGCGTGCGCTCGAGCGCGGCGCGGAAGACCGGGTCGCTGAAGTAGTTGGCCACGCCCTCGCCCTGCAGGAACGGCAGGTAGGCGCCCTGCAGATCGCGCGGGCGCCAGCCGAGCATCCAGGTGTCGAGTGTGACCACGATCGCCGTGTAGCCCGAGTCGGCCGCACGCGCGACGAAGCTCGCGGCCAGCTCGCGATCCTTCGGCCAGTACAGCTGATACCAGCGGGCCGCCGAGCCCATCGCCTCGGCCACCTCCTCCATCGAGTGCGACGCGGCTGTGCTCAGGATCATCGGCAGCCCCCGCGCAGCGGCGGCACGCCCGACCGCGAGCTCGGCGTCTGCGTGGACGATCGACTGGACCCCCACGGGCGCGAGCATCACGGGCGCCGCCATCGCCGTCCCTAGAATCGAGTCGCTCAGGTCGCGCGAAGACACGTCGCGCAGCATCCGCGGCACGATCTCCCAGCGCGTGAAGGCACGGAGGTTCGCCGCGACTGTCTGCTCGGAGCCCGCGCCACCCGCGACGTAGCCGAACGCCTCGGCGCTGAGCACCTCCTGTGCGCGTTCTTGGAGCTCGGCGACCGCGACCGGCAGCTTCGGGCGCTGTCCGGCCAGGCCAGCTCCGTAGATCTCGTACTGGAAGTTCGCAAGCAGCTCGGCCACGACCGGCTCGGTATCGCTCATCGCTAGACCCTAGCGCCGGCCGTCAGCGCGTCGACTAGCCCAGCACCAGCTCGGCGGCGCTGCGCAGGGTCGCCGCGTCGCCGGAGACCAGCAGGGTCGTGACGACCGACTCGCGCCACTTGGCGAGGTCGTCGCGGATCTTCTCTCGCGAGCCGATCAGCGACAGCTCTTCGATCAGCTTCGTCGGAATGCGAGCGCCCGCCTCGTCCTTCCTGCCGTCGAGATACAGGTCCTGGATCTCGGCGACCTCCTTCTCATAGCCCATCCTGATCGGCACGTTGGCGTGGAAGTTCGCGCCCTTGGCGCCCATCCCACCGAAGTACAGGGCGTAGAACGGCCGCAGCGCGTCGGCCGCCGCCTCGACATCGTCGGTCACGATCAGCGGCACCGTCGCTGCCACCTCGAAGTCGGCCGCACTGCGACGCGCACCCTCGCGGGCGAAGCCCTCCTCGAGCGACGGCCGGTAGAGCTCGTCGTAGACCGTCGGCGAGAACAGCATCGCGAGCCAGCCGTCGCACAGCTCGGCGCACAGCGCGATGTTCTTCGGGCCCTCAGCCCCCAGGTAGATCGGTATGTCCTCGCGCAGCGGATGGATCGAGGACTTCAGCGGCTTGCCCAGACCGGTGCCGTCGGGCAGCGGCAGCCGGTAGTGGGGCCCGTCGGCCACCAGCGGGCCCTTGCGCGCCCACACCTCGCGCAGGATCGCGATGTACTCCCGGGTACGTGCAAGCGGCTTGGCGAACGGCATCCCGTACCAACCCTCGACGACCTGCGGGCCCGATACGCCGAGGCCGAGGATGAAGCGTCCCCCCGAGAGCAGATCCATCGTCATCGCCGCCATCGCCGTGGCGGCCGGCTGGCGCGCCGACATCTGCACGATCGCCGTGCCGAGCTTGATGCGCTGCGTCGAGGCGCCCCACCAGGCCAGCGGCGTCAGGCAGTCCGATCCGTAGGCCTCGGCCGTCCAGATCGAGTCAAAGCCCAGTCGCTCGGCCTCGGCGATCGACTCGGTGACGCCGGGCGGCGGACCGCCCGCCCAGTAGCCGGTGTTGAGGCCCAGCTTCAGCTCCCCCGCCATGCCGCGAGACTACCTTCTCAGCGCGCCGATCCGCGCCTGAGCCCCGCCACCGTCTAGCAGCACGAGCGTGAACCCGTCATAGCCCTTGCTGCCGACCGTCTGGATCGTGGTTGCGCTGAGGCCCTCGCGGCCTGCGAGCGCGGCGTGAAACCGGCGCATCCCCTGCGCGCCCGGGTCCTCGCTGTCGGGGTCGACCAGCGCACCGCCACGCACGACGTTGTCGACCACGATCACGGCGCCCGCGCGCGACAGGCCGAGCGCCGCCTCGAAGTAGTCGGGCGTGCTGGCCTTGTCGGCGTCGATGAACGTGAGGTCGAATGGCTCGACCTGCTCCGCGGCCAACTCCGCGAGCGACTCGCCGGCCGGGCCGACCCGCAGATCGACGCGCCCATCGAGCCCGGCTCGCTCGACGTTCTCGCGCGCAACGCGCGCGTAGTCGGCGTTCAGCTCGAGTGTCACGAGCCGCCCATCCTCCGCGAGCGCCCGCGCCAGCCAGATCGTGCTGTAGCCGCCGAGCGTGCCGACCTCGAGAATTCGTCGCGCGCCGTGGATCCGCGCGAGCAGGTGCAGCAGCTTGCCCTGCGCCGGCGAGACGGCGATCGCGGGCAGCCCGGCTCGCGAGCTCGCGCTCAGCGCATCCTCGAGCGCAGGATCAGGCTCCACCAGCAGATCGACGATGTAGTCGTCGACCGCGCCCCACAACTGCTCGCTCACCCCAGTACCTCGACGCGCTCGTCACGGCTTATCAGAGCGACAGCCACCGCCAGCCCCGCCGACCGCCGGATCGTGGCTATGCGCCGTCCCTGCTGGACGGCGTCGCGGATCTCACCGCCATGCTCGTCGAGTATGTCCACTGTCCTCTCGAGATCCTCGACGAGGAAGGCAAGCCCCCAGAAGCGCGCCGGGCGATCGAAGCCCCCGGCCCGCGCGACGATCTCCTCGGGCTCCTGCACGAGCTCGAGGATCTCGGCGCCGAGACGGAAGAAGGCCTGGCGAGGCGCTCCGGCGGGAGTCGGCTCGTCGCGCACGCGCCGCAGGTCCAGACCCGCGCGCTCCAGCGCCTCGACGCTACGGGTGAAGCAGGGCGACATCGCGACGACATGATCGATCGAGACCACGCCGTTGGGGTGTACGGGTGCCGCGCCACGCTCGGGGGCCGTCGAAAGCCGGGTGGACAGCCCGTCGAGGTCCGTACTGGGGAGACCGCGAAGGGACCAGCCGAGGATCCCACGACCCGCGTCCGGTGAGGCAAACGCCACGCGCACACTGCCTATGTCGCATGTGCGGTCGCGCACCGTGAAGCCGAGCGCCGCCCAGCGGTCGGCGTCATCGGCAACGGTGATCTCGTCGATCGTCGGGGCGCCCATCGACGCTGAACCGTACAGATTCCCCTGTTGGCAACCATTGCGGCGTCATAAGCTGGACACGGGCATCCGCCCCCGCAGGTTCCCGCGATGAGACCACGATCCCAATCCAAAGCCCTCCCCGAGGAGCGCGCCGACGGCGCGCCCGGCGCGATGGCGGGCTGGCTGCTGGTCGCGATCCGCTACGTCGTCCCCGCCGTCGTCGTCTTGACCGGGACGGTGATCATGGCGCTGGGCGGCGAAGCAAACCTCGAGGGCGGCGCGGGCATCATCAGCGCCGGCCTTGCGATCTATTTCCTCAACTGGCTGGTGCGGGCCGGAGCGGCCGGCGAGCGAGTGCGCGACTCCGAGGATGCCGCGCGCGAGTACTTCGACGTGCATGGACGCTGGCCCGATTGAGGTGAAGATCGGCCACGCCGTCAGAAGCCGCCCCGAGGGCTGACGGCGGCGCGCAGCGGCAGGTGGTCGGACAGCTCGACGGTGCCGTGGCGGAGCACGACGCGCCTGTCGAGCAGCTCGGGCGACCCATCGACGTGCATGCCGAGGGCAAACAGATGGTCGACGTCGCGCCTGGCGAGGTGCACCGCCCCAGCGCCGAGCGGCGCGATCGGCTCGCGCAGGTTGAGGTCGCCGCCGAGCACCAGCGGTTCTCCGCCGGCGAACGAAACCGCCAGCTCCCACAGCCGTGCGAGCTCCTGCTCGGCAAGCGCCACGCGCGCGCTGCCGTGAAAGTTGACCACGCACACGCCATCCGCGAGACGAACGAGCTGGGCCACGCGTCGCTCGGGCCAGCGGCGAAGCAGCACACTGCGGTGCTCGGCGATCGGGTGTCGCGCGAGCATCGCGTTGCAGCCTCCGCCGTTGGACTTCATCAGCTCGGCGCTGCGTACGGTGAGGGCCCGCCGCAGCGGGAGCAGCGCGTTGCGCGAGGTCAGCGCGCGGCGCTGCTGCGCGCCGGCAGCGCGAGCCAGCATCGCCGGCCACCACGGCGGCACCTCTTGGAGCAGCGCCACGTCCCACTCCCAGCCGCCGAGCATCGTCGCGAACTGCGAGGCGAGCGCGCCGGGGGCAGGCGGCAGCGAGCGGCCATGAAAGAGGTTCCACGTGAGGACGCGCATGTTTTCTCGCGCGAGCTGCGCAGCGACCGCCGCGCTCTCAGTCGCTCGGAGCCCGCTTGGTGAAGATCATGAACGGCTCGCGCGCGCCGCCGACGCGGTCATAGACAGCCTGCGCGCGCGTGTTGTCGTTCTCGGTCTGCCATTCCAGCCGACAGGCGCCCCGCGCCGCGCTGCGCGCCAGCGACTCAGCGATCAGGCGGTCGGCGAGTCCCGTGCCGCGCGCCCGCGGGTCAACATACAGATCGTTCATGATCCCGATCCGACTCGCCTCGGTCGTGTCCCAGCTCCAGAACACCGTCGCGAAGCCGACGGCCAGCGAGCGGGCGTCGCGCGCGATCAGCTGGAAGCCCTCGCGCTGGGGATCGGCGAGCAGGGTACGGGAGAGCTCGAGCAGCGCCGCGTCGCTCGGCGAGGTGTCATAGAAGTCGCAGTAGGCCCGCATCAGCTCGAGCAGATCGGTGAGATCGACCTCGCTGGCCACCGAGATCGTGTGCGGTGGCGGACTCCCGCTCATGCCGACGCCTGCTGCGAACGCATCGGCCGATCCTACGCGCCGGCGAATATCGAGTGGGCCAGGGGGTAATAGCGCTTCGACCCGCCGGCGGCGCGAGCGCTCAGACGGGCTAGCCACTCGACCACGGGCCGGCCGCTCGACTACAGCTGCGAGACGTCTGTCGCCTCACCGAGCAGCACGCGTCCGGCGAGCTCCCAGGTCGGCGGCACGATCATCCGCAATCGCTCCGGCACGCCGCGCGGCCTGAAGCGGGTCGCGAGCTCGCTCACCCGGAGACGGCTCCGAGCCCGAAGGGATTTCCCTCGGAGTCCTTGCAGATCGCCCAGCGCTCGCCGAGGTGGATCACGCTGCCGCCGAGCTCGGCTACGCGCTCCAAGGCGGACGCCAGATCCTCGACCGCGAAATAGGGCAGCGAGAACGAGTCACCGGGTCCGCGGCCGCGCTCGTGAACGCCGACCGCCGGTGCGCTTCCGCGCGTCTGCCACCCGTCGCCCTCTCCGTCGCCGCGCGCCTCGAGACGGCTGTCGAGCAGCCCCGTCCAGAAGCGACGCGCGCGCGCCGGATCGTCGGCGGGAAACTCGACGAGCGAAAGCTTGGACGAGGACATCTCCGCCACGATATGCCTTTGCGGCGCCCGCGCCGTCCTTCAGCCGGTGCAGCTCGTGCGCGACCCGACCCTCCGGCCGAGCTCGGCGCCGCGCACGGCCCGCAGGTGACGCGCAAGCACGCCGCCGCCGACCGGCCCCGCGGGCAGCTCGACGACGAACGCGGTGCTCGCCGGGAGCTCGTGGTTCGACCACGAGGTCGCCGTGCCGGGAAGGAACGGCAGGCATGTCGCGCTCAAGCCGGCGACGCGTGCGTAGCGTCTGGCCACACCGCGATCGCCGCCCGCCATGTCCACGAGATCCTCGTGCTGGTGGTACCAGATCGTAACCGCGGGTTTGATGCGAAGGATCAGGCTCACCGCGGCGCGCGTCTCGGGCTCGGACAGCGGATGCGGGCCGGAGTAGTAGGTCGGGTCCGCGAGCGCTTGCCAGCGAAACGGGAAGTTCCGGTTCAGGTCGACCCCGTCATCGGTCTGGCGCGTGCCGGCCGCCGAGCCGTCGGGGTTCATCTCGCCGACGAGCCATAGCTGCACTCCCGGCGGTGGATCCGTGCGCGAGACCGCCGCGAGGATGGCACGCCCGGCGCACTCGTTGCCATGGATGCAGCCGACGAGCAGGATCTTCCGCGGCGCGCTGTCCGGTCCGATCACCTGCGCGACGATCGCTCGTCCACGCACCGAGGTGCCGATGCGAACCACGCGAGCGCTCGCGTCAGCAGCCGTGCAGGCGCCCCAGACGCCGAGCAGCGCCAGCAGAGGCAGCACAGCCTTCGAGCGCCACAGCCGGATGCTCACGAGGCAGGCCCGTGGCAAACGCGCCCGACACCCGCCACTCGCTGCCGTGCCGCTCAGGCGGCCGAAGCGCGGCATCTCAGGGCCGGACGCCGCCGGCGCCCTCGATCGTGAAGCCGGGCGGCGGGGAGGACGATCCCTGTGCGGATCTCTGGATCTCGCCTGCACGGGCCCTCACGAGCTCGTCGATGAACGCGAGCTTGACCTCGATGTCGGGCGTGAGGACAAACGGGTAGAGATCGGCCGAGCCGAGGCTGCGACTGATCGCGTTGAGCGCATACGTCAACGGCAGCCACGAGCGCAGCATCGAGGCGAGATCCCCCAGCGCCTCCCGCGGGCGCGAGATCAGCGGAAGGGCGTCGGTGGTCGCGACCGCCGGTCCGTCGACGCGAACGCCGTAGGCCGCGGCCGTCTGCAGCGTGTCACGGAGGTGCAGGTAATGCGCGAAGGTCTCCGCCCAGTCCTCCCACGGATGCATCGTCGCGTAGGCGCTCACGAAGCGCTGCTCCCATTCGGCCGGCGCGCCGGCCGCGTAGTAGCGATCCATCGCCTGCTGGTAGTCCTCGCGGTCATCGCCGAAGATCTCGCGACAGCGCCACTCCTCGGCGGTCCCGGGCAGCACGAGGATCGGCTGGTAGTAGTGGGCGATCTCGTGGCGGAGGTGGCCAAGGACGGTGCGGTACGGCTCGCCGAGACGGACGCGCATGCGCTCGCGGTGCGCAGGGTCGGTCTCGTCGAGATCGAGCGTGATGATGCCCTCGGCGTGTCCCATCGTGACGGCCGCGAGCTCGCTGGAGAGCAGGTCGAAGGCGAGGCCGTCCTCGCCGTCCTGCCAGCCGACGATCGGAAGCCCCAGATCGGCGAGCTCGAACAGCAGACGCCGCTTCGCCGTCTCGGCAGCGGCAAAGCCGCCGAGGCCGCGCTCGTCGGAGTCGTTGGGACGCGTGCGCGTCAAACGGCAGCTGGCGCACAGCTCACCGTCGCGGGCGACCCAGTTGCAGGCGGCAAGGAGGGCATTGGCACAGCGACCGGCGCCCGTCGAGCGCGAGCCCACGGCAACCATCGCGCGGCTCACCGGGTCATAGCCCAGATCGCTGGCGCAGTACAGGCAGTCCGTGCTCTCGAACGTCACCAGTCGCTCGCATACCGAACAGGTGAACGCGAGCATTCTGGGCCGCAGTCTAGCCCGGTCGCGGCAGGCGCTAGAGCAGTGCGCCGAGACCGTTGATCGCCGCCGTGCCCAGCACGACCTCCAGCACCACGCCCGCCACCCCGACGGCCAGCGCGAGCAGCACGATCAGGAAGTCCTCGAGCAGCACGCCTAGCGACAGCAGCACGACCGCGAGCGACGGGAGCGTGTCGAGGCCGGTGAAGGGCGGCGCGAGAAACGCTCCCACGGAACCGGCCAGGACGAGCAGACCGAAGACGATGCGGCTCAGCCGATGGTCGAAGAGGAAACGCAGGCGGGGTCGTGAGACGCGCTCGAGCCTGCCGATCAACTTCATCAGCGCAGCGATCAAACGCTGTCGCCGTCCGCCCGCGAGCTCGAGGCCTCGCCAGCGCTCCGGCAGCCAGATCTGGGCGCGACCGACGAGGAGCTCGAGCGCAAGCAGCATCGCGATGATCTCGAACACATGCGTCGCTCCGCCGGTGGGCAGCGGCAACGCCGGCACGCCGAGCAGCAGCACGAAGACGATCGCGAAGCTCTTCTGCTCGAACAGCTCGATCAGGCTGCCGAGTGTCTTCTCGCCGTCTCCGGCGAGCCAGCGCGCCAGCTGGACGCTGACCTTCTCGGGCTCCGGACGGCGCCCGCCGCCCTGCTGCTGCACTGCCCGCGTCCCGCGGTGATGCGACCGTGTCATGTCGAGCTTGACGATAGGAGCAGGGTGCTCGGCAGCGGCTAGCTTTCAGCGGCACTGGCGCGGATCGCGGCCTGTGCCGCGGCTACGCGGGCGATCGGGACGCGATACGGCGAGCACGATACGTAGTCGATGCCCGAGTGGTGGAAGAAGTCGATCGAGTCAGGGTCACCGGCGTGCTCGCCGCAGACGCCGAGCTTCAGGTCGGGCCTCGTCTTGCGCCCGAGCCACGCGCCCATCCGCACCATCTGCCCCACGCCCGGCGCATCAAGCGTCTCGAAGGGCGAGCGGTCGAGGATTTTGACGTCGATGTAGCGGCCGATGATGCGGCGCTCGATGTCGTCGCGGCTGAAACCGAGGCCGGTCTGGGTGAGATCGTTGGTGCCAAAGGAGAAGAAGTCCGCGTCGCGGGCGATCTGGTCGGCCTGGAAGCAAGCGCGGGGCAACTCGATCATCGTGCCGATCAGGTAGTCGGGGTGAGGATGCTCGGCGGCCACGCGCTCGACCAGCTCGCGCATCAGCTCGAGCTCGCGCTCGTAGGCCACGAGCGGGATCATCACCTCGATGCGCGAGCCGGGCACGCGCCCCGCGGCTGCGAACAGCGCGCGTGCCTGCATCTCGTACAGCTCCGGAAACAGGATGCCCAGGCGCACTCCGCGGGTGCCCAGCATCGGGTTGGTCTCCTGAAGCTGCTCCACACGCGTGCGCTGCGGGCCCTCCGGGAGCGCCGAGGGGTGGGGCAGGAACTCGTGCAGCGGCGGATCGAGCAGGCGCACGGTCACCGGCCGGCCGCCGACCGTCCGCAGGATCTGCTCGAAGTCGGCCTCCTGCAGCGGGCGCAGCTGCTCGATCGCCGCGGCTCGCTGCTGCGAGTCCTCGGCCATGATCACTGCGGCCATCAGAGGCTGACGGTCTCCGAGGAACATGTGCTCGGTGCGACACAGCCCGATCCCCTCGGCGCCGAGCTCGATCGCCTTCGCCGCGTCCGCCGGCGTGTCCGCGTTCGCCCGCACGCCGAGCGAACGGAGCTCGTCGCACCACTCGAGCACCCGGCTGAAGTGCTCGGTCACCTCAGGCTCGACGAGAGGCACGTCATCGAGCGTGATCGCGCCGAGACTCCCGTCGATCGCGATCGCGTCGCCGGGGTGCAGGACGTGCTCGCCGATACGCACCTCGCGGTGGTGAAGATCGATCTCGACATCGCCGGCGCCGGTGACGGCCGGACGTCCCATCCCCCGCGCGACGAGCGCGGCATGGCTGGCCTTGCCGCCCTCGCTCGTGAGGATCCCCCGTGCGGCGTGGAAGCCGGCGACATCGTCGGCCTCGGTGAACGACCTCAGGAGGATCACGTCGCGACCCTCGGCGGCCGCCTGCACCGCCTCGCCCGCGCTCAGCACGATCGCCCCCTTCGCCGCCCCCGGCGAGGCGGGCACGCCGGTCGCGATCACGCGATAGTCGACGCTGGGATCGAAGGTCGGATGCAGCAGGGCGTCGAGCGTCGTCGGGTCGATCGTCGCGATCGCGGCGAGGCGATCGAGCAGGCCCTCGGAGACCGCGTCGACGGCGAAGCGCACGGCGGCCTGAGCGGGGCGCTTGGCGCTGCGCGTCTGGAGCATGAACAGGCGTCCGTCCTGCACGGTGAACTCCGTGTCCTGCATGTCACCGTAGTGGCGCTCGAGAATCCCCAGGATCTCCATCAGGCGAGCATGGACCTGCGGTAGCCAGTCGGCCAGCTCGCTGATGTCGCGCGGCGTGCGGACACCGGAGACGACGTCCTCGCCCTGCGCGTTGGCGAGGAAGTCGCCCGAGGGTCGCGGAGCTCCGGTCAGCTCGTCTCGCGAGAACGCCACGCCGCTGCCGCTCGTCTCGCCGAGGTTGCCGAAGACCATCTGCTGGACGTTGACGGCCGTGCCCCACTCGTCGGGAATCCGGTTGATCCGCCTGTAGACGACAGCGCGCTCGCCGAGCCACGAGTCGAACACCGCCTGGATCGAGCGCGCGAGCTGCTCTCGCGGATCCTGGGGGAAGTCGTAGAAGCTCTGGAACTGGCGCGTCAGATCACGCAGCGCATCGGCGTCCAGCTCGGTGTCGAGCGTCACGCCGTTGGCCGCCTTGGCGGCCGCGATGGCCTGCTCGAAGCGCTCGCCGGCGATGCCGAGCACAACGTTGCCGAACATCTGCACGAAGCGCCTGTAGGAGTCCCACGCAAAGCGTCCGTTGCCTGTCATCTCGGCGAGCCCGAGCACAGTCTCGTCGTTCAGGCCGAGGTTCAGCACGGTGTCGAGCATCCCGGGCATCGACTCGCGGGCACCCGAACGGACCGACACCAGAAGCGGTTCGTCAGCGTCACCGAGGCGCCTGCCGGTGCTCGCCTCGAGGCGCTCGAGCGCCTCGGCCACCTGGCCCCTCATGCCCTTCGGCGGCGATCCCCCGGCACGCATGTAGGCAACGCATGCCTCGGTCGTGATCGTGAAGCCGCCCGGCACCAGATCAGCTCCGAGCACGCGAGTCATCTCCGCGACGTTGGCACCCTTGCCGCCGAGCAGGTCGCGCAACTCGCGCGACCCGTCGCCGAAATCCATCACCCATCGCGTCTCGCGCTCGTTCATCGCAACACTCTATGTCCCGCGTGCGGACAGCTCACCGGTGAGAGTGGAGCGCCTTCTTCAGACCCCGGCCGCGATCGGCGAGGCGGAGCCGACGGTCTCGAGGATCAACTGCACGGTGCCATCTCGGCTGACTACCCCGGAGCACGGCCTCGCACGCGTCGTTGCCACAGCAGCTGCGAGGCCTAGCGCAGCACCCTGAGCGTCGCGCGCATCCCGAGCCGCGCATGTTCGGGCAGCGAGCACCACAGCTCGTAAGTGCCGGGCTGCAGGTAGACGACTCCGTTCCAACGCTCGCCCGGCGTCAGCTGGGGCGCCGCGAACTGGCGTCCGGAGGAAAGCGAGCGCAGGCGCAGGTCATGCGGGTCGCGGCCGCGATCGATCGCCTGCAGGCTCAGCCGACCAGCACTGACCGAGCCGCGCGAGAGAGTCAGGCGGTACTCGATCTGGGTGACCTGCAGAGCGGGGCTCGACGCGACCGTCGCGGCCACCGTGCGCGCCGGTCGCGCTCCAGCGCCGGGAACGGCGCCGAGGAGCAGGGCCAGCAGCCCGAGCGTCGAGAGAGCCGCGACGCCCGCGGGTCGACGGCGGTGTCCCACTCCCCCGCGGTGCGTGCTGATTCGAAGCATCACCGCATCTTCGACCCCTGCGGCGCCGGCGGCAATCGTCGATTCGTCCACGCGCTCCCGCTCGCAGCAGCTCGGCTCCGACCGGCCATCGCTCGCCGACGTGCCATCGTGAGAGGCACGTCCGGCTTCCGAGCAGAGGTGACACAACATGTCCAGAGCGCTCCGTTTCGATCACTACGGCGGCAGCGAGGTGCTCCACGTCAGAGAGGTCGAGGACCTCCCGCCGGGCGCCGGTGAGGTCCGTCTCACCGTGCGCGCCGCCGGCGTCAACCCGGTCGACTGGAAGATCCTGCACGGGCTGATGGCCTCCGTTCTACCGCTCGACTTCCCGGCCGGCCTCGGCAGCGACGTGGCGGGGGTCGTCGAGTCGGTCGGTGACGACGTGAGCGCCTTCGCGCCCGGCGATGAGGTGCTCGGCTCGTCCTCCACTCCCGCCTACGCCGAGAGCGCCCTCGCGCCGGTCCAGAAGCTCACGCACAGGCCGACAGGGGTCGCATGGGAGATCTCCGGGAGCCTCGCCGTGGTCGTCGGCACCGCCTACAAGACGCTCGCGATGCTCGACGTGTCGGCGGGCGAGACGCTGCTGATCCATGCCGCCTCCGGCGGTGTTGGCCTCGCGGCCGTCCAGCTCGCCGCGGCGCGTGGCGTGCGCGTGATCGGCACCGCGGGCGAGCGCAACCACGAGCTCCTCAGCGAGGCCGGGGCGACACCGGTGCTCTACGGCGATGACCTCGCCGGGCGCCTGCGCGAGATCGCGCCGCAGGGCGTCGACGCCGTCCTCGACGCATCCGGACGCGGTGAGCTGGGCGTCTCGGTCGAGCTCGCCGGCGGCCCCGATCGGGTGCTCACGATCGCGGCGCAGGACGCCGCCGAGCACGGCGTCCGCTTTCACGGCGGCGGGGGCGGCGGCGACACGATCACCGCTCTGGATGAGGTCCTGCCGCTGATCGAGGCGGGCAAATTCATCTTCCCGATCGCGGGCACGTTCTCGCTCGAGCAGGCCGGCGAGGCGCTCAAGATCAGCGAGAGCGGCCACGCCCGCGGCAAGCTCGTGATCGTTCCTGCCTGAGAGCGCCTCGCCTGCCGAGCTGCGCGCGCGGCTCCCTCTTCTGGACGTCACCAACCTCGGAGCGGCGCGCGGCGTGATCGCCGTGGCCGGTGTGCGGTGGCGGTGGCGGTGGCGGCTACTACGACGGTGCCTGTTCTCACCTTGTCGGCGCGCGTATAACCATGGCGATACAGCGAGCAGCACCACAAGCCGGAGCCCGTTACCACTTGTCGGTGCGCGTATAACCATCGCGATACAGCGAGCACGAGCGGGAGCCCATTCCTTACTCGTCAGCACGCGTATGACCATCGCGATACAGCGGGCGCACGAGGGATACACCGACCACCGCCGTCGCCCGGCGTGGTGCCGCGTGACGGCGGCGCTCACAGCGACAGCGGGAGGATCGATCAGCCGAACAGCGCGTCGACCGAGACCTCGATTCTGCGGGCGGCGATCGGGCCGCCCGAAGCGGCGTGAGCCTGCTCCGCGCCGACGGTGTGGGTCACGCTGCAGAGCTCCTGGACCGCAGCGGTGAGGAAGCGTGACGCCTGCCCGTATCCGTGCGCGTCGCCGCCGCCGTGCGGACGGTGGTAGTAGCGCACCGGAACATGAACGTGCAGCTGACGGCGTGCGCGCGTGAGCGCGACGTAGAACAGCCTGCGCTCCTCCGCGACCCCCTCCTCGGTGGAGGTCGCCATGTCGGCGGGGAAGTTTCCGTCGTAGGCGGCGATCACGTGCACCGCATCCCATTCCAGGCCCTTGGCCGAGTGGACGGTGCTGAGCACCAGGTAGTCGTCGTCGAGGTGTGGGCGCCCGGCGAAGTCGGCGCTCGAGGCGGGTGGGTCGAGCACGAGCTCGGAGACGAAGTGGCGCACGTCGGCTGCGCCGCGCGCCGCGGAGGCGAGCTGGTCGAGATCCCCAACGCGGACGGCGCCGTCGGGGTAGCGCAGCCGGATCAACGGCGCGAGGGCGGCGCACATCCCCTCAACCTGCGCGCCTGCGTCGGATCCCGCGGCCGGCGCGCCGGCGAGCAGCAGGGCGTCGATCACGCCGTTGGCGTGATCGAGCGAGCAGTCCGGGACGTGGACCACAGCATCGCTCCAGCGTCCCAACTCGGGTGCCGCTCCTGCAGCAGGGCGCAGCGCGTCGAGGACGCGCCGGGCGCGGATCGGGCCGACCCCGTCGAGCAGCTGCAGCAGGCGGAACCAGCTGACCTCGTCGGCCGGGTTGTCGAGTAGCCGCAGCATCGCGATCAAGTCCTTTACGTGGGCCGCGTCTAGGTAGCGCAGACCGCCGTACTTGACGAACGGGATTCCCCTCCGCGTCAGTTCGAGCTCGAGCAGGTCCGAGTCGTGCCCCGTGCGGAAGAGAACCGCCTGGGCACGCAGCTCGATCCCCTCCTCGCGCGCGGCGATCACCCTGTCGCAGACCTCCACCGCCTGCTCGGCCTCATCTCGCGGGAACACCAGCTCGGGCAGCCGGCCACCCTCGCGCTCGGTCCACAGGCGCTTCGCGAAGCCGAGCCGGTCCTGCGCCGAGACCGCGTTTGCCACCGCCAGAATCGGCGCGGTCGAGCGGTAGTTGTGCTCCAGCTTGACCGTGTGGGTATCCGGGAACTGAGCCGGGAAGTCGAGGATGTGCCGGGCGCTCGCGGCGCGGAAGCCATAGATCGCCTGAAAGTCGTCGCCGACGACGGTCAGACCAGGGCTGCCGGTGCGCAGGCCGCGCACGATGTCCACCTGCAGGCCGTTGACATCCTGATACTCGTCGACGAGCACGTGGTCGAAGCTCGCCGACATGCGCGGCCCGATCACATCGTCGGCGGCGAGCGCACGCCAGTAGAGCAGCAGGTCGTCGAGGTCGAGCAGGCCGAGCGCCCGCTTGCGCGACCCGTACGCACGGAAGACCTCGGCGAGCGCCTCGCCGTGCTCGGCGCACCACGGGAAGGCGTCCGCCAGGACCTCCATGAGCTGCGTCTGCGCATTCACGGTGCGCGAGTAGATGTCGAGCATCGTCTGCGCGCGCGGGAAGCGCCGGCGACCGGCGGGATGGCCCTGCTCCTGGCGCACGAAGTCGAGCAGATCGGCGGCATCGCCCGCATCGAGGATGCCGAAGCCCGGGTTCACGCCGAGCGAGGACGCGTGCAGGCGGACCAGGCGGTGGGCCACCGAGTGAAAGGTGCCGCCGACCACGCGGCCGGCATGCGGGGCGACACGCTCGGCGAGCACCGCGGCCCGCTCGACCATCTCGCGAGCGGCACGGCGCGTGAACGTCAGCAGGAGGATCCGCTCCGCCGGGGTGCCCTCGGCCATCAGCCAGGCGACACGCGCGCACAGCGTCGTCGTCTTGCCCGTGCCCGCGCCCGCGAGCACCAGCAGCGGGCCACCTGCGTAGGTGGCGGCCCCGCGCTGCTCCGGGTTCAGCTCCTCAAGCCAGCCGTGGGCCGTGCGATCGTCATCGAACATCTGTTCGCACGACGCTAGGGCAGTCGCCGGATGGAGCGCAGGACGGCGTGCAGGGCATGCCAAGCGTGTTCGACGGGGTCTACGGTCGGCCGGGCACGCCGCGGGCGCGGCGGCTGCCCGCCGATCTCGCCCGGCTTAGGGCCTATCGCAATGACCCTGTGGGGAGGGATTCTGCGATGGGGGTCGTAGTCGTGGGCTATGAATACTCATGTGTCGGGCGGGATGGTCGAGGCTGGTGGTGATGGAGCAGTCGCGGTGCGCTCGGGTCACCGGA
>OLKX01000347.1_pt1 | contig 28129 bp, 37 predicted proteins | sample 1604201 | NCBI WGS metagenome assembly OLKX01 (sample SAMEA104055716, study PRJEB20765) | soil metagenome | biome: Arctic tundra; feature: Polygonal ground; material: soil | place: USA | collected 2011-09 | depth 0-0.5 m
TCGTTGGCCGTTTTCCCGCGCTCACGGTCAGTATCCATAGTGAGGCAAAATCCGTCCAAGTCGCTGATCCCCGATTCGACCGTGTTTGTCGATGGGCCGCTCCTATGTCCCGACGAGGCTGCTCAGCTATTGGCGGTCAAGCCGAGTTGGGTCTACGAAGCGGTACGTGCCCGCCGGATGCCGTGCTTGCGCGTAGGGCTGCACATCCGGTTTACGCGCCCGATGCTCGAACGCTGGCTCGCGGAGAACGCGGAGCAATGACGGTCTACGCGACCGCCGTCGATACGCGCAGGGCACACGACGTCCGGTAGGCGCTCCTACGGTAGCGGCAGACTCTTCGAGCGAGCTGACGCGGCCGGGCGCGTCAGCTGGTACGGCTCGTGGTGGGTCGGCGGCACGCGCGTGAAGCGCAAGATCGCGTCGAAGCGCTCGCCTGGCTCGGCGGATGGGCTCACACGCGCCCAAGCTGAGAAGGAGTTGCGCAAGCGGATCGAGTGCGACGTGATTGTGTCCGGAGCCGCCAGGCGCACCTTGAGGAGGCGGGCAGCGCCTATGTCGATCACCTGGAGCACGTTATGGAGCGCAAGCGCTCCACGATCCAGGACTACCGCGGACATCTCCGCCGTCACCTCGTGCCGTTCTTCGGCGACCGGCCCATCGACAGGATCGACCCGGCGCAGGTGGCGCAGTACCTCAAGCGCAAGCGCAGCGACGGATTGTCCTCAAAGACGGTCCAGAGCCACCTGAACTTCCTGCACGGCATCTTCTCGTTTGCGGTCAAGCGCGGCTGGGCGCACAGCAACGCGGTGGCCTACGTGGACCGCCCGAAGAAGAACCGCTCACCGCATCAGCGGGTGCGGTTCTTGCAGCCGAGCGAGCTGGACAAGCTGATCGACGCTGCGCCCGAGGACACCGTCGGCAGGGTTGAGCGAGCGCTGTATTTGTCCGCGGCCCTTACCGGCCTGCGCCAGGGCGAGCTGCTGGCGCTCAAGTGGCTGGACATCGACTGGTCGGTCGGCCGCGTAAGAGTGGCCGACAACTTCACGCGCGGCCGGATGGATACCCCGAAGTCCCACGAAGGTCGCTCGGTGCCGATGGCCGCACGGCTCGCCAGGGAGCTCGAAGACCTGCGCCAGCGTTCGCGTTTTCGCGCCGACAGCGATCTCGTCTTCTGCCATCCCGACACGGGTCACATGCTCGACCCCTCCAAGATGCGCAAGCGTTTCAAGAACGCTCTCGTCCGCGCCACGGTGCGGGAGATCACGTTCCACGAGCTGCGCCACACCTTCGGCACGCAGATGGCAGCGGCCGGCGCTCCACTGCGCGCGATCCAAGAGTGGATGGGCCACGCCGATGCCAAGACCACCGAGATCTACCGGCACTACGCGCCCGATCCGTCCAACGGAGCGGCTTTCGTTGAACGGGCGTTCGGGGAGGGAGAGAACAGCAATGATGCTCCCTAGATCGGCCTGTGGGGACTCGGCGGAAGGTCTCTCACACCGTGTGAGAGACCTTCCGAGAAACGACTCATGCGATCGGTACGCTCGGTTGCGAGATGTCTGATCTACCTACTCATCCCGCCTCCGAGAGCCCCGAGTCCGGCCGCAGCTACGAGGAGTTCCTTGAGGACATCAAGGGTCGCATCCGCACGGCTCAAGGGCGAGCGGCACGAGCGATCAACAAAGAGATCATCGACGTGTATTGGCAGATCGGCGCTGAGATCCTGCGTCGGCAGCAAGAGGGTGGTCCCGAGTTGGGACGGCGCACGAGCGGTGTGGTGCAGCGGCTGTCAGCGGATCTACGCGCGGCGTTTCCGGGAGCCCGCGGATATTCCGTGCCGAACCTCTATCGAATGCGCGCATTCGCCGCTACTTGGCCTGCTCCGGGAGGTCTCTCAGACCGTGTGAGAGACCTCCCGTGGGGCCATGTCGCGACACTCGTGGCCGAGCCCGACCCTGAGGTCCGGAACTGGTACGTGGAGCGCGCAGGAGCGTGGTCACGTGCGCAGCTTCAGGCAGCCATCGCGAGTCGTCTTCACGAGCGCGAGGGCGCAGCGATCACCAACTTCGAGCGAACGCTGGATGCAACTGACGTTGAGGCGGTGCAGCGGATCGCCCGAGATCCGGTGGTTCTTGACTTCGTGCAGCTCGCCGATGGCGCCAAGGAGCGCGATCTCGAAACGGCGCTGCTGGCCGATCGAAGGCATAGCGCTGGGCCTGTGGGTGGCGACGATCGCGTGGCTGCCGGTGCTGCTGATCGCCGAGGTGGCGAAGCCGCGTCTGCACTACGACGTGCGCCGCTGGTCCACGGTCTTCCCATTCGGGATGTACGCCGTCTGTAGCTTTATCGTCGGCAATGCGATCAAGGCGCCAGGGATCGCCGAATTCGCCGAAATCTGGGTGTGGGTGGCCGTCGCGGTGTGGCTGGTCGTGTTCGCCGGCATGCTGCGCTGCGGTCTGCAGCTCGCCGGCGGCGAACAGCAGCCGACAAGCTCAGACCGGATCAACGAGCTTGCCACCTCCGGCTAGTGGCGCGGCGGCCAGCCGGCGATCAGCTCGACGGCGGGCGCGGCGAGCGGATCGGAGGAGCGAAGCCGCTCACAGAGCTGGGCGGACGATCCATGATCTTCTACCCGCTGGCGGCTCTGCGCGCGGCCGGGCTCCACCCGATCGTCGTCGTCGTCGGCTGTGACATGCGATTCGCGACCGGGCCGCTGCTCGCCTGGCTGGCCAGCCTAGATGGTCTCGTCGTGCCAGAGGTCGGCAACCGGCTGCAGCCGCTGCTCGCCCGCTACGAGCCCGCACACGCCGGTGCGCTCGAGCTCGCCCTCAGTAGGGGTCACTCGATGCGCGAGGCGACCGTCGGACTGCAGCCGCGCATCCTCGACGAGCGCAAGCTCCAGCGCTTCGGCGACCCAAGCAGGCTCTTCTTCAACGTCAACGGCCAGACCGACCTTCGGATCGCCGAGCGACTGCTCCTCCAGGGTGCGTGAAGTTGCTCTTGCCGCACGAGTACGCTCAGCGGACAGCAATGACCGCCACACTCGATCAGCGGGCCCGTCCGCTACGCGACCTGCGTATCTCGGTCACCGATCGCTGCAACTTCCGCTGCTCCTACTGCATGCCGAGGGAGATCTTCGGGCGCGACTTCGCGTTCCTGCCCCGCGGCGAGCTGCTCTCCTTCGAGGAGATCCTCCGCCTGAGCCGGCTCTTCGTCGAGCAGGGTGTCACGAAGGTCCGCCTCACCGGCGGCGAGCCTCTGCTGCGCCGCGACCTGGAGCGGCTGGTGGAGATGCTTGCCCGCCTGGATGGCATCACCGACATTGCCCTGACCACAAACGGCGCCATGCTCGCCGCCAAGGCTCGGACTCTGGCCGACGCCGGCCTGACTCGGGTCACGGTGAGCCTCGACGCGCTCGACGACGAGGTGTTCGGCGCGATGAACGACGTTGGCTTCCCCGTCGCCCGCGTCCTCGCCGGAGTTGAGGCCGCCGCGGACGCCGGGCTGAAACCCGTGAAGGTCAACATGGTCGTCAGGCGCGGTGTCAACGACCACTGTGTGCTCGAAATGGCCGAGCACTTCCGGCGCGCCGGCCACGTCCTTCGCTTCATCGAGTACATGGATGTGGGAACGACCAACCACTGGAGCATGGACGACGTCGTTCCGGCCGCCGAGATCCTGCACACGATCGACGCCTCCTGGTCGCTGGAGCCGCTACAGCCGAGCTACCCGGGCGAGGTGGCCACCCGCTACCGCTACCGGGACGGCGCTGGGGAGATAGGACTGATCGCCTCGGTCACCCAACCATTCTGCGGAAGCTGCACGCGCGCGAGGCTCTCCGCCGACGGCAAGCTCCACACCTGCCTGTTCGCCACGGCCGGGCACGATCTGCGCGGCCTGCTGCGCGGCGGCGCATCTGACCAGGAGATCACCCGACACCTACGCTCGATCTGGACACACCGGGCCGACCGCTACTCCGAGGCGCGCACCGCATTGAGCGCTGACCAGCCAAAGGTCGAGATGTCCTACATCGGCGGCTGACCCGGGTCTGTTTGCAGCACGCGGACGTCAGACGGCGCGGCCCGCAGACCAACCGTTGAGCCCTCGGCGATGACGGGATGGCCGTTCTGAAGGGGCGGGATCTGAATCGCGAAGCGCGTGAGGCGAACCAAGAGGCCGCCGCGGTCGTGGCGCACGTTGAGCACTCTGTCGGTGAGCGTGCTGGATCGGGGGTCGGTGAGCTCGAGCTCCCAGGGGTGTACGGCGACTTGTACCGGCCCGTGGGCGGGTGTGGAGCTCGCCAGCTCGCCCCCGCCGCTGAGTCGCACGGTCGACCCAGACGGGGAGGGTGTGGCGGTCCCTTGGAGTACGTTGGCGCCGGTGAGCGCGGCGACCATCGCGTTGGCAGGCTTGCGCAGAAGCTCCGTCGCGGTGGCGAGCTGAACCAGCCGGCCGTTCTCGATCGCCCCGACGCGCTGGGCTAGGGCGCTTGCATCCTCGAAGGCGTGGGTCACGAGCAGGGTGGGGAGTTGCAGCTTGGACAGTACGTCGACGAGCACATCGCGCACCTGCTGGCGCGTGATCGCGTCGAGTGCGCCGAACGGCTCGTCGAGCAGCAGCACGCGGGGCTCGCGCGCGAGAGCGCGCGCTAGCGCCACCCGTTGACGCTCGCCGCCCGAGAGCTGGCGCGGTCGTGTGCGAGCGAGGTGCTCGATCCCGAAGCGCCCGAGCAGGTCTGGACGGTCACGCTTGCCGGCGAAGCGCACGTTCGCTGCGACGCTCAGGTGTGGGAAGAGCCCGTAGTCCTGCGGGAGATAGCCGACGCGGCGTCGTTCGGCACTCAGGTCAATCCTCCGTGCCGCGTCGAACCAGAGCTCGCTGCCGAGTGCGATGCGACCGGCTTGTGGGCGCTCCAGGCCGGCGACGGTTCGCAGCAGCGAGGTCTTGCCGGCACCGGAGCGCCCGACGAGCGCGATCGTCTCGGCGCCGAGGCTCAGCGCCGCGCGAAGACTGAACGCTCGCCGAGTGAGGGCAATGTCGATGTCGAGGAGGTCCATGAGCGAATCAGCAGCTTCGAGGTGAGCAGAATGGCGGCACTCAGGCCGATCATCAGGACACCGATCGCGACCGCTTGGTCGAGATTGACGTCGAACAGCGAGTAGACCGCGAGGGGGAGCGTTTGGGTGCTGCCCTGGAAGCTGCCGGCAAACAAGATCGTCGCACCGAACTCGCCGATGCCCCTGGCGAATGCGACCGCCGCGGCTGCCCCGAGCCCGCCGCCGGCGAGTGGGATGGCGAGGTTCAGCATCCGGCGAACCGGCCCAGCACCCAGCGTGCGCGCGACGTCGACCAGCGTCGGGTCGACGGCCTCGAATGCCGCGATCGCGCCTCGCAGGTAGAACGGGCTGGCGACAAAGACGATCGCGATCACGACGGCCGCCTGGGTGAAGGCGAGATCGATCCCGAGAACACTGAGCGTGTGGCCGAGCAGCCCCAGGCGACCGAACGCGACCAGCAGCCCGAGACCGGCCACCGCGGGCGGCATCACCAACGGCAACTCGACCAGGGTGATCACGACGCTTCGCGCAAAGAACCGAGGCCGAGCCAGGACATAGGCGAATGGCGTCCCGAGCCCGATCATCACCACGAACGCGATCGCGTTCGTCTTCAGTGAAACGATGATCGCGTCGGTGTCGACCTTCGCCCCGAGGCTGCTGATCAACAGGTGCAGCGGCTGGTACGTGATCAGAGCGATGATCGGCAACATCAGGAACGTCATCACCACGGCGATCACGATCGTTGCCGAGACAGCAACGGCCAAGCGCCCGGGCGCGGGTATCCACCAGGCCCGGGTGTCGCCGCCGTCGACCGCTGTGCCGCTGCTGAGCGATCTCCGATCGGTGGTTGATGTCACGGCTTGCCGAAGCCGTCTGACCTGAGCGCCGCCTGACCCTTGGCGGAGAGCACCGTCTGGAGGAACGCGTTCGCTGCGGCCTGGTTCTTTGCAGACTTGACCACGGCGATGTAGTCGGTGGTAAGGGGCTTCGCCTGTGTCGGGAGACGAATCACTGAGACCTTGCCGTTCGCCGCGTCGGCGTCCGTGATGTAGACGAAGCCGGCGTCAGCCTGACCGAGCGCGACGTCTGCCAGTACCTGTGTCACGTCGGTCGCTTCGCTTACGACGTTCTTCATCGCGGCGTCGGTGATGCTGAGGTTGGTGAATGCCGTCCGGGCATAGTCGCCACATGGAACCGTGGCATTGCAGATGACCAGCTTGACACCCGGCTTGGTTATGTCGTTGACCGAGGTGATGTGAGCCGGGTTGCCCTTCGGCACCACCAGCACGAGAGTGTTCGTGGCGAACTCGACCGGCTTCTCGACCAGTCCCTTCGCATAGAGCGCGGTTGGCTGCTTCGAGCTGGCCGCGGCGAACACGTCGGCCGGGGCGCTCTGTTCTATCTCCGTCGCCAGCGCACCCGAGCCGGCGAAGGTGTATTTCGCGCTCGCGTCGATCTGCGGAAAGACCTTCGTCAGCGACGCGGCCGCAAGCACCGTCGGCTGTGAGGTCGTTGCGCCGGAGCCGCTGCTGCCGCAGCCTACGGCAAGAGCCGAGATTGCGATGGCAGCGGCCGCGACCGCGACCGCGCGCCGTGGGCTCATCGCACGCCCCGCTCGATCATCACGGACGTCGCCTTGACCAGCGCCGTGGCCTCCACACCGGCGGCCAGGCCGAGCTCCTCGACCGAGTCGCGCGTGATCGCGGCGGTCACCAGGAACGGACCCGCCTGTATCTCCACGAGCGCCATCACCCCATCGACCTCCACAGAGCGAATCGTCCCGGCGAAGCGGTTGCGAGCTGAGCCGGCGGTGCCGGTCCGGTGGCGCCGCGGCCTCGCCGTCAGGCGGCGCACCTCCGCCTCGGAGACACGGCGACGATTGCGCTCGTCGCGCTGGGTTCGCAGCTTGCCAGCGCGATCCCAGCGGCGCAGCGTGTCGGCGCTGACGCCGATGGCCTTGGCTGCTTCCCCGAGGGACATGTCCTTGGCCATCTGCATAAGTATTGCTTATGCAGCCCACGATTGGCCCCGCCGCGTCCGGCGTCGGTCGTCGTGGCGTGAGATCGACCCGTGGCGGGCTGACGCCCGCGCGACTCGCCCGCTGTCCTACTCGCCTTGTTCGGCGCTCGAGACTCGCGCGGCGATCTCGTTGACCTCATGCAGCGATTTCGCGCTGCTGCCTGCGAGCCAGGCAGCGACCGGCGCGGCGGTCCGTTCGGAGGAGTGCGCGGCGGTCGCCGCGAGCTCGAGGATCGCGTTGACCTCGTCCTCGTCAGGGGCGGAACGCCCGATCGCCTCCGCGAATGCCTCGATCCACTGCTCGGCGGTCATGGTGGTGTGCTCTCCTTCTCACGTTGGGAGTCCTTCGGGCCTTTCTCGGCAGGCTACCTGCCCTGGATCGTTGGCGTGCAGAGAATCCCGGCCCTGAATCGCTAAGCGCCGGGCGCGCCGGCGTGCGTCTGGATGTCAATGCGAGGCCTCGCGTATGCGCTCGCCGAGCGCCTGCAGCTCGGACTCGGGGATCGCCGCCTCGATCAACGGAAAGACCTCGTGCTCCTCGAGCTGGACATGGTCCGCGAGTCGCGCACCGAGGTCGTGGAGCAGCTCGAGTGGCGGCGAGCCATCAAGCAGGGCTGCGTCGCGGCGGATCAGCACGTGGTCGAGGAGCATGCGGATGATCGCGGGGTGGTCGGGTTCGCCGTGAGCGGCATAGGCTGGAAGGAGAAGCTCCTCCTCGATGCGGAAGTGCAGCTTCTCCTCGGCGTCCCAGTGGTCGAGGAACGCCCGCGCTGTCTCTGTGGCCGTCTCAGCGGTCGCGCGGCGTAGGCGCTGGGCGATCACGAGCGCGTGATGGTGATCTCGCGAGAGCGCGACGAGGGCGGGATGACGCTTCACGACGCCGTGGATCCCACGGCGCGTAGCGCGAGCGCGAGCGCGCGGATCGCCAGCAGGCCCGCGACGGCCACGGTGATCGCGGCTGCGGGGGCGCCGAGCGGCGCCAGTCCGGGCGCACGTGAGAGCGCGAGCGCGGCGACACCCGCTCCCGCCGTGGCGGTGAGCGTCCGGTCGCGCAGCGGACGCGGCTGGGGCATGGGGAGGGTGAGGTTCCTGATGCGGGCGAGGATCGCGAGCAGGTGCAGGAGCGATCCAGCGACCGTGAGCCCGATCCAGCCGGCCAGCAGCAGCACGGCGAGCTCGGCCTGGGTCGAGCCGATGAACGGTCCTTCCACGCCCGTCTGCAGCGTGGCCGCGAGCGCGACCAGCAGTCCGGCGGGGAGGAATGCTTGGGCGAGCGCCAGCAGGCGAGCCGGCAGGGCGAGCGGGCGCACGGCGGTGCGCAGCGAGACGAGCAGGTTCGCGGCGAGCAGCGTGGCGGCGAAAAGCAGGCAGCTCCAGCCGGCGGCGAGCACGGCTGCGTGATCGAAGGCTGCGCCTGCCGCCAGCCCGACGATGCCGAGCAGCCAAAGGGTGTGGGTCGGACGCTGCAGACGCGGATAGCGCAGCTGCGTCTGCGTGAGCGACGGGAAGAAGGTGTGCAGCGTGCCGATGATCGCCGTGCCCAGCCAGCCACCGAGGTTCAGCGCGAGGTGCGCCCCGAGCAGGCTGCCATATGGCCAGGCTGTGCCGCGAGCCATCAGCACTCCGGCCAGCGCGCCAGCTCCCAGGCATGCCGCCGAGGCCTGATACCAGCGCAGCGCCCACGGGGCGCGCTGCAGCGAGCGTCGCTCCATGCCTCGCAGCGACGCGGCGAACAGCAGCAGGCCGGCCGCGATCAGCGCGCCACCACCATCCACGAGCCCGGTGGTCGCAGTCGGCACCCCGACCGCCACCAGCAGGGTGCCCAGGTTCCAGGTCGCCAGCTGCGCCCGAATCAGGCGGCGCGGCGGCGGGTCGGTGGCGAGGAAGGCGCATACGAAGAACTGCCCCGCGCCGAGCACCAGCTGGGAGATGCCGCCAAGGAACAGGAGGTGCAGCGTCAGCCACGGCAGCCAGTCGCGGCCGCTGACTGTGTGGGCGATCGCGGCGGCGAGAGCAGCGATCATGAACAAGAGACCGGCGCGGAAGAACGCCGTCAGCAGCTCACTCGGGCGAGGTGCGCCGGAAGCGAAGGCCCGCGAACGGCAGCGCCTCGCCGCCGTCGGCGCGTGGTGCTCCGGCCTGGCGCTCATTGCGTGTCGGGCGCGGCGTGGACCCCGCTGAGCTCGATCAGACAGCCGGCTTTGTCGGGGTCGCGTGGGACGAACCCGGCAAGCTTGGCGGACGGGGCGAGCACGTCGAGCAGGCCGCGGGTGAGGCCGCGGTGCAGGGCACACACCACCGGCTGGTTCTCTCTCACCGCGTCGCGGTAGGGGCAGTTGCCCAAGCCGAACGTGAGCCGGTTGCCCTCGCGAAGCTGCACCGTGGGCTGGAAGCCGAGCGCGCCCAGCGTGTTCTGCAGCGCGTCCTGATCCCACGCCGGGGCCGACGGTGCGAGCTCCCTTCCGATCTCCCGGCCCGTCGCCTCGACGCGTCGCAGGCCGCTGGGTTGGGAGCGCATCGCACGGGCGAGCCAGCGGGCGAGCTCGGCGTAGGCATGCGGCGCATGCCCGCCCGGCCTCGCCTCGGGTGCGATGCTCCACGCGTCACGCGGCCGGCCGCGCGGCAAGCTCGCGCGAGCGCGTGTGACCAGACCGGCGCTCGCAAGGCGCTCGAGGTGCGCACGCACGCCGTTGGGATGGAGGCTGAGACGCTCCGCGAGCTCGACTGTGCCGGCTGGGCGCCCCAGCTCGCCCAGCAACTCAAACAGGCGCGCCCTGGTCGGCTGGCCGAGCGCGTCCTCACGAGAAGTCGCGAGAGGAAGATCGATCACGATCCAGAGTTTTACACAGTTGCGCTAGGAAAATCAATGGGCGAGTGGTAGGCTTTATCCCACTGGCGCTGTAATAAAGAACGACGGAAGGACGCTCACGATGACCTACGTGATCAACGAGCCGTGCATCGCCACCAAGGACACGTCGTGCGTGGAGGTCTGCCCGGTGGACTGCATCCATCCGACCCCGGACGAGCCCGGATTCGAGGAGGCGGAGCAGCTCTATATCGACCCGGATGAGTGCATCGACTGCGATGCGTGCGTCGAGGCGTGCCCCGTCGACGCGATCACCCCCGAGGACCAGGTCCCGCCCGAGTGGCAGAGCTACGTCGAGAAGAACGCCGCCTACTACCGACACGCTCGGAAATGAGCACCGCAGCCCCGCCTCCGGTGGGCAGCTCGGCCGAAGCGCCTCCACCGCGGCGAGCGCGCCGTGCGAGGACCATGTTCTCCGTCCGGTTTTCGAGCCCGATGAGCGATGGAGACGTCGCCCGTCTAGCGAGAACGCTGAATCTCGTTACGCACCTGCACCCCAAGTTGCACCCCAGTCCAACCAGCCCCGGTCTCGTGCGCCTGGACTTCGACTCAGGCCTGTTCCTCGTGCGCGGCGCGACCAAGGGAGAATGGGCGCTGGAGGGCCGCACCTGGGATAACCCGCTTCCACAGGCAGTCCACGAATGGCGTCTCAGAGCCGCCGTCGCTGCACGCCAGCTCGATACGACCGTCGCGCTCCCCGGCAAGAGCTAATCTGATCGATCTGCGGCGATCGCCGCGGACATCCTCGACAACTCAAGGAGGGCGTGGTGAACACGTGGGATCTCAAGACCGCTGAGCTCAAGCCGCGGTTGCCGGAGATCCTCTCCTCGAGCGATGCGGCGCGCGCGATCGCGCTCGACCTCGCAGCCGGCGAGACGCTCTCGGAGCACGAGGTTCACGAGCGCGCATGGGTCATCGTGATCGAGGGCGCCATCGAGGTGACCACGGCTGCGGGCGAGCGCACGAGCGGCGGCGACGGTCTGCTGATCGAGTTCGCTCCAGGGGAGCGCCACGAGGTTCGCGCAACCTCGGATGCGCGGCTGCTGCTGCTGCTGACTCCTTGGCCGGGTGGCGGCCATCCCGGCGCGATGACGATTCGCGAGAAGCTCTACGCGCGCCGCCACGCCGCCAAGCGGGCGTCATAGCGTCTCGGTGCCACCAGCCGTCTGTTGCTTGGGCGGGCACACGGTGTCTCCGTAGGAGCAGAACACGCAACAGTCTCCGGGCTTCGGCCTCAGCCGCTCTGCGCATCCGGTGCACACGTAGAAGTACTGGCAGGCGTTCTCGGGCATCGCCTCGCGCGCTTGGGTGCCGCAGAGCGGGCACGTGATCGTGGCCTCCGTCGTGACGCTCATTGGGGACGTGGCTCCTGGACTTGATGACCGTATCGGTGCAGCGCGATGAGCGCCCAGATGGCCTCCACGACCCCGAACGGCCAGGTTCCCGCAAGGAACCCGTAGACGCTGGAGAGAGCGCAGCCGCAGGCGAAGGCGAGGATGAACCCGGGATGGCGACGCTCGAAGGCGTACATGACCATCATGAACGTGACGGCGGTGGCGCCGAAAGCAGTGAGCATGAGACCAGTCTGACGATGCGATCCGGGGGCGCTGGGCGCGCACCATGTGGATAGCGTGTCGATCGTGAGTTCTGAGGCTTCTCGGTTGCTCGTCGTCCAGCCTTCCGGCAAGACCCGCGCTCGCCTGATCCGCAGAGCCCGGACGCTCTCCTTGCTGAGCATTGGGTGGATGACCGTAGAGGCCGGCGTAGCGATCGTCGCCGCCCTGATCGCGGGGTCGGTCGCGCTTGCGCCGCGCACTCGGAGACTTCGGCGCCCCGGTTGACGTGATCGTCATGGACCAAGCCCTGGTCGAGCGGCGAGCGAAGGTTCGGGGCACGATGGTCGATCGCGCTCTGCGCGAGGGGCGAGTTCTCGCCGAGTTTTGAGCAGGTCGAGTACGCCGAGATGCTGCTGCGCCGTGCCCACGGCGATCTCTCCGTCTGCCGCGCGCTCGGGGCCGACATGGACGTGGACGATGGTCCCATCGGCTTTCACGCGCAGCAGGGGGTCGAGAAGGCGCTGAAGATAGCTCTCGTGCTCGCCGATGTGGAATTGCCGCGTACGCACGATCTCGAGTTCCTGGTCCGGCTGGTCCGTGAGTCCGGCGTTGATCTTCCTGCCGACCTGGCGAACCCCGAGTGGCTGACGCCCTGGGCAGCCGACTTTCGCTACGGCGATCCGGTGGCACTGGATCGGCCGGCCGCATGTTCGGCGGCCGAGAGCGCCATCGCCTGGGCCGCGTCCTTGCTCGCCGAACTGTCGGGCGACAGATGACCACCAGGGTTCCGTCCAAGGTTCCGTCTTGAGCAAATACGACCCCACCGAACCCGAGCTAACCCCAGCAGACACGGGCCATCCGGCCCTACCTGACCCCCCTTGGGCGACCTCATAACCCGAAGCTCGCGGGTTCGAATCCCGCCCTCGTATCTAGCGAAAGCCCTGGAAATCCCCGGGGCTTTCGTGCTTCTAGGATTCGGGTGCTGGTGGAGCTTCCTCCCGAGATTTCCTCCCAGGATCGGGATCTGGTTGGGGGAGCTTCGCGTCTGCGAGCAGCGACGCCGCCCAGCCGCTGGCGCTCTCGGCTGCTGCGAGCGCGGCGGTGCGGTCGAGCGCGATCGGCTCGTCGTAGCGGAGTTCGGCTGCCCAGGGCGCGAGCCATTCGGTGTCCGATAGCTCATCAGGCACCGTCGTCCCTGCCCCCTTCACCTGTTCCACGAGCAGCTCAAGGTCGTGCGTGTGCGGCAGTTCCGAGTCGGCGAGCACGAGCGCCACCTTGAGCGCCTTCTCGACGGCTTGTTGTGAGTGGAAGCCGATGATGTGGTCGTCGACCTCGGTGTCGTCGGCAAGCTTCCGGCAGGCATAGAGGTCACCTGACGCGAGGCGATGCAACATCTCCGCGTACTCGATCTGCTCAGGACTGGGCGACAACGCGGCCCTCGCGTAGAGCGCGATCGACCATCGTGCCCTTGACCTTGGAGCGTCGTTCGACCAGCCCTTCGTCCATCACGATCACGTCCACGGGGACGCCGAACCCGCGTAGGGCGCGGCGGAGTTTGACGGCCTCTGCGAGGCGATCGTCAACGTTGCGCTCGATCACCAAGAAGTCGAAGTCGCTGTCCTCACCCGCATCCCCACGAGCATGCGAACCGAACAGGATCACCTTGGCAGGTGTCGACGCCGCGTCGATCAGCGCACGGCCTGCACGCTCGATCATCGCCTCTGCGGCGACCGCGTTCATCCTCGCCGCTCCTTGGCCGCGGTTCCGTCCAGCGCGGCGGGTGTCGATGTGCGCATGGCCCGGTCGATTGTAGCCCGGCCTACGACGGTCCCATCGATGTGAGGTCGAGCCAACGAGACCGCCTGCGAGGCGTCGAGATGCGGATGTAGCAAGGAGGGCGGAGCCCCAATGAGCCAGCGACCCCTGCCACGGCCCCGGGGCAGCCACGTGCGACCAGCGCCATCAGCGCCAATCTCCACCCCTCACGTCCTCCGACTTTCAATAGCGACCCACGCTCCTGGGCGGACGGCGACACCGAGCATGATCCCCGTCGGGTCGATCTAGCGCGCGCCGTAGCTGGACCGTCCGTTGGCGGACAAGCGCAGCTGGCCGGGAACGTGTTGCGGGAGAATACGGTGATGCTCGCGTTCATCCCAAGCCCGTCTCGCAACGGGTTTTATGTCGGCCCGCTGTTCGTGCACTTTTACGGCCTGTGCTACGTGGTCGGGATCACCGCTGCGATCGTGCTGACGCGCCGGCTATGGCGAGCCCGGGGCGGTGACCCCGATCTCGTCTATACCGTCGCGCTCTGGGGCGTGCCGGCGGGGATCGTAGGTGGGCGGCTCTACCACGACATCACCAGCTGGAGCGAAGTCCCCCACAGCTGGTGGGGCTGGCGGGCTATTCGGCGTTTCGCGTCTTCGAGGAGCTGCTGCGCGTCGACCCGGTCCACCACATCCTTGGCGAGCGTTTGAACTTCTGGGTGGCGAGCCTGCTCGCGCTGGCGGGACTCGCCTGGTTCATCGTGGCCCAGCGGACCCGTGGTGGGACTTCGGGCAGGAGCCTCAGCGAGGTAGCCGGTGCTGGGCATAGCGACGGTGCGCCCGTGAGTGCGGGCGACCCCTGATTCAGCTGGCGGAGACGTCGTCGGGGAGCATGGCTGGACCGGCGGGCCCAGCGAGGTCGCCGTAGCTCGCCTCGTGCGCGTCGACGGCTGTCCCGGGGAGCCGCGCCGAGTAGATCGAGCGTGCGTGGAGGAGCCTGGATACGACGGTCGCCTCCGCGACTGCGAGAAGCATCGGGACCATCAGCCCGTCGACGTGGTGCGTCAACTCGAGCAGCAGAACGATCGCGGCCAGGGGTGCCTGCATGCAGGCGGCGAGGACGGCGGCTCCGCCGATCACTGCGAAGCTCCCGAGCGGCGCTCCGGGCCAGATCTGCAGCCATGCGTCGCCCAGCACCCCGCCGAGCACGACGCCGAACGTCAGCGTCGGGGTGAAGAGGCCTCCGGGTGCACCGCTGCCGAGACACGCGGCGGTCGCGGCGGGCTTCAGCACGATCAGGACCGCCATCACGCCAACGGCGAGGCGGCCCACGAGCGCGAGTTGGACGACGCCCTTGCCGTTCCCAAGCACCTGCGGGTATGCGATTGCGACGACCCCCAGTGCGGTGAACACCAATATCGGTGCCGCGACCTTCTGCCAGCCAGATGGGCGCAGCGCATGCGCGCGGGCAATGAGGTGGATGTACGCGACGGAAGCGAGGCCCGCGACCGGGCCCACGAGGAGCGCCCAAGCGATCTGCGAGCCGTGGACGTTGTATTCGGGGACGATGTACGTGGGCCGCGAAGGAAGCACTATCCATGCAACCGCGGTAGCCGTCAGCGTCGTCGCGAGCGCCGGCAGCACGAGCGGCAGGCTGATGGTGCCCAGGAGAACCTCGAGGGCGAATAGGGCGCCGCCCAGCGGGACGTTGTAAACCGCCGCCATCCCGGCGCCGGCCCCAGAGGCCACCAGCAGGCGCCTCTGCCAGACCGGTAGCCCTGCCCAGTCACTCAGAGAGCTCGCGACCGACGCACCAACCTGCTGCGGAGCACCCTCTCGGCCGAGCGATGCCCCGAGTCCGACGATCACGATCGACTCCACCGCGCGCGCGAGACTGCCCACCAGCGCCAGCCGCCCGGCGCGTAGCCAGAGCGCCTCCGAGACCTCGCCTCCGCCCAGGCGGGCGAGACCGACGCCACAGACTCCAGCGATCACACCGCCCCCTGCCAAAACAAGCACCCTGCGAGCATGCGTGGCGCGTTCGGTGGCTTCCAGGAAATGGCCCGTCTCGTAGGACCACGCGTGATACTGGACGGCGTGCAGAAGCTCGATGAGGGCCGCTCCGCCAAGACCGGCGGCGACTCCGATCAGCACGACGAGCATCCAGAAGCGCGGGCTGTAGCTGGCCACGATCCCGCGGCCTGGAACGTTTGGCTGAGCCGATCCCGACGCCATTTTCGAGCAGTCTGACGGGCGGGGCGGGGGCCTGATGCTCCAGGCCCCCGGCGATGAGAGTTAGACGGCGCCGCCTGTGATGATGTCGACCGCCCCGAGCAACACACCCGCGCAGAATGCGACGGCAAGAGCAACGCGCACGGTCTGCGTAAACGGCACCGCTGATCCCGCGAGCCTTATCCGGGCGCTCTGGACCCACATCAGGAGGCTGACGGCGGCAAAATAGATCCCGACAACCAGGTGGCCCGACGAACGGCTGGAACATGGCCACGGACGCCGGGCGAGATTGAGGTGCTCGTGCCATGGCGCCGGTGACCCCGAGCTCCGGGGCGTTGGCGCCTATCTCAGCCCTGGGATAGGCGCTTGATCGCTTCGCTGAACGACGCTGGGTCGGTCAGCGAGCTGTAGCTAAAGGTCTTCATCGCGTGTCCCGTCGTGCCCATCAAGAACGAGGGTGTGCCGTTGAAGCCGACGGTGTTGGCTGCCTGCGCGTCGGCAGAGAGCCGGCCTGCAAGCGCCGTGTTGTTGCGGGCATTGGTCCACTGCAAGAGGTTCAGCCCCGACACCTGTCTGGCGGGCGGGCGCATCGGGGGTTGGATCGCGCGGTCTGTCCGCCTGGGTCGTACGTTGGGCTACAGGTCACGCGGGCGCCTCGATCGGGAGGCCGAGAGTCATCCAGTCATGGATGCCGCCGCGGTAGAAGAGGATTGCCTCGGGTGGATAGCCGCTTGCGAGGAGCGTGCGGATCGCGTCGGGCGTTGCGGCGCACTGCGGGCCGTTGCAGAAGAACACCGTGGCCACGTTCGGGTCGAGCGAGCCGATCACCTCCTTGATCTGCTCGTGGGGAATGTTGCGCGCGCCCGGGATCGTGCCCTCCCGGTAGAAGTGCTCCAGCCGCGTGTCCACGAGCGGCAGTCCGGCGGCGATGTGGTCAATCACTTCGAGCTCGCCCACGGTGGACACACCGGGAGCTAGATGCATCGGTGAGATCGTGCCCCAAGTTCCGTCAACGGTCAGGATCCCTTGCTGGTTCGGCACGGGCTGAGGCACCATGCAGGTGGCATTGCGGCGTGCGAGTCGCTCAATGGTGTGCGTGGCGGACATGGTCAGGTCGACTGACTGTCGTGGCGGGGTGGGGTGGAGGTCTCGTTTAGCGGGATGAGCAGCGCGCCGGATACGACACCGGATCGCCACTCCGGTCGCTGACGGACATCGACCAGGACCAGGCCGTTGCGATTGTGCGCCTCCCAGGTCTCGGTGGGCGGGAGCGTCGTGATCTTGCGGCCGAACAGCATTACGCTTGTTCCCATCCGCATTTCTCGGCGCGTGCGAGCAGGACATAGCGGTGGGCGAAGGGAGACTCGACTAGCTGTGCCTCCAGGCCGGCTGCGGCGAGCTCTCGTATCGCCTGGCTGGGGGTGAGAAGAACGCCATCGGGCGGACCGTCCTCGCGAGAGTGACCGCGTTCCCAGTCGATCATGAGCAGCAGGGCGTCGGGAGCGAGCAAGCGGCGCATCTCGGCCAGGGTGGCGGGCCGTATGTGATGCAGGACGTCAACGGCGAGAATCCGATTGGCCGTCCGATTGGGGAGAGGTACATCGTCGCCCTCGATGAGCATTGGCTCGGCGCAGGCGACGTCGGCGAGGCGCTCGGACAGCAACTCGAACATATCGCTGCTGTCCTCGACCGCGATTACCCGGCCCTGAGGGGCCACGCGCTCGGCGATGGCGAGCGCGAGGCGGCCGGTTCCGGCGCCGTAGTCGACGACTGTCTCGCTTCCCTCCAGAGAGAGCAGCTCAAGGACTGTCGCTGCGGGCATTTCCCGCTCGCGCTCGGGCGCGTCGAGCACGTGGGCCTTGCCCGCATCCCACTGCATGACCTCCCGATCGCTCATGTTGATCACGAGTGTCCGAATCGGACGTCGGGCAGTACGCGGCGCATCCACTTGGGCAGGTACCAGGCGCGGGCGCCCATGAGCCGCAGCAGGACCGGGAGCAGGAGCAGCCTGACGAGTGCTGCGTCGAGCAGCACCGCGACTCCGAGGATGATCCCCATCTCCTTGGGCGGCAGCGGACCGGAGAGCGCGAAGGTGAAGAACACGGCGACCATCACCGCTGCGGCGGCGAAGATAACGCGTCCAGAGTGCGCCATCCCGTTGACCATTGCGTCCTTGGCGCTTTTCGTGTGGTCCCAGTGCTCCTTGGCGGAGGAGAGTAGGAACATCGTGTAGTCCATCGAGATCGCGAAGATCATCGCGAAGAAGAACACCGGGCCCCAGGCGTCGAGGAACCCCTGGGGCTGGAAGCCGAGCAGCGAGTGCAGGTCGCCGTCCTGGAAGATCCACTTGGAGACGCCGAACGCCGCTCCGGTGGCCAGCAGGTTGGTGAGCACGCCGGCCGCCGCTAGCAGTGGCGCCTGTAGGGCGAAGAGCAGCAGCAGGAAGCCGAGCACCAGTACGACTCCGATGACGAGTGAGGTCTTGGCGGAGAGGAGCTTCTGCAGGTCGTGGTTTTCGGCGACGGCGCCGCCGAGCACTGTGCCGGCGGGCACCTCGCTGCGGAGCCGGTTGATCGTTGTGCCAACTGCGGGGTTGGAGGGGTCCTGGCGCGGGATGGCTGTCGCCAGGACAAGGCCGTTGCTGCCGGGCTGGGACGGCATGACCTGTGCGATGCCCGGGTCTGCCTTCGCGATCGCGGTGACCTTCGTCGCGTCAGCCGCGGGCGTGATGAGCTGCAGCGGTCCGGTGGCTCCCGGGCCCATGGCGGCTTGCACCTGGTTGTAGCCGATGCGTGAGGAGTCGCTGGTCGGCACGACCTTGATCGATGGCATCGAGGTCTTCAGCTGCGTCACCGGGTAGGCGAGCGCGAGCAGCACTACCAGCGCGGGGATCCCGTATCGCCAGGGGTGGCTCCAGAGGCGTTCACCCCACGCCGCGAAGCGCGCGGAGCGATGCTCGCCGCTGTGCGCCCACGGGAGCGCAAGGTTGTCGACTTTCGGGCCGAGCTTGGCCAGCACCGCTGGCAGCAGCGTGAGCGTCGCGGCGAGCACGAAGATGACCGCGAGCATGATGCCCAGACTCATGCTCCGGAAGGCAGGGCTCGGGACGAGCATCACGGCTGTCAGGGAGATGAGGACGGTTACGCCGCTGAACAGCACGGCCTTGCCGGCCGTGTCCATCGTGACGGCGGTCGCTTCCTCCGCGTCCATCTTGGAACCGAACAGGGCCCCGCGGAAGCGCATCACTATGAACAGGGCGTAGTCGATGCCGAGCGCGAGCGCGAACATCAGCGCGAAGTTCATTGCCCAGATCGAGATCGGCATGATCTTGGTTCCGAGGTAGAGCATCCCGGCCGCCGAGAGCAGACCGACCATCGTCAGCATCAGCGGCAGCCCGGCAGCGACAAGTGAGCCGAAGGCGAGCAGCATGATGCCGAGTGTCACGGGCCAGGAGATGACCTCGGATTTGAGCATCGCGGAGCGGTTTGCGGCGTTGAAGTCAGACCACATGCCGGCGGCGCCGGTGAGGTTCACGACCACCGTGCCGGTCGATAGCCCGTGCAGGGTTCCCTTGAGTTTGTCGGCTGCGGCGACCATTTCGTTGGGGTTCTTGGCGGCTCCGGCCTGCACGATGGCGGTGTGGCCGTCGCGGGAGATCGACAGCCCGGCCGCGGGCGCAACCACTGTCCGGACGGCACTGTTTGCGCGCAGCGTCTGTTCGACGCGCATCGTCGCCGACCTGAACGCCGGCGAGGCGACGGTTTCGGTCGGCGAGTACACGACGGTCATCAGCCCGTAGCTGCCGAGGCCCGCGAAGTCTCGTTCGACCAGCTTGCGGGCCTGCACCGACTGCGAGCCGCTCGCTTCCCAGCCGGCGCCGGACAGAGCCGTCTCGACTTTCGGCGCGAAGAAGCCGAGCACCACAGCGACCACTGCCCATCCGATCAGGACCGTGCGGAAGTGCGTCGCCGTGTAGCGCCCGAGGCGTCCGATCGGCCCGACGGCTGTGTGATACTCAGCAGTCGGCTGTGGGATCGTGGCGGGTACAGGTGCGGCGGTGGTGCTCATGAGCGTGCCTCCGGGCGGGGGTAGAGAACGGACTGCAGCGAGAACAGACGCCGGAGTACCAGCGAGGCCGGGCACGCACCGACGAGCACGTAGAGCCATTGGCTGACGCCGACGAATGCCGTCAGCAGCAGAAACCAAGGGGAAACGAGCGCCGCGAGCGCGGCACTGACGAGCGTCATACTGCCCGCGAGCGCGAACAGAACACGCTCAAGCGGCCAGCGGGAGTCGCCCGCCACGTGGTCCTGCGTCGACTGGCGTGTACATGCGGTCGAGCTCATTGCCTGATTCCCTCCTGTAGCACTGCGTTGAGATCCTCCACGCGGCTGCGCATCCCGCCGCACACCTGCTCGCAGAGCTCGAACACGCCCTCGTCGGCGATCGCGTAGAGCGAGAGGTTGCCCTTCTTGCGACGGCTGACGAGGCCGCTGCGCAGCAGCACACCGAGATGCTTGGAGACGTTCTGCTGGGACGCCCCGGTCGCCTGCTGGAGTTGCCCGACGCTCGCCGGAGCATCACGAAGAGCGTCCAGCAGACGGATCCGCATGGGCTCGCCGAGTACCCGGAAGCGTTCGGCGATCAACTCCACGAGCTCCGGCTGCGCCTGGTGCGAGACACGCATCAACTCACTCATGCCAGCTAGCATAGCACAACTACATTGTTGTGTGCGAGATTAGTGGTGGAGATCCACGCGGGCCCGCCTGGCGGCAGCGAGGGACCGGCCAGCCGTCGGCGGCACCGATGGGTGCTTCGTCAGTCGAGGACGCTCAGCGTGTGCCCTGGACCAGGGCACTGAGCTCGGTGAGCTGGAGCTGGAGTCCTCCGCAGACCTGCTCGCAGAGTTCGTAGACGCCTCTGTCGGCGATGCTGTAGATGGAGCTGTTCCCATCCTTGCGTCGCGCCACGATGCCGGCCTGCAGGAGCATGCCGAGGTGCTTGGATGCGTTCTGCTGGCTGGTTTCCAACTGCTCGGTGATCTGTGTGACCGAGAGCTCATCGTCGCGGAGCAGATCGAGGATCCGGATCCTGGTGGGGTCGCCGATGATGCGCAGCCGTGCTGCGATCATCTCGGCGAGGTCTAGCGGTATCGGACTCGGTAGCGTCATCGGCTATGGCTCCTGTGATTCGCGATCTCTAGCGTGCCACCTGTCTTGGGTAGGTAGGCCAGACCGTGTTCGTGGCTGGTCAGGAGGCGGCGTGGCGACCATTGAACCTACCCGCAAATTGCATCCTACACAATAGTCTAGTTGTGATTGGCCTGAGGTTTTCAACCCCACCAATCGGTCGCCACGCGGCCAAGCCATAGATGCCTGGCTGCAGCTGACGCTCCTTCTCGGTGTGCCTATCGACTGGTGGACGGGCCGCGAGGTCGGCGTTCGGCCGTGTCCCCAGAGCGTCTATTTCGGGCTGTCTCCGTTGTGGCTGCGGCGGATGATCCCGATCATCTTCAGGTTGATCGCGGCGAAGCGCCACATCTGCCACGGCAGGAACGTGCGCATGAAGACCGTGAACCTCGTGGGCTTTGTGGCGTAGCTGGAGTGCTCGCGTTCCATAGGTCTACTCCGGGATCCGGCGCCAGCCGGGGCGAAGGCGCGCCTTGTAGAGGAACAGGTGGTGCAGCAGGATCTTGATCCAATGGCCGGCGAGCCCTATCTCGCCGAACGTGCGGTCCTTGTCGCGGCCGTACTCGGGGTAGCGCTCGAAGTCCGGGACGATCGGAAAGACCGTCATCGAGGCTGCGGTGCCTGTGAACGGGTTGGCTCCGGCGGAGGCCACGCATGCGGCGCCCATCTCGGCCATCGAGGCGGTGTGGGTCGGCGCGTCGGCGCCGCCGATCATGTCGACGATGCTGCTCGCGACGGCCTTGCCGATCATCGCCGACGGCATCCCGGTGCGCGGCGGCGCCGGCGCGATCACCGTGCCGTTCGGGCTCTTGCGGGGAACGGAGATCGCATGCGGGGGCGCGAACGCGATCCCGGCCGCGAAGATGTTCTTGTAGTCGGGTGACTGGTAGGTGCGCGGCCAGTCCGATGCCTTCCAATCCTCATAGGCAGTCGGGGTGTAGTTGGCGTCGACGCGCATGAACTCGTTGGGCATGAACAGGCGCTCGGTGATGTCGCCGCCGTCGCGGTCGAACGCCTTCAGGCCGACCCCGGAGAACGGGGGGAGCAGCATCGCGAAGTCGAATCCGTGCTCGCTCTCATTTCCGTCGAGCGTCTCGTAGAGCACACGGTCGGGCTCGACCCTGCTCACATGGGCGCGTGTGATCCAGTCGATCCCGCGCTCGGCAAAGAGCGAGGCGTTGAAGATGCTGCTCGGCGTGATGTAGCCGCCCCGCTTCAGGTGCATGCCGCCCATGCCGAAGTCGCCGAGCTCGTACTCGTTGGTGATCCAGGTGATCTCGGCTTTGTCGCGCACGCCGCGGTTGCGCAGCTCGAACTCCAGGTTGACGATGTACTCGAACGCAGCGCCCTCACACGTGCAGGTGCCGTGGCCCACGCCGACCAGGAAGCGCCGACGCTCGCCTTTGCGCATCCGCTCGACCTCCTCGGCGAGCGCGGCCGCTGCCTGCGCCGCATGCTGAGGGAGGCACACCGAAAGGCTGTGGCCGCCATCCGGTCCAAGGCCCTCGGTCTTGTCAAAGCGCAGCGCCGGACCGGTCGCGTTGATCAGGAAGTCGTAGGGCACCCTGGTGATCACACCGTCAGCTGACTCCGCGATGACGTACGCGTTCCCGTCCTCGAGGTCGCCCTCGGGATGTATCTCACGCGCGGACGCCAGCACGAACTCGATCCCGGCTCGCTCATAGATGGGGGCGAGGGGAAAGGTCACCTGCGCCGGCTTCATCAGCCCGACCCCGACCCAGATGTTCGAGGGCACCCAGTTGTAGTCGGGCCGCGGCGAGACCACGGTCACCGTGTCGCCGCGCCCGAGCCAGCTGCGCGCGAACGCCGCCGCCGTGTGACCGGAGATTCCAGCGCCGAGTACTACGACGCGGCTCACGCTGACACCGGGGACGGTGCGGCAGAGCGCAAGACTGAGGTCGGCCGCCAGAGCTCAGAAACACCCGTTTGTAGTTGTCTAGCGGTGCACATGGGTCCAAGCTAGGTCCGCAAGACGACTACGTCATCCGTGGAAACTACGCGGCGCGGCCGAGGTTTCTACGGGCGCTGCTCTGCCGACCGGCGGCACCGGCGGTGTGATCATCGCCACGGCTTGCGGGCGACGCAAAACCTCCCCAGGGCACCGGGCTACAGTCAGGTCATGACCAGCTCGAACGGCACCCGCCCGGACCCGGCGATCCACGGCATGGTGAGGGACGTGCCCACCTCGGCCGGACGTGATCGGGGCGAGGTGGGCGGCTGTGTACCGCGCCGGTTCTGCGACGCTGTCGCTCGTGCGATGGCTCTCGCGAACCTCTCCCTGAGCACGCTGACCGGGCGCAAGCCGGGGCTTCGCGGCGACGGCACTGGTCGGGCAACATGAGCACCACTCCCGCCGCGTCGGAGGCGCGCGAGGCCGAGGCGGTGTTTCTGCGCCAGCATCCGGACTACGGGGCGACGGCGGTACTCGAGGAGCTACGCCGAACGGACTTCGCGCGCTTGGACCACGGGGGTCACGTGTATCTCGACTACACCGGTGGCGGACTGTATGCGGACTCGCAGCTGGTTGAGCACATGCGGATGCTGCGCGAGAACGTGTTCGGCAACCCGCACTCGGTCAACCCGACCTCGGCCGCGAGTACCGAAATGCTCGAGCGCGCCCGGGCACGAGTACTGGAGTTCTTCAAAGCTTCCCCCGAAGAGTACGAGGCGATCTTCACGCCCAACGCCACCGGGGCACTGCGGCTCGTCGGCGAGGCCTACCCCTTCCGTCCGGGGGATCGTTTCCTGCTCACCTTCGACAACCACAACTCGGTCAACGGGATCCGCGAGTTCGCCCGCGCCCGAGGGGCCGAGACGTCCTACGTCCCGAGCGTCGCCGCCGACCTGCGCGTCGACGAGAGCCTGCTTCCCCGCTACCTGGCCGACACCGCGGGCGAGCACCACAACCTGTTCGCATACCCGGCGCAATCCAACTTCTCCGGTGTGCACCACCCGCTGGAGTGGATCGAGCAGGCCCACGCGCACGGCTGGCACGTGCTGCTCGATGCAGCCGCGTACGTCCCGACGAATCGGCTCGACCTCGGCCGCTGGCATCCGGACTTCGTCGCGCTGTCCTTCTACAAGATGTTCGGGTGGCCGACCGGGATCGGCTGCCTTCTTGCCCGCCGCGACGCCCTGACGAAGCTCGAGCGTCCGTGGTTCTCCGGCGGCACGATCGTCGCCGCGTTCGTCCAGCGCCAGTACTACCAGTCCGCGCCGGGTGCTCCGCACTTCGAAGACGGCACGGTCAACTACCTGAATCTGCCTGCCGTTGAGATCGGCTTGGACCTCCTCGACCGCGTCGGCCTTGAGACGATCCACGCGCGTGTCTCCGCGCTCGGGGACCGGCTGCTCCACGCGCTGGGTGAGCTGAGGCATTCAAATGGCTCGCCGGCAGCCACCATCTACGGACCAGGGTCCTGGGGGCAGCGCGGCGCAACCATCGCGTTCAACTTCCTGCACCCCGACGGCCGCGTCGTCGATGAGCGCTACGTCGATCGCATCGCCAGCCAGCACAAGGTCTCACTCCGGACCGGCTGCTTCTGTAACCCGGGCGCAGGCGAGATCGCATTCACGATCTCCCGTGAGACGCTCGTCGGTGGGGAGTTCGGGGAGGGCATGGCCCTTGACGACTATGTGCGAGAGATCGGCCTGCCATCCGGCGGCGCCATCCGCGCGTCACTCGGACTCGCCACCAACCTTGCCGACGTGAACCGCTTCAAAGAATTCGCGGCCGAATTTCTCGACCTCACCGATGTCCCCGCGGATCTCCCGCCTCGAGTCGCCTGCTGAGCGATCGTGCGTGGGCCGGCCACGCATCAGCCCGTCGCTTATCGTTGCTTTGTGCGCAAAGAGAAGCTGTCGTCGGCCGCCCTGGCTCTTCGGTTGCTCCACGCCGCGATCGCAGCGGGGTTCCTGTTTTCGAGCGCCTGCGTCTGGCTGTGTGCTCTGACGGGTCGCCGAGGAGCGCGCTGCTTCGGATCGCGGTCACAGCGTTGGCCGGGGAGGGCGTAGTCGTCATCGCGAACCGCGGTGACTGTCCGCTTGGCGGCCTGCAAGGACGTCTGGGCGACCCCGTGCCCCTGTTCGAGCTGGTGCTCTCCCCGCGGGCAGCCCGCCGCGTGGTGCCGCTTCTCGGCCTCATCACCGCAGCCGGCGTCGCCCTCCTCGCGAAAGGCGCAGACGGCCCCGATTCGACTGCTCCGAGCACGGCGGCGCACTAGGGAGTCGACACGCTCTCCTCAAAGCGATCAACCAGGGCAAGCAGCTCGTGGCATTCCCACACCCGGCCCCATTTTCGCTCGTTCAGGCTCTTGAGGATGCCCGCCGCTTGGAGCTGGGCGATCGCTTGGCCGACGGCGACGTGGGACTTGCCCGTCAGCTGCTGGGCGGCGGCGACGTCGATTACCGGTTGGGCCGGAAGTGCGCTGATCAGTTCGCGGGCGGACGAATCCTTGCGCGGTCGGCCCAGGCGCTCGATCCAGCCTGCTTGCAGGCTTTCGATCTCGGCAGCGAGGCGCTCGGCCTCGGGTGCCGCGCGAAACGTGGCATGCGCAAATATCTCGCACCAGTGACTGACGTTGCCCGAGCTGTAGGCCGCGAGCCCGGCGACGTAGCCCTTGGGCTGGCTCCCGAGCACGAGGCTGATGGGGGGTATGTAGTTCGTGATCTCTTGGCGGCGGCGAAGGACGGCGTAGATCAATGCTCGTCCGGTACGACCGTTGCCATCGGCGAACGGATGGATGTTCTCGAACTGGGCGTGGACGATCGCCGCTTGGGCGACGGCGGCAATATTGGTACGGGCGATGAACTGGGTGAGATCCTCGAGCAGGGCGGACACGAGCTCGGGAGGCGGCGGGACGTATGTGGCGCCAATCGGGTGATAGTCGTTGCCGCCGATCCAGTTCTGCTTTGTACGGATGACGCCGGCGACGTCGCGGTCATCGGTGAAGCGAAGCAGCGTGCGGTGGATGTCCTGAATGTCGGGGACCGTAAGTGGGTCGGCCCGACTGCCGATCTCGATGGCGCGCTCCATCGCTTCCACGTTGCCGAGAACTTCGGCGGCCCGGTTGTCGCCACCCCGCCCGCCGGCCCGGGCATAGGAGGCACGGGCAAGGCGTCGGTGCGAGATCTTGACGCCCTCGATGCGCGAGGATGCAGCGCTCTCGGAGCGCAGGAGGTTGCGGGCCAGGGCCGCCAGCGTCGATAGCGCAGGCTGCGTCTCATTGAGGTGACCCAGCGCCTTGGCGGCATCCGCCAGCGAGGCGACTGCGGCTCCTTCGAGGGGAAACTCGCGCGCGGCAATCGGGTCAGGTACGAAGACTTGGTAGGCGCCGCCTCGCCGGCCCCAGGAGGGTACGGTGTCGTCGAGTGGCCAGAAGCACTCCTGGCGGCGGCCGGTGGGGCGTGGCGTCTGTGTGGCGGAGGGCGTGGCGTTCCTTTCGGAGTCGAGGGAGTTTTGTAACGATAGCGAGCGAACCTTACGGAACGGATCGGGCTCTGAAATGATCGCGGCCGCCGTCGCCAGCGTTCCTCGCCGATCTCGCTGCGTCCCAATTTCGTACCAATCTGAGCAAATCGGGGACAATCTGCGCGATCTGATCTGGGTCTAGAAAGCCAAATAGGCCTGATCGAATCCCCACCGATCCAGCTCATAACCCGAAGGTCGCGGGTTCGAATCCCGCCCCCGCTATGTCTTTTACGCCGCGACCGTCCCGGACAGCACTTCGGCCGCATTCCCTCCTTCGGGAGCTCTCACCGTTCTCGGAGGTGGAGCGATAGACGCCGCGCGCCGCGGCTTCCAGCCGGCGCCGAGCTACGCGGCCGCGCGTCGCGCTCTTACTTGGGGCGAGTGCGCGTGGCCAAGGCCGCGTGTCGCGGGCTGTACCTGGCGTAGACGGCCCGGCGACCCACGGATCTGCCGATCGGGGCCAGCAACGCGGAGATGATCCGCTGGACGAACGCAGGCGGCTTGGCGAGCGTCGGACAGGAGTCGCCGAGGTCACGGTAAGCGACGGCGATCTGGAGCAGCCCCGGGATGCCCTTGTCGTTGGTCTTGCCGTCTCGGGCGAGGCCGAAGAACGTCTCAAAGAAGGTCTGGGTGTCGAGAGCCGGTCTGAGCTCGACACGCACGGTTGCCTCCACCGTTCCCTCGTTCCACCAGCGGTGCGGGACGCCGGCCGGGACCGTTACTTCTTCTCCTTCTGAGACCGTGCGCTCTACGCCTTCGAGACCAAGCCCGATGCTTCCTGCGTCGACCCTGAAACGCTCCTCCTGGCGCATGTGCCGGTGCTCGGCCGCCACAGTCGCGCCTGGACGGAGGGACAGGTCGAGCGAGAGCAGCTCGCCTCCCGTGGTCTCGGCCGTCTCGATCCACGTGATCCGCTCGCCGTTGATGGGATTCTCGATCGTCTCACCCACGTCGCTCACGAGACGGACCATAACGTCAATCGAGCCGACCGGATTCGGCGCGTGCTGAGCGCTCGCCGCGAGGATAAGTCCGCCTTCGGTCAGGCTGCGAGCGCTTACTCGTGTCTCAGGTTGCGCAGCGGGACGGAGCGGGCCCCCGCTATGTCTTCCTGCACTACCGGTCCGGCCAGCACGTCGGCCACCCCGTCGGCAAGCGCACCGCGACCCGCACGGTCCCGCCGACCTTGTCGTAGGCGACGGGAGGTCGAACGCGTCGAACACCATGCGTTTGGTGTCGGCGTCGGCTTCGCGCAGGTGCTCCGACAGGTCGGGCAGGTCGGCCAGCAGCGCGGCAAGCTCGTCGTGGTTCGACGGCGTCTCGGGCTCGGCGTCCCGCAGGGCGGACTCCGCCTGGTCGCGCTCGGCCCGTGGCCGCGCGATTCGTGCGCCCACGAGCTTCGGCTCGACCTCTTGCTCGATTGCGACAAGCTGCCGCTCGACCGGTAGCCGCACCGGTAGTAGGGGTTCGCCCTCTGCACGCTGCCGTACATCAACAGCGGCGCGTGGCCGCTCGCGCAGCGAACCATGCCGGACAGGAGGTGCACCGGCTGGCCTTTCCCGGGTCGTCCCGTCGTAGAGCGAGTCATCGAGAGGCGGATCGGCAGAGTCGTCATCGGCGTGCTCGATCCCAACGACGCGATCCGTGGACGGGGCGAGCTACGCCTTCGAGATGCAGGGATCGAGGTCACTCGGTTCGACCCCGACCTGATGGCTCAGATTGAGCAGCTAAATCGCGAGTTCGCGCGCCCACCTCGGAGCACAGGCACCGGGCAGAAGAGCGCGATCGTGTTGCCGTCCGGTCGTTGAACCAAGCCGAACGGCCGATCCCGGGCGACGTCACGACATGGTTGATCGTCTTGAACGCATCCATGTCGTACTCCTCGAACTCGATTCCCCTATCGACAAGCTCAGCGACGTCGGCGTCGATGTCGGTCGACCAGAAGCGCACCTGGGTGTG
>OLKX01000399.1_pt1 | contig 28127 bp, 29 predicted proteins | sample 1604201 | NCBI WGS metagenome assembly OLKX01 (sample SAMEA104055716, study PRJEB20765) | soil metagenome | biome: Arctic tundra; feature: Polygonal ground; material: soil | place: USA | collected 2011-09 | depth 0-0.5 m
CAATATCAAAGAAGGCCTGTTAGCATCAGAAAACGAGGGAGTATCATACAAGATGGCCGCCGAGTCCGGCGAAGCGGAAGGCGAAAGCAGCGAAGCAGTAGAACTCATGGCGTAGCGAATTGGCATCGTGCGCGGGACCAACGTGGTCCCGCGCACGTGGCTCTGCTCGGGGCGCTCGCGGCGCGAGGTGTTCGAGAAGACCGACGCTCTCGCCGATGGGCTGCCCGCGCAACCCCTGTCTAGTTTACATAACATGCATTATCGAGCGTAAGAACGAACGACGGCATCTCTTCGAGCCCAGTGACCGCGGCTCTGATGGCTCCTCTTACGCCAAGCCTGCTCGCGCGCCTAGACGAAGCGAGAACGTGGCCGCCAGAAAGGCCTTCAACTACACCCGAGCGGCATACACGCGTAGCCTGGCGCGGTCGGATCCTGCGCCCGGACAGCCCTGATGGTTGGCCTACGGTTCAGGCCATGAGGGAGCGCGATGAGAGCATCCAGCAGCGCGGACGAGAGCTCGTAGAGGTTGCCGCACGGCACCTCCCACGCGAGTTCGAGGTGACCGGCGACGGTGACGCCTGGCCGTTCGTGGCCACGGCACTGGTCAGTCGCATGACGACGACCCTGCGCTCGATCCTCGAGCTTCACCCGGCACAGCTCGAGGCCGACGCCGGGATACTGCTGCGCAGCCTCTATGAGCATGCGATCCACCTCGCGTGGCTAGGCGCCGACCCGTCGGCTGTACGGATCGAGGAATGGCGCAAGCACGACCTCGCTCAGCGTTTGAAGGCGGACACTGACGCCCGCGAGCACGGGATCGAGCTCTTCAGCGATAAGGACCGAGCCGAGCTGCAAGCGCAAGTCGAGCGCATGCACGGCGGCAAGCTCGTGCTGGCGGATCTCGCACGAGCAGCCGACCAGTATTGGGCGGGGAAGCTGCCAGGGATGGGCGCGAGCCCAGAGGTCAGATCATTTCGAGGCCTATACGCGATCGCCTACCGCCACTACAGCGGCGTGGCACACCCGAGCTTCCGCGGGCTCAACCGCGTCGTCGAGGACCTCGATGCGACCCATCGCCGTGTGCACCTAGAGGCCGAGTACGAGGGAAACGGCCCGTACGGCCTGGCGACGGTCATCTTCGCCCTCGCGCTCTACGTGACGACCAACACGCTCGGCTGGCCGCCTGACCGCGAGATCGACGCCGTATTCGAGCGCCACCCGGGAACCTGAGAGGCCCCACAGCACCCTACCTGCACTCTAGGCGCTGAGGGACTTCTGGCGCTGGGGTGGTTCGCTGACGTCGAGCCTCGGCAACCGACGGGTGCGCTCGCAGATAGTCAGCGACGTCACTGCCCACCTGCTCAGCGTGCTCGGGCCGTAGCGCTTTGTCGATGTCTTGCTCGAAAGCTGCCCGCTGCCCCGTGCTGTTGCGAGCTTACCCATGCCTCGATCAACATGCTCGCCCCGGTCGACCCGCGGCTGTCGAGGCCGAGGACACAATCACGACTGCTTCGCTTGGGCGAAGCCAGCCGGACGATGACCACCCGAGGGTACTCAGAGGGCACATCCGGTCGCCCACGACCGCTCTGCCAAGCCCACTGACGCTCAGGCGGCAGAGTCTCCTAACCCAGTATGCGCCTAGAGATTGGCCCTTGCGTGTTGTGTCCCTAGGCCGAGCCGGCGTTGGCCCGGACCACCATGGTAAGGAAGGGAGAGTGTGCTCAATAAGCCGGATAAGTCGCGTCCTACCTCGGCAACGGCCCGTGCTGACGTATCTTGGAAGGCCTCCAACGCGCCCGCTCGGTCACTCGTCCACCTTCCGCTCCCATAGGCCAACCCGGCCCAGCTCACCATTCTCGACCGCCGTCTCCGCGTAGCGCAGGCTTGCCCTCTCGAACTGCCTGAATTGGTAGATCGCGGCATCCATGTTCCTGGCGTGGAACAGGCCAAGGTCGCTGAGGATCTTGAAGTCCTCAATCGTGAGCCCGGTCACCCGTTCGAAGAGCGCCGGATCCAATGATTCGATCACGTGCTTGAGTGCTTCCTCGCGGAAGTCCGTCGCGTACATAAATACTGGGATCCTCGCAAGGAACTTCTGTAGCTTCTCGCGGATCTCCTTGCGCCGCTTGGCGGTTTCCGACTGCTCCCGCTTCTGCTCAGGGTCTAGCTTGCCGCCCTGCTCGCGCTTCGCCTTCTTCAGCATCTTCGTCGACGTGATGACGTGATCGGCGTTGTTGACCAGGGCGCGGAAATCCTCAAGCTGCTCAAGAGTCTCCAGAAGCCCCGGGTACTCGAGGACTGCCGCGAGCGTACGCTCGTTGACGTCGACGAGAAGCGGCGAGTTCCACCGCTGGGCGAGGGCGGTCGCGCCGGTTCCAGCCGTTGCCCAGTCGAGAACGGCGAAGGCATCGAGCGCCAGCATCGAGCCCCCAGAGAACCCGAATATCGGCAGGTAATTGAGCAGCTTTCCGATTGCTGCGGATGGGGTCTCCCCGCTCTCGGCCGCGAGGCGGATCCCGTACTCGGCCAGGAGCGACAGCGCCCGGTTCGGGTCGAACTCGAACACAAAGCAGGTGGGCTTTCGCACTTCGAGCTCGCCCTCGGGATCGCGATACGCCCAAGGCGACTGCACTCTGAATGCCGCCTGGAAGTAAGACTCGGGCGACTTCAGCGAGCGGAGCATGAGGATCGCGCCCCACTCGCGGACGGTCACGCCCGTCATTAGCTTGCCGCACGAGAGGGTGATCGAGCCCGACCGGTTTTCCATCGTCGCCTTGCCGATCGCCGCGTCCACAGGCGGCTGGGCGTCGGCACCCTGCCCGGCTGCGCTACCCGCGGCGACGACGATCTCGAAGCCCGAGTAGTAAGGGTGCAGTTGCAGCATGTCGCGCATCGCGAAGCACGAGGCGACCGAGGGCATGTACCAGACCGAGTGCTTGATGGCGTCGGTGAAGGCGGGGCTCTCATACGGGAACGGCGCCTTCTGGCCGGCGACGACCTGCATCTTCATCTGCTCGCTGAGCTTGCCGCGAAGCATCTCGAGGAACTCCGACACGCGCGTCTCATCCTCGAACGCGTAGGCACCTGCGCCAATCGCTTTGGTGCTCTTATCGACCTTCCTAGCCTTGAAGTACTCACTCAGCGAGAAGCCGCTGAACTCGCCGTCCTCGGCGTAGGCAACTGCGTCTGGGCCCAAGTCGTACGTGTATATCTCCATCCGCGGGAGCTCGCGATAGGGATTGGGTCGCTCGTCGTCCTTCCAGTGCTCCTTCGCCGCCTGCTCATCCACGTAGGTCCAGTCGAAGATCGCGTCCTCGGTGAACTCGCCATTTGTAATCGCGCGGAACGGGGTGCCCGAGAGGTAGAGGTAGTGGGCAGCCTTCAGCCCGAGGTCTTCCTCTGTCACCCAGTCCTCAGGCTCCTCGTCCTCAGCGAGCTTCGAGTCGGTCGGGTCGTAGAGGTCGCGGGCCGAATCGCGCCACGCGCCGAAGTGATACTCATCGAGGACGATGCAATCCCAGTCGGTCAAGTGGATCGATTCGTTGTGGGCCTTGACCTGGCCGTCCCGCGCCCTTCCGTTCAAGTCCTGGAAAGACGCGAAACGAACCACGGGAGCGGGACCGCTCAATAGGTCATCGGCCTCGACAATCGACGTGTCGCGATCAACGAAGTACCACCCAGCGAAATCGACGTGGCCGAGGAGATCGTCGCGCCAGGCGGTCTGGACCGCCGGCTTATAGGTGAGGACGAGCACCCGCGTCCAGCCCATCTCCTTTGCGAGCTGATAGGTCGTGAACGTCTTGCCGAAGCGCATCTTCGCGTTCCACAGGAACTTCGGCGGCCGGTCGTCCCCGGCACGCGTGCGACAGTACTGGGCGGTGAGGTCGACCGCCCGTGCCTGCTCGGGTCGCATATCAAACGAGTCGGTGCGTGTGGCGTCGAAGGGCACACCCAGCCGGACCCTGTTGATGGCGGCGCGGACCTCGTCCAGCGTCGCCTCGAACCACTCGCCACCGGGCCGCCTGATCCCGGCCTTGACGAGGGCCTCATGAACCTCGTGATCGGTGAACTCAGTGCCGTCAGCCTTGGTGGCGGGCTCGTCCAGCATGATCTTTACGCCGTCGAGCTTCGGATACGCCGTGCCGAGCTGCTGTTTTATCCGGGCCCGCGCACTGGACTTCGTCGTCTGCCCGACCTTGATCAGGCCTTCGCCGACGATGTGGGTCTGGCCGATCACCCGCTCCCACGGTTCGGCGTCCTTACCGACGACCGTGTACGCGTAGATGCGGTTGTTCACGCCGCGGCGGCCTCGTCCGACAGCATCTCCTTGACCTGGGACTCGACGAACGCGATCTCCTCGTCGACCAGGCCGTATCGCTCGTAGAGGTCGGCGTCCGTCCATTCGCGGTCGAGTGGAATGTCCGGGATGAAGGCGTAGACATCTCGGGCGGCGTCCTGCGTCGACTTCCGAAGCGACACCAGAAAGCGAGCGAAGCGGGTTCGTAGATATGTCGCGTATCGCTGAGCCTCCGTCTCCGTCGAGAAACGTCCCGCCACCACGTAGCTCTCCGTGCAGGCCGTCTTTGGGCCGGACACGATCGGTCGTCCGAGAAACTGCCGCTCTACGGCAGCGCTCGTACCCTGAACTCGGCTCATCAGGACCTTCCACTCCTCAATCCAGTCGGCGTTCTTCGGGACATCTGCTCGCTCGATCCAAGTGCTCCTCTGCGATCCGTAGAGCTTGATCGGATCGGCCATCCCATCAGGGCTCGTGGCGCCGTGAAAGAATGTCCGCAGGCCGAAGGGCTTCTGGCTCGACACTTTCGCGTCCAAGGTCCCCTCCGGATGCCCGTGTGCTCGGTAGGCGCGGACCTTCTCGATGATCCCCACGGCCTCGTTTCGCCTTACCAGCACGTCATATGCATCAAGATTGCGCACGACCGGCGGACCCACAGGCTCGCCGTCCCACATGGTCTGAATCGAGCACGGACCGTCGTGGTCGCGGTCCCAAAGGAAGTAGGAGACCCCGCCCCGAATCTTCACACCAGGGAACCCGTCGTAGAGCTTCGGGTAGTCCACGAGTGTCCTCATGCGCCTATCGGCGAGCATCCGCGCGCGGTAGCGGTCTAGACCCTTGCCACCCATAAACCAACGAGAGGGCGTGATCATCAGGACATAGCGCGGATTGAGCTCGATCGCTTTCTCAACGAAGTGGTGGTAGATCGGCGTCGCGCTCGCGTTGTGTCCACCGTCGTCGATCTGATATGGCGGATTCCCGACAACTACATCGAACTCCATGTCTTTCATCTCCTTCGTCGGGTACGCCCGGTGAATGAAGGCGTAGGCGTAGTTCTCGCGGGTGTCTCCACGGTCAAGGTCCTCGGGAGCGCCGCACACCTGACAGCGCCCCTGCTTGAAGTCGTGTTCTGCCGAAACGAATGGAAGGTTGCCCACCTCCTCGTCGAAGTGGACGACCGAGTGCTCGCCGGACGCGTCGCGCGAGTAGTAGACGGTGCGCCGGGAGACGTAGCCAGTGATCTCCGTGATCGCGGTGCCGAAAAGCATCGTTCGAAATATGTGCTCTCGGCGCTTCTCGAAATCCGGCTCCCACTCGGCGAGGCCGTCAAGCAGGCGAATCGCGATCTCTCGCAGGAAAACACCAGACTTGCAACACGGGTCGAGCCAGCGGAGCCCGGGGTTACTCCAGACTTCGCCGGGCAAGAGGTCGAGCATCGCCCGAGCGAGCTTGGGCGGCGTGGGCACCTCATCGCTCGAGAGCTGCGCGAGACAGTCGAGAATGTCAGGGACGTGCTGGCGATCCTTGACACGCATCAGGCGAGCTTCGTTTCGACGGCACCGAGAACGACCGGGCCGGGGTTGTCTCTCAATTCGGAATAGTGGATGGGCACCTCGTCCTGGCGGGGGGAGAGCGAGAACAGGTTCGGCTCGTTCTCGGCCGGATCGAGGCGCGACCACTCGCGAGTGAAAGTGCCGCCGGTGCCAGGTTTGTATTCGACGAGCTCGATATCGGAGTGGTCAGCGAGCGTGTCGGCGCGGATGATATTGGTTTCGAGGATCGCATCGACGGCGTCGATGAAGCTGATACTGGGACCGTCGCCACCAAGCTGGCTCTCGACGTGCGCACCGATGAGGGACGCGATCCGCGCGCGCGACTCTTCGACGTTGTCGTCGCTGATGTCGATTCCGTAGATCGAGGCGAGGCAGCGCAGTACTCGGTGCTCGAAACGCTCGCCGCGCCTGTAGCGTCGCGGCGTCACGTACTTGAGCTTGCGGTCAAGGATCTCGACCAGAAAGTTCCCGTGGCCGCATGCCGGCTCGAGAAAGGTGCAGTCAGCGTTGTCCGGGTCGTGTTCAGTCGGGAACATGTCCGGCACCATGTCGAGCATCGCGTTGACCTCCTGCTCGTGCGTATAGACCTCGGCCAGGTTTCGAACCCGCTCCCGCGACGTTATCTGGCGAAGGCGCCCGCCGTCCCAGTCCGCGGCTGGGCGTCTCGTCCGCTGTCGACCTTCCATACCGTGAGTTTCGCACCAGCGGCACGCGGAACGGCCACCGCACCCGTCAGGCTCCCTTTGCCGCGGCGCCTCGACCAGCCGAGCCGGGACGGCCGGCGAGCGCGTCCGCCAACAAATAGCTCGGTATTTGCGCACTGATCAGGAGCGAGAGCGCCATTCCACGCCGGGACCGTAGGCGCCGGGCGAGCGCCTACGGGGACGCCCAAAACATCTAGTTGCAGGCACCACTCGCGCGGTGGTTGAGCCACGGCCCCTAAGCTAAGCTCCGCGCAGATCACCCACCTCGCAAAGCTCCTCGACGGACCGACCGGAGGTGAGCTACGTCGCGAGCTCGTCGAGCTGCGCTTGCCACTGGGAACCGAGAGCACGAAGTGGCGGATGCTGCGCGAGTCCTTCGAGCTCGCCCAACGCCGCGATGGACATGGCGGCTCCGTGCTGCGCTCGTCAAGCAGGCACTCGACCCCGCACACGAGCTCGCCGCCGGGAGCCTCAGCGGACTGCGGACGTGGGTCAATGAGATCCTGCTGCTCAGCGGCCTCGAGCTCCTCGACGACGGTCGGCTCGTTCCGAGACGTGCATCACGCACAGCCGACGACGCCAGGGCACGGGCAGATGCGCTGCGTGCCAAGCTGACGGCGCGCCGAGTCCATCCCGATTTCCTCCGCTACTGTCGCGCCGAGCTCCTCGGACGCAATTACTTCCACGCCGTGCTCGAGGCCTCCAAGAGCGTTTCGGCCAAGATCCGCACGAAGACCGGACTCCAGAGCGACGGCGCACAACTCGTCGACGAGGCCTTCACACTCACGAACAACCTTCCGCCCTTGGCCTTCAACAGCCTCCAGACGCCATCGGAACGCAGTGCCCATAGCGGCTACGCCCACTTCGCTCGCGGCGTCGTCGGCGCGTTTCGCAACCCAACGGCGCACGACGCCAAGATCGAGTTCTCCCTCACCGAAGAGGACGCGCTGGACATGCTCGCGACCATCTCGATGGTTCACCGCCGCCTCGATGACGCGACGATCACACCGGCCGCACCCGGCTACTCAACGCTCCGCGCGAGCGGCAGCTAACGAACAGTCCGACCGCGTTCGAGCAAGCTCCCCCGTCTCCCCTGGTCGCCGTCCGGCCGTCCCTGCCGTCATCTACCGTGAAGTCATGCCGCGCCAACCCGACGCCCGCAGCTATGGACGCGTCTTCGATGAGGTCGCCGAGGACTATGACCGTCATCGCCCGAGCTACCCGGACGTACTCGTCGACCGGGCGTGCGAGGGCATCGGCCCCGGCGCCGCGGTGCTCGAGATCGGCTGCGGCACGGGACAGCTCACCCGCAGCCTGCTGGCCCGCGGGCTGCGGGTGACAGCGGTGGAGCCGGGCCAGCAACTGATCGTGCGGGCTCGCGATCAGTTGAACGGCGTCGGCGATGTGCAGTTCGTCAACGCGCGCCTGGAGGACGCCTCGCTGCCGCGTGCCCAGTACTCGGCTGTGTTCTCGGCGTCGGCGATCCATTGGATCGATCCGGATGTGAGCTGGCGCAAGGCGGCCGACGCGCTGGTGGACGGCGGGAGCCTTGTTCTGGTCTCGTACTTCGGGCTCGACGATCCCCGCAGCGCCGACGATCAGCAGGCGCTGCGTGCCGCCATGACGACGATCGCGCCCGAACTTGCCGCCGATTGGCCCACCTACCGCGACCTCGCCGGCACCCTCGCCGGCGTGGCGGCCCGGCGCGAGAACCTCTCGGAGGTGTGGGCGTGGCTGGGGGGCTATGAGATCGCGTGCGGGTATGCGGCAGACCTCTTTGATGACGCGCAGGTCGTCGCAGTGCCGACGCAGCTGGAGCACACCGCTGACGAGCTCAACGCTCTGCTGGGCACGATGTCGTTCTGGGCGGGACTGTCACCCCGACAGCGCGACGCTCTCGTCGCCGAAAACCAATCCTTGCACCAGCGGCTCGGACGGCCGATCCGCTCTAGCACAGTCGCCTGCCTGGTAGTGGCACGGCGCCAGCCCCGCACCTAACCAAGACTCTATGCCGGCCAGCGCACCCCAGCGGAAGGTCTCTCATACGACGGGAGAGACCTTCGCGAAGGGCGACGCCGGTCTCATATGGATGAGAACGTCTGTGGTCTCACATGACTGAGATTGGGCGTCTCACATCGGTGAGACGCCGCAGGAAAGTCAGGCCGCTGCCGGCGGGCGGTGGCGGCGACGGTAGCGCACCGCGACCGCGATGTAGATGGTGACGCCGACGAGGAAGACGACAAGGGCGGCGGTTCCCGACCACCAGATCTTGGCCGCTGCGACCGCAGGTGTTACGAGCACCCACGCGACAGCTGCCCTGGTCAACGCTCCCCTGACGCTTGTCTGCGCAAACATCTCGCCGAATTCCATGCGCTGAACCCTATCCCCGCTCGTCTGCGTCCGGTGGGTCCGAGGCTGTGCTGCGAGCCTCCGTCGCGACCGCGATCAGCGCCTCGACGTCCGCGATGTCGCTCGGCCGTGCGGTCGAGCGCTTCATCCGAATGAGGTCATCGACGCCGACGATGTGCACGTCGATACCGTCGAGATCGGTGACCAATGCTCGAGCACGCATCGCCGTGTACTCCGTCGCGCCGGGAACCTCGTTGAGGATGTGCAGCTCGCCGTGACGCGTCGCCAGCGGCGGCACCACCGGGGCTAGACGCAGCTGCTCGGCCGTGGGGCTCGGCGCGCCTCGGCCGAGCTCGACCGGATGGGCGTCGAGCGCGACGAGCGCTGCGGCAAGCCGGTCGAAGTTCGACACGTCGGGCGCCGGCGTGACGTCGAGGTCCTTGGTGGTTCTGCGCCGGCCGTGGACCTGCGCGGCGACCCCGCCGATGACCAGATAGTCGACGCCGTGGTTGGCGAGCACGCGGAACAGCTCGTGGAGGTCCAACGGACGCTCTGGCGTCGCGCTCACCGCGGTGCGTGAATCGTCGCGGGGTGTCCGGCCTTGCGCGCCGCAGCACCGGCGATCTCGAGCTTTGTCGCGACGAGATTCCAAGACGCGGCCTCACGGAGGCGCTCACGGGCGGCGAGCGGTGCACCTTCACGCCGGGTATCGGCGCGTGGCACGGCTGTCAGCTCGAGATGCTCGCCCAAAGCCTCCAGAAGATGCGTGAGCCGCTCCATCGTCGGGGACTCCACCCCACGCTCGATACGGCTTATTGCGTCCTGGCTCGTTCCGGCTCGTACGGCGAGCCGTCGCTGGCTGATCCCGTGTCGCCGCCTCGCATCGCGCAGCAGCTCAGATGCCTCCGTACACCGCATACGGTGTCATCCTACAGCACCAGACGACGATCTCGGGCTCTACCCACCCCGGCTTCGGCGACCCGTGCCGGCGCGACCGTCCGTCTCGCCGAGCCGCGACCCGCCCTGCACCGGCCGCCGCATCGCGCCCGGCGACGCGCGCGTGGCCCACTTCACGCGCACCTACGACGCCCCAATCGAGGACGTGTGTGGGATGCCTGTACCAACGCCGAGCGACTGCACCGCTGGTATGTGCCGGTGGCCGGAGATCTGCGACCCGGCGCCGAGCCCTCGCCTCGCTCGTCGATCAAAGTTCTCTCGTCCACGCCGTCCCTCCAGGTCGTCTCGGGTGCATCACGCCATTACGACGACCGCACCGGCCGGAACTCATCGTTGCCCGTCAACGTCGTGTCCTCGCCGAGGCGCCCCGCAGCCGCGTTGGGCCATCTCCCCCGTGCTCCCGCCCGCGACCCCCCCTCCTTGAAAATATTTCTTGGCATGCCATAATCTTTTTTCATGAATACCAAGGATCAGCTGCGCACGCCGGCCGTCGAGGATTACGCCAAGGCTATCTTCTCGCTCGAGGCACGCGCCGACGCCGACGAGCCGGTCTCGACCAACGCGCTTGCCGAGCGGCTCGGCATCACTCCCGGCTCCGTATCGGCGATGTTGAAGCGCCTCGGCGAGCTCGGCGTGATCACCCACGTGCCCTACCGCGGCGTGCGCCTGACCGCCGACGGGCGCCGGATCGCGCTCGAGGTCATCCGCCACCACCGCCTGATCGAGAGCTTCCTCGCGGACGCCCTGGGGATGCCGTGGGATCGCGTCCACGCCGAGGCCGAGGTGCTCGAGCACGTCCTCTCCGAGGACCTCGAGGAGCTGATCGCGGCCAAGCTCGGCCACCCCACGGTCGACCCGCACGGCGATCCGATCCCGACCGCCGACCTCGAGCTCGAGGAGCCCGCCACCGACCGGCTCGAGAGCCTGCAGCCAGGCGACGCCGGGCTGTTCGTGCGCGTCTCCGATGCCGATCCCGAGATGCTCCGCTACCTCGCCGATCGCGGCATCGCCCCCGGCGAGCGCTTCTCCGTGCGCGACCGCCAGCCGTTCGGCGGCCCGCTGTTCGTGGTCTTCGGCGAGCGCGAACACGCCATCGGCGGACAGCTCGCGGGTGCGATGCGCGTCGAGATCCAGTCCACGCTTCCGAGCCCGCTCGCTCCCGAGGAGCAGCTCTGAGGATGAGCGCCCCGCCGGCCACCGCCTCTCCCCTCCTCGCCCAGCCCACGCTCAGCGACGAGGACACCGTCCGCTCGCACGACCGCTCCCGCGTCCACGCCGCACGCCACGGCGAGAAGCGCTGGCACCTGCTGTGGCTGCTCGTCGGGCCCGGGATCCTTGCGATGCTCGGCGAGAACGACGGCCCGAGCATGATCGCCTACGCCTCCGACGGCGCCCAGTACGGGATCGGCTTCTTCGTGCCGCTGATCCCGATCCTGTTCGTGATGGCCTTCGTGGTGCAGGAGATGGCCATGCGCGTCGGCGCCGTCACCCACCGCGGCTACGGCGAGCTCGTGCTGCAGCGCTACGGGCGCGTGTGGGGCTGGTTCGGCGCCGGCGACCTCTGCCTCACCAACCTCGTCACGCTCGTCGCCGAGTTCGTCGCGATTCGCGTCGGCCTCGCCTACTTCCACCTCGGCGCCGGCGTCGCCGTCGCGCTCGGGCTCGCGCTCGTCGTCTTCACACTCGGCGGCGGGCGCTACTGGCGCTGGGAGCGCACCGTCCTCGGGCTCGCGCTGTTCAACGGCCTGTTCCTGCTCGCCGCCATCCTCGTCAAGCCCGACATCGGCACGATCGCCGGCGCGTTCTCCTTCACGCCGCTCCCTCACGGCAGCCTCAACACGCTGCTCCTGCTGCTGGCCTCCACGATCGGCGCGACCGTCACGCCGTGGATGATCTTCTTCCAGCAGAGCGCCTCGGCCGACAAGGGCATGACGCCCGGCGACGTCGCACACGGCCGCTACGACACCGGGCTCGGCGCCGTGCTCGCGGCCGTCTTCGGCATCGGCGCCCTGATCGCCGGCGCCGCTCTCCTGCATCACGGCTCCGGCATCCAGGGCTTCGCCGGCGCCGGGTTCCCCGCTGCGCTCGCGCACGTCTCCGGCGGCGCCGTCGGCACCGTCTTCGCGCTCGGGCTGATCGAGGCCGGCGGCGTGGCGATCCTCACGATCTCAGCCAGCACCGCCTACGCCGCCGGCGAATGCGTCGGCGTGTCGCACAGCTTCAACACCTCGCTGCGCAGCGCGAGGCTGTTCCACGCCGCCAACCTCGGCATCGCCGCGATCGCCGCCGTCGTCATCCTGATTCCCGGCGCGCCGCTGCTCTCGATCGCGCTCAACGCCAACGTCCTCGCCACCGTCCTCTTGCCCGTCAGCCTCGTGTTCATGCTCACTCTCGCCAACGACCGCGCGCTGATGGGCCGCTGGGCCAACCGCCGCTCGACCAACGCGATCGCCGTCGCGGTGATCGTCTTCGTCGGCGTCTGCGGCTCGGCCTACGGCATCGACTCCTTCCTCCAGACCGTGCACCTGATCTGACATGAGCCCTCAGCAACCCAGCTTGAGAAGCGACCCAGAGCCCGCGCAGGCGCCCGCCGCGCTCGGCGCCGCAAACGGCGCCGCAAACGGCGCCGAGGAGGAGCTGATCATGCACCTCGAGCGCGACCAGCTGGTCGCCTCCACGTTCCGTCCCGTCCCCCTCGCCCGGCTCGGCTCGCGTGCCGTCTTCGGCCTGTGGGTGCTGCGCGTCTTCGCCGTGCTCGTCAGCGCGATGGTGATCTACACCTTCGTCGCGCGGCTGGGCTGAGGCGCGAGCGGGCTCGCCGTGCGGCGCGGCGCGGCGGCGCCGTTGTCGCCAATCATGCGCGAAGGCGGCGTAACTACGATGGCATACGCTGGCCGACACCAGCACAACGCGACCTGCCCCGCCGGTCGCGGCACGGTCAGCTCGCTGGCACGATCCACGGACCGTGCCAGCCGCCGAAGCCGCGCGTGAGCTGCTCGGCCGCCTTCGGTCCCCACGACTGCTTCGCGTAGCCGCGCGCCGGCGTCGGGTGCTCCAGCAGCGGCGCCACGATCCGCCAGCAGGCCTCCACGCTGTCCTCGCGCGTGAAGTGTGTGCTGTCGCCGACCAGCGCCGCGTGCAGCAGCACCTCATACGGCGTCGCGCCCTCGCCGCCCTCCTGCGCGAACTCCATGTCGAGCTCTATCTCCTGAGGGCCTTCGCGGTCTGCACGCTGGGCGTCCAGCACGATTCTCACGCCGGTCGACGGATCCAGCTTCACCACGATCTGGCTCGGCTGCGGGCGCCGGTGGATTTCTTTGAGGAAGCCCAGCCGCGGCGGGTGCTTGAACACGAGCCGCAGCTCGGTCTGCGTCACCGGCATCTGCTTGCCGGTGCGGATGAAGAACGGCACCCCCGACCAGCGCCAGTTGTCGATGTCCAGGCGCAGCGCCGCGAACGTCTCCGTTTTCGAGCGCTTCGCCACCCCCTCGATGTCGCGGTAGCCCTCGTACTGCCCGCGTACGTAGTGCGCAGGATCGGCGTCGGGGATCGCACGGAACACCGCGAACTTCGCATCCTTGATCGTTTCCGGGTCATCCCCCGCCGGCGGCTCCATCGCGGCCGCCGCCACCAGCTGCATGAGGTGGTTCACGACGACGTCGCGCAGCGCACCGACCGGATCGTAGAAGTGGCCGCGGTCCTCCACCCCGAAGGACTCCGCCATCGTGATCTGCACGCAGGCGAGGTAGTTGCGGTTCCACACCGGCTCGAGCATCGCGTTGGCGAAGCGCAGGTAGAGCAGCTCTTCGAGGCCCATCTTGCCGAGGAAGTGATCGATCCGGTAGAGCTGGTGCTCCTTCAGGTAGCGGTGCAGTTCGCTCGACAGCGCCCGCGCCGAGGCGAGATCGTGGCCGAAGGGCTTCTCCACCAGCACGCGGCCGTCGCGCAGCACGTCGGCGCCGGCGAGTCCCTGCACGACCGTCCCGAACAGCGACGGCGGGATCTCCAGATAGAACACCCGGCTGCCCGAGTCGCCCAGCTCGCGGGCGAGCTCGGCATATGTGTCGGGGCTGTTGAAGTCGCCGCTGACGTAGGCCAGGCGTGCGGCGAAGCGCTTGAACACGCGCGCGTCGAGCTTCTCGCCGCCGGCCTCGATCGCTTTGCGCGCGTGCTCGCGCAGACGCTCGATCGTCCAGTCCTCGACCGCCACGCCCACGATCCGGCAGTCCAGCAGCCTGCGCCGCTCCAGCCTGTACAGCGAGCGCAGCGTCATCTTCTTCGCGAGGTCCCCGGTGATTCCGAAGATGACCAGCGTGTCGGCCTCGATCTTCCTGTCCTGGCTGCTCATCCGGCGACCCCTCCTCTGCTCGCGAACCGATCGACGTGACTACACAAGCAGGCGCACGATCGCAAACACGCCGACCGCGACGACGATCGCGCGCAGCGCGCGAGCCGGCAGCCGGCGTCCGTAGCGCGCGCCCAGCTGCGCGCCGACGATCGAGCATACGGCGATGATCGCCGCCGGCGCCCACTCGACGTGGGCCGCGAAGACGAAGTACACGCCCGCCACCCCGTTGACGAGGCCCACGAGGACGGTCTTCAGAGCGTTCGTCCGCTGCAGGTCCTGGGCGAGTGCCACGCCGAGGATCGCGAGCAGCAGGATCCCCTGCGCGGCGCCGAAGTAGCCGCCGTAGACGCCCGTCAGGAAGACCGCGACCGGGGTGAGGATCCGCGTCCGCCCGCCGCCGCGCTCGAGGTCGATGTCACGGCTCAGCAGCGCCGCGCCGAGCCTCCTCTGCAACAGCATCAGCACCAGCGCCGCAGCGATGAACACCGGCACGATCGCCTTGAACGCCGAGGACGGCAGCACGAGCAGAAGCACCGCGCCGGTGATCCCGCCCGCGACCGACATCGCCCCCAGGCGCAGCACGCGCCGCGCCTGTCCCGCGAGCTCGCGCCGGTAGCCGATCGCGCCGGAGACCGAGCCGGGCACGAGCCCGATCGTGTTCGACACGTTCGCCGTCACCGGCGCGTAGCCGAACGCGAGCAGCACCGGAAAGGTGATCAGGGTTCCCGAGCCCACGACCGCGTTGATCGTCCCCGCCGCCAGTCCCGCGACCGCGATCGCGATGATCTCGCCGGCGCTCACGGCCGCTCCTCGACGCTCTTCATCTCTGCGGTCCTCTCGGCTGGGTTGGTGCGGATCGGCGCGGCCGAGAGGTCTCCCGCGGCGCCGCGCATGCTGCGGGCCGGCCGGCGGCACCCTCTACCGTTGTCGCATGGACGTCGAGAAGGCTATCCGCACCCGTCGCACGCACAAGGCCTTCGGCCCGGCGCAGGTTTCCAGGCCGGTGCTCGACGCGCTGATCGAGCTCGCGACCTGGGCCCCGAACCACCACCTCAGCAATCCGTGGCGCTTCCGTGTGCTCGGCGAGCAGACGCGGGCGCGGTTGATGGATCTCGCGGAGGCCGCCGCCCCGGGCTCGGCCGTGAAGCTGATGCGCGCTCCCACGCTGATCGCCGTCAGCGCCACGCAGAGCGGAGACGAGGAGCGCGACCGCGAGGATCTGCTTGCCACGGCGGTCGCCGCCTACCTTGTCCTGCTCGGCGCCCACGCCCGCGGCCTGGCCGGCTACTGGCGCACCGTGCCCCTGCTCGACACGCCCGCCGCGCGCAGCGCGCTCGGGATCACCGCCGCCGAGACGCCCGTCGGGCTGCTGTATCTCGGCGACCCCGTGCAGGAGCAGCGCGTGCCCGAGCGCGGCCCCGTCGAACGCGTCGTCTCCTATCTCGACTGAGCGATGAGCCTGCTCGCGGAAGTCACGCGGACGCTGCGTCCGCCGCCGGGCGACAGGCACGGGCCGCTCGTGCCGATGATGCTCGCGCTCACGTTCGTCACGGGAGCATTCGCGGTCGCGGTCGCCTTCGCGATCGTCGTCACGGTCGCGCTGGCCGTGCAGATCGCCTCGCGCGGCGACGGCGCCTGGATCCGCGCCTAGCTTCCAGCCGGGTTCACGAGCTCACGGCTCGGTGTGGACGACGACCTCGGCGATTCCCTCGATCCGGCGCCTGAGCTCCTCCTCGAGTCGGCCGGCGAGCGCGTGGGCGCGCGTCAAGGACTCCCCCGCACCCATGTCGAGCGTGAGGAAGACCACCCGGCCGGCGTCGGTGGAGAGCAGCTTGACCATGCGGGGGTCCCTGCCGGTGAGCTCGCGCACGAGCCGCCCGATCTGCTCGCTCGTCTCGACGTCGGCGCGCTCGTCGCACGGCCGCGCCCCCAGCGGCTGCTCGAGCGGCTCGAGATGCGTCTGCACGTCGCCGACCCCAGGGCGCTCGCCGATCGCCCGCTCGACCCGCTCGGCGATGTCGTGCGCGCTCTGCAGGTCGAGCTCGGCGGGGAACTTCAGGTGCAGCGAGACGCTCGCCGTGCCGCCGTGCTCGAAGATCGTGATGTCGTGCGCCTCCTTGACCTCGGGCTCGGCGAGCGCGATCGCCAGTACCCGGTCACGCAGGTCCAGGCCGCGGCGGCGCGGCTCGACGTGGACCACGACGTCGCTTCCCGGCAGCGCCTTCTCCACCGCCCCCTCCACCAGGTCGGCTGCCAGGTGCCCCTCGACCACGGCCTGGCCGGGCGGCACGCTGACGACGACGTCGGCGAAGTAGCGACCGGCCGACTCCCGTAGCCGCAGCCGGCTCAGCTCGACGTCGGCGGCGAGCGCGTCGATCGCGCTCTCGGCGGCTGCCCGCGCCTCGATCGGAGCGCGGTCCATCAGCACGTTGGCGTTCTCGGCGATCAGCCGCAGCCCGGCGGCGATGATGACCACAGCCACGAGTAGCGCGGCCACCGCGTCGCCCTGGCGAAAGCCCGCGTCGACGGCGAGCAGACCTGCGAGCACCGCGATCGAGCCGACCATGTCGCTGGCGAAGTGGAAGGCGTTGGAGCGCATCGCGGGGCTGTCGTAGCGCCGCGCGGCAACCAGCGAGATGAGCGTACGGCTGACGTCGAGCACGACGGCGACGGCGATCACCGCGAACTGGTACCAGTGGATGCTCGGCGCGCGGTCGCCCCCGATCAGGTGGCTGAGCGCTTCGACGCTCACGATCACGCCACCGGCGAGCAGGATCGCCGCCTCGCCGAGCGCCCCGAGGTTCTCGGCTCGGCGGTGACCGTAGGGGTGCCCGCGGTCGGCCGGGCGACCGCCGAGGCGCACGGCGAAGAACGTCAGCACCGCGGCGATCACGTCGCCGCTGGACTCGATCCCCGCGGAGATCAATCCGAGGCTGCCGGTCGCGAGACCGACCCCGAGCTTGATCGCCACGAGCACAGCCGCAACGACGATCGAGACGAGCGTCGTGCGCTGCTGGGCGAGCGCCTGCGCGCTGTCAGAGCCCCTCTCCATCGCTGGAGACTAGAACGGCCGGCGGCCCGAGCGCCGGCGCGAGGTCCCCGGCGACGCGTATCGTGCACGTGTGACCCACGACCACACGCACGCGCATGGATTCGGCGCGCACGCCGACGCACCCAGGCTGACCCGCGCGCTCGCGCTGATCCTGGGCTTCATGGTCGTCGAGGTCGTCACCGGCGTGATCGCCCACTCGCTCGCGCTGCTCTCCGACGCCGGCCACATGCTCACCGACGCCGGCGCGATCGGCTTCTCGCTGGTGGCGCTGCGACTGGCGGCGCGTCCGGCGCGCGGCGCGATGACGTTCGGGCTGCGGCGCGTGGAGATCCTCTCCGCCCAGGCCAACGGCGTCACGCTGCTCGTGCTCGCCGCGTTGATCGCCTACGAGGCGATCCGCCGGCTGATCGACCCGCCGCGCGTCACCGGAGGGCTGATCCTCGCCGTCGCGCTGCTCGGCATCCTCGTCAACCTCGCGGCCGTCTGGACGCTCGCGCGGGCCGACCGCGCCAGCCTCAACGTGGAGGGCAGCTTCCAGCACATCCTCACGGACCTGTACGGCTTCATCGGCACAGCGCTCGCCGCGGGCGTGATCCTGCTGACCGGCTTCCAGCGCGCCGACCCGATCGTCTCGCTGCTGATCGCCGCGCTGATGATCCGCTCGGGCACCTCGCTCGTGAAGGCCTCGGCGCGGATCTTCCTCGAGGCCGCTCCCGAAGGGCTCAGCCCTGACACGGTGGGAACGGCGCTGGTCTCCCAGGAGGGCGTCGTGGAGGTGCACGACCTCCACGTGTGGGAGGTCAGCAGCGGCTTCCCGGCGCTCTCGGCACACGTGCTCGTCGGCGCCGACTGCGACTGCCATGAGGCCAGGCGGGCGATGGAGTCGATGCTGAGGGCGCGCTTCGGCCTGGACCACACGACGCTGCAGGTGGACCACGCGGTCAGCGAACTGCTCGAGATAGCGCGGCGTCCATGATCCGGATCGTCGTCGGGCTGCTCGGCGCGGTGCTCGTCGCGCTGATGCTGATCGAGATCTTCGTCGCGTTCCTGCTGCCCCGCCGCGTCAAGCGCGATCCGAAGATCGTGCGGTCGATCTTCGCCTACGCCTGGCGGCCGTGGCGGAGGCTCGCGCGGATGCTGCCCGTGCAGGCGGCCGACACGATGCTCGGCGTGTACGGGCCGTTCGGCCTGCTGCTGAACCTCGTCCTGTGGGTGCTCACGATGATGCTCGGCTACGCCTGCCTGCAGTGGGCGGGAGGCTCGCATCTCTCCCCCGGCCATGCGGTCGACTTCGGCAACGACCTCTACTTCAGCGCCGCCACGATGGCGGCCAGCGCACCCGCGGGCCTCGGCGCACACAGCACGTTCGCGCGCGTCATCCAGGTGATCGACGCCGGCAGCGGGCTGGCGGTGATCGCGATCGTGATCGGCTACCTTCCCTCGCTGTACCAGGCCTTCTCCCGCCGTGAGGCCACCGTGTCGCAGCTGGACGCGCGGGCGGGCTCGCCGCCGAGCGCTGGAAGGCTCGTGATCCGCTCGACGCAGCGCGACGGCTGGCCCGCGCTCAACCGCTACCTGAGCGGCTGGGAGACCTGGGTGGCAGAGTTGATGGAGACCCATCTCGCCTACCCCGTGCTCGCCTACTTCCGCTCCCAGCACATCAACCAGAACTGGCTCAGCGCGATGTGCACGGTGCTCGACACGTGCGCCTTCACGATCGCTGCGGCTCCGCCCGGGACCGTCGACTCGGCCCGCTTCACCTATGCGATCGCCCGCCACGCGATCGTCGACCTCAGCTACAGCTTCCACGTCGAACCGTTTCCTCCAGCGTCCGACCGGCTGCCCGCCGAGGATTTCGAGGAGCTGCTGCGACAGCTGGGCGAGGCCGGTGTCGAGCCGGCGGCAGACGCGCAGACGATCAAGGCGCGCCTGGATCGCATGCGCGGGTCCTACGAGCCCTACATCAACGCGCTCGGCGAGCGCCTGGAGCTGGGACTTCCTCAGTGGCTCGCGCCGGAGTCGCCGACAGACAACTGGCGCACCACGCAGTGGCACTGAGCTGAGGCCGACCGGCCGCAGAAGAGAGATCTATGGTCATTCGCCGAGCTTGGCCGCCGCGGCTCAGCACGAGCGCGATGCGCGACGATAGCCCCACCAGGTCCTCGATATCGCGCTTTTCCACGTGTCGGCGTGTTTCAGCGTGTGGTTCGGCGGGAATCTCCCATCTGATCCCTCGGGCAGGTGGATGCGTATACAGCGTCGAACGAGCACCCAGAAGACACTCCTTCAAGGATAATTGACAACGCAACTATCGAGGCGTATAATTCCTACTCCAAGCATCGGAATAAGAAGGACGCCCATGTCAGACTCCCCCGCAAGCTCAACTCTAACGCTCGACCCCGTGGCCTCTCTGCCCGACGGAGAGACCGGCGAGCACACGCCCGAGACCGAGCAGGTCGCCGCTCCCGAGCGGCTCGACAGCCCGATCGAGCGCATCGATGTAAGCACCCCCGACACGTTCATCCCCGAGGCGGTGGACCAGCTGCTGGCCCACTCGCGTCGCTACCCCCTGCTCACTCCCGCTCAGGAGATCGACCTGGCCAAGCGGATCGAGCGCGGTGATCTGCACGCCAAGGAACTGCTCGTCAACTCCAACCTGCGCCTCGTCGCCTCCAACGCGCGGCGCTACCAGAACCAGGGGCTGCCGCTCGGCGACCTCGTCCAGGAGGGCATGCTCGGCCTGATCCGCGCCAGCGAGAAGTTCGACTGGCGCAAGGGCTTCCGCTTCTCCACCTACGCGACCCTGTGGATCCGTCAGGCGATCCAGCGCGGCCTGGAGAACTCCGGCCGCACGATTCGCCTGCCCGTCCACGTGGCCCAGCGTTCCCGCAAGGTCGGGCGCGTCGAGCGCGAGCTGTCCGTGCGCCTCGGCCGCGAGCCGACGCTCGAGGAGCTCGCAGAGGAGACCGGACTGCCGATCGAGCAGGTCGAAGAGGTCCGCCACCAGCGGGCCGCCCTTGTCAGCCTCGACCAGCAGATCGGCGAAGACGGCGACACCGCGCTCGGCGACCTGCTCCCGTCAGACGCCGAGGTTCCCGAGGAGACCGCCTGGGACAACGAGCGCGAGCGCATCGTCCACGAGGCGATCTCCCAGCTGCCCGAAACGGAGCGCAAGGTCCTGACCCTGCGCTTCGGCACCGGCCGCGAGGAGCCCCAGACGCTCACGGCTATCGGCAAGCGCCTCGGCTTCTCGGCCGAGCGTGCATCACAGCTCGAGCAGCGCGCGCTGAAGAAGCTCGCCGAGTCGCCGGAGCTCGCCGCGTTGCGCGAGGCTGCTTAGCGCCACTCTCTGACTCGCACCTACCCCCGGCTCGCCAGACGTGGCCGGGGGTGTGGTGTGGTCTTTTTCTCTGCTTGGTTAAGCTTGACCAAGCTTGCTACCATAGATCGCATGAGGGTCAACGTCGGTCAGGCCAAGACAGACCTTTCGCGCCTGCTCGCGCGCGTGGAGGCGGGTGAGGACGTGGAGATCGCGCGCAACGGCGTGCCGGTCGCGCGTCTCGTTCGGATCGAGCCGACCGAGCGTCCGGGCGAACGCTTCCTGAACGGTTGGGGTGCGTTGGCGGGGCAGATCTGGATCTCGGAGGACTTCGAGTTCAGTGAGCAGGAACTGGACGAGATGTATGCCGAATGGGACAAGGAGGACGAGGAGTTCCTGTGAGGCTCCTGCTCGATACCCAGGTGGTCCTATGGCGACTGCACGGCACTCCCACGCTGCGTGGCGAGGTCAGAGAGCACATCAACGACGCCGAGGAGCTGCGGGTCAGCGTGGTCTCGTTCGTTGAGATCGGCATCAAGGCGGCCACCGGCAAGCTCCGGATCCCGGCGGACATCCGCGAGCGCGTTCTGGAGAGCGGTGCGCAGATTCTCAGCCTGGCGCCGGAGCACGGCCTCGGAATTGCCGAGCTCCCGCTCCACCACCGTGACCCCTTCGACCGCCTGCTGATCGCACAGGCTCGGTACGAAGGCCTGACGATCGTCACGGCAGACCGCCGCTTCGCCGCCTACGACGTACCGGTCATCCTCGCCGCCTCGTGACTGCTGATCTCTCCCGCCCAGACGTTGTCCCTGTAGCTGCGGGCTGAGCTGGCCGCGGGCGGCCTGAGTGGCCGCCGCGAGCGGTACCTCCCAGCCATGGGGGTGGTGCGAGCAGCCACGCTGGTGCTGGTGCTGGCGGGCGCCGCTCGCTCACACGCTTTCCTGCCATTTGCCCAGCGGCATGTTGCGCGACACCCAGCTGTTGAGGATCGTGAACTCGCCCGTCAGGATCAGCACGCCGAGCACGATCATCACCGCGCCGCCCGCCGCGATGATGACGGGGAAATGGCGCTTTACCACCGTCAGCGCCGAGGTCATCCGCTCGAAGGCCAGCGCGATCAGCAGGAACGGGATCGCCAGGCCGAGCGAGTAGAACGCGAGCAGCAGCGCTCCGTGCGCCGCCGAGCTCGAGATCGCGGCCTGCGTGAGGATCGCGCCGAGCGTGATGCTGGTGCAGGGAGTCCAGGCGATCGCAAACGCCGCACCCGCGACCACCGGCCCGCCCTTTCCGGCGAGGCGCAGCAGGCTCTCGGAGTGCCACTCGCGGTTGAACATCGCGATGAACGGCGTCGAGAGGAACACCAGGCCCATCACGATGATCACAACACCTCCGGCCTGCTCCAAAAGGTGTTTGTGGTTGATCAGCGTCGAGCCGATCACCGTCGCGCTCATCCCGAGCAGGATGAAGATCGTCGAGAAGCTCGCGATGAACAGCAGGCTCGGCACGAGCACGCGGCGGGCGCCCACGCCCTCCTTGAGGTCGGCCGGTGTGACCCCGATGACGGTCGAGAGGTAGCCCGGCACCAGCGGCAGCACGCACGGTGAGAGGAACGACACGAGCCCCGCGGCGAGCGCCAGGGGGATCCCCACGCCGGTGGCGGTATCCGATGCTGCCGCGATCAGGCCCGCGTGGATCAAGTGAGCGTCTCGGCTGCCGGGATCCCGAGCGCCTCACGCAGCTCGGCCACCGCGCGCTCGAGCCGACTCACGCGCTCGCGCAGATCCTCGTGCGGTGCCAGGGCGTCCCGCTCCCCGAGCGCGGAGGAGGCGGGCGCGGGCGTCGCGGTGGCGCCGTCCGGTGGGTCGTCGTGCTCGTCGTCGTCGCTCAGGAGCTGGGCGTAGCGCTCCTCCTTGTGACCCGGGCGGCGCTCGTGCCGAGCGACGAGCCGCCGGTCGATCATCGCCTGCAGCGTCTCCTGCACCTCGACGAGCTCGGCGAACGCGTGCATTCGCTCGGTCCGCTGCTTGAGCTCTCCGGGGGTCTGCGGGCCGCGCAGCATCAGCACGCACACCGCAGCTTGTTCGGCGCCGCTCATCGGCAGCGCCTCCGCCAGGAGGTGGCGGTACTTGGCGGTTCGGCTGCCCGCCCCGCTCGCCAGGCGTGTCAGGCCGCGGCGCTCCAGACGGTGCAGCGCGTCGCGAATGACCGCGTCGTCGTAGTCCACGACGGGATCGCGGTTGGTCGACTGGTTGCACGCGAGGCGCAGTGAGTTGAGCGACAGCGGATACACGTCCGGCGTGGTGCGCTGCTTCTCCAGCAGGCAGCCGAGCACGCGCGTCTCGCTCGAGGTCAGCCTCAGCTCATGCATGACGCTCTGCGCGGATGGTCTCGTGGGGCTGCTTCACGTCACCTCCCAGGGTACTCACGCGAGCCGGCCGCCGATCGGCGCTCAAGGCACGACGCTCACGAGCCGATACCCACAGAGATGAAGCTCCCAGCCAACAACCGCAGCGCCCGCGAGGACGGCTTCACGCTGATCGAGCTTCTCGTCGTGATCCTCATCATCGGCATCCTCGCCGCGATCGCGATCCCCTCGTTCCTCAGCCAGAAGGGCAAGGCGGTCGACGCCCAGGCGAAGGAGCTCGCGCGGACCGCCCAGACCACCGCCGAGACGATCGCCACAGACAACAACGGCAACTACGAAACCGTCAGCGTGGCCGAACTCAATAAATACGAGCCTTCGATTCGGATCACCAGCAGCACCACGGAAGCGTATTTGGAAACGGAGTCCGACACCGCGACCACATACTCCGTGACCGCGAAGTCCACCAACGGCGACAAATTCACGATCAGCCGGGGGGGCGAAGGCGTCATCACCCGCTCCTGCCTGCCCGTGAAAGCCGGCACCGGCTGCTCCACCGGCAGCTGGTAGCGCCGGCTCGAAGCAGCCGAGAAGCACGCGCGTCCATGCGCATCCGCCGGCCGGCGTGAGGCCGTCGCGGAAGGATCGCACCGCTACAGTCAACGCGTGAGCAGCCAGCCCTTCGCCCAGGGCCGCAACGGCTCCGGGCGTCATGGAGCGCCGCCGGAGCTGCGTCCCGAGGACATCCCCTCGACGCCCGTTTCGCTGCGGCGGATCGGTCGGCTCTTCGGCCCCTACCGTGCGCGGCTCGGCGCGCTGCTCGCGCTGATCTTCCTGGCCGCCGGCCTCGGCGTCGTCAGCCCCTTCCTGCTGCGCGGCGTGCTCGACACGGCCTACCCGCACAAGGACACCACCCTGCTGAGTGAGCTGGTCGGCGGGATGATCGCCCTGTCGATCATCACGGGCGTGATCGGCGTGGCGCAGACGTGGATCTCCAACCAGGTCGGCCAGCGTGTCATGCACGACCTACGCGCCGCCGTCTACGCGCACCTGCAGCGCATGTCGCTGGCCTTCTTCACGCACACGCGCACCGGCGAGGTCCAGTCGCGGATCGCCAACGACATCGGCGGCATCGACAGCGTCGTCACCTCGACCGCCACCTCGATCGTCCAGAACGTCACGACCGTCGTCGCAGTCGTCGCCGCGATGGTCCTGCTCGACTGGCGCCTGGCCGCCTTCTCGCTGATCCTGCTGCCCTTCTTCGTGTGGCTCACCCGGCGCGTCGGTGAGGAGCGCCGGCGCATTCAATCTGTGCGCCAGAGCCGTCTCGCCGACATGTCGACGCTGGTCGAGGAGTCGCTGTCGGTGTCGGGCATCCTGCTCGGCAAGACGATGGGGCGCTCTCCCGAGCTCGTGCGTCGCTTCAGCGGCGAGTCCGGCGAGCTGGCCGACCTGGAGGTGCGCGCGCGCATGGCGGGACGCTGGCGGATGGCCTGCGTGCAGATGAGCTTCGCGATCATGCCCGCCGCCGTCTACTGGTTCGCGGGCGAGAACATCTCCGCCGGCGGCCACGCGATCTCGATCGGCACGGTCGTGGCGTTCACCACGCTGCAGACGCGGGTGCTGTTCCCGATCCAGTCACTGCTGTCGGTCAGCCTCGAAGTGCAGACCTCGCTGGCGCTGTTCGGGCGCATCTTCGAGTACCTCGACCTGCCCGTCGACATCGTCGAGCGGCCAGATGCGAGCACGCTCGGCGGCGTTCGCGGCGACGTCCGTCTCGAGAACATCTGGTTCCGCTACGGCGATGAGGCGCCGTGGACACTGCAGGAGATCTCAGCCGAGATCCCGGCCGGGACCCGCACCGCGCTGGTCGGTGAGACCGGCTCGGGCAAGACCACGCTCGCCTACCTCGTCGCGCGACTGTATGAGGCCCAGCGCGGCTGCGTGAGCATCGACGGCGTCGACATCCGCGATGTGACGCTCGGCTCGCTCGCCGCGACCGTCGGCCTCGTCTCTCAGGAGACCTACCTGTTTCACTCCTCGATCCGCGAGAACCTGCGCTTCGCCTGCCCGCAGGCCAGCGACGAGGAAATCGAAGACGCCGCCCGCGCGGCCCAGATCCACGAGCTGATCTCCTCGCTGCCCGAGGGCTACGACACGCCCGTGGGCGAGCGCGGGTATCGCTTCTCCGGCGGCGAGAAGCAGCGCATGGCGATCGCGCGGACCGTCCTGCGCAACCCGCCGGTGCTGATCCTCGACGAGGCGACCTCGGCGCTCGACAACGAGACCGAGCGAGCCGTGCAGCAGGCGCTCGACGAGCTCTCGCGCGGGCGCACCACGATCGCGATCGCGCACCGGCTCTCCACGATCCGCGACTCCGACCAGATCCTCGTGCTCGACGAGGGCCGCATCGTCGAGCGAGGCACCCACGACGAGCTCGTCCAGATCGGCGGCCGCTACGCCGCGCTGCTGAGCGGCGCCGAGATCGCCGACGGCGCCGACAGGAGCCCCGCCGCCGGCTCCGGCGTGGCGCTCGCATGAGGCGCGCCGGCAGTCAGGCCCGCGCGTCGATGTTCAGCCGCACGTAGTCGATCGTGACGGGCTCCGGGAGCTCGGCCATCACGGCGTCCATGAACGGCTCCCCCAGCGCCTCGGGGAGCCGGCGCCGATGTGGCTCGAAGATGATCGTCGTGAGGAACTCGCGCGCCGGATCGGGCCTCGCCGGAAAGGGCTGGAGGTGGCACTCCGCGGAGCTGAAGCCGGCGGCGAGCAGGCGCTCGCGCGTGCGCTCGGGCCCGGCATAGTTCCACGGTGGCCCCCAGTCGAGGAAGTGCTCGGCGTAGGGCGCGCACGCCATCACCGTGCCCGCCATGCCGCGCAGGACGTCGATGTTGCCCTCTCCCCCGCACTGCGCCACCAGCTGACCTCCCGAGCGAAGCGCGCGGCGCAGCGTGCGGAACAGCCGCTCGTGATCGGCGATCCAGTGGAAGGTCGCGGTCGAGAGGATCGCGTCGAGCGGCTGCTCGAGCTCGAGCGCGAGGAGATCCGCGACCCGCACCTCCGCGCGTGCGCCGAGCCGGGCGCGCGCCGCGGCGGCCATCGACGGTGACTCGTCGACCGCGATCACGCGGCCGTCGGGCAGGCGCTCGGCCAGCGCCTCGGTGATGCGCCCGGACCCGCAGCCCGCGTCGAGCACGGTCTCATCGCCGTGCAGATCGAGGCGCGCGAGGACCTCGAGGCCCATCGCCTCCTGCGGCGCCGAGATGCGGTCGTAGCTCGCCCCGTCCCACTCGCGTACCGGCATGACGCTCCCTTCTGCAGCGTGATTACGTACGGTCGTATGCTAACACGTACTACACCCTGTCGGCGAGAGAGAGCAGGATCTTCGCCAGCTGCCCTCCCTGCCACGCGATCGGCGAGCGCGGCGGCTCGCTCGCGTCCTCGACCACGAGTTCGGCTCCCGCAATCGCCGCCGCATAGCTCTGCCCGACGGCGAGCGGGTGGCCTGGGTCGGCCTCGTCGCGACTGGCGATCACGGTGCTCGGCACGCGAATATCTCCGAGCTGGGCGATCGTCTCGAACGGGCGCGACCGCGGCACCGCTTCGAGCGCGTCGGCCACCGCCTCGGGGTGCTCGTGGAGCGCGAGGCGCTGGCGCAGGACCGTCTCGAGCGTCGCACGCCAGCGCTCGGGCACGGCGTCGAGATCGTAGGCGCGGACGAATCCCTCGACGCCGCCGTTGCGCAGCCCGTCAGCGAGCGCATCCCAGTGCGCGAGCTCCTCGCCGGTGGCGCTGGAATCGGGATCGAACGCAGGTGTGATCAGCGCCAGCGCGGCGACACGCTCGGGGTGATCGAGCGCGAAGCGCACCGCGGTGTGCGCACCCATCGACGCGCCCGCCAGCACCGCCGGCTGCGCGCCGGTCTGCTCGAGCACGGCCGCGAGGTCGCCCGCGAGCTGCTCGTAGGAGTAGTCGCTGTCGCGCGCCGGATCGGAGCGCCCGTGTCCGCGGGCGTCATATGAGATCACCCGATGGCCCGCGCGCTCGAGCGCGCGCGAGCCCATCACCACATAGCGGCGGGTGGCACTGAGGCCGTGCAGCAGGACGATCGGCGGGCCCTCGCCGGCCTGCTCGCCGGAGAGGACGGTCCCGCCGCGGGCGATGGTGAGCTCGAGGGCCTCACCTGCCATCGGCAGCTCAGCTCGAGGGAAGGGCGTGCGAGCGGATCAGCTCGGCGGCGTGCTCGGGCTGCTCGATGAAGAACATGTGGCCCACCCCGTCGAGGATCTCCAGCCGTGCGCCCGGAATCAGCCCGGCGATCGTGCGGCCGTTCTCGACCGGCAGCAGCTGATCCTCGGTGCCGTGGATCACCAGCGTGGGCATCGAGAGGCTGCCCAGTCGCGCGCCCGTGTCGTGCGCGAGCACGGCCTGCGCCTGCGCCATGATCACCTTCGCGGCCACCGAGCGCTCGGCCGCGATCGCCAGGAAGTCGGCGTATGCAGCCGCGTCGGCCGCCGTGGACGCCGAGACGTTGATCTCCCACGAGGCCCGCAGCGCCCGGTCGCGGTCGCCGGACTGCATCGCCTCGAACACACCGCCAAGGACGCTGGTGTCCGGCCGAGTGCTCGTCTCGCCGCCCGCGTATGTACAGCCGAGCGTCAGGCTGCGTATCCGCTCGGGGTGTGCGAGCGCGAGCTCCTGGGCGACCATGCCGCCCATCGAGATGCCGAGCACGTGCGCGAAGTCGATCTCCAGCGCCTCGAGCAGCCCGTTGGCGTCCTCTGCCATCTCCCCCACCGAGATCTGACCGCTCAGCGCGGTGCTCGCGCCGACGCCGCGGTGGTCGTAGGCGATCACCTCGAAGTGCGCGCCGAGCGCCTCGAGGAACGGCCGTCCCCAATGCAGCGCCGTGCCGCTCATTCCCATGATCGCCAGCAGCGGCGGCCCCGAGCCACTGCGTTCGACGTCGAGCTCGATCTCCCCCACTGCGATCACGGACATCCGCGGAGCCTATCCGGCGGCGGGAGATCCGGCGCGCGCGGCTGTCGCTACACCGGTAGCGCGAGCTGACCGCCGTCGCGACCCGGCTCGATCTCCGCTGGGGCGGGCGCGTCGGATTCGCCCGTGTCGCCCGTGTCGCCCGCGCCGAGCCCGGCGACCCGCACGCCGAGCAGGCGCACGGGGCG
>OLKX01000251.1_pt1 | contig 28114 bp, 25 predicted proteins | sample 1604201 | NCBI WGS metagenome assembly OLKX01 (sample SAMEA104055716, study PRJEB20765) | soil metagenome | biome: Arctic tundra; feature: Polygonal ground; material: soil | place: USA | collected 2011-09 | depth 0-0.5 m
GTTGCTTCCAATGCTGCAAGGCGTGATCGGACATGGCGAGCTGCGGCCGATCGCTGCCCGATGCTCAGGTGCTCGGTGATCGCCCATATCGGAACGCCGGAGACATCGTTGCCGCGGTGGCGCTCTGCCCTGTCGATCGCCGCGAGGATGAGATCGTCGGGGATCTCGTCGGCCGGGTGCTTGGGGGTGGTGCTCGTCATCGGTTCCTCCTGTGGTCGGAGGCGCCGGGAGACAGCTTGGCGAGGGAGGCTGGCGAACCCGTGTCGGGATACGCTGCCTATGCGCCGGGAGCTCAACCTCTCGGGGCCACGCCCCCGGCCGTTGACGCGGCGCGGGGGCACTTGTTGTTTCGAGAAGCATAGCGCTTACGCACATGGGCTCAAGCGCATGGACGTACGCAAGCACCCGTGCAACGCTCCGGCTATGCCGCCAAAGCTTCCAGCCGATCCCGCGCTCGGTCGAGCGATCCGGCAGCTGCGCGAACGACGCGGCCTCACCCAGGAAGCGCTCGCAACACACGCCGGCATGACCTTCGGCACCGTCAGCCGCCTGGAGTCGGCGAAGAGTGCGCCCGCGTGGGCGACCGTCCGCGCGCTGACCGAAACGCTCGAATGCTCGTTCAGCGAGCTCGCCGCGGAGATCGAACGCCAGGAACGCGCGCAGTAGCTGCCTGCAGCGCTAATCGACGCTACTCACGTCTTCCGCACCGCGCCCAGGGGATAGTCCTAGGGATAGAAAGGGATCGATTCGAGCGGATTCCAGCGGATCTATGCGGAACGCGGCCCGCGCCGGCATCACTCCGCATTCGGCTCTAAAAAGCGGAAAAGCCCCGTTTCCGGGGCGTTTTCCTGAGCGGGGGACCCAGGAATCGAACCTGGCGTTGCGGTTTTGGAGACCACCGTGTTACCGATACACCAGTCCCCCGAGGAGGGCGAATTGTACGTCCTCGGGCACCGCTCACCCGCCGAGCACCCCTCAAGGCGCTAAAGCACGCCCGCGCGCATGCCGAAAGCACCTGTAGCCGACCGGTGCTTGATGCAATGCGCACAATATTTAGACCAGACCAGGAAACCCGAGGACACGCGCAGCGGTCTTGTCCGCGCGCTCCCTCACGCAGCGACGCGCCGGGCCGCTCGCCAGCGCGGCAGCCGCGACACAGCCCGCTGGGCGCCGAGCAGGGCGACACCCTGATCGAGGTGCTGATCAGCGCCGTGCTACTCGCCGTGATCATCGTCGCGACGCTCACCGGGCTCGACACGACCAACCGCTCCACCGCGCTTCAGCGGGCGCGCTCTCAGGCGGACGCCATCGCCCAGCAGAGCGAGGAGCAGCTGCGGAGCGAACCGATCAAACGGCTCTACGAACTCGAAGCCAAACCCGAAACGAAAACCGTCACCCAGGGCAACACCGTCTACACCGTCGAAAACACGGCCGCATACTTCCAGGACGCAACGGCAACGTCGAGCTGCACCTCGAGCAGCGCCAAAGCCGACTACCTGCGCACCGCATCGAAGGTCACCTGGCCGTCGCTCGGTCCCGGTAAGGCGGTGATCGAGACGGGCATCATCAGCCCCCCCGCGGGGGCCGCTCTGATCGTCCAGACAACCGAATCGGGCTCGGCAGCGGTCGCCGGAGCCACGGTCACAGCGACGGGCCCGGCGCCGGAAACCACGGCTCACAGCCTCGAAACCTCCACCAACGGCTGCGCCATCCTCGCGCTAGCGCCGGGGGAATACACGTTCGATGTCACCAAGGCAGGATACGTGACGCCCAACGGCTACGAACACACCTCCCAAGATGAAGGCTCGAGCGTCACGCACAGCGCATACATCGCCGCGGAGACCACTGCCAAGGAGGGCTACTACCTCGCCCGTCCCGGGAACATCTCCGTCACCTTCAGCGGCGGCGAAAACGACACGTTCGTTGCGTTCAACACCGGGATGAACAAATACAAGACCTTCGGTACGCTCGGAATGTACGCGACCACCCTGTCATCTCCGACGAAGCTCTACCCGTTTCCGACGAAGTACACTGTCTACGCGGGCAGCTGCGAAGCCGACAAACCCGCGCTGATCAAATCCGAAAATGAAGTGCTGGTCCCGACGACTGCGACCGGAAGCACCACGCTGGCGCTCCCACCGATCAAACTCGCGGTCTACAGCGGCAAAAGCAGCGTTTCTCCGGGCACCCTGGTGACGGGAGCAAGCGGCAGCCTCACCGACGAAGGCTGTGGCAATGCACGCACCTTTGTAACGTCCAGCGGGGCGATTCCCAAGCCCGGCTCGCCGTACGGCAACTACTCGCTCTGCGTAACGGCACTCGTCGGATCCCCCGCCAAACAGCATCGCTACCTCAAGACGGGCCTGCACAACCTCACCAGTGCGGGCGTGGCGGAAACCATCTACCTCGAAGCGGCGCCGGAATCAGCGCTCACCACCTGCCCATGATCGCTGCGCGTCCATCGGTGTTCCACAACGAGGCCGGCCTCACGCTGATCGAGCTGCTGATCGGGCTCGTCGTCGGCATGGTCGTCACGCTGGCTGCCTTCGCGCTGCTCGAATTTACGACGAACGACGTCTCACGCATCACGGCCCGGACCCACGCGACCCAGGTCGCGCGGATCCAGGTCGAAAAACTGATGCTGCAGCTGCACTCCGCCTGCGTCGCTGTGACGATCAACCCCATCCTGCTCGGCAGCAACGCCACCGAACTCAAGTTCATCAGCGAATCGAGCCCGCTGAACGCCAACAAAGAACCTGTGTCCTCGCTCACCAGCGTGCATCTGCACAAGATCATCTACACGCCGCCGTCGGGCAAAGTCGAAGGCCTGCTGACCGAACAGTCGTGGCCGAGCTTGTCCTCGCTCAACTCAAACAAAGAATTCGTATTCACAGAAGGCGAAAAACCCACAGAACGTCGCCTGCTCAAAGGCGTAACGCGGACGATCAACGCCGAAGGCAAAGAAGAACCCGTGTTTCAGTACTACCGCTACTACCGGGAATCGGACACGAAACCTCTATTCGGCCAGCTGTATCCAACCACCTATGTGCCGTCAACCACCGTAGAAGCGGAACGCATAGCTAAGGTGACCGTTGGCTTCACCGTCACGCCCGAAGGCGCCGAAGGGCACTTTGCCAAAGGCGACCGCGCCTTCGCGATCGAAGACTCAGCCGTCCTGCGACTCTCGCCCTCCTCGGAAGCCGCGAGCAGCCCCAACTGGCCCTGTGCCCAGTAATGAGAGCGAGCACCGCCATGATCCGTATGCGTCTCAAGTCCACCCTCTCGCAGATCGCGCGCCAGCAGGACGGCCTCACGATGATCGTCGTCCTCGGTGTGATGGTCGTGGGATCGCTGCTGATGACCGCCGCGTTCACGGCAGCAAACGGCGAAATCCATCTCACGAGCCTCGATCGCGCGCAGAAGAAGGCCTACTACGCGGCCGAGGCGGGCATCGAGAACTACGAGTACCACCTCACTCAGGACGGGAACTACCTGAGCTACTGCACCGAACCGAGCCCGGCCAACCCGGCGCTCAACCAGGTCGGCTCAACCGCGCATCGCGCCACCGTGCCGAGCGCCAACGCTGAACCCTCCGATGAGAGCTACGCGATCCAGCTGCTGCCCGCCGAAACAGCTCCCGAACACAAATGCAACCCGACCAAACTCGTCGAAACGATGCTCGAAGAGAAGGGCGGCGCCACCGGGACGTTCCGGATCGAGTCGACCGGCTACTCCGGCGGCGAGGAACGCACGATCGTCGCGACCTTCAGAAACGCCAACTTCGTCAGCTACGTGTGGTACACGAAGTACGAAACCGGCGACCCCGCGATCTACGGCGAAGCACCCAAAGGACTACCGAACTACTTTTCGGAATGCGGCCAGTTCTACGGCAAACGGCCGAAAGAAGGGAAAGAAGGCGGCAACCCGCGGCGCTGCCGCAACAACTTCTTCGTGAACGGCGAATCGGTCAACGGGCCGATACACACCGAGGACCACGCCGGCGTCTGCGGCAGCCCGGTGTTCGGCCGTGGCGAACATGACCGCATCGAATTCGGCAGCGACGGCTTCACCGGGGACGAAGGCTACTCCGGCGAGGAAGTCTGCGGGAGCGTCTCGCCCACGTTCAAGGGCTTCCACGTTCCTGTCAAGGAAGTCCCCTCGGTCGAGCCGCCTCCCGGCGATGAAGAACTCGCTCACATCGTCGAACCCGCCTACCTCTACAAAGGCAAGACCGAATTCTTCCTCAAAGGCACGACGATGACCGTGACCACCAACGTGGGCACAGTCGGCGAAGTCATCCATCCCAACGTCGCCTTCCCGCCCAACGGCGTGATCTACGTCGCGGGCGGCTGCACGGAATCCTACTCGCCGTTCGGCCCTTACCCCAGCTACAGCTCCAGCGAACCCGGCGGCTCGGATTCGACCTGCGGCAATGCCTACGTCCACGGCGAATACGCCGACTCGCTGACGATCGTCGCCGAAAACGACATCGTGATCAACGGTAACATCGTGACGCCGAGAAGCGGATCGGCCGTTTCGGGCACGCCCACCAGCAACGCTCTGCTGGGCCTGATCGCGAACAACTTCGTGCGCGTCTATCACCCAGTCAAACGTCTCTACGCCGGTCACGCGCCGGAACTCGATGCAGCGGGGCACAAAGAAACCGTCAAGGTGGAACCGAAATCCGCCGCGCTCGCTAAAGAACTCGAAGTCGAAGTCAGGGAATCCGGGAGCGAATTCGAAGTGCGCCTGATCAACTCCAAAGGCGAACTCGTCGAAAAGACGGCCCTGCTGAAAACGGCCAAACAGCTCGTGGCGGTGATCTCGCCGCTCGTGGTCTACAAAGAAGGCGCCAAATACTCCGAAGGCCAGAGCGAAAAACTCAAGGCGCTGGCGGCCAAAGGCCTGAACGAAGCGTGCAACAAGAACGGCAAAGGGGTCGTGGAGAGCTTCAACTCGACCTTCAGCGAATGCGAATACACGGATACGGCGGAAGAATGCAACGCGCCCAACAACATGGGCCTCGATCTCGAAGAACCGATCATCTACGCCGCGATCCTTGCGGTGAAACACGCTGTGATCGTCGACAACCTCAACTGCGGCTTCGCCACGCTCAAGAACCTCAACGTCTACGGCGCGGTCGCCGGCCTCTACACCAACGGGTTCACGGGCGAATTCTCGGGCAGCACGATCATCCACGGCTACCCCTACAACGCCAACTACGACGAACGGCTGCAGATCGAGGAGCCGCCGCACTTCCTCAACCCGATTCAGGCTGCCTGGTACATCCAGCGCCAGACGATCGCGCCGAATCCATAGCGCCGCGGCGCAGTGCCGCGACGCGCTCCTCAGGCCAGCGGATCAGCGACGCGGAGTCAAGTCGCTCGACATCTCGTCCGATGCCAAGCCGTGGCTCAGCTCCGCTCTTGGCTCGCCAGGCGGCTCCGGCTCGTCGTACTCCTCGCCTGCCTGGGGGCGGCCGTCGCCGCTCTCCTCACCAGCAACATGAGCGCATTCTCGACAGATCCGGGTCGCTCAGCAGCAACTCCTGGATGCCTCCCGTCAGACGTACCGGCCGTTGCCCGTGTCTCGTTTCCAAGGCTCAAGCTCCTCCGGACGGGCCTACTTGCGGCCATGAGCCGATTCGGTCAGCCGCGCTACGCGTTTGGCACTGTCGTGTCCGATGACGCGTGGCGCGACGACCTCCCCGAAGGGCTGCGATCCAGCGCCGCGCCGGACGGTCTTTGGCCCGGCAGCTACGAGATGCGAGCGTGGGTGCCCCGCGGAGAACCAAGCGGGCGCTACGACGACGTAGGGGCCGATGTCTTTCTCTTCGCGACGACCACAGAGGCACTCCGATTCTTCGACATCGCCACCGCGACGCGATGTCACCGAGATGGCATCTCGACGCCAGCGTCGAGACCCACCGGGGGCCGCAACCTGACCTGGGTCAGCCGCAGTGCGGGGCCGTCGTAGGGACTTGGGCATGAGTCAAGCCGACCTTGCCGCGCGAGCCGGTGTCTCGCGCAAGTGGATCTACGAGTTCGAGGCGGGCAAACCGAAGGCCGGGCTCGGCCTGATCCTTCGCGTGATGGACACCCTCGGAATCCAGCTCGTCTTCTGCCAGACGACAAGGCCGTGCTCGCCCGGTGGGCGCGCGACTTCCACACGTCCGCCTCGCCGATCGCGTTGCTGTCGACACCGATCGGTCATGACTGCGCCGGCGCGGCTTCCTGAACCCGATCACTGCTTCTTGGACGGTCAAACGCGCGGTTCTCGCGCCGAACCCGTAGCCGCGCCACCGGACACGGCGTGCGTTCCTCAGACCAGCGCCTCGCAGGATCGTGCTCAGCCCTCGGCTGTGGCGGGACGGCTCGGGAGACGGGATGGAGGCTTCGCGGAAGCCTGGCGGGTGCTCTTGCGGGAGCTCGCGCGGCCCGTGGACTTCGCCGGCGTCAGCGCGGCCTCCTCGGCCCGGTCCTGATCGTCGATCGCTTGCTGGAGTGACAGCAGGCGGCGGAGAAGATGGCTGCGCGCAAGCTCGAGCTCAGCGGCGCTGAGGAGCCTCGGGCCCGGCGATCGGTACGCGGTGGTCGGGGGGGGCAGTAGGCCGGGGTGGGCAGAATCGAGTTCGCCGAAGGCCCGCTCGAACACGGCGATCTGCGAGCGCAGGTTGCGACGGATGCTCGATGACTCATCCGGCGAGCCCGGGCCCTGCGGCGGACTGACGTAGAGCACGGCGGCCACCTCACGCGGATCGACGCCGCACTCTTGCGCCGTCTGCGCAGCGCTGACCGCGATTCTCGCCGCCGACCCGCTGGGGCGAGTGGACCCGACGTACGTTCCGCTTCCCTGTTGGCTGTCGATCAGGCCCTCGTTGTGCAGACGTTGGTAGACCGCTTTGACGGTGTTGATGTTCACGCCGGTCGCTTCCGCCAGCTCGCGCAGCCCAGGCAGTCGGTCGCCTGGCCTGAGGCCGCCGTCGTGGATGCGCGCGCGCAGAAACCATGCCAGCTGCACCCCGATTGGGACCTCGCCGTCCCGATCGATCGAGATTTCGGACAGATTCAACGCATATCGGTCGCTGCCTGTCATGAGGACACGGTAGCGGTTTACCTCATCAATACCATAGTCAACCAGTCAAGTAGTACACTAGCGAAATGTCCGTGGAGCATTCGACCAACGCAGCGGGGATCAGCAACAGGCAGGCGCTCGCGAAACAGGCCTTTGGCCCGGCCAGAGGCTTCTTGGAAGAACTCGGGGACATGATGATCCTCACTGGCAAGACGGTCGTCTCCGCGCTGCGGCCGCCCTATCCCTACGGCGGCGAGTTCGTCTCTCAGTTCCTCTTCACGCTGCGGCTCGTCTGGTTTCCGCTGCTGGTCACCACGGTGGCGATCAACTACGGGGCGCCCGGTCTGCAGGCCGCAAACTTCCTCACGATCTTCGGGGCGCTGGATCGTCTCGGCGGGTTCTTCGTGCTTGCTGCGATCCGTGAAATCGGGCCGCTGATCACCTCGATCGTGATCGCAGGAGTGGCCGGAACGTCGATCACAGCGGACCTCGGCGCGCGCAAGGTACGTGAGGAGCTAGACGCGCTGCAGGTGCTCGGCGTGGACCCCGTCAAGAACCTCGTGGTACCGCGCTTCCTCGCGCTGATGCTCGCAACCGGCCTGTTCGACGTCTACGCGCTGCTGTTCGGCATCTTCGGCGGCATGCTCGCCGAGATCACCAGCGGCGGATCGCTTGGGCCGTTCTGGGCGACACTGTTCGCGAACGCCTCGGTCACCGACCTGTGGGGCTCGGTGCTGAAGACCACCATGTTCGGGGCGATCATCGCGATCGTCTGCTGCTACAAGGGCATGAGCGCCTCGGGCGGCGCCGAGGGCGTGGGGCGGGCCGTCAACGAAGCGGTGGTCACCTCGTTCCTTGGGATCGGCGCGTTCAACTACGTGTTCACAACGACGCTGCTTGCCACCCACCCCAGCATCCTGGTGATCAAGTGAGCGAGCTGTTCGCTTTGCCGCGCGAATGGCTCGCGGCGACCGGCGAGATCGGCCGTTTCACGGGCAACGTCATCCGCGAAGTCTGGGGCCTGCAGGTCCTGCGCTTCTTCGGCGAGTCACTGCGTCAAGCGGGCATCCTGATCGTCGGCTCGACCGCGGTCATCTGGGGACTGATCTTCATCACAGGCCTCGGCCCATGCGGCATCGAGGGCGCCTACTTCACGGAGTCCCAGGGCGCCCCGGCTTACGCAGGAGTGTACACCGCATGGTGCGACATGCGCGAGGCCGTCCCCTACGTGTGGGGCTACATGATGTCGGCGAAGGTGGGGACCGGGATCGTTGCGGAGCTCGGCGCGATGCGGATCTCGGAGGAGATCGACGCACTCGAGGTGATGGGCGTGAACTCCGTGACGTTCCTCTGCGCCACACGGCTGCTCGCCGCCTGGCTCGTGCTGCCGTTCATGTACATCGGCGGCATCGGCGTGGCCTTCCTCGGCTCCTACATAGCGGTCGTCAAGCAGATCGGCTTCACCTCTCCCGGCGGGTATCTGTTGATCTTCTGGCAGTTCCAAAACGCTCCGGACCTGTTCTTCAGCCTGATCAAGGGCATGACGATGGCGACCGCGATCGTCCTCGTGGGGTGCTACTACGGCTACAACGCCTCCGGCGGACCGGTGGGTGTCGGGAAGGCAACAGCGAAGTCGATGGTGCTCAACCTCGTGCTCGTGACGCTGATCGGCATGCTCGGCACACAGGTCTTCTGGGGCGCCAACCCAAGGGCGCCGATCGGAGGGTGAGCCTGCACCCTTTGGCCGAGTCGTGGGTGTCTCAGGGAAGCGTGCCGCGGGAGGCCTAGCGTGGCATGGGAGGCCTAGCGTGGCATGGGAGGCCTAGCGTGGCATGGGAGGCCTAGCGTGGCATGGGAGGCCTAGTAGCGTGGCATGGGCCCCGCTCGGGGGGCCATACGCGTCGGCTCCGGCGTCTGCATGTGACGCGGCGGCGAGGAGCCCATCGCTCGCATCGCCGTCCGGCGGCCCGGAATAGTGAGCATGGGGACTTGGGCGGGCACTGTCGCCAAGCCGATCGCGACCGCGGCGAGTACCGACGCGACGCCGGCGGTGGTAAGGGCGCGCCACGGCAGTAGCCTCTCGGCCGCGATCAGCACCGAGATCAGCACCATCCACCCGACGCTCATGGCTCCCAGCGCGAACAGAGCGGCCATCAATGCCCAGCAGCACCCCAGACACCACGCACCGTGCTCCATCCCGATGCGCAGGGCATCATTGCGACCGGCGCGCAAGCTACTCAGGAAGAACGTGCGCCGGCTTCGGCATCTGGTCAGGCACGCATTCTTGGACGGCGTGAGCTGATAGAGCGCGGCTGCCACGAGCACGCCAGTAGCAGCCCAGCGTCCGGCGCGGTCCCACGCGAACAGCCCACCATCGAGGGAGCGGCCCGCCTCGAGCAGCGCATAGCCGAGGAGGCCTGCGGTGGCCCAGACGGCGAGATAGCCGGCGAGGAGGAGCGCTGTATCGCCGGCGTCAGCGCTTCGCCGGTGTCCCCGGCGCTCGTGCTGGATCTCGCGATACGTCAGAACAATCGGCGTGACCGCAGGGAGCATCATCGCCGCCATCATCACGACCCATGTGCTGAGGAAGAAGCCGAGGGTACCGGGGTTCGTTCCAGGTCCGGAGTCCATGCCGGCCATCCTCAGATCGGTCGCGACCCAGGCCGCGGCGGCGAGCGTGAGCAACGCGCCAGCGAGCGCCGCTTGCCCACCGACGCGCCCACGCGCCCGCTCTCGGCCAGTCACGAACGTGATCGCCGAAGGCGCAGCTGTGAGATCTCTCCGGTCCACTATCTCTAGCCGTAGTTGAGTCGCGGGTGAAAACCGCTGCCGCGACCCTCGGGCGTCAGGTCGAGGATGTTCCAGAGCGGCCACATGAAGTCGACGTGCCGAGGGTGCTGACCTGCGTCGGCAGGAGCGAAGGCGAGCTCGCTGCTCCAGAAGTGATGAATCTTTCCATCGCGACGGAGGAATACTGTCGCGATCGGTCGCTGACTACCCTCGGGCGTCTCGGTGTGATAGTCGTGGTTGTAGGTCGTGTTCGCGGCGGAGAGCAGGCGGATGTGCCGCCAGCCGCGCGTATCGGCGTGCTCGCTGAACTGCTCGATCGGGACCTTGGCGGCGACGGCGAGGTTGATCAGTTGCGTGAGGTGAGGCGCTTGGCCGTCGACCGCGTCGATGATCGAGGTGCATGCAGGGCAGCCGGCGCCAAGGGGGGTGCCGGCCTCGTCTGCGATGAACATGAAGCTGTAGAGGACGAGCGTGTCCTTGCCATCCTCAAACAGCTCAGAAAGGCGAACCGTCCGCGTCATCCCTGCTTCTCCGCTCGGCTCCTCGAAGCCGTAGTCGGTGGGCACCTCACCGCCCAACGGCAGGCTGCGCCGCTGGGCCGCGACCGCCTCGGTCTGCCGGCGCAGGTCGATCTCAGCCTGCAGCAGCTCGTTGCGGGCGAGCCGGAGCTCGTCGGTCTCGCCCGGAAAGCGGACCGTGTGTAGCGGTTCAGTCATTCCTGCTGCCTCCTTGTGTGGTGAGCACTTCGATGAGTGCTCCGAGCTTGTCAGTCCATCCGCCGGTGGTGCCCCGGACGGTGCGCTCATCGGACTCACCGGTATGCCGCAGCGTCAAACGAGTTCCTTGGTCGTCGGCCTCCAGCTCGATGACCAGGCGCGTGGTCGTCGGATCCTCGGCGCCGCACCACGACCAAACCATGCGGTGGGGCGGCGAGAGCTCGAGCACCTCGCACTCGACGTGGCCACAGCAATCCGCACGCGGGGCCTCGCCAAGCGTGAACCGCGCCCCCACCTTCGCCTCATAGCCATCCGTGCTCATCAGCCAGCGCTCGATCATCTGCGCATCGGTCAGGGCGTGCCAGACACGCTCGATCGGCACCGGGAGCAGCTCCTCCATCGAGATGTCCAGCCTCATAGCTGCTCGCCGAGGAGATCGCTGAGCGCGTCGAGTCGGCTACGCCAGAACTCGCTGTATCGACCCGACCAGTCGTAGACGTCTCGCAGCCCCGCTGGACGAAGCCGATAGATGCGACGCCGTCCGGACGCCTCGCTGCTGACAAGTCCGGCTCGTCGCAGGATGGCCAGATGTTGAGAGGTCGCCGAATAGGACAGCCCTGAAGCAACCACGAGCTCACCCACAGCTCGGGGCCCCGGCTCCATCGAGTCGATCAGCACGCGGCGATTGCCGTCGGCGATCGCGTGAAAGACATCTTGACTCGCGCTCGGTCGGGGCATCGCCGTCATTTTAGCAAAACCTAATATGTCGAGGCCCTGACATGTCGAGGCCCTGACCATCGAACGCGCGATGAGCGCGGGTGTGGAGTCCTCGACGAAGTCGGGGAAGATCCGCCGCGTCCCGCTCGCCGACGGTGGCTTCGGATATGTGAGTTGGAGAGATCGCTCTAGCGGGAGAGGCGCGTGAGGCGCTGGTCGTAGCTGGAGAGCTCTCCGCCAAGCTCCCGTGCGGATGCGAGGACGATCGCATCCGGAAGGCGCAAACGCCGATGGCGGGCACGGAGCTCCGCGGCCAGCTCGGCGATCGGGGCGGTCAGTGGCACGACCGCGATGCCCATGCCTGCAACCGCCCGGCGTGCGTCGCCAAGGCGTGCGGCGCGCGCGAACGCGACAAGCGCCTCGCTGTACGCGCTGGCCGGAACCAGCAGCTCACGGCCAGCGCGGTCGGCCGCGTCGATATCCCTCACGGCGCGGCTGTGATGAGCGTCCGCAGAGTCCAGCAGCCCGATCAGGACGCTGGCATCGAGAATCAGCGGTCCCACTCGTCGCGAAGCTCCTGCAGCTCGCCGGGACGGTAGATGCCCTTCGCTATCCCCGCGTGACGTCTGACCCTCGAAGCGCGAGTTGCGACGATAACCTCGCCGTCGCCCGCGGGGCGGACCGTGACCTCATCGCCGGGATGCAGGCCAGCGGCGCGCATCGCCTCGACGGGAAGGGTGATCTGGTTCTTAGAGGACACACGTGGCACGACCTTTACTTTAGCAGCTCAAGAGTAAAGGCGCGCAATTGGGGGCCGGCGGGCGTCCCGGTCGGGCTCGATCACGACGGCGCGAACCGTAACGACCACAAGCTGCTGAAGGGCACGCTCGACTCGATCCCGATCGAGCGCCCGCAACCGACCGTCCAGCAGCCGCAGGGCATCTGCCTGGACAAGGCCTACGACAATCAAGAAGTCCGCGACACCGTCAGCGCCTATGGGCTGACGCCGCACATCCGCGCTCGCGGCGAGGAGATCGACCTGAAGGCCCACAACCCCGAGTGGAAAGCACGCCGCTGGGTCGTCGAGGCCTGCCACTCCTGGATGAACCGCAACCGCGGGATCTTGATCCGCTGGTCCAAGAAGGACGAAAACCACCTCGCCCTCCTACAACTCTCAAGCGGCCTCATCGCATTCAAGAAGGCCCACCACCCAACCCTCAACGCCACCCAACCGGGATAGGTCCTAAGCTCGCCCGATCCTCGATGCTGCCGGAAAGGCCCGCCACTGCACTCAGATGCTGATCGCCGCGAGCACGCTCGCCGCCCGCGCGCGGGAGGAGCACCAACAGCGTGCCCTCGCGAGATACATCTACCTCTACGCGGACTCGTTGCTGCTGTGGGGCCGGCGATGGCGCAAGCAGATCGCACAGGACCCGGGCACCACCAAGCACGGGCCCAAGGCCCAGCGGCATCTGAAGGAACTGGCCGCTGCGCTGCAGGCCGCCGACGGCGTGCGGGACCACATCGCGGCGAAGCGCCACGCCGTCGCCAACTGGCGCGCCGACGACGTCGAGGGCACCGCAGTCCTGTGGTCGGCCGTCAACCCCGCGATGGCCAACGCGATCACGGCCGCCGCGGTCGCTGCCTACGACGCTCTCAACGCCGCGTCCGGGCCGGCCGGGTCGATCGTCGATTTCACGGGGCTACCGACGCAGACCGTGCAGGCCGTCACCGATTCGCTCCCGAGGCGCGACCCGAAGTACTGGTACCTGGCCGCCGACACCGCCGCCGACCAACGCATGTTCACCTTGCCCGCCGCGCAGGGCGGCGAGCTCGGACGGGTCATCGCCCAGATCAACGACGTCGCCGCCCACCTCGACGTGCTGCTGCGAACCGCGCCCGTCCTCGAGGACGCCCTTCACTACGACTGGCTCGTGAAGTCCGCACTCGCCGTGGAGCTGAACGCGCTGCTCGACCTCACGCTCGGCCCGCCGCCGGGCGCCCGCCACAACCTGTTGTTCCCGCTGATCGAGCTGTGCCGGCGCGGACGACCCAAGCATGTCGTGGACGATCTGCAGCGGCTGCGCGAGTCGATCGGCGCCGAGGGCTGGCTCATGATCCGCTGGATGCGCGACAAGCTCGGCGCACATGTCAACGAGAAGCTCAGCATCAACGAGATTCACCAGCATCTGATCGAACTCGACTATCAGGGGGTCGTGCGGCTGGCCGAGCACGTGCTCGACTTCCTGGACGCGCTCGGGGCCGGACAGCTCGACCTGCCACTGCTACTTATCGGCGAACGCGAGATCAAGAGCTGGTCAACCGATCCCACGGAGAGAGCACTGGGCGCGCCGAGCCCGTACGGCTCCCCGGGCGCGATGGCCTCGTTCTTCCGGCAGCTGGACTCGCCGTACATGGCGGTCACCGCTTCGACGATGGGCTCGCCGGTGCTCGCGGGCAAGATCAGTGCTCGCAAAGCGCAGCCTCGCGATCGGATCACGGTGCTTGGGCGTCCCGGGTGGCGTGAGATACCCGCGCAGGTGCGGCTGCCAAAGGGGCTCATGTAGGCTGGCGCTCGACGGGTGGGCGTGGAGCGCTGTGCGGGCTCGGCGGTTCACGTACGTAGGTACCCGCAGCGTCAACTCGATCGGAGCGCGTCATGCGGTTGTCCCGACGGATGTCCGGAAGTGTGTAGAAGATACGCCGCATGTCCGACCCACACGAGCCCGACGGGGAGGGCCATAGGTTCCTGACCTCAGAGCGGATCGAGAGGGTCGGAGAGCTGATCGAGCCGCTCCTTCGTGACGGGCTGTCGTGGGTGGAGCGGCGCAAGGAGAGCGTTGTCATTCTCGACGACACGGCGCTGCGGCGGCAGATTAGCGTCGACTTCACGCTGCGCTCGTCAACGCCGGCTCTTGTCGAGGCGCCGGAGCCGGGCGATGAGGCGATCTACTGCGCGCCGGTGTTCGCGCTGCCGAAGGCGCCGTCGAACCTGATGGCCTTCGACCTTCAGGACGAGAGCGGAAAGTCGTTGCGTCTCGTCAGCCGCAGCGACAACGCGAATATCTCTGGCAAGGCGCTGAGAGCAATGGCCGCACGCGTTCTGGGCCATGAGCCTGACGGCGATCTGGGCGATGAGCTCGAGCTGATCGCCCGCGCCAGCGCGGATGAGGGAGAACAGCGGGCGCTGCGTCTGGAACAACGGCCGGCGGAGGGGTACGCCGAGAAGGCGGCGAAACTCATGAAAGACGACCGGTTCCGATGGTTGCTTTCGACGTTTGCTCACAGCTCGATTCTCGTCGTCCTGTTCCGCTCTGTCTCACCGCGGCGCAAGCTGATCAAGCTGACGTTCGAGCAGCCGATCGAGTCCGAGCTGCGCACCCGGGCGAGCCTCGGATGGGACCCCTACCGGGTGTGGGTGGATTCCCCGCTGGTGGAGGCGCGGACATACCACTTCGAGGCCGAGGCCCCTCCGGGTTTGCGCATCACCGAGGCGCGCCTCAGCGACGACGCCCATTCCGATCCCGTCGTGGACCATGGCTTCCTGCGACGCATCCACCTGTACAGGGATGACGCATCGAGCGCCGGCGCGGGGACCGCGATGATGTGGCTGCGGGTCAGCTCGAACTTCGCGGGCGGCGCGCTGACGGCGGCGATGCTGACCTTCCTCGCGCTGACCGCGTGCTCGATCTTCGCGGAAAAGATCGCGACTAACCCGAGCAGCGCACCGGCGCTGCTGCTGTTCCTGCCGGCGTTCATCGCCACCTATGTCGCGCGGCCCGACCAGCACCCGCTGACCTCGCGCCTGCTCTCCAGGGCGCGGACGCTGCTGATGGGCGTGGCGTTCATCGCCTACGTGGCGGCGGCTAGGGTCGTGCTGAGCGGCGGCGCCGTGCATGAACAGAAGGCCGTCGCGGACGCCACCGGCGGGCTGCGGTGGTGGCTGATCCCGCTGGCGTTCCTTGCCTTCTGTCTGATGGTCGCGTTGAGCGTCACCTATGTGCGCGGACGCCGCACCGCCGGGAGTGGCAAGGGCAGCCATTACGCCGAGAGTGCCTTCGTGGCGGTGCCGCGCAACGCGGTACATACGTTTATGAAAGCCGGTTCGCTGCTGCCCGAGGGATACGAGCTCGCACATCACGACGCCGAGGAGATCCTGTTCATACGCAGCGCTTGGCATGGTGACTCGACGCTAGTGGTACGGGCGAGCGCAGCCGAGCAGCACGGCGGCGCCGAGCAGCGTGACGGGTGCTGGTTGCAGGTGCAGGGCGCCTACAGCAGCCGGAGTCTGGGGCTGCTGGCGCGTGCACGCGCCAGGAAGGATCGCGCGACGACGCGCCTGTTCCTGGAGTCGATCCAGGCATGGGCGACCAAGATGCCCGAGACGCCCGAGACGCCCGAGACCGCGTGAGGTTCAGCCGACGCGGCGCGGTGCGCGTCGCACCGCACGAGCCCACAGGGCGACGAGGCGGACCACCGGTGACTTGCGGCTCTCGCTGCGATGGTCGCGATAGCGCTTGACGACTTCCCTGTGCCTGGCGTCGATCGTGCCGCTCTCAACGGAGGCCATGTGAAGGCCGTCGCTCTGCTCGAGGCGTCCTGCGTACCAGTCGACCTCGTGAACACCTGCCTTCTTCGCACGCGCAAGCACATCCTGAGGGATCCGGGCCGTGAGCCCGCTGCGCTTTGTTTCCGCCATCAGATTCGCTGCTGTCTTAGTTTTGGCCTAGACGTCGCCCCCGGAAAGGGCGAGCTGCCCGACGCGTCACAATAGACGCTCTCAGCGGGCGTTTCCACCGTAGTGGACACGGAATCCTCGCATATCGGGGATTCGGGCGACGGCGAGGAGCGACCTACGGGGACTGCGGCACCTCCGGACAATGTCGCGCGAGGAGAGATTCGTGCAACGTAATCGCGTGCACGGACGGAACCCCAGGGCGCAGCCCGCGCGGCGCTGTCTCGCTGTGGGCCGGCGCCGTGGCGGAACCTCCTAGCGGCCGATTGCCTGCGGGAAGTTGAAGTAGTGGTGGGGATCGACGCGGACGCGTGTTTCCTGCAGGCGTTCGAGGTGCCGGCCGTAGTAGGCGTGCTGCCAGCCCTCGCGCGCCGGGTCTATGTAGTTCTGATACGCCATCCCCGAGACATACGGGCGCATCTTGGCTGCCGCCTGCTCCACCCATGCCGGGCTCGAGCCGGACCCGTAGTACTGGATACAGAACAGTTCGTCGCGGTGGACGAACGCCGTCGCGTCCTTCGCGACCCGGCCGATCGCGCCACCGTATGCGTCGCACAGCAGCGCCCCCGCGCCGCGAGCCTCCGCGGCCGCGATCATCGCGGCCCGGCCCGCCTGCGGGAGCGGCTTCGCCACGTAATCGGACTTGGCGCAGAAGGTCTCGCGTTGCAGCTTGCCGCTGTCGCTCGTGCCTTCCGTGTGACATGCCGCGGCGCCGATGTCGCCGCAGCCGGCCAACAGCAGCTGCAGGCGGAAATACGGCATCTGAAGATCGCTTTGGAGGCTCGCGCCGGGCACCTCGAGCAACGGCCGGAGGAGCTGCTGAACCGCCGACGACGGACCCATGAACTGGCCGTTTGCCGCGATCGACGGGTGAACGCCCGAGTTCAGATGCAGAATCGAGGTGGCCGTATCGGGGGCGTGAGGGGCCCACGCCTGCCAGGCGGCGATCGCCTCCTCGGCCGCGGACCATGGCCACACCACCTCGAAATAGGAAGCCGCCTTCGGCAGTGGATGCACCCTGAAGACGAAATCGGTCACCACCCCGAAATTGCCGCCACCACCACCCCGCAATGCCCACAGCAAATCCGGGTCGCTATTACCATTGACCGTGCGGAGTTCGCCGTCGGCGGTGACGATCCGCACACCGAGAAGACTGTCCAGCGTGAGCCCGAGATGACGGCTCGCGAGGCCGAAGCCGCCGCCCAGAGTGACCCCGGCAATGCCGACCGATGGGCATGAGCCGGCGGGGAGTGTCACGCCCTTGCCCGCGAGGGCGGAAGAGACGTCAATCAGCTGGCAGCCGGCGCCAACCGTCGCGGTCGCGTTGCGCTTGTCGACACTGATCGAGTTCAACCTGCGCAGGTCCAGCACGACGCCATCGGACATGGTCGAGTACCCCGCGTAGCTATGCCCGCCCGAGCGGGCCCGCACCCGTATACCGCGTGGGACGGTGAACCGGATCGCATCCCGGACATCGAGCGCGTCCACCGGACGTGCCAGGGCGGTCGGCAGGATGTCGTCGAAGCGGGGGTTGAAGACATGCGCGGCCGTCCTGAACCCGGGCTGGCCCGGCATGAACACGTGCCCACGAATGGCGCTCTGCAGGCCCCGTCCGACCGAGGTCGTAGTCGCCAGCCCCATCAGAGACGCCGGCTGCAGCGGGACACCGGTCGCGCCCGGACCCGTGCGAGCACGACGAAGGACGTCACCCACCGCCGTTGTTAGGCGTGAAAGCACAAGGAACCCATGGTACGAGGCGGGGCGGCGCGGCAGTGTCTACGCGCGCCGCGTCTCGGCTTGCCAAAGGGCTAGATGGTGTCGCTCTTCTGCCGGTTGCAATCGGCGCACAGGAGCTGCAGGTTCTCGACAGTCGTAGCGCCGCCGTGCGCTACCGGCAAGATGTGGTCGTACTGCAGGTCGAAAATCCCCTCGCACTCGACGCATCTGCCGCCGTCCCGCTCGAACACCGCGCGCCGAAGCTCCGTCGAAATGAGCCGCCGAGTGCGGACGCCGGTTGTTGTAGTCCTCCTGCCAGTCGCCGATCACCACGCGCGCCTCGGCCAGACAGGAGAACTCCTCGACATCGAGCAGCTCGTCACGGACCCGCGAGTGGAACGACTCGACGAATGGGTTCTGCCACGGTGAGCCTGGCTCGATGAACACGGTCCCGGTCTTCGACAGCACGCACCAGTCCCGCAGCGCGTGCGCGGTCATCTCCGGACCGTTATCCATCCTCAAAAGCTCCGGGGCGCCGCGCTCTGAGACCAGCCGCTCGAGCGCCTGCACGACCGTGTTGGCGTCGATGCTGCGCTCCACCATCATCACCAGCGACTCGCGCGTGAACTCATCCACGATGTTCATCAGCTTCAACGCCCGCCCGTCCGCGGTCTGGTCGAACTGGAAGTCAAACGCCCACACGTGATTCGCCCGCTCCGCGCGCAGACGCTCGCCCGGCACGGTCGACTCCCCGAGCCGCCGACGCTTGCGCCGCCGCTGCGGCACCCGCAGCCCCTCCTCGCGCCACAAACGCTGCACCCGCTTGCGGTTCACCTCCCAGCCCTGCTCGCGCAGCCGGTGATGCGCACGCCGGTACCCCCACCGCGGCCGCTCCTTCGAGAACTTCCTGAGCTCCGCGCGCAACACCGCATCATCCTCAGCCATCTTCGGCCGATGACGCTGGGTAGAGCGATGCTGCCCGACGACCCGGCATGCCCAGCGCTCGCTGACACCGAGACGATCGCGAAGCATCGCGACCGCCTGACGCCGACGGACCGGGCCTACCAATTTCCCCGGGCGACCTCCTTCAACGCCCGAACCTCGAGCGCCTGGTCAGCCACGATCGCCTTCAGGCTCGAGTTCTCACGCTCGAGCTCCTTCAACCGCTTCACCTCATCGGCCTTCATCCCACCGTACTGGTTGCGCCAGCGGTGAAACGTCTGCTCGCTGACCCCCAGCTCCTTCGCCGCCTCCGGGATCGTCTTGCCCTCGCCGAGCAACCGCTCGGCCTCCCGCAACTTGCGGATGATCTGCTCCGGCGTGTGCCTGCGTCGCTTCATCAGAGTTCCTTCCTCGCCCATCATCACGGGCGCGAGAAACTCTCACAAGAGCCGGACCGAACTCAAGGGGTCAGGCCAGCGCCGCTCACCGGCGTCAGCTATCGGCCTGGCTCTCGATGTTCGTCGCTTCCGCCACGAATGTGTCTAGCAGCGCCGGCTTATCGCTGACGTCTTTGATCCTCAGCGCCTCTCTCCCGAGGTACGCGGTCGCTCCAAAATAGAGCACGGCGGCGACGATCACCATGACGATTGCAAAGATGCGGTCATGGTGAGGGATGGTGGTGTCGGCCGCGGCAACCACGAGAATGGCGAGACCGGCGACAGAGATCAGTCCGTACAGCGCGAAGCTACCGATGATTGACGGTGCCGCCTTGGCGACCCAAAGCGGAGCAGGTCCGCTGTCGGGATCGTGGGTCTTTTTGACATATCCGCGCCACCTCTCCCACAGCAACGGCGGGAGTGAGCTGGCGTCCGTGAACTCGTCACTCAGGGCGAGCTCAAATCCCCGGAGGTACAGCGCGGCTCGCTCCATGCGCATCACCTCGCCAAACCAGATCGCCTGCGAGAACGTCGCAGCCGCGACGATCACACCCGCAAGCCCGATATACACGACAGGCTGACCTGTGCGGAGGCTGGTACCCACAGTGGCAGCGAGTAGCACGGACAGGGCGGCGAGTGTCCATTGAAGCGTCGATTGCTGGGCGTCTCGTGATGCCAGCCATTCGGTGCGCACCGTGTTGTACTCGGCCAAGCGGAACCCAGCGACGATCGTCGTGTCGGTCGGCCCGACTGATGGCTGCGAGTCGCTTGCCACGGCTCCACATAGTACGTCGGTCGGTTGGGCTTCGGATGCCGAATGCGCTTCGCGTGTCCGGGAGTCGGAGAGATGCGGGCGTGGTCTAGCGCCGGACGATTTGCGAGACACGCTGATGGCTCATCCGCATGGCCTGGGCGATGGCCGTCATGGGCAAGCCCTGGCTGTAAGCGCTCCGTATCGCTTCGTCTCGCTCTTGCCGCAGCTTTTCGGCGGCTCGCTCCAGAGCTGCCTCACGCCATCGCCTACGGACCCTCCAAGACGAGCAGCAGAAGCTCGTGCAGCTCTACTACAAAGGCGGCGTATCTGAGGAGGTCTTGCAGGCCGAGCAGACCCGCATTGAGAGCGAGCGCACCCAAGCCGAGCGCCTCGTCAAAGCCGCAAGCCACGAAGCGGCTGACGTCATGGATGCCCTTGATGACGCCTTGACCATCGTGGGACGCTGCCACGAGACGTACATGGAAGCGAGCCCCATGCTCCGAAGGCTGATGAACCAGGTCATTTTCACGCGGCTACTGATCCGCAGCGACCTGATCGAGGGCGAGCTAAAGCCGGTCTTCGGGCACATCACCCGCCTGGGACGCGGCTGCCAGCCCCCCGCCAAGGCCAGGCGGCCCCGAAACGGGCAAGACCCCCGGCTTTTCGGGGGCCTTGGTTCCAACGTCGAAACTATGGTACGGGCGAGAGGACTCGAACCTCCAAGGGCTTTCGCCCACCGGCTCCTAAAGCCGGCGTGTCTACCAATTCCACCACGCCCGCGTGCAGGTCCGGAGGGTACATGCAAGCGTGCGCCCGCTCCGGCGAGCGCGGGCGCCAACGTCGCCCGCCGCGACGCGAATGCTCGACACGGCAGCCCCGCGAGCTTGTATGGTCATGCTCGATGGCTTCGACGCCCGCCCGGGAGGGGCAGCAACCCGGCGTGACGATCACGCACCCCAACCGCGACAAGCCGGTCGTGCAGGCGACCCGCGCGACCGTCGTGCTGCTGCTGCTCGTCAGCGCCGCGCTCGTCCTCGTGATCACGATCGGCGGCTGGAACATCCTCGAGGGCGCGATCCCCGTGCAGATCGGATACATCCTCGTGTATCTCACGATGGCCTTCTTCGCAGCCCGCTGGAACCGAGGCGTGCTTCCCGTCGCCGCCGCCCTCGCGGTGCTGCTGTTGATCTTCGCGCTCGTCGCCGGACCGGCCTGGTTCGCGCGCGACAAGAGCGGTTTCGCCCAGCCCGCGCTCGGCGCCGGCCTGCTCGGCCTGCTCACGCTCCTAATCGTCCCCGCCCAGATGCTCCTTGTCGCCTTCGCCATGCGCGGCTTCAAACAGGGCTGGAACGTCGAGCTCGAGCGCCGCGAGCCACCCAGCCGCAGCGAGGCGTTCGCCGAACCGGCGCCTTACCCCGCCTGAGTCGCTCCTGCCCCCCCTGCGCCGGGTCTACACCGCTCGCGCCGCGCGGATATCCTCGCTGCGTCGTCCATCTTGCGGCGGTGGCGGAATGGTAGACGCGGGGCCCTCAAAAGGCCCTGTCCGAAAGGGTGTGTGGGTTCGAATCCCACCCGCCGCACCATTTGATTGTTGTGCGAACCCCTGGCAGCCACAGTCGGGGCCGGTCCGACGGGCTCCGGGGGTTCACTGCGCCCGCGGGGCCTTGCGCTGGAGCGGAGGCACATGCCTCCGCGAAGAGACCACGAGTGTCGCCCTCCCGGCCCCCTGCGACCCCGACACACGGGGGTGGCCGGACTCAGCATGCGCCAGGGTCGAGTCGCCCCGTCAGTTCGAAGACGTCGTCTTCGCCGACACCCACGACGATATGCGCGGCGGGACTGGCTCGTGTCCATGCCGCTGGGATCGCGGCGGTTGGCGCTGGCGTCAGGACAACGTACCGGTAGCCCCCGTCATTGATCGCTGTCCGCCAAGCCCTACAAGTAGCGACCGGGTGGAACCCACCGCCGCCGCTGGTCGTGCCGAGATAGGTGACAGCGTTGGTGTCTCGGGCGCCGTAGAGCGGATATTGCTGCACGGTGCCGTACAGCGCGACGTGGGCATCGGCGACGCCTTGGGCCCATCGGTAGATCGCGCCGAGCCCGGGATCAGTCCGATCGCCCACGAGATAACGACGGGCGAAGTAGTGTCGCTGAACGGCGAACAGGCCGATGGCGGCCCCAAGCAGCAGTCCGAGGCTGAGCACACCGACCACGACGCGCGGCCGTTGCCTTATGGCGCGGCCGCCGAGGACTGCCACAGCTATGCCTGCGGCAATCGCCAGAAACGCGACGTGGCGCGCAGGCTGCGACGGCAGCAACGCATGCTCGAGCTGAGTCACGCACAGCAACGCAACGAGCCCTGGCCCGAGGGCCTTGAGCAGTCCGGGCGCACGAAGCCGGAGGATGACCGGCAGCACGACGACGCCCAGCGCCAGCGCCGGCGTGGCGTAGCGGAGATTGACTTGGAAGAGCGTCGTCCCCTGCTCGATCGCGCTCGCGCCGGTCGGCAGAAAGAGATAGGAGATCCCTGTCAAGCCGGCCGCCACGGCTATGGCCCGCACTGCTGCGTCGGCGCTCCTAACTCCAAATAGCACGCTGAGGAGGTAGAGCGCAAGCACGATCGGCCAGAGCGGTCCGATGGCATGCGCCAGACCGGGCGCAAAACGCGACCCCCAGAGCGACAGATGACTGACCTCTGAGAAAACCGTCTGCTGAGACGCCTTGGCCAAAGCAGAGGTCGGGCCAGGAAGCGTGAGTGGGCCGACGTGGAGCTGCAAGCCGAGCGGATTGCCAACGGCGATGAGATTCCGTAGATACCACCAGCTGCCGGTCAGCGCCACGGGGAGGACGAGTGCCCAGAGAGAGCGCCGCCGCGCCAGAGCTGCTCCGACGAGCGCGAAGCCGACGACCAGGGCAAATGCCGGCACGAGAAACGTAAACTTCGTTCCCACAGCGATGCCGAAAGCAAGACCCGCGACCGCCAGCGCGGCCCGCTCTCCCTGAGCGTTCACCGCGAGCGCTGTGCCCGCGAGCAGCATCGCCAACCCGACGACGTCATTGAAGGCCTCGCCGGGCTGAGTACCGCTCAGCACCGGCAGCGACATGACGAGGCAGCCCGCGATGAGAGTCTGACGTTCGATCCCCCACGGTCGCCCGATGCACCACGCGGCGAGCAATGCGGCTGCGAGCCATCCGAGGTTCAGCAGCGGCGACGCGAGGTCACTCCCGAGCGAAACGAGCCCGATCGCGTGGTACAGCTCTGAGTTGGCCGGAAAGTAGGCCACGAATGGATCGGCCTGTGTGAACTGGATCCCTGTGACCGATCGCGTCTGGGCCATTCGAGCCGCGAACGGCATGTGGTACCACAGCGTGTCGAAGTTGAACATCCCCGCTCCGAGCGCGTCGGCCGTCTGAACTAGCCACTGGCCGGCGACCACAATCACGGCCACGGCTGCAGCGAGTGACCCGCCGCTTCTATCCGGCGGCGCCGATATCGGACACGCGGGAGCCGTGCAGTTGCGTGCCGCGACCATACGCCAAGCGACCACAGCGATCAGCACCTGGACCGGGATGAGCACAGCCGCACGCAGTAGGCCCACAAGCCCCACTGCCTCGGATGCGACAAGCAGCTCGCTCAGGCCAAGCACGCACTCAACGAGCGCTCCGATCGGCCCCCGCACCGCCAGCAGCCGCCGCCTGAGTAGACCCGCGATCACGACCGCCGGCAGCACGACGGCCGCGAGCCGCACCAGGCCCAACAGAAACTGAACGGCGGTCACTGTCTCTCAGATCATGGGCCGCCGACGAGCTCGAGCAGCGCCTCGGCGAGCTCCGGACGCGCCACCAGAATCCCCCACGGGAGGTTCTCGCGGACCGGTAGCTCGAGCACTCTGAGGCCCGCGCGTTCGCAGATCAACGTACCCGCCGCGATGTCCCATGGCTTGACCGAGCGCTCGAAGTACGCGTCGTAGCGACCGCTTGCCGTCCACGTCAGATCGAGCGCCGCGCTGCCCAGACGGCGGATGTCGCGCACTCGCGGCACCAGGCGCGAGAGCACGCGCGCCTGCGCCGCGCGCACGTCCGCGTCGTATGCCAGGCCCGTCGCCACCATCGCGCTCTCCATCACCACCCCCCCGCCCGGCGTCGCTCCCGCGGAACCCTCCCCGCCCTCGCCGCCCGGGCCGTGCAGCTCTCGCGAGCCCGACGGCCCGGTGAGCTTCGCGGGCCCCTCGCGCCAGGCCGTGAACAGCTCGTCTCGGTTGGCGTCGTAGACCGCGCCAGCGACCGCGCCCTCCCCGTCGCGTACGGCCACGCTGACGCACCACTGCGGGATGCCGAAGAGGAAGTTGACCGTCCCGTCGAGCGGGTCCACGACCCAGCTGAGGCCGCTCGTTCCACTCTCGCGTCCACCCTCCTCGCCGATGAACCCATCGTCCGGGCGGCGGTTTTCCAGCAGCTCGCGGATCGCCCGCTCGGCGGCCAGATCGGCCTCCGAGACTAGGTCTGTGGGCGTGCTCTTGCTGCTCACCTCCCGCTCGGCACCGCCGCGGACACGCGCAGCGAGCAGACCGCCCGCCATCCGTGCGGCCTCGACGGCCACCTCCAGCAGCGCCTCGCCGTCGCTCACGAGAACTCTGCGGGCCGGTCCTGCGCCCACGGGCGCTCCGACTCGAGCTGCGCGGCGAGCGACAGCAGCGTCGCCTCCTCGCGCGGCCTGCCGACCAGCTGCACCGCCCGCGGCAGCCCGTCTGCGCCCAGCCCGCTCGGCACCGACGCCGCCGGCTGGCCCGTCACGTTCCACACTCCGCTGTACGGCACCATTCCCGCGACCGCGTTGAGCGTCCACACGGCGCCCCGACCCTGCAACCGGCCGATCGGCGGCGGCGGCGTCGCCGTCGCCGGCGTGATCAGCACGTCGTAGTCGTCGAGCACGGCGCCGACCCTGCGCGCGAACGCGTCCTGCGCGGCCAGCGATCGCTCCAGCAGCGCCACCGGTATCAGGCCGCCGAGCCGCGCGATCCCGCGCGTGCGCCGTTCCAGACGCTCCGGGTGGGCCATCGACGCAGCGTCGTCGTGCGCGCCGCGGAGATAGCGCACCACAACAGCGGGAATCGTGTCGGCGCCGTAGTCGGGGTCGCGCTCCTCCACTTGATGCCCCAGCGAGCGCAGCAGCTCGACCGTCTGTTCCAGCGCGCGGGCGCAGTCGGCGTCGAGGCGCGAGACGACCCCGAGCGGGACCTTGGTCGAGTAGGCGATCTTCAGGCGTCCGGGCGGCCGCGCGGCGGCCTCAGCGAAGGGAACAGGGGGCGCGCCCGGACTGTCCGGGCCGGGCGCGCCCCCGACCGAGGCCACATCGTGGAACAGCGCGGTGTCAGCGACGCTCCTGCACAGCACGCCGTTGACCGACAGCCCGTGCCACGGGTTCACCCGCGGTGCCATCGAGACGCGTCCTCGCTGCGGCTTGAGCCCGAACAGCCCGCACCAGGCCGCCGGGATTCTGATCGAGCCCGCGCCGTCGGAGCCGAGCGCGGCGCCGACGAGCCCCGCGGCGACCGCCGCCGCGCTGCCGCCGCTGGAGCCACCGGGCGCGCGCTGCAGATCCCACGGGTTGCGAGTAGCTCCGAACGTCGCCGTCTCCGTGAACGGCCACAGCGTCAGCTCCGGCACGTTCGTCTTGCCGATGATCACCGCGCCGGCCTCGCGCAGCCTGCGCACGACCTCTGCGTCGGACCGCGCCGGTTCCCCCTGCGCATTCGTCCCGAACGCCGTCACCTCGCCGGCCACGTCGATGTCGTCCTTGACCGCGATCGGCACGCCCAGCAGCGGCCGCTGATCGCCTGCGCCGCTGCGCCCGTCCGCCTGATCGGCCTCCAAGCGGGCCCGTTCGGCGAACACCACGCGGAACGCGTTCAGGCGAGGATCCAGCCGCTCGATCCGCTCGAGGTAGACCTCGAGCAGTTCCCGCGCGCTGATCTCAGCCGAGCCGATCATCTGCGCCTGGCGGGCAATTCCGGCGTAGGCGAGCTCGGTCTTGTCCATCGCAGGCCAATCTATTGAACCGCGCCTCAAGACGCTGCGCACGACTCGGGGCGGTCGAAAGGTGCCGTTCCAGCCTGCGACTGTCATCCAACATATAGGATGCCAGCCAAACTACGGGGGGAGTGACGTGGCTCAAGAAGTCGAGTTTGGGAACGGTGCGGCCGGCAAGATCAGGAGCTTCTGGGTCGGGTTTGGCCTCAGCCTGTTGACATTGGGCATCTACAGCCTCTGCTGGTACTACTTCGTGAACGACGAGCTCAAGGATGTCGGCATCGCGAAAGACGATCAGAACCTCGCGCATTCGAGCCCGGCGATGTCAGTGACGGCGATCTTTGTGGGCGGGTGGCTTTTCGTGCCGCCACTCCTCTCGGTCTACAACTACGGCCAGCGGATCAAGCGCGCACAGCGACTGGGAGGCATCCCACGTGCCGAGCAGATCAACCCTACGACTGCCTTTCTTCTCTTCTTCCCGGGCTCCCTGTTGCTGATCCCGTACTTCGTGCATTTTTGGTACGTAACCAAGCACCAGAACATGGCGTTGCGTGCAGCCGGCGGCCTGTCTTATTCAGGCGAAGTTGCGATACCAGGCGCGATGCCGCTGTAGCAGTCCTCGCAAGCTAGACCGGCGTCACCGCGTTGTGCTTGGCTGGCCACTCGCGCCGCCGGCCGGCGGCGTGCTCGAAGCGCAGCACGAGCTCCGCGCGCAGCCGCTCAGGCTCCACCACCGCGTCGATCACCATTTCTGAGGCCAGGTGCAGCAGATCGATGTCGGCCGAGTACTCGAGTCGCAGCTCCTCGGTCTTCGTCGCCCGCTCGGCCTCGTCATCGATCGCCTGGAGCTGGTTGTAATAGACCGCGTTGATCGCCGCCTGCGGGCCCATCACCGCGATCGAGGCGCCCGGCAGCGCGAGGCAGCAGTCGGGATCAAAGGCCGGGCCGGCCATCGCATAGAGGCCCGCCCCATACGCCTTGCGCACGATCACCGAGATCTTCGGCACGGTCGCCGCGCTGACCGCGCTGATCATCTTCGCGCCGTGGCGGATGATGCCCGCGCGCTCGACCTGGGTGCCGATCATGAAGCCCGGCACATCGGCGAGGAACAGCAGCGGCACGTTGAACGCGTTGCACAGCCAGATGAAGCGCGCCGCCTTGTCGGCCGAGTCGGAGAACAGCACGCCGCCCTTGTGCTTCGGCTGGTTGGCCACCAGACCCACGGCACTCCCCTGCAGCCGCGCGAAGCCGACGACGAGCTCCTTGGCCCAGCGCGGCTGGATCTCGAAGAACGAGCCCTCGTCGACGACCGCCGCGATCAGGGTCTTGATGTCGAACGGCTTGTTCTCGTCGGCCGGGATCAACGCGGCGATGCTGCCCTCGCCAGCCGACGGCTCCGGATCGGCGGGAACGGCGAGCGGCGGCTCGCCCTGCCAGTTGCCTGGTAGATATGAGAGGTAGCGTCGCGCCGTCTCGATGCCCTCCTCGTCGCTCGCCACCAGCTGGTGCGCGCAGCCGGAGATCCCCGTGTGCATCCGCGCGCCGCCCATCTCCTCGAGGCTGACCTTCTCGCCGATCACCATCTCGGCCATCCGCGGCGAGCCGAGATACATCGAGGCGTTGCCCTCGCGCATGATCACGATGTCGCAGAACGCCGGGATGTAGGCGCCGCCTGCGGCGCTCGGGCCAAACAGCACGCACACCTGGGGCACCACCCCGGACAGCTTCACCTGGTTGTAAAAGATTCGTCCCGCGCCGCGGCGGCCCGGGAACATCTGCACCTGCTCGGTGATCCTCGCGCCGGCCGAGTCGACGAGATAGACCATCGGGATCTCAAGCGTCATCGCGCGCTCCTGGATGCGCAGGATCTTCTCCACCGTCTTCGGGCCCCACGAGCCCGCCTTGACGGTCGGGTCGTTGGCCATCAACGCGACCGGCCTGCCGCCGACCAAGCCGACGCCCGTGACGACGCCGTCGGCGCCGAGGCCGTCCTGCTGCCAGTTCGCCAGCAGCGCCTCCTCGGCGAACGAGCCCTCGTCGAGCAGCATCGCCACGCGCTCGCGCACGGGCAGCTTGCCCTGCTCGCGGGCCTTCTCACGGTGGCGCTCCGGGCCGCCCCGCAGGCCGCGCTCGGTTGCTTCGCGCAGGTCGCTCATCGCGACAGCCCGGGCGGGCGCGGCGGGCGCGACCGACGCGGCGGGCG
>OLKX01000194.1_pt1 | contig 28013 bp, 21 predicted proteins | sample 1604201 | NCBI WGS metagenome assembly OLKX01 (sample SAMEA104055716, study PRJEB20765) | soil metagenome | biome: Arctic tundra; feature: Polygonal ground; material: soil | place: USA | collected 2011-09 | depth 0-0.5 m
GGCACCTCCGCCGGCGACCGTGTGATCGTGAGGATCGTCGACCGCGGGCCGGGCATCCCGCCGGCCCAGCTCGAGCGCGTATTCGAGCCCTTCTACCGCGCCGGCACGCCCGGCGGCGAGCACCGCGGCTCGGGCCTGGGCCTGGCGATCGCCCGCGGCTTCGCCGAGGCGAACGAGGGATCGCTGCACGTCGAGTCGCTGCCGGGACAGGGCGCGACGTTCGTCTTCGAGTTTCCCCTCGGCGTGGCCGGCGACGAGGAGACGGCGACGCTGGCAGGGGCCGGCGCGAGCGGCTCTCCGCCGACGGTCGCCTCCGCCGGCCCTCGCGAGCCCGCCTCGTGAGCGGCAACGCGCCCGAGGCGCCGGCCAACCCGCCGCGCATCCTCGTCGTCGACGACGAGCCGCAGATAGTGCGTGCGCTGAAGGTCGTGCTCCGCGAGGCCGGATTCCAGGCTGTGCCGGCCGAAACGGCATCCGAGGCGCTCGATCTGGCGGCGGTGCGCCCGCCGCAGGCCGCGATCATCGACCTGGTGCTACCCGACCTCGACGGCGTCGAGCTGACGCGGAGGCTGCGCGAGTGGAGCGAGATGCCGATCCTGGTGCTCTCGGCGATGGGCGAGGAGGAGCAGAAGGTCAGGGCGCTCGAGGCCGGTGCCGACGACTACATCACCAAGCCGTTCGGCACGCGCGAGCTCGTCGCCAGGCTCAACGCCGCCCTGCGCCGTGCGGCGCGGGCCGAGGAGGAGCCGGGCATCGAGGTCGACGGGCTGGAGATAGACCTCGCCGCGCGCATCGTCCGGCGCGAAGGCCAGGCCGTTCACCTGACGCCGATCGAGTTCGACCTCCTGCGTACGCTCGCGCGCAACCGCGGAAGGCTGCTGACCCACCGCAAGCTGCTCCTGGAGGTGTGGGGCCCGGGCTACGAAGATGACGTCCAGGCGCTGCGCACTCACATCGCTCGCCTGCGCTCCAAGATCGAGCCGGAGGGCACCGTGCCCCATTACATCGTCACCGACCCGGGAGTCGGCTACCGCTTCGCCGGCTGACCGTCACACAATCGTTATGTGATCCTCGGCGATCGTCACGCGGCTGTGACGCGCGGGCGTCAATAGTGACTGCCATGGATGTCGTGGCAATCGTTCTCGGGGTCGTGATGTTCGCGCTCCTGCTCCTGATGCTCGAGGGGATCGACCGGGTATGAGCCCCTCGCTTCCCCTTGGCGCATTCATCGCGCACATGAGCGGTGCCGACTTCTTCGGCCTGGTCGTCTCGGTGCTCGTCATCGCCTACCTCTTCTACGCGCTTGTTCGCGGGGAGAAGCTCTGAGATGACGTTCGCGGGCTGGCTTACGATCGTGATGTTCGCGGTGATCCTCACCGCGCTCGCTTTTCCGCTGGGGAGCTACATGGCGAAGGTGTACAGCGGCGAGCGGGTGATCCTCTCACCGCTGCTCGCGGGCCCCGAGCGCCTGCTGTACCGGATCCTGAGGGTCGATCAGCAGCGCGAACAGGACTGGAAGTCCTACGCGAAGAGCCTGTTGATCTTCTCGCTCGCGGGCTGGCTGCTGCTGTACGCGATCCTGCGCACGCAGAACGCGTTCTTCGTGCCGCACGCGCTCAACCCGCTCGGCTTTCACTCGGCGCCGTGGAATGTGACCTTCAACACCGTCTCGTCGTTCATGACGAACACGAACTGGCAGTACTACGCGGGCGAGACGACGATGACCTACCTCAGCCAGATGATCGGGCTGACCGTCCAGAACTTCCTCTCCGCGGGCGTGGGCATCGTCGTGGCCGTGGCCCTCGTGCGCGGCATCATCGGGCGCAGCGGCAAGAGCCTCGGCAACTTCTGGCAGGACATCGTGCGCACGATCCTCTACGTGCTGGGGCCGCTGGCGGTGCTGATCGCGATCGTGCTGGCGTCGCAGGGCGTGATCGCGAACTTCGCCAACTACCTGACGGTGCACACGATCACGGGCCTGAACCAGACGATCGGCATGGGTCCGGTGGCCTCTCAGGAGGCGATCAAGCTGCTCGGCACCAACGGTGGCGGGTTCTTCAACACGAACTCCGCGCACCCGTTCGAGAACGCCACGCAGTTCACCAACTTCGTCGAGATGCTGGCCGTCCTGATCATCCCGGCCGCGCTCGTGTTCCTCTACGGGCGCATGACGGGCAACCGCCGTCAGGGCTATGCGATCTATGGCGTGGTGATGTTCATGTTCCTCGGCGCCGTCGTCGTGGCCTACATCGCCGAGGCGCACGGATCGCCCGCGCAGCACGCCGCGGGCCTGCACACGGGGGTGATCTCGGGCTCCACGGGCGGCAACATGGAAGGCAAGGAGCAGCGCTTCGGCATCGCGGGCTCGGCGCTGTTCAACGTCGTCACGACCGTGACCTCCTGTGGCGCTGTGAACAGCGCGCTTGAGTCCTTCACGGGCATCGGCGGCGCGGTGCCGTTCGCGAACCTGTCGGCGAGCGAGGTGATCTTCGGCGGCGTGGGCACGGGCCTGTACTCGATCCTTTTGTATGTGCTGCTGGCGGTGTTCATCGGTGGCCTGATGGTGGGCCGCACGCCGGAGTGGCTCGGCAAGAAGCTCGAGGCGAAGGAGATCAAGCTCGCGGGCCTGGGCATCCTGATCACGCCGCTGGCTGCGCTGTTCTGCACGGCGCTGGCCACGGCTAGCGGCTCGGGGCGCAAGTCGATCGCGGAAGTCGCGCTCTCCAAAGCGGGCGGCAACACGCCGCAGGGCTTCTCGGAGACCTTCTACGCCTATCTCTCCCAGGCCAACAACAACGGCTCGGCGTTCGCGGGCTACACGGGCTTCGTCCAGCCGAACGCGGGCAATGTGGGCTCCCACGGGATCACGTTCGCGGACCTGCTCGGTGGCTTCGACATGCTCTTCGCCCGCTACGCGCCGATCCTGTTCGCGCTGGCCGTCGCTGGTGCGCTCGCGGGCAAGCGCATCACCCCCGGCGGTCTCGGCACGATGCGGACCGACAACTTCACCTTCTCGGTGCTGCTGATCAGCGTGATCGTCCTCGTCGGTGCGCTGACGTTCTTCCCTGCCCTGCTCCTGGGCCCGATCGTCCAGGGCCTGACCGGACACCTCTACTGAGATGAAGCGCGACATCGTCACATCCATCATCGCCGTCGTCGTCTTCACGATCCTGCTCGGGCTCGTCTACCCCCTGGCGATCACGGGCATCAGCCAGGTCGCCTTCCCGGGAAGCGCCAACGGCCAGCAGATCCACGTCGGCGGCAAGCTCGTGGGCTCGAAGATCATCGGCCAGAACTTCGGGACGCCGGTGCTCGAAAAGAACGGCAAGGTCAAGGAAGTCAAAGGCGCGGTCATCACCGAACCGGACCCGCGCTACTTCCAGTCGCGCCCCTCCGCGACCGAAGGCGGCGCCTACAACGCCGCTGCGTCGACGTTCTCCAACCGCGGTCCCAACAGCACCAGGACCAAGGAAGCCGACGAAGAAAACCTGAAGGCCTATCTCGAACTGGAGAAGCCCTTTGACCCCGGATTGACGGCCGCCCAAGTGCCCGTGGATGCGGTCAACACCTCGGGCTCGAACCTTGACCCCGAGATCTCTCAGGCGAACGCCTGGATCCAGGCGCACCGGATCGCCGCCAAGCGCGGGCTGTCGCTGAGCGTCGTGAATGGTCTGATCTCCAAGTACACCTCGGGCCGTGGGCTCGGCTTCTCCGGCGAGCGCGGAGTGAACGTCCTCGAACTGAACCTCGCCCTCGACCGCCTCACCGGAGGGACCCGCTGATGTCCGCACAGATACCCGCGACCCAGGAGCGCCAGGCGATCTCGCTGTTCCAGCGCGACATCGTCGTGCGCGCGCTCCTCGACAGCTTCAAGAAGCTCGACCCGCGCGTGCAGGTCCGCAACCCCGTGATGTTCGTGGTGGAGATCTGCTCGGTGATCACGACGGTGACCTGGCTGATCCAGGCGTTCGGCGGCAAGCCGCTCGGCGGCGGCAACGAGCCCGCGTGGTACACGTTCCTGATCGCGATCTGGCTGTGGCTGACAGTGGTGTTCGCGAACATGGCCGAGGCGTTCGCCGAGGGCCGCGGGCGCGCCCAGGCGGACACGCTCAGGGCGATGCGCAAGGAGACTGTCGCCACGATGGCCGACGGCAGCACCAAGGCGGCCGCCGAACTCACCCGCGGCGACGTTGTCGTCATCCCCGCCGGTCAGCTGATCCCGGGCGATGGCACCGTCATCGAGGGCATCGCCACGGTGGACGAGTCTGCGATCACGGGCGAGTCCGCGCCCGTGATACGCGAGTCCGGCGGCGACCGCAGCGCCGTCACCGGGGGCACGCGCGTGACCTCCGACAGGATCGTCGTGGAAATCACCCAGGAGCCCGGGCAGTCGTTCATGGACCGCATGATCGCGCTTGTCGAGGGCGCCGAGCGGCGCAAGACGCCCAACGAGGTCGCGCTGAACATCCTGCTCGCGGCGCTCACGCTGATCTTCATGATCGTCGTCGTCACGTTGCGCCCGTTCGGGCTGTTCGCCGGGACCTCGGTCTCGGAGACCACGCTGATAGCGCTGCTCGTCGCCCTTATCCCCACGACGATCGGGGCGCTGCTCTCAGCGATCGGCATCGCCGGCATGGACCGGCTCGTACGCCGCAACGTGCTCGCCCTCTCCGGGCGCGCGGTCGAGGCTTCGGGCGACATCGACGTGCTGCTGCTGGACAAGACGGGCACGATCACGATCGGCAACCGGCTCGCCTCCGAGTTCGTCCCGATGCCGGGCGTCGCCGAGTCCGAGCTCGCAGAGGTCGCACAGCTCGCCTCGCTCGCCGACGAGACACCCGAGGGCCGCTCGATCGTGGTGCTCGCCAAGCAGTACGGAATCCGCGAGCACGACATGACGACCTTGCACGCCGAGTTCGTCCCCTTCACCGCGCAGACCAGGATGAGCGGCGTCGACATCGACGGGCAGCAGCTACGCAAGGGCGCCGGCGACTCGATCATCGAGCTCGTCAGAAGCGAAGGCGGCTCCCCGCCGCCCGAGCTTCAGGCGCAGCTCGACCGGATCGGCAACGAGGGCGGCACGCCGCTGGCCGTATCTCGCGACAGCCAGGTGCTCGGCGTCGTCTACCTCAAGGACACGATCAAGGAGGGCATGAAGGCACGCTTCGACCAGCTCCGGGCGATGGGCATAAGGACCGTGATGGTCACCGGTGACAACCGTCTCACGGCGGCCAAGATCGCCGAGGAGTCCGGCGTGGATGACTTCCTGGCCGAAGCCACGCCCGAGCGCAAGCTCGCGCTGATCCGCGAGCAGCAGCAGGACGGGCGGCTCGTCGCGATGACCGGCGACGGGACCAACGACGCCCCCGCGCTCGCACAGGCTGACGTCGGCGTGGCGATGAACACGGGCACACAGGCCGCGCGCGAGGCCGGGAACATGGTCGACCTCGACTCCAACCCGACGAAGCTGATCGAGATCGTCGAGGTCGGCAAGCAGCTGCTGATCACGCGCGGCGCGCTGACGACGTTCTCGATCGCCAACGACGTGGCCAAGTACTTCGCGATCCTGCCCGCGGTCTTCATTGCCACGTATGCCACCACGCCGGGGGGCAACGGGCCACTGCACGTGCTCAACATCATGAACCTGGGCACGCCGCGCTCGGCGATCGTCTCGGCGATCATCTTCAACGCAATCGTCATCCCTATGCTGATCCCGATCGCCCTGCGCGGCGTCAGCTACCGGCCGATCGGCGCGAGCGCGCTGCTGCGTCGCAACCTCCTGATCTACGGCCTCGGCGGCATCATCGCGCCATTCATCGGCATCAAGCTGATCGACCTGATCGTGCACAACCTGCTCGGAGCGTGACAGACCGATCATCGCGCCCGACGCCCCGCATCCCACGCCAACCTCCGACGATCAGCGCCGAGGGCGCCTGAAGGTCTTCATCGGGATGGCTGCAGGGGTCGGCAAGACCTATCGCATGCTGCTGGAGGGTCGGGCGGAGCTGGAAGCGGGTCGAGACGTGGTGATCGGCCTGCTCGAGACGCACGGCCGGGCCGAGACCGCCGGGCTCGCCGAGGGTTTGCAGATCGTGCCTCGGCGACGTCTGGAGTACCGCGAGACGGCGCTCGAGGAGATGGACCTGCCTGCGATCCTGCGCCGCGCGCCGGAGCTGTGTCTGATCGACGAGCTCGCCCACACGAACGCGCCGGGGACCGAGCACGCCAAGCGTTTCGAGGACATCGCGGACGTCCTCGCGGCCGGGATCGACGTGCTCTCGACGGTCAACGTCCAGCACCTCGAGTCGCTCAACGACCACATCACCGAGTTGAGCGGCATTCGTGTGCGCGAGACGATTCCCGACGCAATCCTCGGGCGCGCCGACGAGGTGGTGCTCATCGACCTGACGCCCGAGGCGCTGCTTGCGCGCCTGCGCGCCGGCAAGATCTACCCGACTGAGCGGATCGACGCGGCGCTCAACAACTTCTTCCGGATCGAGAACCTCGCGGCGCTGCGCGAGGTCGCGCTGCGACAGCTCGCCGAGGAGGTGGGCGCCAAGCGCCTGACCACCGAGCTGATGGGGTCGCGCGAGGAGAGCCTCGCCGCCGAGGCGCCCCAGGCCGTCGGCGAGCGCCTGCTGGCGCTGGTGGAGCCCCACCCGAGCGCCCAGCGCCTGGTGCGTCGTGCGTGGCGCTCCTCCCAGCGCCTCGGTGCGGAGCTTGATCTCCTGTGGGTGCGTCCGCCGGGCAGGGATCTCGGCGATGACGAGCAGCGTTCGCTGACCGCGCTGCGCCAGCTCGCCTCGGTGCTCGGAGCGAGGATGCTCGAGGAGGAGTCCGACGACGTGGCGGGCGCCATCGTCGACGTCGCAACCAGGCGCAGGACGACCTACATCCTGATCGGCGGCTCGCGCCCGGCGCGGGGCCTGTCGCGCCTGCGCGTCCCGCTGCCCCAGCAGCTGATGCAGCGCCTGCCAGGGGTCGACGTGCGCATCGTCGCCGACCGCTCCCAGCGCACGCGCTTGGAGAGCCCATGAGCATCGCCGTGATCCTCGTAGTTGCCTGCGCCGGTGCCCTGTTCGGGATTGCCGCCGGCTACTGGCTGCCACCTCACGGGCGTATCCCGACGCGCAACCGCCTGGAGCCCGACCGCAGGATCCTGCTCCCGTTCACCGGTCAGGAGATTTCGCGCCGTTCGTTTGAGGCCGCGGTTCGCCTGGCCAAGGCCGAGAACGCGATCATCATGCCCGCCTTCCTCGCGCGCGTGCCCATAAACCTGCCCCTGGAAACGGCCTTGCCCGTGCAGTGCGCACGTGGGATGCCGCTGCTGGAGGTGATCGAGCAGCGCGCGACATCGCTGGGTGTCCCGGTCGACTCGCGCGTCGGCCGCGGGCGATCGGCCCGCGACGCGCTGCGCGGTCTGCTCGAGCAGGAGCACTTCGACCGGATCATCGTCTCCGCCGACGAAGACCCGCGGGCGGGGCTCAGCTACGACGATCTGAGGTGGCTGCTCCAGCGCGTTCCGGCCGAGATCATGATCCTTCGGCCTGCACCTGAGGACACCCGCAGGATCTCAGTGAACGCGGTCAGCGGGCATTTCTGAGCGAGCCGCCGGACGTGTATTGACTGTCGAGCTTGCAGCGGAGCGCTGCGCGTGGCGTGTGCTTCACGAAATCGTTATGGCCAACGGCCCGTTTGTGACACGGGCGTAACGACGACGGTGCGACACTCGGCTCGTCCTCATCAGAGGTTGACTCAAGGAGATAGCCATGCACGTTCACCACGGTCGTCTTCAGAGTTTCGCTTCGTTCGAAGCCGCACCGACTCCCCTCCGTAACCGATCGAATCCGGGGGCTGTTCCGCTGGCGCTGCGCCTGAGGGTGCACCTGACCCGTGGGCGGCTCGACCGTCAGCTCGCGAGCGGGCGCCTATGCGAATCTACGGCTGCGCTCGCGCTGCGCGCCCGCCAGCTGGGCGATCCGCGTAAGCGGCGGGAGGTCGCTCGCGAGCTGCGCGGAATCGTCGACTACGTGGACCGCGTCGGCGCCAGTCGCGTCATCTCGGCGGTCGTGATCGACCGTCGGGCCGTGAGGGACGGCCGGCCGGCCATCCTCGGGCTGGCACAGCGGCTCGAGGATGCGGCTCCTGTGAGCTTCAGGGGGGTCGCTCTCACCCGGGTGCTGATCACCGACGGTCTCAGCCCGCTGTTCAATCCGGACAGCGGGCAGACCGTGGACGAGGCCATCTCGAGAATTGGGGACGCGCTCGAGGTGAGCGCGTCCGACCCCGTCCTCAAGTAACGCCTCGCGCGAGACGTGGATGTCGGCTGGCGCCTTGCGCGAGCGGCGCCTTGCGCGAGCGCCAAGCCTCGTGGCCTCTCAGCCCGTCGGCGGCCCCGGCCGCGGCGCAGTATCGTAAGCATCGGTGAGCCGGGAAGCCTGGTCGGCATTGCTTTGGGCTACCTGCCACCATGTGCCTCGACCGTCATCTCCCGATCCGCCTCCATGAAGGCTGCTCCCGCTCCGGCGGGGAGGGCGTCATGCCATGAGACCGAGGATGCCGCTGCCCTCGGCATGGCGCCGCGAGTCCCTGCGCACCAACCTGTGGCTGGTCCCGACCGTCGAGATCGTCCTCGTGGCAGCGCTGTTCGCCGGAACCTATGCGCTGGACCGCAGCGCATACGACGGCTCGCTGCAGCTGCCTTCGTTCGTCATCAGCGGGACGGCGGATGCAGCGCGGCAGATCCTCATCGCGATCGCAGCCGCGGTGATCACGGTGGTAACGCTTGTCTTCTCGATCACGATCGTGACGCTGACGCTTGCCTCGACCCAGTTCGGGCCGCGCATGCTGCGCAACTTCATCCGCGACTGGATCACGCAGTTCACGCTCGGGAGCTTCGTGGCCACTTTCGTCTACGCGATCCTCGCGCTCGTCTCGATCGGGCCGGGCAGCCACGGGGACTTCGTGCCGCACGTGTCGGTCACGGTCACGATGGCCCTCGTGGTCTTGGACGTGGCGGTGCTGGTCGTGTTCATCGACCACATCGCCAGGTCGATCCAGCTGCCGCGGGTGATCGCGAGCATCGCCGGGGACCTGTCGCGCGCGATCGAAGCCGACGGCGCACTGCCCGTCCCAGACGGCCCCAAGGCAGGACCGTCGCTGTCGGAGACGTTGGTTCGGTTGGACGAGGACAGCGGCGTCGTCCGTGCGCCCAGCAGCGGGTACCTGCAGTACGTGAGCATGAACACGCTGATCGACATCTCACGCGCGGGCCACGCGGTGATCCGTCTGCTACATCGCCCGGGCCATTTCGTCGTCGAGGGCGAGCCGCTTGCCGACGTGTGGCCGGCCGCCGCCGCGCCAGGCGTCGCGCGAGCGCTGGGCGGCGCGCACGCCACAGGCCCGCATAGAACCCTCACGCAAGATCTGTCGTTCGCGGTGGATCAGCTCGTTGAGATCGCCATCCGTGCGCTCTCTCCAGCCGTCAACGACACCTTCACCGCGCTTGCCTGCATCGACTGGCTCGGCGACGGGCTCGGCAAGATCGCCGCTCGCTGGCGTCCGGCCAACGTCCATCGCGACGCAGCTGGGCACGTGCGCGTGATCACCGTCACAGCCAGCTTCCGCCGCTTGGTTGAGCGTGCGCACGACAAGATCCGCCAGGCCAGCCGGGGGATGCCCGCCGTGATGATCCGTCAGCTCGACGCGCTTGCGAAGGTGATGGCGTACACGACCTCCTCGGGACAGCGCGAGCTGCTGCTCGAGCAGGCGGCGATGATCATGCGCGCGAGCGAGGAGTCGGTGCCCGAGGAGGCGGACCGCGCAGACGTGCGCCGCCGCCACGACGCGGTGCTGGCCGCCGCGTCTGTCCGGGCGGGCTCGCTCGAAGGCTGAGCCAGTCAGCCATCCGGCTCGCGGCGTGCGATCCAGTTGGTGCCGAGCGAGTCGGTGATCCCATGCACGAGGATCGAGACGAAGACGGCGAGCGCGGCGATGTTGAAGATCCGCTGCCCCGACTGCGCGTCGCGACCGAGGATCAGCAGCGAGAAGGTCATGGTGGCGACGCCCTTGGGGCCGAACCACGCCATGAACGCCTTGCTCGCAGTGCTCAGGCGGGTGCCGGCGAGCGCGATCCAGACCGCGATGGGTCGAGCGAGCAGCAGGGTCCCCGCCACGACCGCCACCGCAGCCCAGCCGTCTGAGAACAGGCCGTCGATGGTCAGCAGCGAGCCGAACACCGCGAATATGCCGAGCTTGACGATCTCCACGACCTCCTGGGCGCGCTCGGCGAAGTAGCGGCGCAGATCGGGACGACGGATGCCGATGACGATCGCGGCGACGAACACCGCGATGAAGCCGTTGCCATGGGGGGGAAGCACGGTCAGGCCGTAGGTGGCGAACGCGAGCCCGAGGCCGTAGAGGGCCTTCTGGTGGGCGGGGATCGGCCGGTCGAGGCGCTCGCCGCTCGCCTCGGTCATCAACAGCGAGCCGACCAGGCCGAGGACGAGGCCGAAGGCGAATCCCAGCCCTACGTCCTGCAGGACGAAATGCCACCACACGAAGTGCCCGCTGTCGGCCTGCAGGGCGGCGGCGAACGCGAGCACGGCCGGGAGCGCCAGTCCGTCGTTCAGCCCCGACTCGAGGTTGAGCGAATGGCGGATTATGCGAGGAACGCGAGGGTCGGTCACGACGCCGGAGGAGAGCACCGGGTCGGTCGGGGCGAGCAGAGCTCCAAGCAGGAAGGCCTCGGTCCAATCCAGGCCGACCAGCCAGTGGGCCATCACGGCGACGATCGCCGCCGTGATGGGCATCGCGATCACGAGCTTGCGCAGGGGCAGGTGCCAGTGGCTCTGCAGGAGCTCGCCCTCGACCTCCAGACCGTCGCGGAAGAGGATCACGATCAGCGCGACGGTCGCGAGGTCGCTCACGAAGCCGGAGCTGGCGTTGAACTGCAGCACGCCGGTCGCGCCCCGGCCGAGGATGAACCCCGCAAGCACGAACAACGCCGCCAGCGAGACGATGCTGCGGCGTGCCAGTCCCGAGAGCAGCGCGCCGAGCATCAGCAGGCCGCCGAGCAAGGCTGCCGCCGTCTGGAACGAGGTCACTGCGGTAGCGTCCCACACGGCCCCCATGAGCAGCGAACGAGGCAACCTGAAGGTCTTCATCGGCATGGCCCCGGGCGTGGGGAAGACCTACCGCATGCTCCAGGAGGGCGGCGCAGAGGCAGACAGCGGGCGCGACGTGGCGGTCGGGTACCTCGAGTCCCACGGACGCGCCGAGACGCTCGCCCAGGCCGAAGGGCTCGAGCTCATCGCGCGCCGGCAGCTGAGCTACCGCGGCACGCCGCTGGAGGAGATGGACCTCCCGGCCGTGCTCGCGCGCAGGCCCGAGCTCTGCCTGATCGACGAGCTCGCCCACACGAACGCTGCGGGCGTCGAGCACGAGAAGCGCTACGAGGACGTCCGCGACGTGCTCGATGCCGGCATCGACGTCTACTCGACCGTCAACGTCCAGCACTTGGAGAGCCTCAACGACCAGGTGACCCAGCTGACCGGCGCGCGGGTGCGCGAGACGATCCCCGACGAGATCCTCTCGGGCGCCGACGAGGTGGTGCTGATCGATCTGACTCCCGAGGCGCTGATCGGCCGTCTGAGGGCCGGCAAGGTCTACCGGCCCGAGCGGGTACAGGCGGCGCTGAACAACTTCTTCAAGATCGAGAACCTGTCCGCTCTGCGCGAGACCGCCCTGCGCCAGGTCGCCGAGGACGTCGAGGGCAAGCGCCTCGTGCGGGAGGCCCCGCAGCCGACCCGACGCGACGAGGAGGGGCTTGCGGCGGCCCCGCACGACGCCCCCCAGGCGATCGCCGAGCGCCTGCTCGTGCTGGTGACGCTCGCGCCCCACTCCGAGCGCATCGTCCGCCGAGCCTGGCGTTCGGCCCAGCGTTTGGACGCCGAGCTCGACGTGTTGGTCGTGCGCCCTCCCGGCCACCCGCCGAACCACGACGATCGCCGGCGCCTGGAGGAGCTCCGGCGGCTCGTCGCGATGCTTGGGGCGCGTCTGCGCGTCGAGGAGGGCGAGGACGTCGCGGCGACGGTCATCCGCGTGGCTGTCGCGCTCGGCAGCACCTACGTGATGATGGGCACGCCGGCACCGGCTCGAGGATTGGCACGTCTAGGTGGCGCGCCCGACCGATCGCTGCTCATGCGACTCGTGCGAGGGCTCCCGGGGGTGGACATCAGAGTCGTCGCGGACCCCGCTCTGCGGCGCTCCCCGGCGGGCGATGAAGGTTCGCCACCAGCGGCAGGAGCAAGGGGGTCCGACGGCGAAGAGGTCGCTGGCGAGAGTCCCTCCGGCGGCGCGTAAAGACCGTCTAAAACATCGCGCCGATCGGGTGTGAGCTGCGTAAGAGCTACTACGATCGCGACACCGGACGCCTCGGCACCGGTTCCGAAGACCGATATGAAGAGACCCCGAACCGCCATCCGCACCGCCCTCGCCGCCGCGCTCGCGCTGCTGGCCTGCACGCTCGTCGTACCGAGCGCGATCGGGCGCTCTAGCACTCCGGTCGCGCACGCCGCGGCGTCCTATCTGACGGGCATCGGGGACGAGCGGGCGACGATGTTCCGCAGCCCGCTGTGGCAGCAGCTGCGCACAAAGATCGTCCGTTACATAGCTCCCTACGACGCGGTCACGCGCATACCCGATCGCAACAATGCGATCACCTTCATCCAGGCGGCCGAAGCTCAACACGTGCAGGTGCTGGTCTCCTTCTACCACTCCGAGCACACGCCGACGAGACTGCCGAGCGTCGCGAGCTACCAGCACGACGTGCAGAAATTCGTGCGGCTGTTCCCGCATGTGAAGCAGTACCAGTCATGGGACGAGTCCAATCGCGGCAACGTGCCGCACGCCTTCTCCAGCCCCTCGGCGGAACTCTCTGCGCGCTACTACCAGGCCCTGATCCGCGTTTGCCACGGCTGCACGGTCGTCGGGCTCGATGTGCTCGACGCGGCCAACATCGGACCCACGCTGGAATACATCTCCGAATTCAAGAGCGAGATCGGCCGCCTCAGGACGGTGATGCCGAAGATCTGGGGGCTGCACAACTACTCCGACATCAACCGCATGCAGAGCTGGCGCACGCGGGCACTCGTGAGCGCGCTCGGCGGCCAGGTGTGGTTGACCGAGACGGGTGGGCTGGTGCAGTTCGGCGGCTCCTATCCGAACCACAACGGCTCCGGCCTCACGCGGGCGGCGAAGGTCCTGAAATACATGTTCGCCGTCGCGGCCTCACAGTCGCATATCAAGCGCCTTTACATCTACAACTGGACCGGCGGCAACAGCCGCACGCGCTTCGATGCGGGCCTGATGAACGCCCACAACCAGCCCCGCGCGGGATATGTGGTGGTGTGCCGCCAGCTGCATGCCGCCAGGTGCAGCGCCAAGGTGGCGCGCAACTAGCTGCAGGCGAGCTGGGGGTGCCGAGCCGGTCGAGCGGCTCGGCTCTCGCTCAGGCGCTCAGGGCAGGCTCGGACGCCGGGCCCGCGGGTGGAGCGTGGGAGGTGCGACGCGGTGGTTGGCGCTCGTTGCGCAGCAGTCCCATCGCGACGAGCGCGAGCAGGCCAGCGAGCCCGGCGATCAGCGCGAGGCTCTTCAGTGGGTAGCGGCTCCCGTCGTGCAGGGTGAGGTTCAGGGCGGTGTGGTCGCCGGCTTTGACGATGCTCTCGAGGCCCGCGTGATCGATTCCGAGGACGGTCGGCAGGAACGCCGCGAACAGGGCCCATGCCACGAGCGCCGCCAGGCCGGTCGCGAGCGCAGTGCCGGAGAGACGCAGGCGCGGGCTCGCCGAGACGCCCAGCGCGACGGCGCCGGCGCCCGCCAGCAGCACAGGCCAGACGCCGCCCCAGCCGCGGCCCAGGCCGAAGGCCGAGGCGATCGTCGGCTGGAAGGAGCCCTTGCTGAAGAGCCGAGTCCAGATCACGGTCTCGTTCTCGTAGCCCACGAGCGGGTGTGTGAGGGTTGCGATCATCGTCGTCGTGATCGAGATCGCCGCCAGCGCGACCGTCGGGCCGGGGAAACGCTTGAGCGCGAGCCCGATCGGGCAGGCGAGGAAGGGGAGCATCGTGGTGAGGAAGCGGGGGCCCATGAAGCCGCCGCCGAACGGCAGGTAGTAGCCGGAGTTGTAGAGCACGTAACACAGGCACACGCCGGTGATCGTCAGCGCCTCGGCGCGTCTGGCGCGCCTGTAGAGCATCGCCGTCCCGATCGCGCCCATCAGCAGCACCGGTGAGATCGTCAGCAGCCCGCGCGAGTCGAACAGGAGCGTCGAGAGCACCTTCAGGCTCGGCGCACCGATCCCGAAGAAGCCTTTCTGCTGGCGCGGGACGTCGGAGTAGGCGAGGTGCGTCCAGGAGTGGAAGGCGTAGTGGTTGTAGAGCAGCAGCGGCACGATGCCGATCACCCCGCCGAGGATGTAGGCGCCCGCGCGGCGGACCACGCCGGGCACCGTCAGCGAGTCACGCCGCGAGAGCAGGAACAAGCCGAGGACGGCGGCGACGAAGAAGACGGGGTACTCCGAGGCGACCGCATAGCCCATCGCCAGCCCGGCGATCCCCAGCAGCAGCGGGCGCGGCGGCCCGTCGCGCTCTCGCAGCATCAGCACGAAGGCCGCGAAGCCGAGGAAGGCCGAGAAGACGTGCGAGAAGAGCAGGGTGGAGAGCGGCAGCACGAGCGTCCCGAGCCCGAGCACGACAGCCGCGGCCGCCCCGTAGCCGGGCTCGAAGCGCTCGGCGACCTGCCACACGAGCAGCAGCATCAGCAGCCCGGGCAGCACGTTGGCCCACAGACCGACGAAGTAGATCATCTCGTCTTCGCCGCGCTGGGCCTGCGAGTCGCGCGCGAGCCGTTCGGCTCCGAGGAATGTGATCGTGTCGTAGAACGGCAGCGCGAAGAGGGCCAGGCCCGGTGCACGCGCGGAGTAGTAGTGGCCCTTGTAGAGGACCTTGTCGCCGGTGTTCTGCTGGTTGGCGTCGATCGTCGTCCCGTCGTTGTTGAGCGAGCGGATGAGGTCGAAGTGCGACGCTTGGTTCCAGGAGAAGCTCTGGATGACCATCGCGAACACGGCTCCGACGAGCACGATCGCCGTGAGAGCTCGGCGCGTGCTCATCAACCGGTTCCGTGCAGCGACTTCGGCCCCGGGCCGATCTCATAGATCACAAGCGAGCCGACCTGCCGTCGCGTCACGCCCAGCCCCGCGATCGGTTTGGCAGCCGCTGCTGGGAGATTCGGCGGCTCGGCGATCGCATAGCCGTGAATCCCGGGGAGGGTCGGCATCTTCAGATGCAGCACGACCGTGCGGATGCCGTAGAAGCGCAGCTTTTCGATGCTCGGGTGGTCGGGGAAGCCGTGCATGCCGCCGCGCAGATCGTCGACCGCGGGGATGTCGAACGTGCTGTTACCGATCGGGATCTTGTAGAAGCCGTTCGTCGAGAAGTACTGCCACAGCCGGTCAGCTGCGCCGTCGGTCGGGAGATCGAACAGCGGACCGGGCAGCCCGATCTCGGCCTTCGCGGGCTGGGGCACGACGGGATGCGCGAGGTGGCCGGCGCCTTCGCCGAGTAGGCCGACGAGCAGCGTGACGCCGAGCAGCGCCGGCAGGCTGCTGAGCGAATGCCGTTTGCCCCACAGGCCGACCGCGCCGACTAGCAGTTGCGCGCCGGCGCCGGCGAGCAGCGCGTAGAACAGCGTTCCCAGCGTGAACACCCTGCCGGGCACGCGCACGCCGTTCCAGCCGGGGGCATAGTTGTAGAGCAGGCGATAGGGGTAGCCCGCGCCGGTGAGCCCCAGTCCCATTGCGAGAATCGAGCAGGTGAGCACGCCGAGCGCGAGCCCGAGACGCAGATTTCTCGTGTAGACCGAGCCGCCGACGCCCGCGAGACCGACCAGGGCGAGCACGAGGATCAGGCCGCCCGGAAAGAAGACGTCCTCGTTCTTGGAGTGGACTTTCGCGCGCATCCCCGATGTGGCGCCGCCCCATACGCGGTTCTCCGAGGAGGCCGACAGCAGGGAGGCGGGTCCCGAGGAGTAGTTCTTCACTTCCTTGAGCGTCCGCTTGGCGGTCGGGTACTCGCTCGCGACCTTCAGGTAGGGGGCGGCCTGATAGATCGAGATCGCGCCCGTCAAGGCCACGCCGATGATCGTCACGAGCAGCACCCTGCGCGCGATCAGTGGCCCGCGCGCGGTGGGGGTGGAGGAGCCCCGGCCTCCCGCGCTCCGTGTCCCGTCTCGCCCGCCGACGCTCGGCCCGCTTGAAGCGGCGTCACCCGTGGAAGCGTCACCCGGGGAAGCGTCACCCGGGGACGTGGCTGCGCTGTCCTGCTTCGGCCGTGGCGGGAGACGCCATTCGGGGCCCGGGTCGAGTCTTCCGCGCCACCAGTAGATGAGCACGAGCAACGCCAGCACGCCGCACAGGTAGACGTACTGCAGGCCGAGGGTGAACCCGAGGCTGATCTGCCAGGCGGACACGAGCCAGCCGGCGAGCACGAGCCTCACAGAGGTGCGCCGGTAGCCGCGGATCAGCAGGAACAGCGCGAGCGCGAGCCCGCCCGAGGAGATCACGTGCAGGTGGCCTGCCTCGGTGACGCGGTAGGGGGCGTAGGCGAACGCGATGCCGGTGGCCGCGGCCCCGAGCTTGCGCAGGCCGAGCTCGCGTCCGAGCAGGTAGGCGCCGAGGAAGCACAGCGACCACGCGAACAGGAACAGGAGGTTGTAGCGGACGAGCGCTGCGACGGTGCCCGAGCCGAAGAACGCCGCCGGGCCGTAGCCGAGCAGCGAGTCCGAGAAGGCGAGGCTGAGCGGCCGGGGGTAGAACGCGTTGGCGTCGAACAGATGCAGCGGGCTGTGGAGCATCGCGTGCCCGACCCAGGCGATCTCCCATGCGGTGCGGATCGGGTCCCCGAGGTCGGGCGCGATGCGGCTCGGCAGGTGCAGGATCAGCGGCCAGGTCGTGACGAGCGCCAGCAGCACGCCGGCGAGCGCGGCGAGCGCTATCTCCCGACGCGAGATGGCCGGCGAGGGCGCCCAGCGCTGGGCGCGTCCCCCGGCTCGCGTCCTGCGCCCCCGAAGGCCCGCGCGCCCGCCCGCACCGCCCGAAGCGTCGGCGTCGTTCGCAGGTGGGGCACTGGGCTGACTGGGGAGACCGGTGCTCATGGGCTACAGCTGTTCGGGGCCGCGCGGATCGGCGGAGCATACGGGAGGCGCCTGGGACATAGCGGCGCATTGCCGACTCGCCGATGTGACGTTCCGAGTTTGCGCTTTGCGTCAGACTCACCGGCATGAGAGTTCTCGTCGTGGGAGCGGGGGGCGTCGGAGGCGCATTCGCCTCGATCGCCCAGCGTCGCGCCGTGTTCGAGCATGTCGTGCTGGCCGACGTGGCGCTCGAGCGCGCCCAGGCGGCCGCGGATCGGCTCGGCGAGCCGGACCGCTTCAGCGGCGAGCGCGTCGACGCGTCGAGCCGCGAGGATCTCGTCGAGCTGATCGGCCGGGTACGCCCCGACGCGGTGCTCAACGCCTGCGACCCCCGCTTCAACGAGCCGATCTTCGTTGCGGCTTTCGAGGCGAAGGTCACCTATCTGGACATGGCGATGACGCTCTCGCGCCCGCATCCCGAGAAGCCGCACGAGCTGCCCGGCGAGATGCTCGGCGACCTCCAGCTGGCCAAGCACGAGGAGTGGGAGAGCGCCGGGATCCTGGCGCTCGTCGGCATCGGCGTCGAGCCCGGCCTGTCGGACATCTTCGCGCGCTACGCAGCCGACGAGCTGTTCTCGAGCATCGAGGAAGTCGGCGTCCGCGATGGCGCCGACCTCGTCGTCGAGGGCTATGACTTCGCGCCCACGTTCTCGATCTGGACCACGATCGAGGAGTGCCTGAACCCGCCGCTGATCTGGGAGCGCGAGCGCGGGTTCTACACGACGGCGCCCTTCTCCGAGCCCGAGACATTCGTCTTCCCCGAGGGCATCGGCCCGGTCGAATGCGTCAACGTCGAGCACGAGGAGGTCGTGCTGATTCCCCGCTGGGTCGACTGTGAGCGCGTGACATTCAAGTACGGGCTCGGCCAGGAGTTCATCGACGTGCTCTCGACGCTGCACAAACTGGGTCTCGACTCGACCGATCCGGTGAGCGTGCGCGGCATGCACGTCGCGCCGCGCGACGTCGTCGCCGCCGCGCTGCCCGACCCGGCGACGCTGGGCGAGCGTATGAGCGGACGGACTTGCGCAGGCACCTGGGTGCGGGGTACGGGCAAGGACGGACAGCCGCGCTCGACCTACCTCTACCACGTCGTCGACAACGAGACGACGATGCGCGAGTACTCGAGCCAGGCGGTGGTATGGCAGACCGCCATCAACCCGGTGGTGGCGCTCGAGCTGCTGGACCGCGGCGACTGGAAGGGCACCGGCGTGCTCGGCCCCGAGGCCTTCCCGCCTGAGCCGTTCCTCGCGCTGCTCGCCGAGCTGGGCTCGCCGCATGGCCAGCAGGAGCTCCAGGACTAGTACCCGCGGGCGCCTGCTCTGCTGCTCGCCGACCTCTCCTTATCCATTTAAAATCTTCGTATAACCATGGTTATACGAAGTATGTAAGTGCGAGAAGCAGCCGTCCTGGCCGCCAGTCATTGGCCACCGAGCGGCGCGGCGTCTTGTGTGCCGTCTCGCGATGCGCGAGCCTCCTCTCTCGCGCATCGCGGCCCCGTAGACGGGAAGTACCGTTTGCGTGGCGCCCGCTAGAAGTCGACCTGCGCGGGGACCACTGCGGCGGCCGGCCGGTCGAGGATGCCGGGGGGCGCTACTTCAGTCTTACGCGAGAAGAACTGGCGGAAGAATGGTCGCGAGATCAACATCAGGATGGCGCCCAGGATCATGCCGCCGATTCCCATCCAGAGCGGAAGCGTGATACCAAGAATCGGCTTCGAGGAGACGTTTTCGGCGTGCCCGTAGTAGACGGCCCCCCTCACTCCGACCCCGAAGAGCATCAGGCCTCCGAGCACCGGACCGACGCCGAGGAACAGGAGGTTGCGGACACTGTGCCTGAGCTCGCGACGGTAGTAGATCGCGCACGCAACGCCGGTAAAGCCGTAGTAGAAGCAGATGGGGAAGCCGATCGCGGCAATCGAGTCTTCGAGCACGCTTTCGGAGAGGATCAGCAGGACGACCGTGACGATGATCGAGAGCGCGCCAAAACCGAGCGTTGACACCGTCGGCGTCAGGAACCGCTTGTGCATGCGTGCCAGGAGGTTGGTCACGGCTTTCCAGTGCGCCATCGAGAGGGTCGTGCGAGCGGTGGGCAAAATCGTCGTCTGCGTCGATGCCGATGCCGAGGTGAGTACCGAGATGATCAGCAGCTTGTTCAGCGTCCCGCCCAGAACGCCCTTGCCGAGCGCGTTGAGGACGTCGCCCTGGTTTTCTTCGTTCACGAGGAACGCAGTGCCGTGGAATGACTGCGATGCGGCCGAGACGACAACGTAGATCAGCACCAGTAGCACGGTCGATATGACTGCGGCCTTGCCGGGCCCCTCGGCGGGATCCTCGGACTCCTCGTTGACCGCGACCCCCGAGTCCCAGCCCCAATAGATGAAAACGCCAAGCAGGACCGCCACGACGAGATCACTGAAGCGCATCGCGGTCGGATCGAACCACGACAGCGACGGCTTCGTCGCTCCGGAGGGCGGGTGGTTGCCGTACACCTTCACGAATGCCACTACAGAGAACAGGCCGAGGATGAGGACCTCAGCGCTGAGTAGGAGCTGCTGGATGCGCGCGGAGAGCTCGATGCCGCGATAGCAGATCCAGGTCATCAGCGCGATCCAGAGGACGGCCGCGATGATGATTGCGGCTTTCGATCCGCCGAGTTCGGTGAAACCGAAAAGCTTGAACGTGTAGATGGCCGCGATGTCCGACAGCGAGGCCATCACGATCACGTCGGCGAGGAAGATCGCCCATCCGTTCATCCATCCGGTCGACGGCCCGAGCGCGCGGGTCGTCCACGCGAATGTCGTACCGGCATCAGGATCGGCACGGTTGAAGTACTTGTACGCCGACGCGACGAGCAACATCGGCAAAAACGCCACTAGGAGTACTGCGGGCGCGTGCACTCCCACGCCTTTGACGGCGACCACGAATCCGAGCGTCGCCGCGAGCGAGTAGGCCGGCGCGGTGGACGCGACACCGATGACGATGTTCGAGATGTAGCCGATGGCGCCTTTTTTCAGGCCCTTGTCCACGACTTCCGACGATGCGGCGGACCCAGATACGGCGACACCTTCGGTGGGCATCTACGGCTCCTCTCGTGGACGGGCACGGCTCTACGCGGGATGTGTAGCGAAAGTTACGCGCGCGTGCGTCGGCGGCACAATGGGCGCGATCCCCAAAACAGACGCACCCGACTGTACGGTATGTACAATCGCAACTCACCTTGTTGAACGTGCGGTGGCTTGAGCCGAACATCTCAGCGGGATAGCTTTGTCCTGAGTGTCTAGACGAGACGCCTGAGCGCAAAGCACGTCCGAGGGAGAACATGTCATGAGCACCCCCACCAACCTGAAAGCCGGATCGCCAGCCAACGGCGGCGAAACCCATTCAACCGCCACGCCGTGGGCTCCCGGCCCCTCCGGCCAGGTCCTCAACGAGGATCCCGACCGCCTCCAGCAGCTCGCCCAGCGCCACCTGTGGATGCACTTCACGCGCATGGGCTCCTTCAACGAGCACCACTCTGTCCCGGTGATCGTTCGCGGCGAGGGCTGCTACGTGTTCGACGAGCACGGCAAGCGCTACCTCGACGGCCTCTCGGCGTTGTACTGCGTCAACATTGGCCACGGCCGTGCAGAGCTCGGCGAGGCGGCGCTCGCCCAGACCAAGGAGCTGGCGTTCTACACGAACTGGAGCTACGCGCACCCGCCCTCGATCGAGCTCGCCACGCGGATCGCCGACCTGGCCCCGGGCAACCTCAACCGCGTCTTCTTCACCTCCGGCGGCTCGGAGGCGGTCGAGTCGGCATGGAAGCTCGCCAAGGCCTACCACCACGCTCGCGGCGACCACAACCGACACAAGCTCGTGTCGCGCAAGCTGGCCTACCACGGGACGTCGATGGGGGCGCTCACCGCCACCGGCCTCACGGCGCTGCGCACGCCCTTCGAACCGCTGACGCCCGGCGGCGTGCACGTCGAGAACACCAACTCCTACCGCTGGCAGGAGGACCGCGACCCGTTGTGGGCCGCCGACTCGATCGAGGAGGCAATCGAATTCCAGGGTCCGGAGACGGTCGCCGCGGTGATCCTCGAGCCGGTCCAGAACGGCGGCGGCTGCTTCGTGCCGCAGGACGGCTACTTCCAGCGGGTTCGCGAGATCTGCGATCGTCACGGCGTGCTGCTGATCTCCGACGAGGTCATCTGCTCGTGGGGTCGGCTCGGACACTGGTTCGGATCGCAGCGCTTCGGCTACCAACCGGACATGATCACGACGGCCAAGGGGATCACCTCGGCCTACGCGCCGATGGGAGCAGTGATCGCCGGCGATCACATCGCCGAGCCGTTCCTCGAGGGCAAGGCCGCGTTCAACCACGGCTTCACCTTCGGCGGACATCCGGTCGCATGCGCGGTCGCGCTGGCCAACATCGACGTGATGGAGCGCGAGGAGCTGTGCGCCAACGTGCTCGCCAACGAGGGGCCCTTCCGCGAGATGCTCGACGGGCTGCGCGACCTGCCGATCGTCGGCGACGTGCGCGGCGCCGGCTACTTCCACGCGATCGAGCTCGTCAAGAACAAAGACACCAAGGAGACATTCGACGCCGCGGAGTCCGAGGAGCTGCTGCGCGGCTTCCTCTCCGGCGAGCTCTACAAGCGCGGACTGATCTGCCGCACCGATGATCGCGGCGACCCAATCGTGCAGCTGTCTCCGCCGCTGATCGCCGGCCCCGAGCAGTTCGAGGAAATCGAGGCGATCCTGCGCCCGGTGCTGAGTGAGGCCTCCGAGCGGATGGAGCGATGGAGCTCACTGTCGCAAGCCTGATCGGCGAGCTCGGGCTGACCCTAGTCTCCGGCGAGGACTCCGCCCAGGCTCACGTCCGCTGGGTTCACAGCACCGAGCTGCCCGACCCGACGCCGTGGCTGAAAGGCGGCGAGTTGCTGCTGAGCACCGGGCTGCAGCTCACGGGCCCCAAGCTGCAGCGCGAGTTCGTCGAGCGCCTCGCCGCACACGAGATCGCCGGCCTCGGCTTCGGCACCGGGTTCTCGCACAAGAAGCTTCCGGCCGCGCTCGTGTCGGCCGCGCGCAAGCACGACTTCCCGCTCTTCGAGGTGCCCTACGAGCTGCCGTTCATCGCGATCACCGAGCGCGCGTTCGGGCAGCTGGTCAACGAACGCTACGAAATGCTCCAGCGCAACATGGTCGGCGACGTGCTCGCCGAGGCGCTCGCCGGGCACCTCTATCCCGAGGACCTCAAGGCGCGGCTGCGACCGTTCGGCATCGGCGAGCGCCTCGCGGTGCTCGCCTTCCGCCCGTCCGACCCGAGCCTCGCCGCGTCGCTCGTCGAGCGCATCCTCGAGCGACGCCACGTGCCGCACCTGGTGGCGATCCGCGCGGGCCTGCTGTGCGCGGTCGTGGATGCGGGCCAGCACAGCGGCGGACGCCCTTTCGAGCCGGTCGAGCTCGCGCGCGAGATCCGTGGCGAGCTGCTCGCCCGCTTCGGCGAGGTGCCCGCCTCGGCGAGCCGCGTGGCAGACACACACTCGCTGCGCATGAGCTTCCACGAGGCCCGCTGTGCCCTGGAGGCGGTGCGCCTGCGCAACGGCGACGCACCCGACGTCGCCGGTCACGACGATCTCGGCGCCTTCCAGCTGCTGCTCTCCCTCCAGGACGACGAGGCGCTGCTGTCCTACTGCCGCAGCGTGCTCGGGCCGATCGAACACGGCGAGGGCGACTACGGCGACGAGCTCGTGCGCTCGCTCGACGTGTTCATCGAGAACAACGGCCACTGGGAGAAGGCCGCGGCGGCGCTCTACTGCCACCGCCACACCCTGCGCTACCGGATCCGGCGGATCGAGCAGCTGACCGGCCGCGACTTCTCCAACGCCCGCGACCGGATCGAGTTCTGGCTCGCGCTGCGCGGGCGCGAGCTGGCGCGATGATCGAAAGGCCTTGTCAAGGCTCCTTCGGGGAGCGTCGTCCTGGTGAAGCATCACCGGAAGGAGTGCGCAGCGCATGAGAATCGGGATCCCCAGTGAGATCAAGACCGACGAGTACCGGGTCGCGATAACGCCCGCCGGCGTCCGCGAGCTGACCACCCGCGGGCACGAGGTGCTGGTGCAGTCCGGCGGCGGCGAGGGAAGCGCCATGAGCGACGAGCAGTTCGTGGCACAGGGCGCCCGCATCGTCCCCGACGCCGAGGCCGTGTTCGGCGAGGCCGAGCTCGTGCTCAAGGTCAAGGAGCCCCAGGCCTCAGAGGTAGGGTTGCTGCGCGAGGGCCAGACGCTGTTCACCTACCTGCACCTCGCCGCCGAGCCCGACCTCGCGCGCGGCCTGATGGCCTCGGGTGCCACCTGCATCGCCTACGAGACCGTCGTCGACGGCGCGGGTCGCCTGCCGCTGCTCGCGCCGATGAGCGAGGTGGCCGGCAAGATCGCCACTCAGGCCGGCGCGTTCATGCTCGAGAAGCCGCTCGGCGGTCGCGGCATCCTGCTCGGCGGGGTGCCCGGCGTGGCGGCCGCGACAGTGCTCGTGATCGGCGGCGGCGTCGTCGGGATGAACGCCGCGTTCATCGCGATCGGCATGCAGGCCGACGTCTTCACGTTCGACCGCTCGATCGATCGGCTGCGCGACCTCGAAGTCGCGTTCGCCGGACGCGCCTCCACGGTCTACTCCTCGACGCTCGCGATCGAGGAGATGCTGCCCCAGGCCGATCTCGTGATCGGCGCTGTCCTGCTCCCCGGCGGGCGCGCCCCGCGGGTGGTCACGCGCGAGCAGCTGAAGCTGATGAAGCGCCACGCGGTGCTCGTCGACGTCTCGATCGATCAGGGCGGCTGCTTTGAGACCTCGCGTCCGACAACGCACTCCGACCCCACCTACGAGGTCGACGGGATCACCCACTACTGCGTCACCAACATGCCCGGTGCGGTGCCGATCACCTCGACCTACGCGCTCACCAACGCAACGCTGCCCTACGTCATCGAACTCGCCGAGCGCGGCGTCGATGACTCGCTGGATGCCAACCCGGGCCTGCGGGCGGGCCTCAACGTGAGGGCCGGCGAGATCACCCATCCGGCCGTCGCCGAGGCGCTCGAGTTGCCCGCCGTCGCGGCCGGCGTATAACCATGGTTCCACAGCAACTGAGACTTCGATAACACACCCCAGAGGAGGGGAGGCCACCCAACATGGCGAGCACGACAGACACCCTCAGCAACTTCATCGACGGCGAGCGCGTGGCCGGCGGCGGGGACACCGAACCGGTTCTCAACCCGGCCACCGGCGAGCAGATCGCCAGCGCACCGATCTCCAGCGCCGAGGACGTCGACCGGGCGGTTCGCGCCGCGCGCAGGGCCTTCGACAGGTGGTCGAACACCACGCCGGCGCAGCGCTCGCAGGCGCTGCTCGGACTCGCCGATCTGATCGAGGAGCACGCTGAGGAGCTCGCGCGGCTGGAGGCTCTCAACGCGGGCAAGCCGATCGAAGCCGTGACCAACGACGAGATCCCGGTGATGGCCGACAACCTGCGCTTCTTCGCCGGGGCGGCTCGCTGTCTGGAGGGCCGCGCGGCGGGCGAGTACATGGAGGGCTACACCTCCTTCACCCGTCGCGAGGCCGTCGGAGTGATCGGCCAGGTGACCCCGTGGAACTACCCGCTGATGATGGCGATCTGGAAATTCGGGCCCGCGCTGGCGGCCGGCAACACGGTCGTCCTCAAGCCCGCCGAGACAACGCCGATGACGACCGTGCGCTTCGCCGAGCTCGCCTCCGCGGTGCTGCCCGCGGGCGTGCTCAACGTCGTCATGGGCCCCGGCTCGCCCACGGGCGAGGCGCTGATCTCCCATCCCGACGTCGACATGCTCGCGCTCACCGGCTCGGTCGACACCGGCAAGCACTTCGCTCGCACGGCCGCCGAGACGCTCAAGCGCGTCCACCTCGAGCTCGGCGGCAAGGCCCCGGTGGTGGTCTTCGACGACGTCGGCATGGAGACCGCGATAGAAACGATCGCCGGCACCGGCTACTACAACGCCGGCCAGGACTGCACCGCCGCGACTCGCGTGCTCGCCTCGAGCAAGGTCTACGACGACGTCGTATCGGGCCTCGCCGAGCAGGCCAAGGGGCTCGTGATCGGCGACACGCTGTCCGCCGCTACCACGCTCGGCCCCGTCAACTCCGCGCGCCAGCGCGAGCGCGTCGCGGGCTTTCTCGAGCGCCGCCCCGGCCACGCCGAGATCGTCACCGGCGGCACCGAGCCCGACCGTCCCGGCTTCTTCCTCGAGCCCACCGTCGTCGCCGGGCTCGAGCAGGACGACGAGATGATCCAGCGCGAGATCTTCGGCCCCGTGATCACCGTGCAGCGCTTCTCAGACGAGGAGCAGGCGATCGCCTGGGCCAACGCCACGCGCTACGGCCTCGCCTCCTCGGTGTGGACGCGGGACGTCGGCCGCGCGCTTCGCGTGTCCAAGGCACTGCGCTTCGGCTGCGTGTGGATCAACGACCACATCCCGCTCGTCTCCGAGATGCCCCACGGCGGCTTCAAGGAGTCCGGCTACGGCAAGGACCTCAGCATGTACGGCGTCGAGGACTACACGGTCGTCAAGCACGTGATGGCCAACCTCGCCTGAGCGGGCGCGGGCGCCTCGTGCCCCGGCGGGTGGCTACCGTCGGGCGCGAGGCGCTGCGCCGCACAGCCGTTTCGCGCGTGAATACACGGCGGCTGCCGCGGCGATCGGCCCGCGTGCGGCTTCTTCCACCGTCGATGCGCCATACAGCGCGTCGCCTATCGCGACGAAGCAGCGCCCGTAGCTGAACTGGAGATCGACGTAGCGGCGCAGCACCACGACTCGCTTGCCACCTTCACGGATGTGGACGTGCCTACTCCCGGTGAACGCCTGCGCTCCGGGCACCGCGGGGTCGGCCACGGACGCTTCGAAGTCTCTGAAGCCGCGCTCGTCCCTCGCGGCGCGGCGGAGTTCCCATCGAGGTCCTCGCGACGTACGGAACACGATCGCCTGGGCCACCGCTTCGGCATGTTCGGCGCTGAACGACTCCTGAATCCCCTCGACGAAGCCATGTCGCTCGAGCAGCCTCGCTTGTCGGCGTGCGACACCCGGCCGCTCTTCGAGGGCTCTCCGCGCATACGTCAAGGCGGAGCGCCGCGACGTGAGCGTATGTTCGCCCAGTCCGAAGCCGGGGAACTCGAGCAGGTGAGGCACGAGCGCTTCGGGCGCAATCGCCGACGCCGACGCCGACGCCGACGCCGACGCGCTCGCGCCAGCGGCAGGCGCCAGGCAGAACGCGGCGGCGAGCAGGGCGGCCAGCGAGCGTCTCACCGCTCCAGTCTACGGGCGACGGGCGATGGGGCGCGCCCGTCTGTTGCCCCTCCGGGTCGTGCCAGAGGCCCCATCGATCCTCGATCCGCTACACGAAAAGCGGCGGTTAGCAGCGACATTCGTGCTACGGTCGTGCCACGGGCGGCGAAGTCGTCCGTGAGGTTCTTTGTCTTTGTTGGCGCTGTAGTGCGCGGATGGGGTCAGTCGAATCTCCATCCGCAGCGGCGGCCACCGGGTCGCCAGAAGGAGCACCAACAACATGAAGCATGAAACTTTCGCCGATCTCGGCGTATCCGAGGTCGTCGTAAACGAGCTGGCCAAGGCCGGCGTCACGACGCCCTTCGCCGTTCAGAAGATGGTCGTGCCGGACGTTCTCGCCGGGCACGACGTGCTCGCCCAGTCACCGACCGGCTCGGGCAAGACGCTCGCCTTCGGCGTGCCGCTCGTCGAGCGGCTGAAGGACTCCGACGCCCGCCCGTCGGCGCTGATCCTCGCGCCCACCAGGGAGCTCGCGATCCAGATCGTCGACGAGATGCGCCCGATCGCCCACGCGCGAGCGCTGTCGATCGCAGCGGTCTACGGCGGCGCCGGCATCATCAAGCAGGCGCGGCTGGCCTCGCGCGCCCATATCCTCGTCGCCACACCCGGGCGCCTGCTCGACCTGATCGACCGCCGCGACGTCTCGCTGTCGAAGATCCGCATCCTCGTGCTCGACGAGGCCGACCGGATGCTCGACATGGGCTTCCGCCCGGTCGTCGACCGGATCGTGAAGATGACGCAGGCGAAGCGTCAGACGATGCTCTTCTCGGCCACGCTCGAGGGCGAGGTCGGCCGCATCGCAAAGGCCTACACGACCGACCCGCGCCGCCACGCGCACGCCCACCCGGCGGCCCAGAAGGCCGACGTTGCGCACCGCTTCGTGATGGTCTCCCACGAGGGCAAGGTCGAGCGGCTGGTCAGCGAGCTGGGCGAGGCCGAGCGCGGCCTCACGCTCGTCTTCGTGCGTACCAAGCGCGGGGCCGACCGGCTCGTCAAGCGACTCGCCTCCAGCAGCGTCCAGGCGGTCGCGATGCACGGCGACAAGTCCCAGGGCCAGCGCCAGCGCGCGCTCGCCAACTTCGAGGCCGGTGTGGTCGACACGCTCGTAGCGACCGACGTCGCGGCCCGCGGCATCGACGTGGCGAACATCACACACGTGATCAACTACGACATCCCGGCCACGCGCGAGGACTACGTGCATCGCATCGGGCGTACCGCCCGCGCGGGCGCGACCGGCGTCGGAGTCACGCTGGTGGCTCACGACCAGGCCCGCGAACTCGCGGGCATGGTCAGCGAGCTCGGCCTCGACCGCGAGCTCGAGCTCGCCGGCATGACGCCCGGGCGGGGCAACGGCGGCGGCGGCGGCGCGCAGCGCCCGCGCCCGTCGTCAGGACCGAACCGCCCGCGCAACGGC
>OLKX01000229.1_pt1 | contig 27495 bp, 25 predicted proteins | sample 1604201 | NCBI WGS metagenome assembly OLKX01 (sample SAMEA104055716, study PRJEB20765) | soil metagenome | biome: Arctic tundra; feature: Polygonal ground; material: soil | place: USA | collected 2011-09 | depth 0-0.5 m
ATGCATGCGAGCACCGCGACTGTGGTCGGTGGCCTGAAGCGAGATCCCATTGCTCAACCTTTCGGATGAGACGCGGGCGTGTCTGAGGGCTAGCTCAGAAATTGGACACGTAGGAGCGGCGCCGGCTCGCGTACCCGGAGGCCCTCGTGGGCGGCGGTGGTGGCCGAAGCGAGCGGGGGAGGCCGACCGACGTCCTCGCCGGGGCGGCGAGCAGCTCAGACGGGCGGATCGACGGGCGGATCGACCGGCGATCCGGGCTGCTCCTCGGCGGCCGCCGGATCCTCGAGGATCGCGGCGACGCCATCGTCGCCGGTGTCGACGACGAGCGCGACGGCGCTGACGGCGTCGTCGTCCTTGAGATTCATGACGCGCACGCCGGTCGCCGAGCGGCCCTGCTGGGAGATGCCGGCGGCGGCGGTGCGCTGGACCATCCCGCCGACGCTGATGAACACGAGCTCGTGGTGGTCGCGCACGACGAGCGCGCCCGCGAGGCCGCCCTTCTGCTCGGTCAGCCCGATCGTCTTGACCCCTTTGGCACCGCGGTTGGTCTTGCGGTACTGGCCGATCTGGGTGCGCTTGCCGTAGCCGTTCTCGGTGACGACGAGCAGGTCCATGTCGTCGCGGGCGACGTCCATCGCGATGACGCGTCCGGACTTGCCGACGTCCATGCCGCGCACCCCGGTGGTGTCGCGGCCCATCGAGCGCGCGTCGGACTCGGCGAAGCGCACGGTCAGCCCGGCACGGGAGACCATGATGACCTCGTCGCCGGGGTCGACGGTGCGCACGGCGAGCAGCTCGTCGTCGTCGCGGATGTTGATCGCGATGATGCCGTCGGCTTTGATCGGCGTGTTGTAGGCCTTCAACTCGGTCTTCTTGACGGTGCCGTTGCGGGTGGCGAAGACGACGAACTCCGTCTCGGAGAAGTCGCGCGTGGAGACGACCGCCTGGATGCGCTCGCCGTCGGCCAGGGGGAGGATGTTGACGAGCGCGCGTCCCTTGGCCGTCCTCTGCGCCTCGGGCAACTCGTAGACCTTGGAGCGATAGACCTTGCCGCGGTTGGAGAAGAACAGCAGGTAGTCGTGGGAGGAGCAGACGAACAGGTGCTCGATGAAGTCGCCGTCCTTCATGTCCATCCCGGTCACGCCGCGCCCGCCGCGCTGCTGCTGGCGGTAGGTGGCCAGCGGCAGCGACTTGATGTAGCCGGTCTGGGTGATCGTGATGACCATCTGCTGATCGGCGATCAGGTCCTCGATGTCGATCTCGTCCTCCGAGTGGCTGATCTCGGTGCGCCGCTCGTCGCCGAAGCGCTCGCGGATCTCGGACAGCTCCTCCTTGATGACCGCGAGCACGCGGTTCTCGTCGCCGAGGATCGCGCGCAGCTCGGCGATCCGCTCGGCCACGTCGGCGTGCTCCTGTTTGATGCTGTCGGCCTCGAGTGCCGTGAGCTGGGAGAGCCGCAGGTCGAGGATCGCGGTCGCCTGGATGAGGCTCAGCTCGAAGCGTGCGACGAGCTGCTCGCGGGCGGCGTCGCGATCGCGCGAGCCGCGGATCAGCTCGATGATCGCGTCGAGGTGCTCGAGCGCTGTGAGGAGCCCCTCGAGGATGTGCGCGCGGGCCTCCTTCTCGGACAGCTCGTGCTTGGTGCGGCGCACGATCACCTCGCGCTGGTGCGCGACGTAGTGGTGGATCACTTCGCGCAGGTTGAGCGTGCGGGGCACGTTCTCGACGAGCGCGACCATGTTGACGCCGAACGTGGTCTGCATCGAGGTGTGCTTGTAGAGCTTGTTGAGCACGACCTTGGGAAGCGCGTCGCGCTTGAGCTCGATCACGAGCCGCATGCCGCGCTTGTCGGACTGGTCGATCAGGTCGGATATCTCGGGGATGCGTTTCTCATTCACGAGTTCGGCGATCTTGGTCATCAGGTTGCCTTCGCCGCCCTTCTTGACCATGAAGGGGAGCTCGGTGACGACGATCGCCTCCTTGCCGTGGCTGAGCGGCTCGATGTGGGCGCGAGCCTGAACCCGCACACGGCCGCGGCCGGTCTCGTAAGCGTCTTTGATGCCGCCGTGGCCGAGGATGATCCCGCCGGTCGGGAAGTCGGGGCCTTTGATGTGACGCATCAGGCCGGCGGTCTCGATGTCGGGATCGTCGATGTAGGCGACGGTGGCGTCGATCACCTCGCGCAGGTTGTGCGGGGGGATGTTCGTGGCCATCCCCACGGCGATGCCCGAGGACCCGTTGACGAGCAGGTTGGGGAAGCGGGCGGGGAGCACGAGCGGTTCGCGGCGCGAGCCGTCGTAGTTGGCCGCGAAGTCGACGGTGTCCATGTCGAGGTCGCGCAGCATCTCGGTCGCGATGCGGTCGAGGCGGGCCTCGGTGTAGCGCATTGCGGCGGCGGGGTCGTCGTCGACGGAGCCGAAGTTGCCCTGCCCGTCGACGAGCTCGTAGCGCATCGAGAACTCCTGCGCCATGCGCACGAGCGTGTCGTAGATCGCGGAGTCGCCATGGGGGTGATAGTTGCCCATCACCTCGCCGACGATCTTGGCGCACTTGGCGTAGGAGCGGGTGGGCCCGAGACCGAGCTCGTTCATCGCGAAGAGCACGCGGCGGTGCACCGGCTTGAGACCGTCGCGCACGTCGGGCAGAGCGCGCCCGACGATCACCGACATGGCGTAGTCGAGATACGCGGTGCGCATCTCCTCCTCGAGCGCGCGCGGTTCGACGTTGCCGCCGCTGATCACATCAGCAGATGCCATCACTCACCTCCTGACTACACATCGAGATTGGCGACGGCTCGGGCATTGTCCTCGATGAACGCGCGGCGCGGCTCGACCTGATCTCCCATCAGCATCGAGAACGTGCGGTCGGCGGCGAAGGCATCGTCGAGCGTGACCTGCGCGAGCGTCCGCGTGGCCGGCGCCATCGTGGTTTCGCCGAGCTGCTCGGCGTTCATCTCGCCGAGCCCCTTGAAGCGCTGCAGTTTGGTGCCCTTCTGGGCGACCGCCATGACGGCGGGGTGCAGATCCTCGAACGACGGGGCCGGCTCGCGCGCATCGCCGAGACGGACCTCGAAGGGGGGTGAGCCGGCGAGCTCGATCAACTGTGCGTGCACGCGCGCCAGCGAGCGGTACTCCTGGGACCCGAACAGCGTGCGCTTGATGCGATGCACGCGCGCGAAGCCGGTCTTCTCTTCGACGGCCCTGACACGGATCTCGAGCGGGTCGGTGTCGATCAGCTCGGTGGCGTGGGTGTCGCCGTCGACGCCGGCCTCGGAGAGCTGCGCGATGGCGGCCTCGGCGGTCAGCACCTGGTCGGCGAGCAGCGAGGACTCCTCGAGGAATTGCACGGCTGCTTGGCCGTGGACGGCGCGCAGCGAGGAGGACCAGCCCTCGTACTGCTTGAGCAGACGCGTGAAGCGCTGCCAGCGCGCCTCGGTGAGCTTGAACTGGGTGGCGTGGCGGTCGAAGACCTCGATCTTCTCCCACTTGTCCGCCAGCAGGATCTCCTCGAGTTCGGAGTCCTTCTCGATGTAGCGCTCGCGCGAGCCCTGCTTGAGCTTGTAGAGCGGCGGCTTGGCGATGTACACATAGCCGGCCTTGATCAGCTCTTCCATCTCGCGGAACAGGAGCGTGAGGACGAGGGTGCGGATGTGGGCGCCGTCGACGTCTGCGTCGGTCATCAGCACGATCTTGTGGTAGCGGGCGTTCTCGATGTTGAACTCGTCGCGCACGCCGGTCCCGATCGCGGTGATCAGCGCCTGTACCTCGGTGTTCTGGAGCACCTTGTCGATGCGGGACTTCTCGACGTTGAGGATCTTGCCGCGCAGCGGCAGCACGGCCTGGGTGTTGCGGTCGCGGCCCTGCTTGGCCGAGCCGCCGGCCGAGTCGCCCTCGACCACGAACAGCTCGGCGAGCGACGGGTCCTTGACGGAGCAGTCGGCGAGCTTGCCGGGCAGAGTCGAGTTCTCGAGCGCCGACTTGCGGCGGGTCAGGTCGCGTGCCTTGCGCGCGGCCTCGCGGGCCCGCTGCGCCTGCACCGCCTTGGAGATGACCGCGCGGGCCTCGCTGGGGTTCTCCTCGAGAAACTCACCGAGGCCGGTGTTGACGATCGCCTCCACGAAGCCGGCTATGCCGGGGTTGCCGAGCTTGGTCTTCGTCTGACCCTCGAACTGCGGGTCGCGGAGCTTGACCGAGACGACCGCGGTGAGCCCCTCGCGCACGTCCTCGCCGGAGAGGTTGTCCTCTTTCTCCTTCAGCAGGCCATGATCGCGGGCGTACTTGTTGACCGTGCGGGTGAGTGCGGAGCGAAAGCCACTTAGGTGCGAGCCGCCCTCGGGGGTGTTTATGTTGTTGGCGAAGGAGTGGATCGACTCCTGGTAGGAGTTGTTCCACTGCATCGCGATCTCGGCGGCGCCCTCGTCGGACTCGCCTGTGAAGAACACGACCTTGCGGTGGACTGTGTCCTTGTTCTCGTTGAGGTAGGCGACGAAGTCCTCGATGCCGCCCTCGTACTGGAACTCGGCCGAGTGGCCCTCGCCGCGCTCGTCGACGATCGAGATCTTCAAACCACGAGTGAGGAATGCCGTCTCGCGCAGACGCTCTTCGAGCGTGAGGAAGTCGAAGTCGAGCGTCTCGAAGATGTCGGCGTCGGGCAGGAACGTGACCGAGGTGCCGGTCGAGGCGCCCTTGGCCAGCTTCTCGCCGGTGACGAGCTCGTTCTGGGGCGCGCCGCGGGCGTACTCCTGGGTGAACACGTGACCGTCGCGGCGGATCTCCACGGTGAGCTGTTCGGACAGCGCGTTGACGACCGAGACGCCGACGCCGTGCAGCCCGCCGGAGACCTTGTAGCCGCCGCCTTCGCCGAACTTTCCGCCGGAGTGCAGGACCGTGAGCACGACCTGGACGGCCGGCAGGCCCTCCTTCTCCATCTTCGCGACCGGGATGCCGCGGCCGTTGTCGACGACGGTGACGGAGTTGTCGGGATGGATCGTCACGGAGACCTCTGAGGCGAAGCCGGCGAGCGCCTCGTCGACGGAGTTGTCGACGACCTCGTAGACGAGGTGATGAAGGCCCATCACGCCGGTCGAGCCGATGTACATGCCAGGACGCTTGCGAACGGCTTGGAGCCCCTCGAGGACCGTGATGTCCTGGGCGTCGTAGCTCGCCGAGCCGCCGGTCATCGACGGGTTGTTTACGCCGCTCTTGTCGGCGCTTGCTCCAGCGCTGTCGCTACCTGTTGCCAATGGCCCTCCGATGACGTGAGAACGCCCCGGAGTCCGAGCTGCAAAGTCCTCGGCCGGGGCGGGTTAGCTATGGCCCGAATGATAGCACGGAGCGGTGTCCGCACGGCTCTTCCGAAGCGGCGAAATCCCTGCAAATTGCCGGGAAATGAGAGGTCAGGCCGCGCACTCCGGCGCGGCGCGGCGCGGCGCGGCGCTAAACGGTTCGGCAGCGCAGCTCGCGGATCGCCTCGCAGTCGAGCGCGAGGTTCAGGCGGGCGATCAGCTCTCCGGCCATCAGGTCGAGCTCCTGGGCCCACACGGCGGCGTCGCAGGTGATCGTCAGAACGCCGCCATGCTCGGCCGTGGGGCGAGCGGCGGATGCGATCGCGGGCCCAGCCGCGCTCTCCCAGATCCCCTGCACGCGGGCGAGCGTGGTGGCAGGCGCGAGTGCCGAGGTGAGGCTCTCGAGAGCGCTCGAGAGGGAGCGGGGGGCGGCCCGCCTCATGCGGCGAGGGCCTCCTGGAGAACCGCTCCGGGCGAGATGCGCAGGCGGGTCACACCGGCGGCCGATCCGCCGGGGACGTGGGCGAGATCGGTCGTCGCGATCACGCTCTGCCCGCCCGCCGAGAGATCCTGTGCGAGCAGCTCGCGGCGATCCCCGTCGAGCTCGCTCATGACGTCGTCGAGCAGCATCAGGGGAGTGCGCCCGCGCTGCTCGGCCAGGACGGTTCGCTCGGAGAGCAGCAGCGAGAGCAGCGCAAGTCGCTGCTCTCCCTGGGAGCCGTAGACGCGCAACTCACGACCGTCGCGCACGATCGCGAGCTCGTCGCGGTGCGGCCCGTGGCCGGAGAAACCGCGCTCGAGGTCGCCGGCGAGACGCGCTTGAAGCTCGGCGACGAACTCCTGCTCGCTGTCTGCGTGCGAGCGCGGGCGGTACTCGAGCGTCGGCTCGCCGGCGCAGCCGAGCTGCGTGGCCCGCTGCGCGAACGGCGTGCTGAGCAGCGCCACGGTCTCGGCGCGGTCGGCGCGCAGGCGCAGCGCCTTGGCTGCGAGCTCGCGGTCCCAGGTCGAGAGGCTGGCACGCGAGGCGCGTCCGGCGCGAATGCTGGCGATCAACGCGTTGCGCTGGGCAAGCACGCGGGAGTACTCGCGGCGGGTCTGCACGCGGGCAGGCCAGATCGCAGCGACGACCTGGTCGAGGTGGGCACGTCGCAGGGCCGGGGGGCCTTTGAGCAGTTCCAGCCGGTCGGGAATAAACACGCTCACCAGCGGCCGGCTCTCGACATCGACCATCCGCTCGACATCGGCGCCATCGCAGCTCATCCGCTTGATCGCCTGCGCGCCACCCGCGGCGGGCGCGTAGCCGACGGCGAGCTCATGCATTTCGCTGCCGTCGTGGATCTTCACGCTCACGCGGGCAGCGGGGCCGCCGAATCGGATCAACTCGCGGTCGTTGCGTGTTCTCGGCGAGCGTCCCGTGCAGCCGAAGTAGAGCGCCTCCAGCAGGTTCGACTTGCCGGCCCCGTTCGGACCGTGAACGACCGTCAGCCCTTCCCCGATCTGCGCCTCAGCGCGCGCGTAGGTGCGAAAGTCGCGCATCTCGACGCTGACGACGCGCACGGCGGCAGGCCTACACGTTGAGGCGGATGGGCATTATCAGGTAGACGAAGTCGCCGGTATCGGGGGACTGGATCAGGCCGGGACGCAATGGGCTGATCAGCTTCAGGACGAGCTCGTCGGAGTCGATGCTCTCGAGGCCGTCGCGGAGGAACTCGGGGTTGAAGCCGATCTCGAATGGGTCGCCGTGGAAGGGGACGGGGATCGCCTCGCTGGCCTCCCCGACGTCGGGGGTCTGTGCGGAGATCGTCAGGGTGCCCTCGCTGAAGCTGAGCCGCAGCGGGGCGTTCTTCTGGGCCAGCAGGCTGATGCGCCGCACGACGTCGGTCAGCTCGTTGCTGGCGAGGCGGAGCTCATGCTCGACGGTCTCGGGAAGCAGCTGGCGGTAGTTGGGAAACTGTCCGTCGATCAGGCGGGAGGACAGGACGACATCGCCGACCTCGAAGATGACCTGGTTCTGTCCGACGCTGACCGCGAGTTCGTCTCCGGGCGCCTGCTGTGCGATCCGCACCAGCTCCTGAAGCGCTCTGGCCGGCACGTTGGCCTCGAGGCTGCCCTGCAGGGGCGAGTCGAGGGCGGTCTCCTTGACACTGAGACGGTAGGAGTCGGTCGCGACCATGCGAAGCTCCTGCCCGGCGGCCGACATCAGGATCCCGGTGAGCACGGGGCGCGTCTCGTCGCGCGAGGCAGACCGCGCGACCCGCGAGACAGTCTGGACGAACGCCTCCATCGGCAGCGTGACGCGCGTCTCGGGTGAGGGCGAGGGCAGCGAGGGAAAGTCCTCGGCGCGGAGGGTGCGGAGGTGGAAGGTCGTGGGCCCGCAGATGAGCTCGACGTCCTGCTCGGCGCTGCGCAGCTCGAGCGTGAGCTGATCGCCGGAGAGCGAGCGGGCCACGTCGAGCAATAGACGGGCAGGCAGCACAGCCGAGCCCGGTCGTGCAACCTCGGCCTCGAGTGGCACTCGCAGGCCGATCTCCATGTCGGTTGCCAGCAGCTCGGGCTTTGAGTCGGGCTGCGCCGAGATCATGATTCCAGAGAGCGCCTGGACGGCGCTGCGCGTCGAGGCAACGCGAGCGGCGGTCTGCAGTTGAGCAAGGAGATGCGAAGAGGAGAGGGATAGCTTCATGACGTCACTGTGGAGGAGATTAGGAGTTAGTAGGGGCTCTGAAGTTGTGCATTCGGCGTGGGCAGGCGCGTTTCGCTGTGAGGTTCGGTGGATGGAACTGTGGACAGGGACGAGGAAGTGTCTCAGCTGTCGCGGTCGCTCGTCCGATGGCTGGTCAGGGCTTGTCGCAGTCGAGCAGTCGACACAGCTTGTCCACAGCCTGCCGGGCGGCCTCGTCGGCGTCGATGCGTGCCGAGGTACGCCGGCAGGCGTGCATCACGGTGGTGTGGTCGCGCCCACCGAAGTGGCGTCCGATCGAGGGGAGGGACTCGCCGGTGAGCTCTCGTGCGAGGTACATCGCGAGCTGGCGGGGCCAGGCGAGGCGCTGGGTTCTGCTCGAGGACAGCAGCTCCGCGGGAGAGATTTTGAAGTGCTCGCACGTCGCCGTCTGGATCTCCTCGACGGTGCGCACGCGCCGGCCCGTCGGGGAGGATCTCGGATAGAGGCTCGACAGGACCTCGCCCGCGAGCTGAGCGGTGAGCGGGCGTCCCGTGAGCGAGCTGAATGCGACGACGCGGATGAGAGCGCCCTCGAGGGCGCGGACGTTGGAGTGGACACGTTCTGCGATGACCTCAAGCGCTGCCTCATCGGCGAGCTCCACGTGATCGTGGCTGGCGCGCTTGCGTAGGATCGCCATGCGGGTGGCGAGGTCGGGGGGGCGGATGTCGGCGACGAGCCCCGCCTGGAAGCGCTCACGGAGACGGTCCTCTAGCGCCTGAAGGTCCTGGGGGGGTCGGTCGGATGTGAGCACGATCTGCCTGCCGCCGTCGTTGAGGGCGTTGAAGGTGTGGAAGAACTCTTCCTCGGTCTTGGTCTTGCGCTCGAGGAACTGCACGTCGTCCATCAGCAGGACGTCGACGTCGCGGAAGCGTGCCTTGAATCCTTCGGTTCCGCCGTCGCCGAGGGCGGCAAGGAACTCGTTCGTGAAGGCCTCACCGGTGGTGCAGCGGACCGCCAGGCCGGGGTTGTGGGAGAGCAGCAGATTGGCGATCGAGCTGAGTAGGTGTGTCTTGCCGACGCCTGGAGGGCCGCATATGAACAGCGGGTTGTATGCCTGAGAGGGCATCTCGGCGACGGTCAGAGCCGCGGCGTGGGCGAGGCGGTTGGAGTCGCCGATGACGAACTGGTCGAAGGTGAGCTTTGGGTTGCCGAGCGGGCCGACGCCGCCCGCTGGATCGGAGGCAGCGGTGCGCCGAGCCGGCGCGCGAAGCGGCCGGGTGGAGCGCGGCCTCGTGGAGCGCGGGCGAGCAGCCGTGACGTCCTGCTCGATGCCGAGCGCCGTGAGCTCGAGCACCGCGGCGGGGCCGAGCACGAGCTCGACGGCGGCCTGGAGGATGCGCCCGAAGCGGTCCTGGATCCATCGTCGGGCGTGCGGCGGGGATTCGACCAGGAGCCGGCCGTCGAGTAGCTCGACGGCGCGCAGGGGCTCGAGCCAGATCCGGTAGGTGGACTCGTCGACGGCGAGTGCAAGCTGTGCCTGCACCCGCGACCATATGTGCTCGAGCTCGTGGCTCATGGCAGCGTCTATCGGGCTCCCTCTCCCCAGAAGCAGGTGATCAGAACTATTCGAAGGAGGGCCCGCGGCGGCCCGGTTCGGCGACTATATCCAAGGACCTGCAGCGGTCCCAGCCGGTGCTCGCAATTGGCGGGAAAAATCAGCGCGTCACGCGCGGTCCTATACTTGATGGCCCGGTCCGCACGCCTGCTGCGTGCGGTCCCAGCTTCCCTGGAGTTGAGGGGAAGCGTCGTCGCGGCCACATAGGAGATCAGAGAAGATGAAGCGCACCTACCAGCCAAAGAAGCGCAAGCGTGCCCGGGTCCACGGGTTCCGCGCCCGCATGAGCACCCGCGCGGGGCGCCTGACGCTGAAGCGCCGGCGCGACAAGGGACGCAAGCGCCTCTCCACCTGAGGGCAGTGATGGCGCGGCCGCGGTGGGAGACGACGACGCGATGAGCTCTCGCGCGTCGAAGGGCTCCTCGCGCCTGTCGCGCAGCGCCGAGTTCGAGCGCGTGTACCGCCAGGGTCGCTCGACGGCCAATCGCCACCTCGTTCTCTACGCCTTCCCGAACGCCACGACGGAGCGGTCGCGCTTGGGACTGTCGGTCTCCAGGAAGGTCGGCGGGGCCGTCGAGCGCAACCGCGTCAAGCGCCTGCTGCGCGAGGCGTTCACGAGTGCGGAGATTCGCCTCGCGCCCGGCCACGATCTCGTCGTCGTCGCCCGCCCCCCCGCCGGGGAGCTCGCCGAGCGCGACGGCCTCGCGGGGATCGAGGCGTCGCTCGCGGAGCTGCTCGGAAAGGCCGGCGTGTACGGGCCGGCTGCGCCCACCGAGACGGCGTCGGCGTCGGAGTCACGGTGAGCGCCGCCCCGGGCGACGCCGGGCCTCGCGCGGCCTCGCGGCTCGCTCGCTCGCTCGTGAGCGCGCCGATCGTCTTCTACCAGCGGTTCGTCTCACCGGCGATTCCGAGGCGCTGCAAGTACGAGCCGACGTGCTCGCGCTACGCGGTCGACGCGGTGCGCGAGTACGGCATACTTAGGGGCCTGGTGCTGGCCGTGTGGCGGTTGCTCCGGTGCAACCCGTGGAGCCACGGCGGATACGATCCGGTCCAAGCCCAGCAGGTCTTCGGGATCGGGTCCGACACCGGTGCCTGAGCGTGGCGGCGGCCGGCAGGCCGCAGTCGAGCAGCAGCGCAGCGCAGCAGCATCCAACGCCACTCCCTGACGACAACCAACGCCGAGAACTCCTAGCGCATGCCAATCTTCGCCAACGTGATCCAGGACGCGTTCTCGCCGCTGATCAGCGTGTTCGAGTCGATCATGGTGTTCATCCACGCGCATCTCGTGGGCGGCAGCTGGGGCCTCGCGATCGTCGGGCTGACGGTGCTGATTCGCGCCGTGCTCGTGCCGCTCACCTTCAAGCAGCTGAAGTCGATGCAAGAGATGCAACGGCTCGCGCCGCAGATCAACGTGCTGAAAGAGAAGTACAAGGCGGACAAACAGCGCCAGCAGCAGGAGCTGATGAAATTCTACCAGGAGAACAAGATCAATCCGCTGGCATCGTGCCTGCCGCTGGTGATGCAGCTGCCGGTGTTCATCTCGCTCTTCTACATGCTGCGCACCGATCTGAAGAAGCACATCTGCGGCAATCAGCTCGTCTCGCATTACAACGCCCTCAACCACTCCGCGATCGCGAGTGTCGGGCACCTGTCTTCGAAGTACATCGAAAAAACGAGCTGTCAAAGCGTGGCGCACGGGTCGGCCAAATTCCTCTTCCTGCCGGACATCACGAACAAGGCAACGGGCGTTGCGCTCGTCGTGCTGATCGTCCTCTACGTCGGCTCGCAGCTTGCCTCGACGCTGATCGCGACGGCCACGGCCGACCCCAACCAGCGCAGGCTGATGCTGCTTCTGCCGGTTGTCTTCGTCGTCATCCTCTACCGCTACCCGGCAGGGCTCCTGGTGTACTGGATCACGACGAACATGTGGACCATCGGCCAGCAGTATCTGATCCGGCGGCACATGCCGCCTCCGCCGAGGCCAGAGGTGGTGCCTGGCACGGCGAACGGGAAGCCGAAGACGTCGCTGCGCGCGGCCCTCGCCGGCGCCGCTGCCAGCGCATCGGGCTCCTCGAAGGAGCCGGTGCCTGCGTCGGCGACGCCGACGCAGGTGACGCCACCACGTCCGCCGCGAAAGAAGAAGAAGCGCTCAGGGAGGCGACGATGACCGGCGACGGCCCCGACACGGGCGAGGCTGTAGACGAGGATCTCGAGCCGCCTGAGGCGCTCGAAGAGCTGCTCGAGGAGATCGCCGACGGTCTTGGCCTGGACGTCGAGGTGGAGGTGCTCGACGGCGAGGGCGTGCTGACGGGGCGATTGGACGGCGCGGACGTGGGTCTATTCATCGGCCGACACGGCCAGACGATCGACGCCGTTCAGCACCTCGCCCAGAGGATTGTCTTCCCGGAGGGGCCGTCCTCCGTCCGCGTGGTGATCGACGCGAACGGATATCGAGAGCGCCGCGCCGAGGCGCTGCGTGGAATGGCCGACGACGCCGCGAAGGACGCAATCAGCTCGCGCGAGCCGGTCGAGCTCGATCCTCTGCCCCCGTTTGAGCGCAGGATCGTGCATGAGTACCTTCGTGAGCGCGACGAGATCGAGACGCACAGCGAGGGCGACGAGCCGGCTCGCTATCTCGTCATCTCCCCCCGCGCACACTGAGGTTCGCGGCGTTTCACGTGAAATCCCCTCGGCGACGGCGGGGTGAGGGTTGGATGACGACGCGACGCCCGCCACACCGTCGACTCGCGGCCCTTGCACAGCGCTACGAGCTCGACGCGGGCCAGGTCGCGGCGCTCGCTTCGCTCCTCGCAATATTGGAGGCCGACGAGCACGCCCCGACAACGGTGCGTGAGCCCGCGCTGGCGGTCGACGTACACCTCGCCGACTCGCTCGTCGCCCTCCCGCTCGACGAGGTGCAGGGCGCAAAGGCGATCGCCGACATCGGCGCGGGTGCGGGGTTCCCGGGCGTGGTGCTGGCGATCGCGCTGACCGGCAGCGAGGTTGCGCTGGTGGAGAGCAACCGCCGCAAGTGCGAATTCATGCAGACGGTAATCGATCGCCTGGCCCTCGCCAACGCCCGGCCGGTGTGTGCCCGGGTGGAGGAGTGGGGCGAGGGCCGGGGTGCCAACGATCTGGTCGTGGCCCGTGCGGTTGCCTCCCAGCCGGTCGTGCTCGAGTACGCGGCGCCGCTGCTACGGGTCGGTGGCCACCTGCTCGACTGGCGCGGAGCGCGATCCGGCGTTGACGAGGATGCAGCGCTGGGGGCGGCCGAGGAGCTCGGCCTGGAGCGCACGCGCGTCGAGCGAGTGGCGCCATTCCCTGCCGCGCGAGATCACCACCTACACCTGTTTGTCAAGACGGCCCCTACGCCGCAGCGCTATCCGCGCCGCGCCGGAATTGCTCGCAAGCGCCCACTCGGCCTCTGAACGCGGCGCGGTTGTGCCCATTTTGCACGCCTCTGCCTCGCTCCCATCCCCGAACGTCGCTAGCTTGCAGCGAGTGGGCACGATCTATGCGGTTGCCAACCAGAAGGGCGGTGTCGGCAAGACGACGACCGCGGTCAACGTCGCTGCGTGCATCGCGGAGGCTGGCTATACGACGCTGCTCGTCGACGTCGACGCACAGGCCAACGCCACCGTCGGGCTGGGCGTTGCTCGCACGCACGCACCGGGTCTGTACGAGGTGCTCACCGGCGAGGCGACGCCGCAGGACGCGCTGACGGATTCCTCCGTGCCCGGCCTCAAGATCCTGCCCGCCGGCGCCGGTTTGGCCGGAGCCAATGTCGAGCTGCCTCGACTCGACGGCTTCGAGTACCGCCTGCGCGACTGCCTCGCCCCGCTGCGCGAGAGCTTCCAGTACATGATCCTCGACTGTCCCCCCTCTCTGGGGCCACTGACGGTATGCGCGCTGGTGGCGGCCGATCGGGTGATCGTTCCCGTGCAGACCGAGTACTTCGCGCTCGAGGGGCTTGCCGGCCTGCTTGAGACGCTCGCCCTCGTCCAGCGCGAGCTGAACCCCCGTCTCACGGTCGCGGGCATGCTCCTGACGATGCATGACAGCCGCACGCGCCTCGGACAGGACGTCGAGCGCGAGGTCAGAGAGCATTTCCCAGAGCTCGTGTTCGACACGGTGATACCGCGCAACGTGAGGGTCGGAGAGGCGCCGAGCTACGGTCTTCCGGTGACCCATCACGACCCGCACAGCGCCGGCGCGGAGGCTTACTTCGAGCTCGCGAAGGAGGTGGCTGCACGTGGCTAAGCCGAGGCCGGGCATGGGCAGGGGCCTCAGCGCGATCCTGTCGGCCACCGAGACGGCCCAGACGGGCGAGGAGCTCCGCGAGCTGCCGATCGAGCTGATCTCTCCCAACCCGAACCAGCCGCGCCGCTCCTTCGATCAGGAGGCCCTGGAGGCGCTCGCCGCGTCCCTCGGCGAGCAGGGAGTGCTGCAGCCCGTGCTCGTGCGTCCCGCTGCTGGAGGGAAGTATGAGCTCGTCGCCGGAGAGCGGCGGTGGCGCGCGGCGCGGATCGCGGGGCTCGAGAAGATCCCTGCGCTTGTTCGCGAGCGCGCCGACATCGCGGCGCTCGAGGTGGCGCTGGTGGAGAACATGGCGCGTGAGGACCTCAACCCGGTCGAGGAGGCCCGTGCCTGCGCCGCGCTCGTCGAGGAGCTCGGTCTCACGCGCGAGGAGGTCGGTCGGCGTGTCGGGCGCAGCCGCGTCGCGGTCAGCAACCTCGTCCGTCTGCTCGATTTGCCCGACGCCGTGATCGCCCTGCTCGAGCAGGGCGCCCTGAGCGAGGGTCACGGCCGCGCGTTGCTGCTCGCCGAGGACCACGCGGCGCGGCGCAGCCTCGCCCGCAGCGCGGTCGAGCAGGGGTGGTCGGTCCGGGTCGTAGAAGAGCGGGCGCGGGAGAGCAACTCGGCCTCGGCCAGCGACAGGGCCGGGCGACCGGGCCGCCCGCCGCGCGTCCGCCACCCCGACCAGGAGCAGGCCGCACTCGACATCGCCGCCGCGCTCGGGGGCGCGCTCGGCGCAGACGTCCACGTAAAGCCGACACGCGAGGGCTACCGGGCCGAGCTGTCGTTCTCGAGCCCCGCCGAGGCTCTCGAGCTTGCTCGCCGCATTCGGCTGCTGGAGTCGGTGGGCCACGGACGAGTAGCTCGATCGCTCGGAGAGGGGGCCGGCCTGTGACCGGTCGCTCCCGCGCCGTCGAGCTCAGGCGGCGTGACGCGGGCGGAGCGACGCGCGCGCGGTCGTACGAATCCTCTACTCCGCTACCCATGCGCCACGCTCGTGGTCCCACATGCCCGCCGCAGTTCCGTCGAGCAGCGGATCAATAAACGGACGCACGACAGCGAGAGCTTCGTCGAGGGTGTGCGCAGCGAGGAGCAACGAACGTCTCGCCTCAGCCCCGTACCCCTCCTCCCACAGTTGCCGGTCCGGGACATCGAAGCGCTCGGGCAACACGATCCCGCGTCGCTCAGCCTCGGACCTGAGGGCCTTCATCTGCGGCTCAGCGGCCAACGACGCTCCTTGCGCGATTGCGACCAAGTCGACCAAGTCGCGAAAGCGTGTCGAGGGTCGTTGCCCAGCTCCGTAGCGCTCGAACGTCGCCGCAATCTTGTCGGCGACGTGGTCCGTGAGGGGATACGCCCGGTACCCACCTTGCTCAATTTCGGGTATGTCAACCTGCGCGAGCGCTGGCACCTCGTCGGGCTCGCCCAGCATCCTCAGGTCGGAGCCAACGAGGTCAATGTGAAACTGCGCCCATGGTGTCGCGCCGACGTAGGCCGTCACCCGCAGTCGCACCCCAACCGCCTCATCCGAGACCGGCCCGTGGGGCCCAATCTCGAAACGGAACCAATCGCCGATATCGCGCGCAGCCGCGTTCCGCAGATCGGCCTCGGCGACCTCCGTGGCCTTCGCGCGGTACACGTCAACGTCAATCGAAGCCCGCACCCCGATGTCGCGCGCGAGCAACGCGACCGCACCCTTGACGATCCAACCGTCGTCCATGAGATACAGGCGCTCCAACAGGCGGTCGTACGCGAACATGCGCTGGAGGTACGTCAGCTCCCAGCGGCTCTCTTTCGCGAGCGACCTGAGCTTCTCGGTTAGTGCGGCTCGAAAGGCGGCCGGGGTCGCGTACTTCGTCATGGCGTAGCCGTGCTCGCGAGTGGCTCAGTTCGCTCAGTGTCAGTGCGGCGATTGACATGCCCGCGTGCCTCGGACATCCAAAGGTCGGCCTCCCGGTCGTCAATGAGGTCAAGCATCCACCGAAGCAGCGCTATGCCGTCTCCACGCCGCAGACCAAACCGCGCGGCGTGTGGCGCCAGGGCGTCGGCGACGGTGCCGGGATAGTCGTTGATACCGCGGAGCGCGTCACCAATGACATGCGCCACGGACGTCGGATCCTCCTTGTCGTACAGAAGGTCCGACGCGATCCGCGCGGGGCGCGTCACTGGCAGCCCGCGGAGCACCATCCATTCAGCGTCGGCGAGCGCCCGCCGGTGGATCCGTACGTCCTCTCGCCGCGACTGACGTCGGCCGGTGACCGTGAACTCATGACGCTCTTCGGGCAGGTGCCCGAGGCCATACATGTCGGCCGCTGACCGATGCGAGACGACACCGTCCTTGGCCTCCCGCTCCCAGCCAGCCACGCCGGGCGCCAGTTGAAGCCAGGCCGCGCGCAGCTCAAGGTGGTCTGGCTCCGGAGCTCCCGCCAGCCGATACACGCCGTGGGCAACCTTTTTCAGAGTCGAACCATCGGCGGTCAGGCGCTCCATCGTCGTTCGCGGGATACCGGCTTGCACTGCTTGCCGCCTCGTGATCAGCCCCCACTGGTCTTCGGCGATGTTGGAGAGCAGGCCCATACTCGGGCTGTTAGGCATTACTGCATTATACACCGCTCGCGGGGCATTACGTAGTAGCAGGCGATCTTGCATACTGCTGAATACACCGATTCCGGGGGATATTGCCATCTGATATCAGCCTGGAGATAGAGGACTTGATTGCGCCAGCGACGTACGTTGCGGGCGGCCAGCTGTACGTGCGCGATATTGGTGGCGCCGACCATCGGCCGAGACGTTCCAGCGCGCGACCGCGTCGGCGGATGCGCCGGGCGGCTGGCGCGCGTCACTCGGCGTCGAACTCGACCGCGTGCGCGGCGTCGTGGAGATGCGCGACACGCTAATTGCCGAGCTGCCGAGCTGCCGAGCTACGCGAGCTGCACCACGGCGCCGCTCGCGTAGCGCGACGGCGCCGCTGCGATGGGCGATCCAGGATTCGAACCTGGGACCTCTTCCTTATCAGAGAAGCGCTCTAACCAACTGAGCTAATCGCCCGAGCCTGACGTGACGGGCTGGTTGGCAGGGGCACCAGAGAACCGCGGGCCAATATGGAACATCTATGGAACAGTTGCCCGGAGATTGCATGGAACACGTGCCGATGAGCTCGTCGCATCAGACGGCCATGTTATCGACCGCTGCCGGGACGAAGAACTCGTTGATGCGACCGTGGAGCGCGCGCAGGCGCTCAGCGTATTAGGGGTTGAGGAGGGCCTCGGTCCCGGCGAGCTCGAGGATCTTGTCCGCGATTGCCGGCTTGCCGGGCGGACGCAGCTCTCGTGCGGCGCACCACGCCTCGACTGTCTCATGGCGCTGGCAGGTGGCCGGAGAAGGTCTGCCTCGGTGAACTGAGTCCTCGCCGTAGTTGACGCGGGTCGCTCATCCCGCTCTATATCGTTAGACCGAGGGCGCCATTTGAACATCAGGCCCGGACACGCTCGCCCTTCGGGTCGAGCAGAGGCTCGCGCGACACCGTGCCCGGGACCCACACTCCGAAGATGTCGATCTCGACCGCGCTGTCCAGCTCGACCGCCGCGGGCAGGTACGCGTAGGCGATCGAGCGCTCGACGGTGTAGCCGTAGCCGCCGCTCGTCACCCGACCGAGCACCTCGCCGTCGATGCGCACCGGCTCGTTGCCCAGCGCGACCGAGCGCGGATCCTCCAGCACCACGCAGCGCAGCCTCCACTCCGGCGCAGGACGGTCTGACCCGGGCGTGACGCCGAGCGCCTCGGCGCCGACGAAGCCGCCGTCCTTGCGCACGCAGAAGCCGAGCCCTGCCTCGAACGGGTTCTCGTCGGGAGTGATGTCGGCAGCCCACACTCGATAGCCCTTCTCCAGGCGCAGCGAGTCGATCGCCCGGTAGCCGCCCGCGATCAGGCCGTGCTCGCCACCTGCCTCCCACAGCGTGCGCCACAGACCCGCCCCGTACTCGGTGGGGCAGTAGAGCTCCCAACCGAGCTCCCCCACGAACGTCACGCGGAGCGCCCGCACCGGAACGTCTCCGACGGCGAGCTCGCGCATGCGCATGTAGTCGAAGTCGAGCGGATCGTCGGCGAGGGGGCCGAGGATGTCCCGCGAGCGCGGCCCCCACAGCGCGAAGCAGGCCCAGCGTGCGGTCACATCCGAACACCGAACGCTCTCGTCGCGCGGCGCGTGGCGTCGGATCCAGCTCAGGTCGTGGTTGCCGAAGGCCGTGCCGGTGACGATCGAGAAGAGCTCCTCCTCCACGCGCGTGACCGTGAAGTCGCACTCGATGCCGCCGCGGCGGTTGAGCATCTGGGTGTATGTGATCGCACCCACCTCGCCGGCGACGTTGTTGTCGCAGAGCTCCTCCAGGAACGCCGCGGCGCCGGGGCCGGCGACCTCGAGCTTGGCGAATGAGGACTCGTCGAACAGCCCGGCTCGTTCGCGCGTGCCGCGGTGCTCCGCGCCGATCGCCGGCGACCAGTGCATCCCCGCCCACCCCCGCGGTCGCAGCGACTCCTCGCCGGCCGCGGCGTTGCCCTCATACCAGTTGACGCGCTCCCAGCCAGACTTCTCGCCGAAGGACGCGCCGTGCTCAGCGTGCCACGGATATGCGCTCGAGACGCGCAGCGGACGGCCCGCCATCCGCTCGTGGCCGGGGTAGCGGATGTCGTAGTAGGTCTCGTAGACCTCCTTGGTGCGCTTCAGCGTGTAGCTCGGCGAGCGGAAGTGCGCACCGAAACGACGGATGTCCATCTCCCACACATCCATCGTCGGCTCGCCCGCGAGAATCCACTCGGCCATCACGCGGCCGATGCCACCCGCGCCCGCAAGTCCGTGCGCGCAGAAGCCGGCCGCCACGAAGAAGCCGTCGACCTCGCTCTCGCCGAGGCAGAACTCGTTGTCGGGCGTGAACGCCTCCGGTCCGTTGATCAGCCGCGTGACGGTGATCTCGTCCATCACCGGGACCCGCTTGGATGAGTTCCTCGCGATCTCCTCGAAGCGCGGCCAGTCCTCCTCGAGCAGGCGCCCGTTGAAGTCCGCCGGGATCGCGTCGAGCAGCTTCGCGTCCAGCGCCCACGGCGCCGAGCGACGCTCATAGCCACCCATCACCAGCCCGTCACCCTCCTCTCGAAAATATATGAGTAGATCGGGGTCGCGCAGTGTCGGGAGATGCGCCCTGGGCTGCCCCGGCTCGCGCTCGCGGAAGGGCTGCGTTACGAGGTACTCATGTGCGAAGGGGACAATCGGTACGCGCACCCCGGCCATCCTGCCGATCTCCGCCGCGAACATCCCGCCTGCGTTCACGACGATCTCGGCCTCGATCGGACCCCACTCCGTCTGCACGCCGCACACGCGCCCGGCGCGAACGTCGATGCTAGTCACGCGGGTATGCGTGAAGACCCGACAGCCGCCCTCACGGGCGCCGTCGACGAGCGCTGTCGTCAGGAGCGACGGGTCGAGGTAGCCGTCACTGGCCAGATAGGAGGCGCAGCGGACTCCCTCGGTGTCCATCAGCGGGAACAGCTCCTGTGCACGCCCGCCGCTGATCAGCTCCAGCTCCAGGCCGAAGGTCTTCGCCCAGGCCACCTGGCGCAGGACCTCCTGCTCGCGCTCGGCGGTGCACGCGAGACGGATGCCGCCGCACTCGACCCAACCGCAGTCGAGCGTGCGATACAGCTCGACCGAGTCCATCATCATGCGCGTCAGCGAGACGCTCGAGCGCAGCTGCCCGACGAGACCGGCGGAGTGAAAGGTCGAGCCGCTCGTCAACTCGTTGCGGTCGAGCAGCACCACGTCGCTCTCGCCGAGCCTGGCGAGGTGGTGGGCGATCGCCGCGCCGCCGACCCCGCCCCCGATGATCACCACGCGGGCGCGCTCGGGTAGCTCTCGGGGACGGACCATCGCTTGACTCTACGCGGCGGCGGCGGCGAGCCAATCCTCGAACGAGCCCCGCTCGATCGCCTCGTGCATGCGCTCGAAGTGCTCGCTCGCGTAGCCCGCGAAGTCGAAGTCGAGCGCGGAGATCTCGCCCTGCACGACGCCCCAGGCTGCCTCGCGGATATCGGAGAGCACCCGCATCAGCTTCAGCGCTGCGCGGCGCGCATCCGAGGGAGCCTCGCCGTGGTAGGCCCTCAACAGACGATCCTCCATCGCATCGTCGAAGTCGTTGTTGACCGCCAGGTTGCCCAGGTCGAAGCGCGCGTCGCCCATCCCCGCATACTCCCAGTCCACGAGCATGATCCGGCCGCCGCACCGCTCGCGGATGATGTTGCCGGTGAGCAGATCGTTGTGGCATGGAGAGGGCTCGCGCACCCGCATCGCGGCCTGGATCCGCAGGGCACAGCGCATCGCTCCCGCGTATGGCTCGGGCAGCGTCCCGCCGCGCCCCTCGACGATCGCGGCGTAGCGCTCGAGCAGTCCCGCGACCGAGAAGCTGCTCGGCAGCCGCTCGCCGCAATCGTGGAAGGCGCGGAGCTCGCCTGCGATCTCCTCGGCACCTGCGGCCACCTCGGCGCTTGTCACGCTGTGGCAGGCGACGAAGCGCGTCACGAGGCAGTCCTCGACCGCCGCCACGACCGCCGGGCCGATCCCGAGCGTCGCCGCCGCGACGCTCGCCTGGCGCTCGGCGCCGCGATCGATCCCGAGCAGATCGGTGTCCTTGCCCGGCTGCCTGACCACGTAGTCGTTGCCGCCGAGCGTGACCCGGTAGTTGCGGTTGGTGATGCCGCCGTCGAGCGCCGCCGGCTCGCCGCTCAGCGAACCGAGCGAAGGCTCCAGCCGTCTGAGGATGTCGTGCAGCTCGCCCACCCGTCCCTGCCACCTCCTCGCGCGCCCGGCGGCCCAGGCTATACCTTCAGGAGCATGATCTGCGAGCAGCGAAGAACCTGCCGGTGGCACCGTGGATGACGGCCCGCCCACCGCTGGCGAGTTGATCGGGCGGGTCGACATCCAAGCAGCCAGCCGCTCGATCGCGGGCGTGGCGGTCAGGACGCCGACCGTTGCCTGCGAGGAGCTCGCCGAGATCGCCGGCACGCCTGTCCTGCTGAAGGCCGAGTCGTTGCAGCTGACCGGCTCGTTCAAGCTGCGCGGCGCCCTGCACAAGGTCGCCGCGCTCGGCGACCGCGCGGCCGGCGGCCTCGTCACGGCGAGCGCAGGCAACCACGCCCGCGCCGTCGCCCAGGCCGCAAGGGTGCGCGGGATCGGCTGCGAGGTCTTCATGCCGCGTGACGCACCGGTCTCGAAGGTCGCGGCGGTCGAGCGGCTGGGGGCGAGTGTGCACCTCGACGGCGTGTCGGTCGAGGACGTCGTCGAGCTGGCAAGGAGTCGCGCCGCCGAGCCGGACGGCCCGGCATTCGTTCATCCCTTCGACGACCTCGACGTGATCGCCGGCCAGGGCACGCTCGGCATAGAGCTGCTCGAGGAGGTCCCGGACCTCGCCCGTGTGATCGTCCCCGTCGGCGGTGGCGGCCTCGCCAGCGGCGTCGGGATCGCGATGCGTCGCGCCGGTGTCACGGTCGACCTCGTAGGCGTCCAGGCAAAGGCCTGCGCGCCCTATGTGGAGGCGCTGCGCAATTCCGGCCCGCCCCAGACGATCGAGCTCTCGGGCACCGCGACGATCGCTGACGGCATCGCGTTGAAGCGCCCGGGCACGCTGACGTTGCCGCTACTGCGCGAGCTGCTCGACGGGCTCGAGACCGTCAGCGAGGACGAGATCGCCGACGCGATGGTGTTCCTTGCCGACCGCGCCAAGCTCGTCTCCGAGGGTGCCGGCGCCGTCGCGGTCGCAGCGCTGTTGAGCGGGCGTCTCGCGCCCGTCGACGGAACGACCGTCGCGATCGTCTCGGGCGGCAACGTCGACAGCGGCCTGCTCGCCGGCCTGTTGCGCCGCCGCGAAACCGAGGAGGGTCGCCGCGTGCGGATCTTCACCCGCGTGGCCGACCGGCCGGGAGGGCTCGCCGAGTTGCTCAGCCTCGTCGCCGGAGCCCGCGCGAACCTCGTCAGTCTCGAGCACGTGCGCGAGGCGGTCCCCCTGCACGTCCGCGAGACCGCCGTCGAGCTGATGCTCGAAACCCGCGGGCCCCATCACACGCGCGAGGTCGTCGCCGAGCTCCAGCGCGCGGGCTACGAGGTGCTCGCCGAGCAGGGACGAACGCCGGCCGCCAAGGGTTCGATACCGATCTAGAGCTCGCCGGCGACGGCCACGAACGCCCGCCAGCGCTCGCGCTGCTCCAAGCGAGCCCCCGCGTCGAGGGTCGGTAGAACCGTTCGTCTGCTCGGCAGCAGCGCCGCGCCCTCCTCGACGCTTGCGAACACGCCCGCACCGACGCCCGCGAGCAGCGCCGCGCCCAGCACCGTCGCGTCGGGCGGGCCGATCGTGAGCGGGACGCCGAGGACGTCCGCCTGGATCCTCATCAGAATCTCGTCGTTGCTGAGGCCGCCGTCGACCTTCAACTCGCTCACCGGCGAGCGCTCGGCGATCGCCTCGACGATGTCTGTGACGCGCCACGCGATCGCCTCGAGTGCCGCGCGCGCGAGGTGCGCAGGCGCGACCCCGGAGTGCAGCCCCGAGATCACCCCCCGGGCACGCGAGCGCCACCACGGTGCGCCGAGCCCCGCCAGAGCGGGCAGCATCAGCACGCCCGAGCTGTCCGGCACGCTCGCCGCGAGCACTGCCAGAGACGGCGCATCGCGGGCCAGGCCGAGGCCGTCCGAGAGCCACTCGAGCAGCGTCCCCGCGGTGAACACACCGCCCTCGAGCGCATCGACGACCTCGCCGATAGCCAGGAGGCCCGAGCTCGGGCCTCCTGCGGCGTCGCGGTGTCGAGATTCAGATCGACGCGTGGGGCCGCCGCCGGGCGCACCGCCCGCCGACGCCGCCCAGGCGACCGTCGGCAGCAGGCCCTCGCCTGCCCTGGCCCCCGACGCGAGCCCGAGCACGAAGACCCCCGTCCCGTACGTCGCCTTCAGCTCACCCGCACGCGCGGCTCCGGAGCCGGCGAGAGCGGCCTGCTGGTCGACCACTTGAGCGTTCAGCGTGAGGCGCTCGGGCAGCCGCTCGTGGCGCAGCTCGCCGAGCTGCCCGAACGTCGGCTCGATCCGCGCGAGCCACTCGCGCCGCAGGCCGAACAGCTCCAGCAGCTCTCCGTCCCAGTCGCGTCCTCCGACGGCCAGCAGCTGGGTGCGCGAAGCCGTCGAGAGGTCGGTCGCGAAGCGACCCCCCAGGCGGTCGCAGAGGAACGAGTCGAGCGTTCCGAGCCGCAGCGTCCCGGCCGCCGCAGCGCGCCGCACGGCCTCCTCGTTGGCGAGCAGCCAGGCGAGTTTGCCGGCGGAGAAGTAGGGGTCGAGCGGGAGGCCCGAGCGGGCCTGTGCCCGCTCGCCCTCGAGCGTTGCGAGAAGGGTTGCGTGGCGCTTGTCCTGCCAGCCGATCACCGGGCTCAGCGGGCGTCCGCTGAGGCGGTCCCAGGCGAGCACCGACTCGCCCTGGTGATCGAGACCGGTGCCGAGGATCTCGCGCCCGGCGGCGTGGGCCAGCACCTCTGCGACCGCGTCGAGCACCGCGCCGAGAATCAGCTCGGGATCCTGCTCGACCCATCCGGGACGCGGATGGCTCACCGGAGTCCGCCGCTGGGCCTCCGCGACGAGGCGCAACTCGGTGTCGAACAGCGCGGCCTTGACCGCCGTGGTGCCCTCGTCGATGCCCAGCAAGAGGCCGGAGCTCATGTGCGGCCCGCAGCGCTCGCCGACAGCCCCCGGTGCAGCGCCGCCCGTTGCCACCACGGTTGCCCGCAAGGCTGCGGCAGGGGGGTGACGGGCAGCGCGCGCGCTGCTCCCAGCGCAACGCCCGGCGCCCCGTCGAGCATCGCCGCGACGTGCTCGCCGATTGCCAGCGAGGCCGAAAGCCCGGTCGAGCGGATCGCCGCGACGTGGATCAGCCCCTGCAGGGCGCGCGAGTGCTCGATCACATAGTTGGCCCCTCGTCCCGCCGGTCGCAGTCCCGCGTAGGCCCCCACCAGCTCCGCGCGCTTCAGCGCGGGATGCATCGCGAGCGCACGCGGGAGGATCAGCTCGGCTGCGCCCTGCTCGACCGACCAGTCGCGCTTGTCCTCGCGCTCGCGCGCCGTCGGGCCCGCGACGATCCGTCCGTCGAGCGTGGGAAACACGAGCACGCCCTTGCCGAGCGCCGAGGGCACCGGCAGGAGGATCTGCTCCAGTGGCTCGGAGGACGCGGGCGCGAACACCAGGAACTCGCCCTTGCGGGGGTACACGGCGGCGATCTCATCGCCCGCCATGCGTGCGACCTCATCGGCGAACAGGCCGGCGGCGTTGACGACGCAACGCGCGTGCAGTCGACTGCCTCCCTCGCGCTCGAGCGCAATCGTCCGGCGTCCTTCCCGCCGCACCCCGCGCACCGCCGTTCCCAGCTCGATCGTCGCGCCGCCGCTCTCGGCGGCGGCTGCGAGCGCGTGGACGAAGGCGACCGGGTCGGTGACCGACTCGCCCGGTATCCGCAGCGTGCCGTTCGTCTCGCGGTCGCATTCAACGCCGTTGGCGCGAGCGTTTGCCTCGAGTCGATCGACCGCCGCGCGCTGCTCGCCGTCGCGCGGCCGGAGTCGGGCGCCGCAGCGCCACACCTCGACGCCGAGCTCGTCCAGAAGCTCGCCGCGGAGCTGGGCCGCGCGGAGGATCAGCTTCGTCTCCAGCGCTCCCGCCGAGGAGTCGAAGCCCGTATGCAGGATGCCCGAGTTGGTGCCGCTCGCTCCCAGCGCGAGTCCTGCCTCGGCCTCCAGCACGACGCTGCGCACGCCGCGACGCGCGAGCGCGTGCGCCACGGCGCATCCCACGACCCCGCCCCCGATGACCGCCACCTGGGTGTCGAGTGGGACCGTCACACTCGTTCAGCCGGCGGGCTGACGTGGCTCGGCTGAGACGCGGGGCCGCACGCGTCGCGCCCGCCGCGGCGCGGGACGCTCGTCGAGACCGTCGACGATGCTGCTCCAGGCCTCGCCGAGGACCCGCTGCCGGCCCGTGCCGAGCGGCTCCAGGAACAGCCTGCGGACGTTTGCGATGTGACTGCGGCGAGCCGACGCGAAGCGCCTGCGACCGAGCGCGGTCAACGAAGCGAGCAGCACCCGGCCGTCGGCGATCGAGAGCTTGAGCAGGACCTCGAACTCGACGAGCGCCATGCCGTGGGATGCGCCGAGCAGCGCGTCGAGCTCGCGGGTGACGAGCGAGTGCGTTGTGAGGAAGCCGAACCAGGCCGCGACCTCGTCCTCGTCGAAGTTGCCGGTCGCGCTCACGCTCACCATCGGCAATATAACGTTCGTTCGGCAAGCAAATGAATGTCCAGTCTCCCCATCTACCTCGCATCGAAAGGACCGCACATGGCACAGAAGACCTGGTTCATCACCGGCGCCTCACGCGGCTTCGGGCGTGAGTGGGCCGAGGCGGCGCTGGAGCGCGGAGACAGGGTCGCGGCGAGCGCGCGCGACGCCTCAGCGCTCGCCGAGCTGACCGCCGCACATCCCGACAGCTCGCTCGCCCTGCAGCTCGATGTGACCGATCGGGCCGCCGCCTTCGCCGCCGTCGGGCGCGCGCACGAGCACTTCGGGCGCCTCGACGTGATCGTCAACAACGCAGGCTACGGGCTGTTCGGGACGGTCGAGGAGGTCAGCGAGCAGCAGGCGCGCGACCAGATCGAGACCAACCTGTTCGGTGCGCTGTGGGTCACCCAGGCGGCGCTGCCGCTGCTGCGCGCACAGGGAGCAGGGCACATCGTGCAGGTCTCGAGCATCGGCGGGATCGTGGCGTTCCCGCGAGTCGGCCTGTACCACGCCTCCAAGTGGGGTCTCGAGGGCTTCAGCGAAGCACTCGCGCAGGAGATCGCGGGATTCGGGATCCACGTCACGCTCGTCGAGCCCGGTGGCTTTGACACCGACTGGGGCGGCAGCTCGGCGGTCCGCGCCGCGCCGCTGGACGCCTACGCCGAGATCCATCGGCAGGCCTCCGAACGAAGCGCCAACACGCCGAAAGGCAAGGCGTCCGCGTCCGTCGCCGCGATCCTCGCGGTCGTCGATGCGGACCCGCCGCCGCTGCGCGTGTTCTTCGGCTCGCCCCCGCTGGAGATCGCCAGGGCTCGCTACGCCGAACGGCTCGAGAACTGGGCTCAATGGGAGGAGGTCTCCCGCGCCGCGCAGGGCGACTGACGCGATCGGCGGAGGACCCGCGGCCGTGTGCCGCCGGTCCGCCTCCGCGCGCCACGCTCACTACGGAAGCGAGGGCACCTGTTCGGCGATCGACAGCCCGGCGCTTTTGGCGCTGCCCTCGATCGAGCCGATGGCGATGTTCGCCGACTGGATTTCTCCGAGGTTGAACTTCCCCGATTTGAGCTTCGCGAGAGCCGCGGCGAAGCCGGTGCTCAAAGTCGTCAGGGGCGCCACGAGCGGCGCCAGCACCGCGCTTGCCCGCGCGTCGGCTGCCGCGAGCTTGACCTCGTGTGCGATGAACACGGCGGCTGCCGTCGCCTTGATGACGGCCAGCTTGTGTTTGAACAGCCCTTTGAAGTCGCCGGCGAGCAGCGGCTTGTAGATGTAGCGGTGGAAGGCGCCGAAGGCGAGGCCGGCGTGCGTCACGAACTTGACCGTCGCGAGATGCGTCGGGTTCGTGCTCGCGGCCGTTGCCGTCGAGCTGGTCGAGGAGCTCGAACTCGAGCTCGAGCCGCATCCGGCGAGCACGAGGGCCAACACGACGAGCATCATCGACAGCAACCGCATGGCGGCCTCCTGATTGTTGTGAAGAGCGAACGGCCCGCTCCGTGAGCCGGCCAGACCGGAACCTATCGTCACGCCCCGACGGGATCCATATTTCTGCAGGGGTCCTGCCACGCGCGAGCGTTCGATCCCAGCGGGCCTCGTAGCATCCGCTGTATGCAGATCAGGCCATTCGAGCTGGAGCGCTTCTACGAACGGTGGGAGTTTCGTGCCGAGCTGATGCTCTCGAGCAGCGACTGCGAGTCGCTGGCGCTGCGGGATCTGCTCGCGCTCGAGCCCGACGCCGGCGAGCGGCTGCTGGAGCTGCGCCTTGGATACACCGAGGTGCCCGGCTCGCAGGAGTCGCGCGAGGCGATCGCCGGCCTCTACGAGCGGGTCGATGCGGCAGCTGTGCTGACGCTCGCCGCGGCCGAGGAGGGGATCTTCATCGCCTACCACGCGCTCGTCGCCGCGGGCGACCACGTGGTGGTCGAGTCGCCCTGCTACGGCTCGGCGGTCGAGATCGCTCGCAGCACCGGCGCCGCTGTCGACCTGTGGCAGCGCCGCTACGAGGACCGGTGGGCCTATGACCTCGACGCGCTCGAGCGTCTCATCCAGCCGAACACCCGACTCATCTATCTAAATAGTCCGCACAACCCGACCGGGTCGCAGATGAGCCCGCGCGAGCTGGAGCGGCTCGTGGAGATCGCCGCCGAAAGCTCGATCGTGGTGCTCAGCGACGAGGTCTATCGCGGCGTCGAGCACGATCCCGGGGACCGCCTGCCGGGCGCCTGCGACCTGTACGAGCACGCGATCTCGCTCGGCACCGTGTCGAAGGCCTATGGCCTGCCGGGGCTGCGGATCGGCTGGCTCGCC
>OLKX01000460.1_pt1 | contig 27492 bp, 20 predicted proteins | sample 1604201 | NCBI WGS metagenome assembly OLKX01 (sample SAMEA104055716, study PRJEB20765) | soil metagenome | biome: Arctic tundra; feature: Polygonal ground; material: soil | place: USA | collected 2011-09 | depth 0-0.5 m
AAGGGCCTACAGGTCCACCTGATCCTCGACAACTACTCAACCCACAAGCACGAAAACGTGGAGAAATGGCTCGCGAAACACCCCCGCTTCCACTTGCATTTCACGCCAACATCGAGCTCGTGGCTGAACCTCATCGAGCGATGGTTCGGCAAGCTCACCGACAAGGCCATTCGCCGCGGAATCTTTCACTCAGTACCCGAGCTCATCACCGCGATCGACACCTACCTGCAAGTCAACAACGAGAACCCCGAGCCATTCATCTGGACCGCCACCGCCGAGCAAATCCTCGCCAAGGTAACCCGCGGGCGCGCCACCCTCACAACAATCACTAGTTAAAACCGAGACACTACACTAGATCTAAAGCCCGCCACGGGGTGGGCGGAGCTCTCGTGTATCTCCGTTACGCGACCTGTATAGCCATGGTTATGCAGGTCGCGGCGTGGCGAGCTAACAGGAGGGATCGCGACACGGCTGGCGCGTGGGGGCACGAGACGCTCGCGGGGGCAAGAGCCCGCGGGCGCACCGGCCTGAGCGTCTGACACGGATCGGCGCGAGGACCCTAAGGCCGAGCGACGGCCGTGGCGCCGGCGTCGTCGCGGGTGCCACCTGAGACGAGCGTCTCGAGTGCCGTGGAGAGCCTCGCGCAGATGACGTCGGGGTCGAACAGGCGCTCGGCCTCGGCCCTTGCCCGCTCGGCCGTCTGCGCAGGCTCGCGCTCGACGCGCCCGAGCATCTCCACGAGCGCGTCGGCCATGCGCTCGATGTCGCCGGGAGCGACCTCGCCGAGCACCGCGCGGTCGACCCCCTCGATCGCGCCGACCTCGCTCGTGGCGACGACGGGAACGCCCGCGGCCAGAGCCTCGGCGACGGTGAGCGCGAAGGGCTCATAGTGGCTGGCCTGGAGCAGCACATCGGTGCGCTGGAGCTCGTCCGGGATCTCGGCGGCGGGGAGCGCGCCGACGTATTCCGAGGTCTCAGGCGGCAGATCCTCGAGCAGGCGACTGTAATCCGACCACAGGCTCGGCCCGCCGACGACGCGGATGTTGACCCGGACGCCGCGGTCTCTGAGCGTCTGGGCGACCGCCACCACATCCTCGACGCCCTTGCGCACCGCGATCCGGCCCAGCACGAGCACCGTTGGCACTCCCGCGCGAGCCGTGGGATGGATCGCGAAGCGCTCGAGGCGCACAGGGTTGGCGACGACGACGGTGGACTCACGCGGGAACCCGTAGTCGCGCACGAGATGGTCGCGGAAGACGCCGCTGATGCAGATGAGCAGCTTGGCGCGGCGAATGCGCACGCGCTGCACGAGCGTGCGGGCGAGCATGATCGCGAGTGCTGAGGCGAAGCGGTAGCCGGGCTCGCAGCGCCGGCTGACGCCACGCTCGGCGATCAGCGCGCGCAGCTCGCCCGCGCTGTGGGTCTCGGGATGGATCACCAGCGGTACCGAGCGCGTGACAGCCACCGGGACGGACAGGCTCTCGATGCTCGAGAACTGGTAGACGACGTCGTAGGGCTCGCGGCGATGCGCCTCGGCGATCTTCTGGCGCAGCCGCACCGAGGAGTAGCCGCGGGCGACCATTCCGCTCGCAAACGCGGTGATGCGCGAGCGGCTGTACCAGCGGTCCCACTGCCACTCGCTCGTGCCCCACACGAACTCGAGGTTCGGGTTCTCGATCAGCCGCGCCGGCAGCTTCTGTCCAGATGATGGGAAGAAACAGTCGATTCGATGGCCCAGCCGCGCGAGGCCGTCGAGCAGCTCGGTGTTGACGCCGGGTACGCCGCCGCCCTCGGCGGGAGCCGGCCCGAGCCACGCGATACGCAGTGATTTGGCCCCGATCGCGGACACTCTACTGAAGGTCTTGCGCGCTCATGGACGCTGAGCGCGGGTGCTTTCCAGAGCTCGTGTCACCTCGGCTGAGAGGCGCCGGTGAAACGCCGCGACAGAAAAGCGCTCGGCGTTCTCGACGGCGCGCTCGGGGCTGAAGTCGAGCTCGTCGAGGCGCTCTATTGCGCGCGCGAAACCTTCCACGTCGTCGAACGCGACGAGGCGTCCGGTCGCGCCGTCGAGCACGGTTTCGAGTGCGCCCCCGGCGGCAGCGGCGATCACCGGGCGTCCAGCCGCCTGCGCCTCGACGGCCGTGATGCCGAACTCCTCCATGCTTGGGACGACGACGGCGCGTGCCGATGAGTAGAGGCGCGCGAGCTCCTCGTCGGTAGCGCGACCGAGGAACTCGGCCTCCGGATGGGCGGCCTGGAGGGCGGCGTGGTCGGGCCCGCTCCCCACGACGCTGATCGGCGCCCCGGCGCGCCGCGCCGCCTCCAGCGCGACCGCCACGCGCTTGTGGCGCACGAGCTCGGTGACGACGAGCAGCCGCTCCCCGGGTTGACCTGGAGCGAAGCGATGCGTCTCCACGGGAGGATGGACGATCGGCGCCTCACGGCCGTAGAAGCGCGCGATGCGCTCCTGGGTGAGCTGCGAGTTGGCGATGTAGAAGTCGACTCGCCGGCTCGCCGCGAGGTCCCACCGGCGCATCCACGAGAGCTGCGCGCGCAGCAGCGGGCGCAGCGCCACGGGTGCCTCGCCCAGCGCGCGAGCCTCCTCGTACCAGGCGTAGCGGAAAGGTGCATGGCAATAGCAGACATGGACAGCTCCGTCGGGGACGTGGAGGCCGTGGGCGAAGGCGCTGCTGCTGCTCAGCACGACGTCGCTCGGCGGCGGGCGCAGGCGTCGGACTGCGAACGGATACAGCGGCAGCAGTCGCCTGAAGTCGGCCTGGCTGACGCCGAGGCGCTGCAGCGGGGAGGTCGTGATCGAACGGCCCGCAAAGCGCCCGCTGGTGCCCTCTTCGTCATAGAGCAGCGTGAAGATCGGAGCGTCGCGATACAGCTCGGCGATCGCCGCAAAGGTGCGCTCCGCGCCGCGCATCACGAGCAGGTAGTCGTGTGCGATCGCGACGCTCGGTCGTTGCTCGGCGGTTGTATCGGCGTCTCGGGTATCGGGCATCATCGGCTCGGGCGGTTGACTTTTGCGCCTCGGCGAGAAGCGTACCCGGCGCGAAGCGAGCGTCCAGCAGGCCGTCGCTCGGCCCGTTGTCCGGCCGGTCGCTCGTTGTGTATGTTTCGAGCATGCCGGACGCCATGCTCCGGGCTTTTGGCTGGAGCCCCCTGCTGATTCACGGCGATCCGTGCGTGCTCGATCGTTGGCTGTGGCTGCGGTCGCACCTGAGGCGGGGGCCCGCCCGCACGTTCGACGCGGGGTGCGGCAACGGGGGCTTCAGCATCTATGCGGCGCGCGCCGGCAATCATGTCGTCGCGGCATCGTTCTCGCCGCGCGAACAGGAGGACGCACGGCGCCGAGCCGGGGTCGTCGGTGTCACAGGGATCGACTTTCGCACACTCGACCTGCGCGAGATCGACGAGCACCGGGCATCGCTGGGCAGCTTCGCGCAGATCATCTGCTTCGAGACGATTGAGCACCTCAGCAATGACGAGGGACTCGTGGCGACGCTCGTGGAGATGCTCGAGCCCGGCGGCCAGCTGCTGCTCACAGCGCCCTTCGACGGACATCACCCGCTCTACACCGAGGACGCGAGCCCCAGTCCCGTCGAGGACGGCTCGCACGTCCGCTTCGGATACTCCGCTGCGCGCCTGCGCGAGATCGCCGAGGGCGCCGGTCTCGAGGTGACCGACGAGGGGTTCATCAGCGGCGTGGTCTCGCAGAAGCTGACCGACCTGATGCGCAGGCTCAGCGCGCGCGTCGGGCGTCCCGTCGCGTGGCTGGCGCTGCTGCCCCTGCGGGCGCTCGTGGTGCTCGACGCGCCGCTCAGCAGGCTGCTGCGCTATCCATATCTCAGCGTTGCGCTCGCGGGCGTCAAGCGCGGCTAGAGAGGAGCGCGATGCGGATCATCATCACCGTGCCGTGGGGGCAGCGGCTCGGCGGCGCCGAGGCGATGCTGCAGGGGGTCCTCGACGGGGCCCGCGACAGCGGCCACGAGTTGGAGGTCGTGTTCTTCGAGCCCGGCCCCTGGCCGGAGGAGCTCGCAGCCGCCGGCCTTCGCGTCGAGGTGCTGCGGGCCGGACGTCTGCGCCAGGCACACCGATGGCTTGCCACCGTCTTTCGCCTCGCGCGCCTGTTTCACAGGCGAAAGCCGGATCTGATCCTCAACTGGTCGGCCAAAACACAGCTCTACGGCGCGCCCGCAGCCCTGCTGGTGGGAATGGCCAACCGCGTCGTGTGGTGGCAGCAGGCGATACCCAAACGCAGCTGGCTCGACGGCTCGGCCACGCTGCTGCCGGCTGCCGCGATCGGCTGCTATTCGCAGACCTCGGTTCGGGCGCAGGCGCGCCTGTTCCCGGCCCGCCCGACGTTCGCCGTCTCGGCCGGCTCTCCGATACCGGCCGCTCAGACCGGTGAGCCGCCGCTGAGTCTCCCGACCGACGTGCCGATCGTCGGGCTGGTCGGACGGCTGCAGGCATGGAAGGGACAGGATCGGCTGCTGCGCGCCCAGGCGATTCTGCACGACCGCGGGCACCCGATGCACCTCGTGATCGTCGGCGGCGACTCCTATGAGCTCTCGCCCGAGTACGCTGGCTCACTCGAGCCGCTCGCGCGCGAGCTGGGGCTATCGGATGCGGTGACGATGACGGGCGAGGTGCCCGACGCTGGTCCCTATGTTGAACAGATGGACATCCTCGTCAACGCCTCGGACCCGGAGCCGTTCGGGATCGTGATCCTCGAGGGGATGGCCCGCGGTGTGGCTGTCGTCGCTGTGAACTCCGGCGGGCCTTCGGAGTTCGTCGAGGACGGCCGCACCGGCATGCTGGCCCGCTCGGGCGCGCCCGAGGATCTGGCAGACGCGCTCGAGCCGCTGCTCGTCTCGCCACAGCTGCGAGCCCAGATCGGCGACACCGGTAGAGAGCGGTATCTGGAGGAATACACCGACACGGCGATGCGCCGCCGCTTCTTCGCCGAATTCGAACGCGTTCTCGGCGATCGGGCGATACCCCGCGGCTGACTGAGTACCAACAGCGCGGCGCGGGGCGGGCGCGGCCGGTCGCTGGGGCTTCGTCACGGATGCGCTCGGCGCCGGCGCCGAGCGCGGATCCCACTCAGCGCCAGGTCGGGGGTGCCTGTCCGAGGTCGCGGCGAGCGCCGAGCACGACCGAGACGCTCGTGAGCGCGGGGTAACGGGTGCGAATCTGCTCGGGCCACACGCGCCCCTTGGAGAAGGAGATCACGTCCGCCGCCGCGTAGCGCGGAGCCTCCACGACGAGGCCCTCCTCGGCGAGAATCCGACTCATCACGTGCGGAAGGGCGGGGGAGATGTGCGGCTCGTAGTCGGGGCGGAAGCTCGTGAGGTGGCCGCGCAGACCGAGCTCGAGCCGGTTGCGCAGCGTCGCGAGGTTCGGCGTGGAGACCACCAGCCGGCCGCCCGGCGCCACCAGCCGCGCGGCCGCTCGCAATGCCGTCCACGGCGCCTCCAGGTGCTCGATCACCTCGACGAGCAGAACGCGGTCGGCTGCGGGCAGCTCGAGGGCGTCCTCGGCTGCCACCTCGTGGAAGGTCACGTCGTCGCGGAGATCGTCCTGAAGCCAGTCGATCGGGTCGAGGCCCACGAGTCCAGCGGGCTCCCACTCGTCTCGGATCCGCCGCAGCAGATCACCGCGGCCGCAGCCGATGTCAAGCCAGGTGAGGTGCGGCTCGGGCGCCGCGGTCGCGAGCGCGGTCTCGACGATCGCATCGATCGATGAGCCCGCCGAGGCGAGCTGGTCGCTGTATGACCGCACGCGGCGCGATGCTAGCACCGCGCCTGGGGGCGAGATGCGTCTCCTCGTGTCGTGCGGCGACGCGGTGTGGCGCCAGTCGTGCAGTAGCCTGAGAGCCCCGGGGGAGGCCTTTCGATGCGGAGCGTCAAGGAGACAAACCAAGAGCGCGAGGGCCGGCCGGAGGCGTGCGATGTGACGATCGTCGCGCACGATCTCGGTGCGGTCGGAGGCATGGAGCGGCAGCTGGCCGAGCTCGTTCTCGGCCTGCGCTCGCGCGGGCACCACGTGACCGTGATCGGCCGCACCTGTGAGTTGCCAGCGGAGGCAGGCGTTGTTTTTCACCACGTACGGGCGCCTGGCAGGCCGTTCGTGCTCGCGTATCCCTGGTTCCTCCTCGCGGGGACGCTCGCGGTACGTCGCCACCGCCGCGGTGTGGTGCAGGCGACGGGCGCGATCGTGCTCAACCGCATCGATGTGATCGCCGTTCACTACTGCCATCAGGTCGGCCCAGCGAATGCGAGCCGTTCGACGGCGCTGTTCCGCGGCCACGTTCGTGCCGCGGGAGTGCTCAAGCGCCTCGGCGAGCGACTCTGCTTTGCGGTCAATCGCGCGGCCGCGATCGTCTGCGTGTCCGAGGGCGTCGCCGAGGAGGTTCGCGAGCACTACCCGGCCCTGGCCGCGCGCGTCGTCACGATCCACAACGGCGTCGACACCGACGTCTTCGCACCGGGCGCGCGCGCGCAGGAGGCCCGCACGAGACGCCAAGAGCTGGGCATCGCCCACGCTGCGCTTGTCGCCGCGTTCGTGGGCAGCGAGTGGGAGCGCAAGGGCCTGGAGCCGCTGATTCGCGCGCTGCCCTCGAGCGGCGGTTGGTCCATCGCTGTGGCCGGCGCGGGGGAGCGGGAGCGCTATCAGGCACTCGCCGAGCAGCTCGGCGTCGGCGACCGCGTGCACTGGCTGGGCGTGACGGCGGATGTCCAGCTCGTCTACCAGCTCGCCGATGCGTTCGTGCTGCCGACCAGCTACGAGACCTTCTCGCTGGTCACCTTCGAGGCTGCGGCCAGCGGCCTGCCCATCCTCGTCACGCCGGTCAGCGGCGTTCGTGAGCTGATCGACGACGGGCGCAACGGCTATCTGATCAGCCGCGACCCCGAGTTGATCGCTCGGCGCCTGCTCGAGCTCGCCGGTGACGCCGATCTGAGGACCCGCCTCGGCCTCGCGGCACGCGCCTCGGCGCTCGAGTTCTCGTGGCAGCGGATGGTCGACTGCCACCACCACCTCTACACGAGGCTCGCGGCTGCATCGCCGCCGCGCTGAGACTGGCCGGCGCCTCACCGCGAGCGCGGACCTCGCTCCACACGCCGAGTCCCGGCCGCCGCCTCGCAGCGAGCGCCGACCTCGCTACAGCGCGCCGCGCAGCAGCTGTTCGAGCGCGTCGGTCGCGGCGGGCACCGAGAACAGCCGCTCGACGGCCGCTCGCCCCCGGTCCGCGAGATCACGGCGCAGAGCGGGGCTCTCGCGCAGCCGGTTCAGCCGCTCCGCGAGCCCGGCGACGTCGCTCTCGGGGAAGGTCAGCCCTCCGCCTGTCAACTCGATCAGCCACGGGATCTCGCCGGAGTCCGAGCCGACGACCGGTACGCCGCACCACAGCGCCTCGACGATCACACGACCGAACTGCTCCTTCCACGTGGCGGTCGTGTGCGAGGGCAGCACGAGCACGTCGAGCTGCGCGTAGCCGCCCGCCATCTCCTCGTGCGTGAGGCCGTTGACGACACGCACGCTCGAGCCGGGGATCGCCTGGCCGTCGAGCCGGGGGCGCAGCTCGCCTTCCCCGATCAGCGTCAGCTCGACCGGTGGCGCCAGAGTGCGAACCGCCGCCAGCAGGTCGAGCAGCCCCTTGCTCTCCACGAGCCGCCCTGCGTAGCCGACCGTGAAGTGCCGCTCGAGCGTTTTGGCCGGCTCGCTCGGCCAGCTCGGTACAGCAGGCGGTGCGAGGCCGACCTCACCCCGTGCGCCCCACTGCCGTGTGAGCGTCGCGGCCGTGTCCGAGCGCGCCGCCACGAAGGCTGCCGCCGCCAGGACCCGCGAGCGGATCAGCCGCACCGGGGCGGGAAAGCTCCGGTCGATGTTCTCATAGCCCTGGACGCCGAAGGGCACCCCGGCGCGCCTGAACGCGAGCCCCCACTGCGCAGCCGAGAAAGCGAATGGCTCAGCCTCGACGAAGCCCACATCGGGATTCCAGCGCCTCACGATCCTGCGGCAGTTCGCGAGATACAGGTGCCGCTGCGGGCGACCGGCGAAGGCGACCGGCGTCGGGATCAGCGCATCCTCCAGGCCGGGGAGGGCGCTCGGCCTCAGAGGCGTCTCGGAGTAGAGGTGCCGCCAGCGGCTCGGCACGACGATCTTCACATCCCATCCGCGTCGCGCAAGCTCGCGGTAGACCTCTTGGTTGACGCTCACGATCGCCGGGTGGCTTGCCACCAAGAGACGCGGATTAAGGGTGCCGGCGCCCGGCGCGCCGCCCACCTCCCCGCCGGGGCCGGGCTGGCTCGAGGCGGCCCTCTCCTCGGCACTCGGAATGGGGTGGCTCACAGGCACATCGTTGCACCCGCGGTTGCGCCGCGTCCTCCGTGGGACGGTACCCTTTGCCGTACCTACGGAACTCTACGACGGCTGATCAGCGGCCTGGACGGATCCTAAAGTCGATGAACGAGACGACCAACGACGCAGCCGCAATATTCGCCCCGCTCTGGAAGCGCAAGTGGCTGATCCTCGGAGTGGCGCTGCTGGTCGCCGTGGGGACGTACGAGTACTACAAGCACAAGCCAGCGGTCTACTCCGCGGCGACGCAGCTGTTCCTCGGCGGCGCCGCCGAACAGCAGGGCACCTCCGGTACCGGAACGCCAAAGACGCTGAGCGGTCGCGCGCTCGCCGATCAGGTCGGCCTGATCAACTCCAGCGTGATCGGCAAGCCGGTGCGCGAAACGCTCCGCGCCGAACACGAACTGGCGGCCGCGCGCGGCAAGGCCACCGCTGCCGCCAGCGGGTCGAGCGACTTCATCACGATTACCACCGAAGCGCGCGGGCCTCGCCCAGCGGTCAATCTCGCGGACGCCTACGCGCAGGTCTACATCAAGCGTCAGCGCAGCGACTATCTGCGCAACGTCAGGGCGCAGATAGCCAACACGCGCGCGCAGCTGCGCAGGATCGAACTGCCCGCGGCGGTCAAGGGCAAAGGCACGAAAAACCAAGCGGCGAGCAACACCACGACGCTGCAGTCGGCGAGCCTCGCGAGCAAGATCAGCCAGCTCGAATCGGCTCTCTCGACGTTCTCGGGGGTGCAGCAGGTCGGCCCCGCGAAAGCGAACCCGCTGCCGCTGTCGCCGACGCCGAAAAAAAATGCGATCTTCGGCTTCGTCCTCGGGCTGATCCTCGCTGCGGTGGCCGCTTACGGGCTCAGCAGGTTCGACCGCCGGCTGCGGTCGCTTGGCGACGTGGAGAGCATCTTCCACACGCAGATCCTCGCGGCGCTGCCATCGGTGCGCTCGCCGGTCGTGCGACCGGACGGTCAGCGCGGACCTGCGAAGTCGCTGCTCGAGCCGCTGCGGCGGCTGCACACGACCCTCCAGTTCGGCGACCTCGTCGAGCGCGGCCGCGACCACGCCCCGAGGGTGATCCTGTTCCTCAGCCCCGACGGCGGCGACGGGCGCTCGACGCTGATCGCGAACCTCGCGCGCGTGCAGTCGGAGGCGGGCGAGCGTGTCGCGGTCATCGAGGCGGACTTCCGCCGCCCCGCTCAGGCGCGGCTGTTCGACCTCAACGGCCCCTACGGCCTCGCCGACGTGCTCTCGGGCAAGATCGCTATCAGCCAGGCGATGCAGCACGCCGAGGCGACGCCACGGATCGACGCGCAGCCGGCTGGCCAGGCGGCCGGCGACGGTGGCGGCGTATCCACGGTCGTCGAGTCGAGCAGCGTCGGCTCGCTCGCGGTGCTCGTCGGTGGCGGCGCGATCGCCAACCCACCGGCGCTGCTGTCCGGGCAGGGCATGACGGAGCTGTTGCGCTCGGTTGCGGGGGAGTTCGACTATGTCCTCATCGACGCCCCGCCTCCGCTCGAGGTGAGCGACGCGATGGCGCTCCTTCAGCTCGTCGACGGCATCGTGATCGTGGCGCGGATCGGACAGACGCGGGACGTGTCCGCCCAGCGGCTGGCCCAGCTGCTCGAGCGCACCGCCAGCGCCCCGGTGCTGGGCGCCGTCGCCAACTGTGTCCCGCGTAAGGACATCGAGCGCTACGGGTTCTCCTGGGCGCCTCGACAGCAGGGCCGCCGCAGACTCATCGGCCGATGAGCACAGTCCCCGCACGTCTTCCGGGACCGATCTCGAGTGTGCATCCGGCGGTCCTGAGCAGGCGCCTGCGCGACGCAGCGCTGCTGGCCGCGAGCGTGATCGTCCCGCTCGCCGTGGCGCTCGCCGTGAGCGTCCAGGTCAGCCGCCCGAGCGTGCCGCTGCTGCTCGCCATCGTCGTTGGCGCGATCGGGGTCGGCACGCTCGTCTCGAGTCCGCATTATGCGGTCACGACGACGGTCGTGGTGCTCTACCTCGGCCTGCTCGACGGCCCGGTGAAGCTCGGCATCGGCGGACACGAAGCCGCCTCCGCTGCGCGCGACGTGTTGATCTTCTCGGTCGCGGTCGGCGCCCTTCTTCGTCTCATCGTGAAGAAGGACCGCATCGTGCTCCCGCCCCTGTCGGGTTGGGTGTTCGCCTTCATCGGGCTGGTGCTCGTGGAGGCCTTCAATCCGCGCACCCACGGCCTCCTGAAGGTTCTCGGAGGCTTCCGCCAGCAACTCGAGTGGGTGCCGTTCTTCTTCTTTGCCTACGCGCTGGTGCGCTCGAAGCAGCGCATTCGACGGCTCTTTCTGATCATCGGCGTGATCGCGCTCGCCAACGGCGTCGTCAGCACCTACCAGTCGCGCCTCGGGCCGCCCCAGCTGGCGTCGTGGGGACCGGGCTACCGCGAACTGGTGTTTGGCTCGATCTCGCTCGGCAAGGCCGGCGGGGCGACGGGGCGGACCTACTCCAGCGAAGGCGTCGCGCACGTTCGTCCTCCCGGCCTCGGCTCCGACGCGGGCTTCGGCGGTGGCGTCGGCGTGGTCGCGCTCCCGGGGCTGCTCGCACTGCTGGCGACCGGTCGATTGCGCCGACGATGGCCCGTGCTCCTGCTCGCGCTCGGCTCGCTGGTCGCCGTGGCGACGGGGCTCGGCCGCCTGCAGGTGGTCGGCGCCGTGATCGCCGTGCTCAGCTTCGCCGTGCTCTCGCTGAGCGCCGGGCGGAAGGTCACCAGACCGCTCGCCGCGCTGCTCGGGATCGCGGCGCTCGCGATCCCCTTCGGCGCGCTGTTCGTCGCCTACGAGGGCAGCGGCACCTTCTCGCGCTACACGAGCATCGCGCCCGAAAACGTCACGTCGAACAAGGACACGAAGACCGCGAGCCTGAGCCACATCCCTGCGCTGCTGCAGGCGGCTCCCCTGGGCGTAGGTCTCGGTACGACGGGATCGGCGTCGGGATTCGGCGGCAAGAACACGAACGTGCTCGAAGGCCACAACGTGAGCTCTGAGACGGAGTACAACTTCGTCTCCGACGAACTCGGCCTTCCCGGCCTGCTGCTTTGGGTGGCGTTCTCGATCCGGCTGCTGGTACTCGCGCTGCGGCGGCTGCCGCGCGTGCCCGACATCGAGTTGCGCATCTATCTCGCAGCCGTCTTCGCGACGTTCATCGCCTTCACGATCATGGGCTTCTCCGGACCCACGATGTCCAGCGCCGCGTTCGGCCCGTTCTTCTGGTCGGCCGCGGGAATTGCCGCATACTGGTTCGCGGGGCCCGGGCGCGCACGTCAGGGCGAGCCGGCGCCGGCGGTCTCCTGATGAGCAAGCTGGTCGAGATCGACACCAGCGGGAGGGCAGCCACGAGGAAGCGACTGGCTGTTCTGCTCGGCGACCGTCGGGGCGCGATCGTGATGCTCGCGCTCGCCTCCACGATCTCCGGCTTGGCCGAATCGGGCATCCTCGTCCTGCTCGCGCAGATCGCGAGCACGGCCGCGAAAGGGGGCAGCCAGACACGGGGGAACATCGGATTGATCCACATCCACGCGAGCGCCAACACGCTGTTCGCGATCGCCTTCGCGCTGACCATCGGGCGCGTCGTGCTGCAGGCGCCGCTCTCGATCCTTCCGGCGCGTATCGCCGCGAGCGTTCAGGCGCGTCTGCGCCGCGAACTCTTCGGGTCGTTCATCAAGGCGTCGTGGGAGATGCAGTCAAGCGAGCGTGAAGGCCACCTGCAGGACACGATGACCAGTCAGGTCCTGCAGGCGACCGGCGGCGCGCTGCAGGCGACGCAGCTGGTCATCGCGGGGTTCAGCTTCGTCGTGCTGATGGGCACGGCGCTGACCGTCAACGTCGCCGCCGCGCTCGTGATCCTCGTTGCGGCGATCGTGCTGTTCGGCCTTCTGCGTCCGATGAACGCGCTCGGCGCGCGGCGCGCCAAGGAGCTCTCCAAGGCCCAGCTCAACTTCGCCGCAGGGATCAACGAGGCGAGCAGGCTGGCCGAAGAGACGCGGGTCTTCGGCGTCGCCGACGCCCAGTTCGGGCGCGTCGACCGCCTCGTCGGGGCCGCGGAAGCGCTCTTCTACCGCACCCAGGTGATCGGTCGCCTCTCGCCGAGCCTGTACCAGAGCGCGATCTATCTGATCCTCGTCGGTGGGCTCGCGGTGCTCTACTCGCAGGGGAGCGCGCACTTCGCCGCGCTCGGCGCCGTGGTCCTGCTGATCATCCGTGCCGGCACCTACGGGCAGCAGGTCCAGGGCGCCTACCAGGGCCTGCGCCAGTCGCTGCCCTTCATCGAGCGGCTGCAGGACGCGGCGCGTCGCTACGAGGCCAGCAGCGCCGTCGACGGGCCAGTGGAGCTGCCGCGCATCGGCTCGATCGCCTTCGAGGGCGTCTCCTTTGCCTATAAGGCCGACCGGCCGGTGCTCCAGGAGATCAGCTTCGCGGTCGAGGCCGGTGAGGCGATCGGGGTCGTTGGGCCGTCCGGCGCGGGCAAGTCGACGCTGATACAGATCCTGCTGCAGCTGCGCCCACCGGATCAGGGCCGCTATCTCGTCAACGACGTTCCGGTGCAGGACTACAGGCTGAAAGACTGGCGCAAGCTGGTGGCCTACGTTCCGCAGCAGCCGCGGCTGGTGCACGCGTCGGTCGCGGAGAACATCCGCTACTTCCGCGAGCTCGACGACGAGGCTGTGCAGCGCGCCGCGCGGCTGGCGCGCATCGAGACCGACATCCTCAGCTGGCCCGACGGCTACGAGACGATCGTCGGGCCGCGCGCCGACGCGGTCTCCGGTGGCCAGCAGCAGCGGATCTGCCTCGCCCGCGCGCTCGCGGCGCGCCCCGAGATGCTCGTTCTCGACGAGCCCACCAGCGCGCTGGACCCTCATTCGGAGACCCTGATCCAGGAGTCCCTGTTCGGTCTGCGCCACGAGCTGACTCTGTTCATCATCGCCCACCGCATGTCGACCTTGGACGTGTGCGACCGGGTGATGGTGATCCAGGACGGTCGGCTGGTCGCCTTCGACACGACCAAGCTGCTGCAGACCAGCAACGACTACTACCGGTCCGCCTCGCTGCTCGCGGCCGGAGGCAGCTCGGGCGGAGCGGAGCGTTCATGAACAGCGGAGACGGCGCCACGGGCGAGGAGCGGCCGAGCGTGGCAGTCGCGGAGGCCCCCGCCGGGGTGGCGGTCGACTCCGCCGCCACGCGCCCCCCCGACTTCTTCGTCGTGGGGCAGCCCAAGAGCGGCACCACGGCGCTGTTCGAGATGCTGCGCCGCCACCCCCAGGTGTTCATGCCGGCGATCAAGGAGTCGTGGTACTTCGGCGACGAGCTGCACGAGCGCACGCCGCCGCGTCCGGGCGGCACGCCGCAGACCCTCGCGGAGTACCTGGCGCTGTTCGCCCCTGCCGGCTCCGAGCAGCTGCGCGGCGAGGCCTCGGCGCTGTATCTCTGGTCGCGCACCGCGGCCACGCAGATCGCGGGCGTCGCGCCCGAGGCGAAGATCATCGCGATCCTGCGCGAGCCGGCCAGCCTGCTGCACTCCCTGCACCTGCAGTTCCTGCGCTCCTACGTCGAGGTCGAGACGGACTTTCGCAAGGCGCTCGCGCTCGAGCGCGAGCGCAGCGAGGGTCGCAGCATCCCGCCGAACACGTTCTGGCCCGGCGCGCTGATGTACTCCGAGCACGTCCGTTACGTCGAGCAGCTGCGCCGCTACCGCGAGGTGTTCGGCGAGCAGCGGATGCTGGTCCTCATCTATGACGACTTCCGCGCCGACAACGAGGCGGCGGTGCGCCGCGTGCTGCGCTTCCTCGGCGCGGATGACTCCGCCGCGATCGAGGTGATGGACGCCAACCACTCGGTAGGCGTCCGCTCGCGCCGCGTCCATGGGATCGTCAACGCGGTCTCCGTCGGGAACGGCCCGCTCGCGCGCGCCGCAAAAGCGACGGTGCGCACGCTGCTCCCGGCCGACATCCGGCGCCAGACTCGTCAGCGCCTGCTGTTCGGCTCCCCGCCGGAGCCGGAGGCCGAGCTGATGGCCGAGCTGCGACTGCGGTTCCGAGACGAGGTGCTCGCCCTGAGCGAGTATCTCGATCGCGACCTGCTGAGCCTGTGGGGCCATGACGGCGCGGGCTGAAAGCTCGACCGGGGCGCCGGCGTCGCGACTGAGGTTGCCCGACTTCTTCATCGTCGGTCAGGCCAAGAGCGGCACGACGGCGCTCTACGAGATGCTGCGATGCCACCCCCAGATCTACATGCCCGACAACAAGGAGCCGTGGTTCTTCGCCTCGGACATGAGGCCCCGCTTTCGCACGCCGATGATGGGCGCGCTGCCCGAGTCCCTCGACGAGTACCTGGGCCTGTTTGCCGATGCCGGTCCCGATCAGCTGATCGGTGAGGCTTCGACCTCCTATCTGTGGTCGCGCACGGCGGCCGCGAGCATCGCCGAGGTGCAGCCGGCCGGTCGCATGATCGCGATCCTCAGGGAGCCTGCGAGCTTCCTGCGCTCGCTCCATCTGCAGCTGTTCCAGACGCACGTCGAGTCCGAGCGCGATCTGCGCAGGGCGATGGCGCTGGAGGCTGACCGGCGTTCGGGGCGCAGGATCCCGCGACGATCCCACCGCCCGCAGCTGTTGCAGTACTCCGATCACGTCCGCTACGTGGAGCAGCTCAAGCGCTACGACGCGGCCTTTCCGAAGGACCAGATGCTCGTGCTCGTATACGACGACTTCCGCCGCGACAACGAGGCGACCGTACGGGCGGTGTGGCGCTTTCTCGGGGTCGACGACGAGCAGCCGGTCGTCGTGCTCGACGCCAACCCGTCGGTTGCGCTGCGCTCGCACGGTGTCGACGAGCTCGTCCACGCCGTCTCCACGGGGCGCAACCCGGTCTCGCGGGCGGCCAAGGGGGCGTTCAAGACCGTGACGCCCGATCGCGCACGGCGACGGATGCTCCAGTGGACGCTGCGGCGCGTCGTGCACGGCAGTGCGCCGCCGCCCGACGAGAGCCTGATGCTGGAGCTGCGCCGGCGGTTCAAGGGGGAGGTGGTCGCGCTCAGCGAGTACCTCGACCGCGATCTCGTCACGCTGTGGGGCTATGACAAGCTCGACTGAGCCGGCCAGCACGGCCATCCAGTGGCATGCCGCCGACGTGTCCGCATGCCCGCGCGCCGCGCACGCCGAGACCGTCGCCGCGCGGGGCTAGACGAATGGCGGGCGACGCGGACGTATCGAGCGCTCCAGCGTCCTCGCTGGCCGAGTGGCGCGAGCAGCGGATGCGCGTGCAGGAGCGCGCACTGCCCTCGGGCCACGTGGTGGTGTCGTGTCCGGCGCCCTACGGAGTCGGCGGCCTGGGCCGCCATCTGCAGGAGATCGTCGAGGCGCTGGAGCGCGGCGGGAGCCAGCCGACCTGTCTCTGTGAGTCCGGCGGGACGGCCACCTCGCCGGGCCGCCGGGGGATCGGCATGCCCGAGCTGACGCGCGCGCTGAGGCCACTCGTGCGCCTGTCTCCCGCGTGGCGGATGTGGGTGGGAAGCGTCGGCTTCGACGCCGTCAACGCTCGAGAGATGGCACGGGCCGATCACCTGATCGCCTTCAATGGCACCGCGCTCGCGCAGTTCCGAGCCGCAGCGCGGGTGGGGACCCAGGGGATCTCACTGATGTCGGCGAACTCGCACATGCGCCACGTGCTGCGCCAGCACGAGCGTGCTCACCGTCAATATCCGGTCGAGCGTCCGTGGGCGACCCATCTGCTGTGCCGCAACCTCGCCGAGTATCAGCTCGCGCAGCGCATCTATGTCTCCTCCGACTACGTGCGCGAGTCCTTCATCGCCGAGGGGTTCCCCGAGGAGCGCCTCGTGAGCTTCCCGCTGACACCGGATCGGCGCTACGAGCCGTGCGAGGCGCACGGCGCGGCGCGCGCGGCGTCGAGCACCTTCGACATCGTCTACAGCGGGAGCCTCGTCGTCCACAAGGGCGTGCCGCTGCTCGTCGATGCCTTCCGGCGGCTGGACCACGCCGACGCCAGGCTCGTGCTCGTCGGCGGGTGGAAAACGGCCGGGATGCGGCGCTTCCTGGAACGGGCGCGGTCGCAGGATCCCCGTATCTCGATCAGCCCGGGCGACCCGCTGACCCGCCTGCGTGAGGCTCGCCTGTGCGTGCATGCCGCCTACGAGGACGGCTTCGCCTACGCGCCCGCCGAGGCGATGGCGTGCGGGGTGCCGGTGATCGTCAGCGAGGACACAGGTATGAAGGAGCTCCTAGACCCCTCGCGCAACGGGATCGTCCTCCCGACCGGTGACCGCGACGCGCTCACGGCGACGATCGACGCGGCCTATCGCGGCGAGGTCCTGAGTGCCTAGCGGCGCCCGCGGCCGGCCGATCCAGGTCGCGGTCCTCGGCGTGTCGCTCAGTCCCAACTGTGGAGTCCGCGACCATGCTCTGGTCCTGGCGGGAGAGCTCGAGAGCGCGGGCATCTCCTGCAGCGTCCACTGGCTGCTGCGCTCCGAGCGCTCGCTGCGAGGCTCGCGGCGCGAGGTCGCGGCGTGGGTCGGCGAGTTGGCCGGCGAGCTCTCGCGCGCTCGTCCGGACGTGATCCTGCTGCACTACTCGGTGTTCACCCTCTCCCACCGGGGGGTGCCGCTGTTCGTCCCGTCGCTGCTCGCCGCGCTACGACGCAGCGGTGCGCCGATCGTCACGGTGATGCACGAGTTCGCCTATCCGTGGGAGCTCGGAGGCTGGCGGGGAAAGGTGTGGGCCGTGACCCAGCGAGCGATGCTGATCGAGCTGCTGCGTGTGTCCTCGGCGACGATCGTGACTGCGGGCTCGCGCAAGAGGTGGCTGCAGGCCCGACCCTGGCTGCCGCGCCGCGAGGTCGCGGTGGCTCCCGTGTTCTCCAACCTTCCGCCCCCGCTGAGCAGCAGTCGAGCGCCCCACGACGTGCCGCTGGTGGGTCTCTTCGGTTACTCCTACCAGGGGGCCGCGGTCTCCCTCGTCCTCGACGCCGTCGAGGAGCTGTGCGATCGCGCGGCACCGGTGCACCTGATCCTGCTCGGGGCTCCCGGGCCGTCGTCTCCCGCGGGCGAGGAGTGGCTGAGCGAGGCGCGCGCCCGCGGACTGGCGGACGTGGTGTCGTTCACCGGCCCGCTCTCCGCCCAGGCGCTGTCAGACTCGCTGGCTGCGTGCGACGTGCTGCTGTTCGCCGACGTATCAGGCCCCACGTCGCGCAAGGGCACGCTCGCGGGCTCGCTTGGCTCTGGTCGACCCGTGGTGGCGATCGACGGTCCGCTCACCTGGCGCGAGCTGGCCGAGGCGCGCGCCGTCGCGCTCGCTGCGCCGAACGCGCGCGGACTCGCCCACGTGCTCGCCGAGCTGCTCGGCGACGCGGCCGAGCTGCAGGCGCTTGGAGCGCGCGGCCGGAGTTTCTACGAGCGCGAGATGGAGGTAGGGCGGACCGTTCAGTGCGCGCGCAGGCTGATCGACGAGGCCGCCTCCAGCCGTGGACGGGGCCGGCGCTGACGGCCCGCCAGACGCTAGCGACCCGGCGATGACGCGCGCCATTTGACGCGCGCGTCGCCGTAGCCGGCGAGCAGCGCGGCGACGTGGTGCTCGGGGGAGAAGCGCGCCGCTACGGTCGCTTCGCCGGCCCGGCCCATCTGCTCCTGGCGGTCGACGTCCTCCAGCAGACTCGCCATCGCACGGGCCAGCGCATCGATGTCGGCAGGTGGCACGGAGAGGCCGCTGACGCCGTCGTCGAGCCAGTCGCTCACGCCGCCGGTTCCGCTCGCGATCGCGGGCCGTCCCGCGGCGAAGCCCTCGATGCCGACGAGGCCGAAGGGCTCGGGCCAGATCGATGGCATCACGACGAAGGAGGCTTCGGCGAGCTCGCGCGCGAGCTCGTGGGGGGCGAGCCAGCCGCGGAACACGAGACGCTCGGCGACGCCAACCTCGGCCGCCAGCTCTCTCATCGCGTCGATCTCCCGGCCGTCGCCGCAGAGGACGAACTCGGCATCCACGTACGGCGCCGCGCGGATCAGCACGTCGACGCCCTTCGTGCGCACGACCCGCCCTGCGAAGACGACCCGCCGGCGCGTCGCGTGCCCCGATCCGCGTGTCGCGGGCATCGTGGGGAAGTAGGGGACGATCGCCCTGCTGCGCAGGCCGTTGGCAGCCAGGTGGCGGTCGACGGCGCTCGAGTATGAGATCACCAGGTCGGAGCGCTGCAGGGCCATCCGGCCGGTCGTGGCGTTCTTGAACTTCACCGGCAGCGTTTTCGGGTGACGCGCATGGGCGCAGCCGCGGGCGATCAGGTTCGGCACGCACCCGGGGCCGTGACCGCGCGTGCATTCTTCCCCCGGGCGGAAGTAGTAGACGCCGGATGTGCATGCGGTGTAGCCGTGCGCGCTGGCGATCACCGGGGCGATGCTCCGCGCGCTCTCGACGAGGCGCGGGTCATCGACCTGGTGCAGGTGGATCACCTCGGGATCACAGCTCAGCGCCTCGCCCAAGCGCGCCTGCGCGGGCGCGCCTCGGTCGAACAGCTCCGGCGCCTGATAGACGGTCAAACCAGGGACGTCCGTTCCGGGATCGACCTTCGCGGCCGCTACGGCGACCTGCACACCGTGGCGAGCGAGGGCCTCGGCGCTGACCTGCACATGCGCGGCGACACCCCCATCCCGGGTCCAGCGCGGCGTCACCAGGAGCACCGATTGTGGGGATGTGGAAGTGGCCATGCCGATACGAGCTGCGCGCCTCGGTCACGGCGCTCCAGCCGCCGACGCGGGCTGGCCCGCCGGGGGGCGATGATAGCCTAGCTGCCTCATGGGCGAGCCTGTCTCAATGCTCTCTGCGGCGAGCCGATGATGCCCGGCTCGCGTGCGCTCGTACGGCTCGTGGGAGGAGCGTCGCGACGACTGGAACGTCCCGAGCTGCTCGCCGTCGTGGACGGCTCTGCGCGCGAGGCGCAGCGCGAGGCGATCGGGATCGGCGCCGTGCTCGCCGCTACCCTCGGCGGCTCCGGGACCTACGTCGACGTCGGCACCAACCGCGGCCAGGTGTTGCGCGAGGCTGTGCGAATCGCGCCGGCGGGAGCGCACATCGCCTTCGAGCCGATCCCCGCGCTCGCGGCCGAGGTCGCCCGCGAGTTTCCCGCGGTCGACTGCCGCGAGAAGGCGCTCGGAGCGCGCGCCGAGCAGACTGAGTTCTGCCATTTCCGTCGCCGCGAGGGCTGGAGCGGACTGCAGCGCAGCCCGGAGATCAGCGACGACGAGGGGGATCCGGAGTACATCACCGTCGATGTCTCGACGCTCGACTCGGAGCTTGCCGCGGTGTCGCCGAGCGTCGTCAAGATCGACGTCGAGGGCGCCGAGATGGCTGTGCTCGAAGGGGCGCGAGAGGTTCTTTCGCGCGCACGGCCGAGGGTGATATTCGAGCACGTGTATGCCGCGGCCGCCCTCTACGGCGCACCGCAGGGTGGGGTGTGGGACATCTTCGACGAGCTCGCCTATGACGTCTTCTCGATCACCGGCGAAGGGCCCTTCACGCGGGAAGGCTTCATCGCCGCCGCGGGCATCGTGAACTGGTTGGCCGCGCCTCGTGGCGACGGCGCCACAAGGTCCTAGAGACCGGCGCCGCCACCTTCTTCGCGAGCGCGTTTGCGCAACGCGGCGACTTCCGCGGCTTCTTCGTGCGCGAAGCGCTTGCGCGCTGCTTCTTCGGCCGCGAGTTCGCCTGCTTGCGCGGCCTTCTTGGGCGACGTGCGCTTGCCGGCCGGCGTTTTGTGACTCGTGTGCTTGCCGGCGCCACCACCGCTGCGTCCGCGGCTTGCCCCGCCTTTGCCGCCGGCGCCACGCGCGCGGCCGGCCGAACGCGACGTCTTGCTGCGCGGTGTGGATTCTTCGGAGGCTTCGCTCTGCTTGGCCGCCGCGGCTCGCTTTTCGGCTTCGCTGCGCGAGGCGGCTTCGCGCTTGTCGATTTCTTCGTTCGAGCGCATTTCTTCGGCCGCTTCCTGGTCGCCGGCCGGGGCGGAGGAGCTGTGCGAGCCTTCGACAGCTTCCGCGTTGGTAGTCGAGGTGCCCCCACCGCAACCCGACAGCATCGCGGCGAAGACCACGAGCAGCAGGCACGCGGCAAGCGCGCGCGTCAGCCCCCGCGGCCTGTTCTCCTCTGACGGCATGGATTCACTGTAGTCAGGTCGGCGCTGCGCGTGCGGCGGCTCTGGCGCTGTGGTTCGGGCGCTAACCCTGTGGTTCCGGCACCGGTGAGGTCACCGTGCGTTCGCTCGGGCCGCGGGCTTTGCCGCTCGGCGCCGGCGGCTTGCCGCCCGAGGAGCCGCCGCCCTTGCCGGCCGGCACCTTGGTCGCCGCTTCACGTTTCCGTGCAGCAAGCTGGGATTCTTCTTCGCGTTTCTTGGCCTGCGCGACGGAGCTGGCTTCGCGCCGACGCACGTTGGCTTCGGCGAGGCGTTCGCGGTGCTTGGCGCGCGCTTCGGCGGTCTGTTCTTTCTTGCCGGCTTCGATCTCCGCGAGGACTTCTCGATTCTTCGCGATTTCGGCCGCTTCTTCGCGCTTCTGGGTGGCTTCTTCGGCGCGTTCGGCGGCTTCTTCGGCTCCGCCTGCTCCCGCGCCCGCGCCCGCGCCCGCAGCCGACCCTCCTCCAGCCCCGCCGGCGCCGCCGGCGGTCGTGCCGGCGCAGCCGGAGATCGCGGTGCCGCAGACCCCGAGCACCATCGCGAGCAGGAGCGTTGCGAGCCCGCGCCGCCTCATGGCGACTCGATCGAGAGCAGGCGTGGATAGTCGGTCGCAGCGATTTCGATCACGGCAGTCGTGCTCGTGAATGAGACCACGCGGGCGGGCGTGGCGCGCCCGAGCAGCGGGTCGTAGGCGCTCACCGATGGTGGCGCGCCCGACCTCGGTAGGTTCGCGAGCGTGATCCGAAAGCGCTCGTCGGGAAGGTCGAACCGCCCTACGTCGCTCGCCGGGGCGCCCGGCCGGTAGAGCGTGAGCAGGTCACGCGTCATCACGTACACGGGAACGACGAAGTGTCGCGGCGCGGTCTGGAACGGGAACACGGCGAGGACTTCGCGGTCATACAGAGGTGGGTGGGCGGGGGTGCCGTCGCCGGCGAACTGCGCGTGATCGCCGTCCTGCTGGATCGAGCGGAGCGCCAGCTGGCGCGGCGGCCCCTGGGGCCCCGGTCCGCCGAAGTGCGAAAGCAGCCGGCCGAACGCCTGCACGACTTCGCCTCCACGCCCGTCGCCGGGGAAGGCCGAGCTCGCCATCGCGGCGAAGAACTCAGGGGAGATGAGGCTGAGCGGGCCGTTGGCCGCCGCGAAGAAGTACTCGCGCGAGACGCCCTTGCTGACCATCGCGACGAAGCTGCGCAGGAGCGCCTTGGCGTGGAAGTGGGCGCGGTCCGCTTCGCTCAGGGTCACGCCCGACTGCGGCGTGGTCTCGTCCGGTCCGACCGGAGTCCCGTTGGCCTCGAGGTTGTACTCGGTGATCCACTTCTGCACCGCCTTGCCGTGCGGGCCGACGGCGCGTCCGTGGGGCAGGCCGTACAGGCTCGTCGTGATCGGCGCGATGTCGCGGACGAGCGTCTCGGTGGAGGTCGCGGTGAGGGTGTACTCGGGCAGGAGCGCTTGGAAGGTCGGGATGAAGGCGGGCCGGAAGCTGCGCCGGGAGCTGGTGTCGCGGAGGCCCAGAGCGTTGACAGGGTGGATGGACCTGACGTGGTATTCGTCGGGGAAGCTCCTCACCCCTACGTAGGGGTGCTTGCTGAGCGCGGTGAGCCCGGCCGGCGCGTCGGCTCCGCTCGGAAACGGCGACTCGCTCGCGAACCCGTTCGTGATGCCGACCTGCGCCGGGATCCCGCTCGCCGCGCTGCGCACGCGTGCGACGGTCGCGTCCAGCAGTTCGCGGATGACTTCCTTGGTGACAGCTTTCATCGCGCTCCTGGCGGCGTGGCCGTGAGCGGCCTGGCCGTAGTTCGCGACGTTGAGGAACTGGGAGCCGAACGTCAGCTCGTTCCACACCTCGAGGTCATATCCGCCGGCACCGAAGACGCTGCGCGCCAGCGCGGTCACCGCCGAGACGTATCGCAGCCAGCCGTTCAGCGTCGCCCGGAAGGCAGGGTTCCCAGCGCCGTCGGAGAGCTTCGGCGAGGAGAACGGCGCGTACAGCAGCGTCGTGGCGCTGTGCGTGCCGGCGGCGAGCGCTGTGGGGATGCCGCGCGAAAGCGTGGCGGTCCCATCGGGGCCCACGTGCGTGATGAGGATGTCGGGGCTCGCGTGGAGCAGCAGCGGGGTGCGTCCAGCGGCCGCCGCCGCATGGCGCGCGACGCGGTTTGCCGCCCGCCGCGCCTTACGCTGAGCAGGGCTCAGTCGCGCCAGCGCCGAGCCGGGGGTCCGCAGGCGATGGCGCCTGCGATGAGGGCCGAAGAAGGCACCGGGGTTGAAGCCCGTGCGCCCGGCGGCGACGAGCGCGGCGCTCGCCGCGGTCAGCTTCACGCTCGTCGAGCCGGCCGCTGCCGGCGCCGTCGTCTGGAGCGTGATCAGGCGCGCCGGGCAGGGGCCGCCGCTGTTCGCGTTGAGGACGATCAGCGGGCGCAGCCCGTAGTCGCGCAGGGCAGCGAATCTGGTGCGGATGCTCGCTTCGTTGATGAAATGGGTGGGTTCGTCGTAGGACAGGGCGTCCCAGCCGATCTCGACGCGGGCGAGCCGGAAGCCGTCGTCGTGCAGCAGCCTCGCGACCGGCCGCGCGCGCCGTGCGCCGACGTTGAAGTTGATCCCGAGGGCGTCGCGCAGTCGCGCCGCGGGCCAGGTGTCGAGGTATGCGCGCCACGGCTGGATCCAGAAGGACGTGCGTCCGAACGGAAGATCGGTCAGGTAACGAGCGTCGATCGGATCGCAGCTCGTCCCGCACCCCGGGAGCGGCGCGCCCGCCGCACGGGCCGATGCTTCGTTCGCTCGCGTCGGCGCGGGCGCCGGGGCGCCTGAGCCGTGGCCGCCTAGGACGGTGAGCACGATCACGACGGCGAGGGCCATGAGCGAGGAGATCGCGAGCAGTAGAGGAAACGTGGCTCGTGCGCGCAGCCTGCGCAGGACGCCACGCCTACGCGGAAGGCCTGCGCCCGCGCTGGGGTGCGACTTCATGGTCCGATCTTAGGAGGGCGCGGGCACTACTTTCCGGTGTAGTCGATGTTCAGCAGTCGCGGGTAGTCGCTCGCCGCGACTTCGAACACGGCGCTGGCGCCTTCGCGCGAGACGAGCCGGGCCGGCGAGTTTTCGCGGCGCAGCGGGTCGAACGCACTGACGTCCGGCGCCGCCGCCGTTGCGGGGAGATTCGACAGCGTGATGCGGAAGGACTCGTCGGGTAGGTCGAAGCGCGTTGGGTCGCCGGCGGGTGCGCCCGGTTCGTACAGCGTGAGCAGATCGCGGGTCATCACGTAGACCGGGATCACGAAGCGCGTGGGCGAGGACTGGAAGGGCAGCACCGCGAGCACGTCGCGGTCGTAGAGCGCCGGGTGCGCACTCGTCCCGTCTCCGGCGAACTGCGCGTGGTTGCCGCTCTGGGTGATCGAGTCGAGCTTCAGCTGCCGCGCCGCGCCGCCTGGGCCGGGGCCCTGGAAGGCCGAGAGCAGGCTGCGGAAGCCGGCCATCGTCTCGCCGCCGAGCTGGTCGCCGGGGTAGCTGCCGGGGTTCGCTTCCAGGGCCGAGAAGAAGCTGCTGTCGATCAGGCTGAGCGAGCCGGGCGCTGCGGCGAAGAAGTACTCGCGTGAGATGCCCTTGTTGACCATCGCGACGAGGCTGCGGAGCAGCGCCTTGGCCTGGAAGTGAGCCTTGTCGGCGCTCGAGAGTTCGGCCGAGGCGCCCGACTGCGGGGTCACGCCGTCGGGTCCCACGATGGCGGCCTTGGCGGGGCTGAGGTTGTACTCGGTGATCCACTTCTGTACCGGGCTGCCGCCGTGGGGCCCGACTTCCCGGCCGTGGGGATACCCGTAGATGTCAGTCGTCATCGGCGCGAGGTCGCGAGCCAGCGTCTCGGTCGATGTCGCGGTCAGCGTGTACTCCGGCAGCAGCGACTGATAGGCCGGGACGAACAGAGGCTTGAAGCTGCCCTTGAGGGTGTCCCGGGCGCCCGTGGCGTTGAGCGGGAAGATGTGGTCTTCGCGGAAGTCCGAGGGGAAGCTCCGCGCGCTCACGTATGGGTGCTTGCTCAGCGCGGTCAGGCCGAGCGGCGCGTTGGCGCCGGAGGGGAACGGCGTCTGGCTCGCGAAGCCGTCGGTGATGCCGACGCTCGTCGAGATCCCATTGGCAGGGTCACGGACGTAGCCGACGGTCGCCGACAGGATCGCCTTGCGGATTTCTCGGTTGACGCGCATGCGGTGAGCCTTGCCGGCGCCGACGAGTGCCTGGGCGGCGGGTTCTGCAGCGGCTTCTTCGCCTTCCGGGCCATCTTCGGCTTCGCTCGCCGGTTCGGATTCGGAGCTGTATTCGCCTTCCGAGGAGGGGTTGGATTCGGAGCTGTATTCGCCTTCAGAGCCTTCTTGGACGCCCGCCTGCGCTGCGGATGCCGCGAGCGAGCTCGCGCCGCCCTGCGCTCCGGCGCTCGCGCCGGCTCCTCCGGAGCGTTCGCCCTGCTGCCCGCCGGGACCCACGGTTGCCGCGGCCGGCGTCGCGGCTTCGGTCGTTTCTTCACCCGTGGAGTAATAGTTTTCGGCGTTGAGGAACTGCGAGCCGAACGTCAACTCGTTCCAGATCTCGAGATCGAAGCCGCCGGGCCCGACGATGCTGCCGGCGAGCTTGGAGACCGCCCCCACATAGCTCAGCCATCCGTTCAGCGTTTCCTGAAACTGCGGATTGGGCCCTCCGTTGGGGAGCATCGGCGTGGTGAACGGGCCGTACAGCAGCGTCGTCGCGCCGTGCGCGCCGGCGGCGAGAGCCTCTGGCAGCGGCCGCGACAGCGTCGCGAGCCCGGCCGGGCTCACCGACGTTATGAGCACGTCGGGGGTTCCCTTGAACGCGCTGAGATAGTTGAAGCCGGTCTTCCCGTCCATGACCAGCGCGGCGCTCGCCGGGGCGAGCGCGACCGTGCGCGCTCCCGCCGCCGCCGGGGCGGTCGTTTCCAGCGTCACATGTTGCATCGGCGCGGGCGCTCCGCTGTAGGCGTCGAGCACGATCAGCGGGCGCAGGCCGTGATTGCGCAAGGCAGTCAGCCGCGCCGTGATCGAGGCGAGGTGCTCGGGGATGAAGGTGTTGGGGTCTTCGTAGCTGAGCGCCGCCCAGTTGATCGCGACGCGAGCGAGCTTGAAGCCGCTGTCGTGCAGCAGCTGGGCGGTTGCTTCGGCCTGGGCGGGGCCGACGTTGAAGTTGACGCCGACCGATTCGAGCAGCTTCGAGGCGGGCCAGGTGTCGAGGTATGCGCGCCAGGGCTGCAGCCAGAAGGAGCTCGACCCGAACGGCTCACTCGTGAGGAAGCGCGGGTCGATCGGGTCGGTGACCGTTTCGCCGCTGTCGCTCGGCAGCAGGCCGACTTTGCCGGGTGTTTCGGCTTTTGCGCGCGGTTCGTGAGGGTTTCGTTCGCCTCCCACGTGCGGCGAGGGCGAGGGACCAAGCGGGGCGGCTGCGGCGACTGGGGCGAGGACACCGGTGGCTGCTCCGAGCGGCGTCGCGTGCAGAGCGCCGCCGCCGGCGACGCCCGCGCGGCGGGTGCCACGGCGCTTGGCACATGCCTGGCGGCCCCGCACCCTCCTCGTCACTCGACCGTGCACCCTCGTCTTGCAGGCAGCGCTCGTGCGATGGCTTGCCGAGCGGCCCCGGGAACGGGCGCCGGCGGGAGCCGCGATTGCGAGGATCAGGATGATGACCGACGCGATGGCGCCGGCGAGCTGGCTGACGCGGGCACGGTGCGCTGAACGGCGCAGGGGGAGCTGTCGACGCAATGTGGGTCCTCGCGCAGATCGGGAGAGAAGGAATCGGAGAGGCGCGCTTCACTGGCCGGATCGGCGCCAATCCGGCAGGGCTTGACGGCAGCGGACACGCGTGGACATTCGTCGGCGCTCGGCGCCGGACTGCTCGACTCGCAGGCGCGAACTCGTGAACTATGTTGGTCGCATGTCCGGCTCCTCGAGCAGCCCCGCGGGACGTGAGCCGGCTCCTCGGCTGCTCGTGCTCACGCCCGACTTCCCGCCGGCCCGCGGCGGCATCCAGGTGTTGCTTCATCGCTTGGTGAGCGGTCTCGCGGGCTTCGACACAAGCGTCGTCACGCTGAGCCGCGAAGGCTCGGCGGCGTTCGACGCCGAAAGCGGCCTGTCGATCAGGCGGGTGGCGGCCGACGAGCGCCTCGGCGCGGGTCGCAACATTCCCCTCAACCTCGCCGCGTTCGACGAGGCGCGGCGCTTCCGTCCTGACCTGACGCTGAGCGCGCACATAGTCACGAGCCCGGCGGCGGCCGCCATCCGCCGGGCGCTCGGGGTTCGCACCGTGCAGTACTTCTATGCCAAGGAGATCGGCGACAAACCGCGACTCGCGGCGTTTGCCGCGCGCCACGCCGACGCGGGCATCTCGATCAGCTCTTACACCTCCGAGTTGCTGCGAACACGGGCCGCCTCGCCGGATCTGCTCAGGCTGATCGCCCCAGGGGTCGACCTCCCTGAAGATGTCGCCGCGCCGGCGCCCGAGCGCCCGACGTTCCTCACGGTGTCGCGGCTTGCCGACAGGTACAAGGGCCACGACGTGCTCGTCCGCGCGCTCGTGCGGGTGCGCGAGCGCGTGCCTGACGTCGAGTGGATCGTGATCGGTGACGGGCCGCTGCGCGGCGAGATCGAACAGCTCGCCCGCGACCACGGTGTCGCTGACTCGATCCGCTTCCTCGGCTCGGTCGCCGACGAGCAGCGCAACGCGTGGCTGCTGCGCACGAACCTTCTGGCGATGCCCAGCCGGCTGCCGGAGGGCCGTCTCGCGGGCGAGGGCTTCGGCATCGTCTACCTCGAGGCAGGCGCGTACGGCAAGCCGGTCGTCGCGGGCAACGTCGCCGGCGCGCTCGACGCGGTCATCGACGGCGAGACCGGGCTGCTCGTCGACCCGCGCGACCCCGTGGCGGTCGGCGACGCGATCACGGCCTTCGC
>OLKX01000270.1_pt1 | contig 27122 bp, 24 predicted proteins | sample 1604201 | NCBI WGS metagenome assembly OLKX01 (sample SAMEA104055716, study PRJEB20765) | soil metagenome | biome: Arctic tundra; feature: Polygonal ground; material: soil | place: USA | collected 2011-09 | depth 0-0.5 m
GCGCCCGCCAAGCAGGTCGCTGCTTGCGATCCTTGGCGTGCTGCGCCGTCCCGCCACACCTGCCGACGCACTCCCACAGGACGCTCGAAGCAATCTGATCGGTACGGGCTTCGTCCGCGACGTGTTCGTCCGCTACATCCGGCGCACGCGCACGATCGGCGGCAGTTCCTACTACATATACCCCGCCACCTTCGGTGAGTGCGGGACGGGAGAGACGCCGCATCAGGGCATCATGACGCGCGCGACCAACATCGATCTCGGCCACGGCCTGATCGGAGGCGATGGAGGTGGTGGCGCCGCCGCGGGTGACATCGAGAAGGGCCGAGCGGTCTCCACAGGTCCGCCGGGGTCGGCCACCAGCACGACGATCACGATGATCGTGCCCGACGGGGTGGCGAATGTCACGCTGCACTATCCGGCGGGCCGCGCGAGCGGCTACAGCCCGCAGATCTCACCGCCCTTTACGACCACCGCGCCAGTCGTGAACAACGAGCTCATCGCTCGCGTGCCGCGCAGCGGAAACCTCGAAGCGGTGAGCGGCTTTGCGATGGTCTGGCGATCGGCGAGCGGACACGTGGTAAGGGCGTTCGACCGGCTGTAGAGAGCCGGTCGCTGCCACCCCTCCGCCGGTTGCCGATGCGCCACCCGGTAGCGGCCGGCGGAACCTAGCGAACGCGCGTCCGCGTCTTGCGCCCGCCTACCCGCGAGCCGCGCAGCATCTCGGCAGGCGTTGAAGTAGGGCGCACCGCAAGGAATGCGGCAACGCCGAGACTGCGACCCACGGAGTGCCCGCCTACGGCTGAAGATGCCGGTGGACCCGCGCTGTGCAGGACGTGAACGGCGAGTGCCCACGCACGGCTTCGGGGTCACGGCTCGGCGTCCCTGGAATGTGCACGTTGAAGCTGGCAACGAGGACGCCGCGTTTTTCGTATTTGTAGGCGTAGACGACTTCGCTGCGGCTCTTGAAGATTTCGTTGGGCTCATACAGGCTGACGGTGCCGTGGATCTCGCCGGGCGGCAGGGGGCAGGTGGTCGTGCCGACGATTTGGCCCGCGGCGATGTCCGATTCGGTGCGGTAGTCGCCCTGGTTTTCGTGGAGCGCGCCCGGTACCGACCAGATGAAGTCGTAGCCGCTCTCGGCGTTGGTGAGCGCGACGCGTGAGGTGATCGAGAGCCGCAGCTCGTAGCGACCCTGGCGCGTGTGGACGAGCGTGACGTGCGCGGGGGTCTGGGCCTGGGCGTGGGTGTAGGACAGCGCCTGTGGAGGGACGTAGCCGACCGGCACCTGCAGGCTGGGGGTGCACGCGTAGGCGCCGCCAATCCAGCTGCGGGAGGTGATGTGGCATGTCGCCCCATCGCGGTAGTGGATTTCGGTGATCGGCCCGTCGACGGGGACCACCCCGCCCGTGCCGACGCCGCTGAGCAGCTGGCCCGGGACGAATCTGGTGACGATCAGATACGCGCCCTCGGGTCCGCTCGTGGCGAGCGTGTGCCGGTGGCCTTCGAGTGAGTAGGTGACGCTGGCCGCATCGGGGCCAAGCAGCCCGAAATACAGGTTGCGCTCATCCTGGGGCGGGCATTCCGGTTCGCCCGCTTGGTGGCCGCCCGCGGGCGAGCCGGGCGCGTAGCAGCGGCTCTGCCACGCGCTCGCGGGCTGCCCGCCCCACATCTGGTTGATGTACAGCCGGTGATATTGGTCCAGGGCGCTGCACCAGTCGCCGAAGCCGGCGCCGCCGCTGGAGACGCTCAGCTCGTGCAGGCGCCCGTCGTTGGCGAACGCGTAATCCTGTCCCACCGCAACGAGCTTGCCGGCCGCCAGGCGCGCCACCTCGATGCAGCCCAGGCCACGGCTGGTGGCGAACTCGCGCATCCCCCACGACGCCCCACCCGCCGGATCCGCAGCGGTGACCGAGAGCATCCGCACCGACCCCGGCGTAAGGGCGCCGTCGCCGGTGCGGGGTGCGGTGAACAGCTCGAGCGCAGACTTCGGCGCGGGTGACCCGAACTGGACGACTCCGCTCGCGAACGCCGCGCCGGCGAGGCCGAGCACGACCGCGAGTGAGATCACCGCGGTGCGGTGCCACCCACGGCGCTGGCGGCGTCCGAAGACGGCGAGACCCCCGTGACCGCGCGCCCGCCGGTCGGCGGCTTCGTGCAGCTGGCTGCGGACCTGCGGCAGAAGAGTCATGGTTGCTCCTCCAGTTAGGCTCTGAGCTTCGACAGTCCACGGCTGACCCGCTGGCGAACGACGAGCTCCGACGTCTTCAGCTCCCCCGCGATGTCCGGGTAGGAGCGCTCATCGAGGATTCGTGCGCGCACAGCGTCGCGCTGCAGCGGGGGCAGCCGCTGCAGCAGCTCGACCACCCAGCCCTCGGCGCTCGCGCAGCGCTCTACCTGCTCGAGTTCCTCTGCGGCGAGCTCGAGCGGCTCGCGGATCCCCAGCCGCCGCCGCGCATCGGCCTCGACGCGCCCGCGCCGCAGGCTCTTCATCAGCTTGTTGTGCGCGATCGCGAACAGCCACCCCGCCGCAGAGGGGTTCTCCGGCCTATAGCGGTGAGACGCGCCGAGCGCTGCCGCAAACACCTCGGCCGCCAGGTCCGCCGCCACTTCGGGATCGCCCGTGCGCCGCGCGAAGTAGCCGACGACAGAACTCTCGTAGCGGTCGTAGAACGCGGCGAACGCGTCCCGGTTCGAACGCGACGCCGCCAGCAGGTCGCCGTCGCTGGCCGCAAGCAGGTCCACGCTCTTGTTAACCCCCGGTGGGAGAATCTGTGACGCTGCCTTGGACCCGAGACCGGCGTTGCCCGCGGTGATGTGGCTGCACGATGACGGGAGTTCATCCCCGACGCCCGAGGCCCAGTCGGGGGGAGCAAAGTGGTTGGACCAGCTGCTAAGCTGCGCCCATGGGGCTGGAGGCTGTTGAGAAGAGGTCGCTGCCGGACATGGTCTTCGACCAGCTCACGGCGGAGATCATCTCGGGCCGCTATCCACCTGCAACGGCGCTGCCGTCCGAGCGTGAGCTCGCGGAGATCCTTGCGGTCAACCGGCACGTGGTCCGGGAGGCGATCAAGCGCCTGCAGCAGATCGGGCTCGTCAGCGTCAGCCAGGGGGGGCGCACGAGGGTTCTCGACTTCCACCGCACCGCGGGGCTGGACATGCTCGCGATGCTCGCCGAGCACGCCGGCGGGAGCGAACCTCCCGTGCGGTTGCTCGCGGCGGTGCTCGAGATGCGGGCAGGCATCGGGGTTGACGTGGCGCGCCTGTGCGCGCAGCGCGCCGGCAGAGATGTGCATGACGACCTGATCGAGCTCGCTGATCGGCTCGCAGAGGTCCGAGAGGGCCCGGCGCTGCTGGCGCTGGACCAGCAGTTCTGGCAGCGCATCCTCGACGGGGCGGACAACCTCGCCTACCAGCTCGCGTTCAACAGCCTGATCCGGGCGGTGCACTCGCTGCACGAGCTGAGCGTCGCATGGCTGCAGCAGGAGCTTCAGCGCGGGGAGTATCGCCGGCCGATCGCCGTGGCGATCGCCGCCGCGGACCCCGACGGCGCAGCGGCAGCAGCCCGCGTGGCGCTGGAGGTGCCCGTGCTCGGCCCGCTCCTCGCCCAACCAGGTTCGCGGGGGGCGTGATCGTGACCCCTGAGCAGGTCCCCGACTCCTACCAGCGCACGCTGACCGCTGAGCGCGCCGAGCTCACAGGCCTCGCCGCGTGCTGGCGCGAGTTCACGGCGCACTTTTCCCCACGCGCCGCGATCGCCGCCTGCGCATTGGCTCTCGCCGGCCGGCTCTACCTGGGCCAATGGTCATGGCACGACCTGCTCCCCGTGCTGGCGCTGCTCGCCGCGCAACCGTTCGTGGAGTGGGTCATCCACAAATACCTGCTGCACCTGCCGCCGCTGAGGATCCTCGGCCGCCGTGTCGAGCTCTACGGCTCGATCCAGCACCGCAACCATCACCTCGACCCCTCAGACCTCGCGCGGGTGCTGCTCAAGCCAGCCGAGATCATCAGCTTCCTGATCCAGATCGCGCTCGTCATGACACTCGTCACGTTCGCGGTGGCCGGCCCGCTCGGCTGGCCGATCGCTCCGCTCGCGCTCACCGCGATCGTGTTCTCCTACCTCGGGCTGCTGCGCTACGAGTGGTCGCACTTCCTGATCCACACCCCATATGTGCCGCGCACACGCTGGTACCGGGCGATCTGGCGCAACCATCGCCTGCACCACTTCAAGCACGAGGGCTACTGGATGGGCGTCAGCTCAAACCTCGGCGACCGCCTGCTCGGCACCAATCCCGACCAGCGGTCGATCGCGAAGTCGCCCACCGCACGGACTCTCGGCACAGAGGAGCGGTAGAGCCCGCCACGCTGCGCGACGGCGTTTATCCTCCTGGCATGGAAGGGCTAGATCGCCGCAGCGCGTCACACGCGGATCTTGCCCGCGCGGGTGGCGAGGACATGCCGATCGAGATCGTCGCGTACGACCCGTCGTGGCCTCAGGTGTTCGAGGCCGAGCGCGCCCGCCTGTCGCCGTTACTCGCCGACTGTGAGATCCATCACGTCGGCTCCACCGCGGTCCCCGGCCTGGCGGCCAAGCCAATCATCGACATGGCGCTACTGGTCGACTCCTACGAGCTGCCCGTCGGACGCCTTACTGAGCAGGCCGGCTACCAGTATCCGCGCGCCTTCAACTCTACGCTCTCGGAGAAGCGTTTCCTCTGCTACCCGACGCCTGCGCGCCGGACGCACCACGTGCATCTGGTTGTTGACCCGGCGGAGCTCGTGAGGTATCTCGTGTTCCGTGACCGGCTGCGCGCAGACCGAGCGCTGGCCCACCAATACGAGGCTCTCAAGCGTGAGCTTGCAGAGCGCCACCGCGACGATCGAGAGGCCTACACAGAGGCCAAGGCTGAGTTCGTTCGGCGCCAAACCGGACCAAACGCTCACCGTGTGACAGATGCGCTCAGGTGCCGCAGCGCAAGGATGCGCTGACTCACGTCGCGGCCCTGTTCGGCGACGATCCATGCGTTGCCGGAACGCACCGCGGTGAGGCTGCCGCCGGCGAAGATCCCGGGCTCGCCGCCCACGGGGTGGAAGCTGGGGAGATCGGCGGGGCGTGCGCCGGGCTGCGCGGCGTCGAGGACGACCATCGCCTTCAGCGGCGTGCCCTGCGCGACGTATTCGGTTCCTGCGCACGGGAAGAACGCCCGGCCGACCAGTTGTCCCGCGAACGGGCGGACGGTCGTGGCGACCTGCCCGCCGACCACGCTCAGGCCAGGGAGTCCGCGGGCCTGCAGGTTGCATACCGCTCGCGGCGGCCGTGCCGGATAGCGCCAGCGCTCGACGGTCGTCTGACGGATCGGTTGCGACCACGTCTGGGGCACCAGCAGCCCAAGCGCGTTCAGCGCCTGCAGCTTGGCTCCGACGCGGCTCACAACACGCGCGCCACGCAGGCCGTAGGGGAGCCCGGGGAGCGGTGCCGTCTGGACGATCGTGTGTCCATCGACGAGGATCGCGGTGATCTGCGGGTCGGTCACCGCGATCTGTGTTTCGGTTGTTGGAGGCCGGCAGCCGGGTGACCGCGAGGGCGGCCGCGGGCAGCCGCCCTCGCTTGACCCGAGGATCTGCAGGAAAGGCTGGGAGGCGGTCGCGATGCCGCCACAGGCGCTGCCGCCCGTGATCCCGTGTTCTTCGATCACCTCGCACCAGCCGGCCATCCCGACGATGTTCAGCATCGGAACGAGCCGGACGTTGAACCCGGGCCGGTGGGTGCCGGCATTGAGCACGGCGCTCGCGCTGCCCGGCGCGGCGCTTGGGGTGTGCGAGCTGCTCGCTCCGCCGCTCGACACCCACGCCACCCCGGCGATCAGCCCGGCACAGAGGAGGGCGCTGGCCGTGCGCCTGCGCCGACGTCGCTGCCGGCGGCGGGCGTCGTCGATCACCCCCTGCTGCGGACCTGCGGCATCGGGCATCGCCGAGTGTCGGTCGAGTAGGAGCATCCGCGTCACCTTCGGTCCGAGGGTTGCGCGCAACGAGCTCGATCCGCTGCCGTCGGTGATCTGTGAATCGCTGTCGAGGAGCAGCATGTGGCTCAGCTCCTCGAGACGGTCACGGTGAGGTGCCGCAGCACTTCCAGGCGCTGCGCGGCTCCGCGTCCGCCGGCTACGACGAGCCATGCCTTGCCGCGGCGGATGGCGGTGAGGTCTCCGTGCCAGTCCCCGGGTGCCTCGAACACGCCCGGCTCGTTGGGCGCTGGTGCCATTCCGGGGATGGGGGCCGGCGCCCTGCCCGGGTGCTGCGCGTCGAGGAGCACGGCCGTCTCGAGTGGCCAGTTGTGCAGGTAGTACTCGGTGTCGATGCAGGAGAAGAACGCGCTGCCGATGATCTTGCCGGGGTAGCGGTGTATCTGGGCCGCGGCGTGCCCCCACTTCGGCAGCAGGGCCGGCATTCCGCGTGCCTGAATCTGGCACGGGGTCACGGGGGCGGGGCGGGGGCTTTCCCACCAGATGACCCGCTCCGGCGCGGCTTCCCGCGACGGGTTGAACTTCGGATGCAACACGGTACCCTGTGCGTTGACCGCAAGAATCGATTGCGGCATGGGCGCTGAGGCGCCCGCGGGGCTGTGGCCACCGGGGATTGGGATCGTGACTCTCGCGACACGCAGGCGGTAGGGCAGCATGCCCGGCAGCGTCACGGGGCGGTAAAGCCGTCCGTTGACGATGACGCTCGCGACTTCGCGAGGCAGCAGGAAGGTGATGACTTCCCTGTGTGCCCCCGGTTCGGTCGCGACGAGCGCGCCCTGCAGGGGGCTGTCCGCGGTGGGCAGGTTCGGACAGGTCCCGCCGCCGCCTTCGATCTGCAGGCACCAGCCGTACTCGCCGCCTGTCAGCGCCGGCGACAACCTCGCCCGGCCCGGCCCGGCCCCGCGCTGGGAGCGGATGGCGACCGCCCCCGCAGAGTGCGCACTCGTCTGCGGCATTGGGCTTGAGTTGCCGCTCAATGCGGCCGCAAGGACGCCGCCGACACCCGCGAGCGCGGTCACCAGGATCGCGCCGTGGCGGCGCCGGCGACGGTGTCGCCGGCGGGCATCGTCGATCACGCCCTGCTCGGGCTCGCCAGGCGCACGTTGCGTGGGGGGCTCGACCGCAACCGACATTGGAGCTAATATAACTAGCACCATGAGGGTGGTCAAGCTCGACCGGTCAGATCTCACCGCGCTGCACGAGCAGGTGGCGTCGCAGATCCGCAGGTCGATCGCCGAAGGCGACGCGAAGCCTGGCGAGCGCCTGCCGCCCGCGAGAGACCTTGCCGCAGTCATGCACGTGAACACGAACACGGTGTTGCGCGCGCTGCGCGCGCTGCGCGAGGAGGGACTGCTGGAGTTCCGCCGCGGCCTCGGCGTGCGCGTGGCCGGAACGCCGGAGCGTGGGCTCGTTCTCGCCCAGGCGCGGGAGCTCCTCGCTCTCGCGCGCCGCAACGGCTACCAGCGCGACGAGCTCGTCGAGATGATCCAACACCTCAGCTGACGGTGATCCGGCCCGCCGAGCACGTGTGCCCACTCTCTAGTCTCGGCGAGCCGCGGAGTCGGAAGACGCCAGGAATACCGTCCGGTCGAAGCGGGCTGGGCGACGCAACGCCTCATCGACGCTCCGTGGACAGTCCGTGCTGCGAGCGTGTAGAGGCCCTCGTCACTTCGTAGCCGGTGCTGGTGCCGTTGCTCCTTTGTCCCCGGGGGGGAGCCGGATCGTGGTGTTGGCCAGCACGAGCTGGCCTGGTGGCCTTCCGGGGGTCCGCTTCGCATCCGAAGCCGATGAGCCGAAGAGGATTTCGACGGATCGCGTCGTGCCTGGGCAGCCGGCGAACGGGTAGCGGAGGACTAGATGGACCGTCCCTCCCTCGAGCACGTCGTGGTTCAGGGCGGCTACGCGGGGGCCGCCCCGTGTCCCGCAGCTCTTGCTCGACAGGTAGTAGTTCTGGGCGGCGTTGCGGACGGGGAAGGGCGCGGCGAAGGAGATCTCTGCGGCCGTCACTCGACCTGCGCGAGCCTCGTAGTGGATCGACGGATGCAGCCGCGGGAGGCCGGCCTGCGTCGCCTGTACCGGCGGGGCCGGCGAGCCGGCCGCTGGGCACGCGTGGGTGACTGTCACGGTGACGCCGTTGCGGGCGTCGTAGCCGTTTTCGCAGGTGGTGCCGTTGTTGGCGTAGGTGATGGACGTCACGGCTCCGACGGTCCCGGGTCCTGCTCCGGGGATCTGGGTGCCGGGCGCCTCTCCCGAGCCTTCGTGGTCGCTGCCGGTGGTTGGCGCCTGCACGATCAGATACGCACCTACGCCTGGTAGGACCGCCTCGCTGTGCGGTGAGGAGCCTTCTCGATAGCCGACACGCAGGGCGTGGGGACCGAGCATCCCGTAGCTGATGTCACGCCCCTGCGGGCTTGTCGGGATGAAGTGCCCGTGGGCGAAGGCGCCGCTCTCATCGACGCCCCAGAGTTCGGCCGCCACGGCGCTACCCCAAACGGTTCCGCTTCCTGCGGCGAGTGTGCAGGTGCCTCCCTCTATCTCGGTGCCATCTTCAGTCGAGCCGCCCGGGAAGGACTGAACGACTCCGGGGGGAAACGGGTGGAAGAGGCCGTCGTTATTGAAGGCCCCGTCCGTGCCCAGCTCTCCGAGCTGCCCGTTGTGGACCCTTCCGACCTGGGCACACACGAGTCCTCGCGAGGTTTCCACGATCCGCATCCCCCATGGCGGGCCCCCGACGGGATCCGGGACCTGCAGCGGAAGCAGACGGGATGACACGGCCGCGCCGATGCCTTCTGAAGGGCCCACGGGCGCCGCGGCGGGCACGGCGGATCCGGTGAGGATGACTCCCGTGGCGGCGAGGGCGATCGTCCCGCCAGCGAGCAGCGCGCCTGCAATCGGGACGAGAAGCCCCCAGCCGGCCCGTCGGCGGGTCGGCAGCCAGCGCCTCGTGCGGCGCGCGGGCGTGGCCGGTGCCTCAACGACGCGTCGCAGCTCGCTCTCGAGCGCGTCCAATGCACGAAATCTATGGCTCATCGAGCGCCTCCCCATGTGACGGTTAGTGAATGCTGCATGGATCTGAGCGCGCGTGAGACGCGCGCGCGGGCCGTTGGCTCGGAGATCCCCAGGCGCACCGCGACCTCCTCGTAGGGCATCTCCTCTATTACACGGAGCTGGAGTGCGTTCCGCTGATCCACGGTCAGCCGCTGCAGCTCCGCGGCCAGCTCGGGCCGAACAGCCTCGACGCCGGCTGCCGCCTCGATCGCCTCGAGGTCATCCTCGTGAGCGACCGGCGTCCGTATCCCCAGACGACCCAGCGCGACTCGCTGGGCGTGTCCGCGGCGGAGATACCGGCCGAGCTGTCGGCGCGCGATCGTGAACAGCCATGCCCGCATCTCCTCTTCGCTGTCGGTTCGCACGCGAGGCCAGCCGAGCCATGCCTGAGCAAAAGTCTCGGCCGTCAGTTCCAGTGCAACCTCGCCGTCGAGCGTCCGCCTCGTCAGAAACATCAACACCGCCTCAGCCTCAGCTTGGTAGAAGGGCACGAAGCCCTCGGGATCAGCCATCACACCTAGATTGCCGGCGGGCCGAATTTTGTGACGGCCGCGCGTCTCGAAGACGCGACCCGCGTCAAGCGACCTCGGCGGCGACTACGTCCGCAAGCGCGACCCCGAGCACACCGCGAAGCGCCTGATCGCCCGACTCGAAGCGCTCGGACACCCCGTCAAGCTGCAGCGGGCGGCGGCTCCCTAAGCCTGCATTCTTGTCAGAGCTCTCGCTCGAAGTGATGCGCCGAGATGCGAAGCCCATTTCGCATGTAGAGCCGGTGCGCAGGTGCGCGGTCGGCAGCGATGCCGGAGTCGAGATGAAGGCCCTCGCAGTCGATACGCCGTGCCTCCTCGGCAAGCCAGTCCATGAGCCGCTCGCCGTGACCCGAGCGCCGCTCGTTACCGATCGTGGAGACATCGTCAACATATAGGTAGTGGCCCCACGCAAGGGACCTGACCTCGCGAAAGCCCGCCACGGCCACAGCGTGCGGTCCGCGGCCGTCGAAGACCCCGACGATGCGGTAGCCCGCCGGACGCAGCGCGCCGTCGATGAACCTGACGAGCGCCTTGGCAGTCTCCCATCGGGGCCGCAACTCGAGCATCGCAGGAGCGGCCTGCGGGGTGTCTCCCAGCTGGATCTCGCGAACCTCGATCACGCCGAGGCAACTTAATACATCGCGCGTCCCGAAGACGAGCCGGGTCCCCCCGGCTTCCTGCTCGAGCGAACCTGCGATCCGGACGTCGCGATGGATCTCAGAGGCTCACCATGGACCCGGCTCTTGCTCCCGGCCCCAACCAGCGGCGTTATCTGATCTGATAACATGCAGGTCATATGGAGCCCACACTTGATGATGTCTTGGAGAAGGCCGCACAGTTGCAAGAGCTGGTCCCCGGTGCCGTGCTGGTCGGCGGCTCAGCTGCGGCGCTCTATGCCCACCATCGGCAGTCCTTCGATCACGACCACATCGTCGTGGACCTCGCGGAGCGCTTCGACACGATCCTCGAGAACCTGGAGGCGCTCGGCGACTGGTCAATGACACGCGCGCAGCCCGGGAAGATCATCCTCGGGGAACTGGGAGGTATCGAGACCGGTGTCCGTCAGCTGCTTCGCAGCCGGCCCTTGGAGACCGCTGACATCGACGTGGCAGGCAAGCATCTCGTCGTGCCAACTGCGTCGGAGATTCTGCGGGTCAAGGCGTGGCTCGCGTTGAGTCGCAACCAGACCCGTGATTATCTCGACATCGCGGCTCTCGCGGATAGCATTGGGCTCGACGACGCGGCCGCCGTCTTGCGAGACATCGACGATTACTACGCTGACCTCAACTGCCGTCCAGAGGCGGTATCGACGCAGCTCGTGAGGCAGTTGGCAGACCCACGACCGCGCGATGCAGAGGTCACCACGCAGCTTGCCGGCTACAAGGCGCTCGAGGAGCGCTGGCACGAGTGGTCGACGGTCAAGGCGGTGCTTTCGGAGCTCGCGGTTGCGATGGTGCGATGACGATGCAATTTCGCAACCTGGACTTCGATCCCGACGCGCCGCTGGATCTGTGGCCGGCCGAGGCAATCGAGACGGTCATGGACCGTGGCTCAATGTCGGACTGGCGTCGTCTCGCTGACACGATCCGGCAAACCCCCTGGGGGCCCGCCGCGCGCACGGCTGAGGCCGTGGCCGAGTGGGGCGAGCACTATGGCGTCGACGCGCTGATGTCGAATGTGATTCGCCGCGCCCGTGAGGAGGTCGCCCAGCGAGGACGAGCCAAGTATGCCGCGCAAATCCGCTCCTGGCGGGCGCAGACGGGGATGACGCTGCGCCAGTTCGCGCTCGCGGCCGGCACGTCGGCCTCGCGACTATCCGCCTATGAGAACGCGAAGGTCGCCCCGACCACCGATGTGCTCGGCCGCCTGCACCATGTCGCGACGCCGATTGCCGCGTCTCAAGCGCGCCCTAACGCACAGGCCGAGCACGGCCGTAGTCCAATATAGGGAACGCCTATCAAGAAGATCGGCGCCCCTGCCCCTATGTGTACCTCGCCGTTGTTTGTAGATGAGGCAGGTGCCCAGCATGAGACGGCAGAGACGAATGACCGCACGAGTGTGACTCGGCGCACCCATATCATCCTCGAGGTTCATGGTGCGAGACCCCGCCGAATTCAGCGACCGCGGCTTTTCGCCTGAGGAGGCGCACGACTGGGATGTCGCCTTCTTCTGGGCCGAGACAGCGGCGCGCTGGCGCGATGCAGGCTTTGAGCCGGAGGAGGCGCACATCTGGGCCGAGGCCGGCTTTGAGCCACAGGAAGCAGCGCGATGGCGAGCGCTCCTGACGCCTCTCAGCAGCGCTCACCTGACGCACCCGGGCAAGGACGTGGAGTGGCACATGTGGCGGGAAATCTATGCGGCGGCCGCGAACTGGCTCCACGACGGCTTCAGCCTCGCCAACACCGACCGATGGCTGAAGGCGGGCCTCGGGCTTCGCGACTTCAAGCTCGCCGCCTCCTACCGGGCCGAGGGCATCGGCCCCGAGGAGGCACGCGCCGCCCGACGCGACTAGCTCACCTCAGCCCGTCGCCGGCCGGTCCTCTGAGTGCGTCAGATCAGGCGGGCGCACCTCGATGCCGGCCTGGTAGGCCTCGCGGAGTGCCTGCTCGAGCGTTGCGACCGCCGGGAGCTCGAGGCGGTACCCGGGCCGCTCACGGTTTGATCGCGATTCATGCTCCCGCGGCGGGTTCCGGTGACCGGGCCCTCCGCTGTTCGCGGGCACGTCCGCGCTTGGCCGGGCATGATCGGCTCCTGGCGGCCACCGGATTCCGCTCACTGGTCAGCGTGTCTCGTCATGCTCCTATTGGCGCAGGTTCACCGGACGCAGGACCTCGCCCGCGGCTCCGATTTCCAGTAGACGGAAGCGCCCGACGCCGTGCGGGACGAGGATCGAGTAGAAGCTCTGGCGCGCGCGAACCGCCACTCGCAGCTGGTCCTCGAGGTTCTCGAATGCGTCCTTCATGCTTCCTCCTCCAGGCCGGCGCGCAGCACGCTGGCATTGTCGAATCGCGGGTTCATCACTATTTCTGAGGTTGCGCGAGTGGGCGCTCTGTGACATGCGACAGCTGTAGCTTGCCTATGTGGCCGGCGCCGCGGCAACGCTGTAGCCGAGCGCGGCTCGGCGTGCGAAAAGCACGGCGAATCGGTAGTGCTTGAAGAGACAGTCGACATCGACGAAGCCAGCGTCTTTGAGCCAGGACGTCTGCTCGTCGATGCTGGAGCATCGATCGAGCTGCATTCGTTGTTCGGCTGCGAGCCAGTCAGCTGGGGTGGCTCCGAGTTCGAGGCTGCTCTGCTGGTGCCAGGCCCTGTAGCGCTGCTCGAGGGTCTCGGTGGGCGCGGCGACCTGCTCGGCGTTGACGAACACCCCGTTGGGCGCAAGAACGCTGTGTGCGCGTGCGAACAGGGCGCGCTTGGCGGCATCGTCGAGGTGATGGATCGCGAGTGCGGAGACGACTGCGTCGAAGGGGCCGGACGGAAGCGCATCCCGCAGATCTCCTACGCAGAACGTCGCCGGCTCGCCAACGACATCGCGTGCTCGTTCAAGCATTGCTGGGGCGCCGTCGAGCAGCACGAGTTTGGCCCCTGGGTTGGTGCGGCGCACGAGCGCGCTGAGAAGGCCTGTTCCGGCACCTAGATCGAGGATCCGGCGTGGAGCGTCCCCGGCGAACGTTAGGGCGTCCACGGCTGTCGTGTACAGCGCGTCAAAGGGAGGGATGAGCTGCCGGCGGAGCCCGTCATAGGCAGCGGCCTGGGCGTGGAAAATTGAAGCGACGTCGTCTGTCAAGGCGCCTCCCGATAGTCTGTTATCACGGATGATTGTACGGGATCTAAGTCGCCGGCCGGTTCAACCGACGCCCCGCGGCGGCACCCTCGCTCCCGTTGAGGTCGTGACCACGGTGCCCGTGCCCCGTTGCGTGCCCGGCCACCACGCAAGAAACCACCCGTTGGCGAGGCTGGCTCTTACGCGTGTGCCGTCGCGGAGCCGCAGGGTCACGCCGGTGACGCCTGGACCCGTCCGGCCAACGAGTTGCGAGAAATGCTGGGAGCCTTCATCCGGCTGGGTCGTGGTGCTGCCGGATGAGACGGGCGATATGTGCCCGGCCGGCACCGGGGGTGGTGGATGGGTGCCAAAGCTCCCACCGATCGAGATCGGTGTCGCCTGGCGTCCCGAGAAGCACGACAGCTCCGCGGCGTCGTGCGCTGCTGCGAAGAGGATCATCGAGTATGGGCCGCGCGTGTCGATCACGACCGCGCGCCAGCTGCCGGCGGTGATCGAGGGGATCGGCCAGGGCCGATGCGCGCCTGAGGCCGTTTGCTGGCGGTGTCCGATGGCGGCGGAGTCGGCCAGCCGTGACATGCAGGCCGCCTTTGCTCTCCGCGCCTGATCGCCGCTCGGGACGGTGGGCGTCGCGGACCATCCGGCGAACGCACGGGGTGTCTCGGTGGCCAGGCCGGCTAGCGAGACAGCCACCAAGGCGCCCGCCACCACTGCGGCCCCCCCGGCTGCGAGGGCCGCTCGCATGAGTCCCGAGCGGGGCCGGTAGTCGGCAGCGAGCAGGCGGCTGCTCGCCTCGGATGGCAGCTCCGCGGCTCTCGCGGCGAGCGCACGTCGCAGTTCGTCCTCTATCCGTTTATCCATGGCGTGGTCCTCCTCATGTCGGTGATGTGTCATCGCCCGCCGCCGCTATCGGCTCGGCCGAGTCGAGGGACTGACGGAGCCGCTGCAGTCCGCGCGAGGTGCTGCTCTTCACGGTCCCCGGCGAGCATTCGAGGATCAGCGCCACCTCAGAAGCCGGCAGATCTGCGAGATAGCGCAGCACGAGCACCGCCCGTTGGCGGGGCGGTAGCCCGCCGAGTGCTTGCACGAGGTCCACGTGTGCCCCGAGCGGGGCCGTCGTCTCCTCTGCTCGGCCATCTCCGTTACTCGCCTGGGCAGCCAGCAGCTCTGTGCGTCTGCGAGCGCGCTGACGCCCTCCGTCCAGGATCAGGTTGAACAGAACCCGCCGGGCGTAGGCACCGGGTTGCTCCATCGACCGCACCCGTGGCCATTTCCGCGCCAGTCGCAGGAGACACTCCTGCACGAGGTCTTCGGCGTCGCCGCGGTCCCCGACCATCACGTAGGCGTTGCGCAGAAGTGCGTCGGCGTGGACCGCCGCGAAGCGCTCAAACTCCGTGCGAGCCCTGCCTGCGCTCAGCAGGTCCATGGTCGGCCGCCGGCCTCTCCTCGGATGCTCATCATCCCCTTAAACCTGGATTGGTCGCGAAAGGTTCCATCGGATGCCGCCGGTTGTTGAGATGCGGGTGCTCACCGGCGGCATGGCGGCTCGCCGCCGACATCTCGGGTTGCTCGATCACGACGCTAGACGGCCTGTCTTGTCGATTGCTGATCCCTGATGTTTATGTCGCGCGCAACGGCCGGACCGGCGCCGACGGCAGCGCCAGGGCCACGCTCGCCAGTCTCTGCTGCGGGCGGCCACGGGCGCTCATGACGCGAACCTCGCACCGACCGTTTATTCACCGCCGTCGTTTTCGCCGCGTGCAAATAGGACCATTCGAGAGCGTCACCAGTCGGCGCCGGAAACGCGCGCAGCCCGCTCTGCAGGCCATCTAAGCCGGGACAAGCAACGTGCCCCTTGACATTTGCCCGTTGCGGTCTATATGGTTCCCATCAACGTTTATTCAGCCACGGGGAAGTCGTGCGCATTAGTTAGCAGTCGGGGGTTGCGCACGATCGGACATCGTGGAACTGGCACGGGAGAGTTCGGGAGAGGGATATGCAGTCAGCGGCACCAGCTACGGACGGATGCAGGACAGCGCCTGAGTCCGTGCAAGCAGACCACGGCACCGGAGCCTCCGCTGCGGGCGCTGCATCGCCGTCGCGGTTTTGCACACCGCGTCGGGTGTGGGGTGTGGGTGTGTCGCTGGGCCGTGCGGGTGGCCGGCTGTTCGTGGCTGTGAGCGTGTGTGCGGCGTGCGTCCTGTCGGTTGTGGCGCCGGCGTTCGCGGCGGCCCCGGAAGCTCCGGAAACGACTGCCCCGACGTCGGTGACGGCGTCCTCGGCGACGTTTCACGGTGTGTTGAACCCGCATTCTGAAGCGCTCGCGGGCTATGACTTCACGTTCGGGGCGAACCCGTCCTGTGAAGGCGGCCCGACCGAAGCGGTCGGTGAAGCGCTCGTGAAGGAACTCCCGGTCGAAGCGACCGTGTCGGGCCTTGAACCGGCGCGTGAATACACGTTCTGTCTCCTCGCCACGAATGTCGTGTCGGGAGTGCCCGGCTCGAGCGCCGGCGCGCCGGTGCCGTTCAAAACGCTCGCGTTGGCGCCCACCGTCGACGCGGAGTCCGCGACGGCTGTCGGCTCGACCGCCGCGACCCTGGAAGGGCAGGTCAACCCGAACAATCAGGCGACGTCGTTCAGCTTCGAGTACGGGACCGCGGAAGACTTCAAAGGCGCGACGAAAGTCAACGGCGCGGGACCGTTGCCCGCGGAATACGGGGATCGCACCGCGAGCGTCCCCGCGCTCTCGGGCTTGAAAGCGGGCACCAGGTACTTCTACCGTCTCATCGCCGAAAACGCCCAGTCCAAAGTGGAAGGAGTCCCGGTCGTGGGGCTTCCCGAGTCGTTCGTGACTCCCCCGGCGCCCGTCACCGACGAACCGTCCGGCGTGGGCGCCGAATCGGCGACCCTGCACGGCCATCTGACGCTCAGCGAATCCGAAACCCAGCTCTCCTTCGAACTGAGCCTTGGCGAAGGCTGCACGGGCGGCTCGAACCTCGCTGCTACCCCACCCTCCGCTAAAGGCGCGGGCGAATCCGCCGCGGAAGCGCCGGCGAGCGGTTTGCAGCCGAACGCTCTGTATACCGTCTGTTTCGGGTCCGCGAGCGAATCGGGCAGTCAACTCGGCGCGCCGGTCCAGTTCAAAACGCTGCCCGCCCCACCGAAGATCGAATCCGAGGCGGCCACTGCGGTCACGGAAACGGCCGCCGGCCTCGAAGGGCAGGTCAACCCGAACAACCAGAAGACGACGTTCGTGTGGGAATTCTCCGCCGAAGGCGAAGTCGGCGGCGCGCTCACGGGCACGATCGAATCGATCCCCGGTGCCGCACCGCTCACCGGGTACGGCGCCCAGGCGGCGAACGTCACGACGAAAGGCCTCAACCCCCGCACCGCCTACTACTACAGGGTGACCGCCACGAACGCCGCCGCCGAAAAGAGCGAAGCCGAAGTCAAATCCTTCACCACGCTTGACAAGCCCCTCGTGAGCGTCGAACCCGCCGCCGCGCTCACCCGTACCCAGGCGACGCTGTCCGGGACCGTGAACCCCGGTGGTGAACCGACGACCTACCACTGGGTGTACGTCGAAGCCGGCAAATACAATCCTGGCGCAGAAGAATGCGCTGAAGCGCCTTGCGCCTATGCGGCCGGTCTCACTACCCCGGTGACCGGGGTCGGCTCGGACTACTCAGCGCACCCAGCCGGGCTGCAGATCACCGAACTGAAACCGGGCACCACCTACGACTATGCGCTCGTCGCGACGAACAGTCTCGGCACCCGGGTCGGCCCGAACCAGGAACTGACGACGTCCTCCGCGACGCCTCCGGCTGCGATTACGGGAGCAGCCAGCGCCGTCAGCCAGCTCTCGGCGACGATCGCTGGGTCGGTCGATACCCGCGGCCTGCCGACCGCGATCCGCTTCGAACTGCTCCCCGCCGGCGTCGCCGTCGGAAACGGGTCACTGATTCCGGCCGCGGCGGGAGAACAATCGGGCACGACGGTGCAGGTCTCGGCCTTCTTCAACGAAGACCTGCAGCCCGGAGCCACGTACTCCTACCGGCTGCTGGCTAGCAACGCGGACGGCGTCGCCGAAGGGCAGCTGCTCTCCTTCACGACCACCGCCGTCCCGGTGCCGCCGGCGTTCGTCCTGGCGGCATCGCCGCCGTTCATAGCGTTCCCGTCGATCGCTGAACTCGAAGCCAAAGAAGCCAGGGAACACCCGGCCCCCAAACCGCTCACGAACAAGCAAAGGCTCGAAAAAGCCCTGAAGGCCTGCCACAAGGACAAGAAGAAGAGCAGGCGCCAGGCGTGCGAACGCCAGGCCCGAAGCAAATACGGCGCGAAGAAGGGGAAGAAGTAGACATGCCAAGGACCCTGCAGCGCGCAAGAGTCGAAGCGCATAGCGACAACAGCCAGCTACCAGACGAGCTGCCCCGGACACGCGCCGGCCGGCTCCCGAGGGGAGACGTGACACGCATGAGGGACCTCGTTCCGGATCGCAGGCGCGAAGCAGGACGGCCGACAGCGCACACCTTGTTGCGCGCGGCCGCAGCGTTCGCGCTCGCAGCCGCCGCACTGCTGGCGGGTGCTCCCGGACAGGCCGCAGCGGCGTGCCCGAATGCAGCCCTGACTGGTGCATCCCCGGCCGCTCCTGACTGCCGCGCCTACGAGCAGGTCTCACCAACTGAAAAGGGCGGATTCGCCGCATACCCCGACCAGGGCCTGCAGGCACAAACAACAGCATCCGGCGAAGCCCTCGGCTATCTCAGCTACTCGGCATTCCCCGGCGCGCCCGGGAACACCGCGCTGTACGCAGGGCACCTGGCCGCCCGCACGCCCGGCGGCTGGAACACAACAGACCTGACCCCCCCCTTCCCGAAAGGGCAAATTGTCACGCCCTACCTGGTCGGATACGGGTTCTCCGAAGACCTCTCACAATCCGTGGTGCAGGTGCCGCTGGCACCCCTCGCTGAAGGTGCGACTCCCGGCGCATACAACCTCTTTCGTCGCCAGCCTAACCCAGCCGACCCGTCAAAGCCCGTCTACTCGCTCGTCAATAACGCCAAACCGACGGTGTCGCAGCAAGAACTCTGTCCGCCGGCGAGCGGGCTCGCGCCGCTCTGCTTCCTCGCGTTCAACAAGGTCGCATACGCCGGGGCATCGCGGGACTTCAGCCACATTCTGTTCGAGTCAGAATCGCAGCTCACCCCGGAAGCTCCCGGAGGACTGATCGAAAATATCTACGAAAACACCATCCACAATCTCTATGAAAGCACTGAAGGAAAGGTGAGGCTCGTCGGGATCCTGCCCAAAGGTGAAGTCGCCGCGGCCTCGACCGAGGGCTCCGGCAGCAGCACGGAATACCTGAGCAACGAACAGGAAAAAGACGGGCGCGTTGAACACGCGATCTCCGAAGACGGCTCGCGGATCTTCTGGACCGACCCGACCACGGGCAACCTCTATGTACGGGAGGACGGCTCCCAGCCCGACGCGACAACGGTGCTCATCGCCGAAGGCGGCCAGTTCTGGGATGCGGCCACCGACGGGTCGATCGTTTACTACACGAAGGCAGGGGACCTGTACCGCTACGAATTCGCGAGCGAAACGAAACCAGCCGCCGTCACGACAGACCTCACGCCCGGGGCTGAAGTGCAGGGCGTGGTCGGCGCCTCAAACGACGGGTCCTACGTGTACCTGGTCGCCCACGCGCAACTAGTGCCAAGTAAGGGCGTCCAGGGTCAGCCAAACCTGTACATCATCCACGATGGCGGGAGCCCGGTGTACGTCGCGACATTGAGTGGCGGCGGCGAATGTAAATTCGTGTCGGAGCAGTCGGCCGACGCCTGTATCTGGTCACCGCACTCCGTCGTCTCGGCGGAGGCCTACATCACGCCGGACGGGCGGCATCTCGGCTTCATGTCGACGATGCGGCTACCGACGATCAACTTCCCAGCCGGCTACGACAACATCGACCAGCGTAACGGCGAAGCCGACAGCGAGGTATTCGAGTACAGCGCGCCTACACCCGCCGAAGAAGGCGGCGGCGGGTCCGGGCTGCTGCTCTGCGCCTCGTGCCAAGCAAGCGGAGAACCGCCTGTCAGCAGCTCTCTGATCGGCGGGATAGCCCAGACGCAGGAACATGGTGCCGGTCTCAAGTTCTACGAATCGGTGAGCTCGCCGTTCTACAAAGTACGCGCTCTCAACGAAAACGGCACGCGCCTGTTCTACACGGCGAGCGCGCCGCACGCGAGCCCGTATCGCAGGGTCTACGAGTACGAGGCCGACGGGGAAGGCGGTTGCGCGACCGCCGCCGGCTGCCAGTTCCTGCTCTCGAGCGTCGGCGGTGGTCAAGCCGAAGAGTTCCTCGGCGCAAGCGCGAGCGGAAACGATGCATTCTTCGCCACCGCGGCTCGTCTAGCGCCCGGTGACGTCGACAACCTTCCAGACGTGTATGACGCCCGGGTCAACGGAGGCTTCCCGCCGGCGCAGAGTGAAACGATCTGCGAAAACGACTGCGCCCACCCCGCCCCGGCACCGGCCCCCTCGCCCGTCAGCTCCTCGACAACCGGACCCTCGGGCAACCTCCCGCCGCCGCCAACACCGAAGACATCGACGATCGTCAAACGCAAGTGCGCGAAGGGCCGGCACCTCAGTCGCGGCCGGTGCGTCAAGACCAAACACAAAGCACGGAAAGCCAACGCGAACATCGGGAGACGACCATGACGCACCACAGGACGTTCACCCTTGCCGTGCTCTGCGCGCTGGTGGCTCTCGCCGGTGGCGCAACCGCGGCACCCTCCGCGCAGGCGGCGGCTAGCCCTCACTGGCTGATGCTCTCCCAGGCGGCGCCGACCGACTTCCATCCAGGTGATACCAGCGACTTCTACGAAGTTATTGCGGTCAACGACGGCGCCGCCAGCACGACCGAACCTACAACCATCACAGACACCCTCCCGCCAGGGGTCATCGTCAACAAGGTCGTCGGGCCGCTGAGCAACGGCGAACCGGCGGGCGGTAGCTGCACACAGGCTGAAAGCAACGGCTCCGTCACGCTCACGTGCACACTGCCAGGAGCGGTCCCCGCCCAGGGCGCCGGCAGCACCTACCAACAGGAATCGGGTGTCGTGAGCCTCACCATCAACGTTCAGGTGCCCCTAGGAACGTCCGGGCCGCTGCTGAACCAGGCGAGCGTCAGCGGCGGCGGCGCGCCGCGCGCCACGGCGTCCAACGAAACCCCGGTGACGCGCGAAAGCGAACCCGTCCCGTTCGGTGTGAGCGCGGCGACCGACGCGACCGGGCTGGGCGGCGTGGAGCGCCAGGCCGGCTCGCACCCGTTCGCGCTGACAACGATGCTCGCCTTCAACGTCGGCAGCGTCAACCCGTTCGAACATTGCCACCGGAACACGACCCCGAGCTGCGCAGACCTGAACGCACAAGCTAAGGACGTTGAAGTTGCCCTGCCTCCAGGATTCGTCGGCAACCCCACCGCCGTGCCCTACTGCAAACAGTCGCAGTTCGAACAGCATACTAGCGGCGGTTGTCCTCCCGCGACTCAGGTCGGCAGCATCCGCTTGTACTTCTACGGCGAAGGCACCCATCCGCAGTACTCGCCCGTCTACAACATTGAACCGCCGCCGGGTCAGCCCGGGGAGCTCGGTTTCACCGTCGGGGTCGCCCACGTCCCGATCTTCTTCCATGTGCGAAGCGACGGCGATTACGGGCTGACCGCGGACGTGACGAACATAACCCAATACGAACCGGTATGGATGACGCTTCTCACGATCTGGGGGAACCCGGCTGATCCTGCCCATCATAACGAGCGTGTCTCGATCTATGAAACGTGCTCGATCAGCGATGGCGGCTGTGAAAGTCCGGTTCTTGAACCGAAGCCGTTTTTGACGATGCCGACGAGCTGTAGCAGCGAACCGTTGTCGGTTCCGGTCGCCGGGGACTCCTGGCAGCAGCCGCTTCAGCCTGCCCCGATCCTCACCGCGGCGAGCCTGGGCGGCATGACGGGCTGTGAAGCGTTGCGGTTCTCACCGTCGATCAGCTTGAAACCGAGCACCCATCAGGCTGGCGCCCCGGTCGGCTACGACGTCGGTGTGAACGTGCCGCAGAACGAAGAACTCGAAGGCCTCGCGACCCCCGCCGTGCGCAACGTCGAAGTGACGCTCCCGGAAGGGACCGTGCTCTCCCCGTCCGCAGCGAACGGCCTGGAAGCGTGCAGCGAAGCCATGTTCGCGCTGAAGACGCGTGCGAAGGGCGCCTGCCCGAGCGGGTCGAAGATCGGCACCGTCCAGATCACGACCCCGCTGCTCGCGCAGCCGGTCAAAGGCACCGTCTACGCGGGCGAGCCGGAATGCTCGCCGTGCAGCCCGGCGGCCGCGCAGTCCGGTGCGATGGTGCGGGTCCTGATCGAAGCTGAAGGCTCGGGGGTCATCATCAAGCTCGCTGGGCACACCCGCATCAACCAGAGCACCGGCCAGCTGACGACCGTCTTCACCGACAACCCCCAGCTGCCGTTCTCAGAACTGGTGCTGTCCCTCGAGCCGGGCCCCGGCGCGCCGCTGGTCAACCCGTCCACCTGCGGACCCGCGACCGCGACCGCCGCGATCACCCCATGGAGCGACCCCACACCGGTAGACACCGCGACAACCACGGAAATCGAAGGGTGCGCACCCCAGTCACAGAACCCGGCCTTCGTGGCCGGCACCACGACCAGCAGCCACGGCGGCGCCTACACCGGCCTTCACGTATCCCTGACCAGACAGGATAACGAACAGACCTTCGGTCGTCTGTCGGTCACGACACCCCCCGGCCTGCTCGGAACGCTGAAGGGCGTCGCCCAGTGCGGCGAAGCCCAGGCGAACACGGGCACCTGCCCCGCGAGCTCGCAGATCGGTAGCGGCTGGCTGCTGGCCGGTCCCGGACCGAGCCCGCTGGTCGTGAGCGGCTCCAAGGTCTACCTCACCGGCCCCTACGGGGGCCAGCCGTTCGGCCTGTCGATCGTCACCCCGGCCCAGGCGGGTCCATTCCTGCTCTCGGGCAACACGGGCAACGGCAGCGAGGTCGTCCGCGCGTCGATCCACATCGACCCGTCCACGTCGGCGCTGACGGTGACGAGTGACCCGCTGCCGCAGGCGCTCGACGGTATCCCCCTGAACCTCAGGGCGATCAACATCGACATCGACCGTCCGGCGTTCATGTTCAGCCCGACGAGCTGTAACGCGACCGCGATCACTGCCACGGTTGCGGCCCCCGGCGGGTCCGCCAAGGCCCTCTCCTACCCGTTCCAGAGCACCGACTGTGCGCTGCTTCCCTTCAAACCGAGGTTCACGGCCGCGACGATCGGGCACGCCGGCAGACGCACCGGCACGAGCCTCGACGTCAGGGTCGCCTCGAACGGCGGCCCGCAGCAGGGTGGGGGAGAAGCGAACATCGCGAAGGTCAAGGTGAGTCTCCCGAAGGCGCTGCCGAGCCGCAACTTGACGCTTCAGAAAGCGTGCGTCGCAGCCGTGTTCCAAACGAACCCTGCCGCGTGCCCGCGGGCGTCGATGGTCGGGGCTGCGAGCGTGTCCACGCCGCTGCTCGCGAAACCGCTTGCAGGCCCGGCGATCCTCGTCTCCCACGCGGGCCTGGCGTTCCCGGACCTTGACATCGTGCTGCAGGGCGAAGGCGTAACCCTGACCCTCGTCGGCAACACGTTCATCTCACGGGCTGGGGTCACCACCAGCACGTTCAACGCGGTCCCGGACGCTCCGATCTCGAGCTTCGAGCTCAAGCTCCCGACCGGCCCATATTCACTCCTGACCGCCTACGTGTCCGGCAAGGCTCAGTACAACCTCTGCAGCCAGACGCTGAAGATGCCGACAACCATCACCGCCCAGAACGGGGCGGTGATCACGCAGACGACAAGGATCGCCACCACGGGCTGCCCAAAAGCGAAAAAGGCGAAGTCGGCACGCCGACACGTGGCATCCCGCGGGCGTCGATCCGCCTGAGCAGCCAGATCACAATCCCGGGCCGTCGGGCCTCGATTTCGGGTGCCCGCCCGGCCACAACCAGAGAAGGAGAACAACAATGACAGCAGCTCCCATGCGTCTCATGGCGGTCCTCACGGTGGTCTTCGCGCTCGCCGCGACCGCCGCCGAGGCCTCCGCGAGCGAATTCACGTTCAGCAAAACCGGCGCACTCGCCGGCGCCCAGGTCGCGAGCCAGCAGTTCACAACCACCATCGGCAGCTTCGAATGTGCCAAAGACAAGCTATCCGGCAGTGCGACACAGCTCAAAACCACGGTCCAGAAGCTTACGGTCCAGTTCGAAAAATGCGTCTACTTCGGGGTCACGCTGAAAGCAACGCCGGCCGAACTCGAACTCAACACCAACGGAAACGTCAACATCCTCAAAGCCTTCCAGCTGGAAGGCACATCGTGCAACATGCGCTTCCCCGCACAGTCCCTGGCGGGTGCTAAATACACCAACCGGGCCGGCAAGCTCGAAGTCTCACTTGCCCTCAACGGCCTCAAATCATCCGGCACCGGTGCGCTCTGCACCCACCCCGAAAGCAACGGCGCCTTCGCCGGCAGTTCCCTCGCCGAACTCGCCGGCGGCACGATCGAAGTGATCTAGCCGCGGATCCATCGGTGGGCTGGGCGGGAGACCCGCGCCCAGCCCACCGGGAGGGCACCTGTCTTCTCCGACCGACCCATCGTCGTGGGTCATGCCGACCCACCGCACCTCCCGGCCGGCAGTCCTCGAGCGCGGCCGGGGGCGGGACCCCCGTCGCGAGGTAGCCGGGCAGCGCGATGATCGCCGCGCCCGCCGCGGTGACGACCGCGAGGCTCACCAGGGCAGCACTCGCAACCGGGAAGTTGACCACGGTGGCGAGCGCGCGGTCCAGGAGCTGCTGCCCATAGAGACCTACGAGCGCGCCCGACACGCATCCGACGGCAAGCAGCAGCAGGCTCTCGAGCACGATCGTGCGCCACAGCTCGACGCGCGGAAAGCCCTCGAGCTTGAGCTTCGCCAGGCGCGGACGCCGCTGCCAGACCATGTTCGCGATCGCTGCCGCCATCGCCATCGCCAGCACCGCGACCGCGAGGATCAACGCGTTTATCGACAGCAAGCTCCAGGCGACGATGAGCGCTCACGGCCCGACCGCGCACGCCTAGCGAGACGAGGCATCGAAGCGAGCGGGCGTAAGGAGCTCTACCAGCCTCGCGGAGGCTACACGCACTGGCCGCACTGTCACTCGATTGTCACTGCAACGCTCGGGGTCGGGGATGCTCGGGCGGCTTGGAGATAGGCGTCCATCAGGCCGGCCGCCTCGTCCTCGGCGCCGGGCATCAGATGGCCGTAGCGGTCCAGTGTGATCGAGATGTTCGCGTGACCCATAAACGTCGACAGGGCCTTGGCGTTGACGCCGGCCGCGATCATCAGGCTCGCGAAAGTGTGGCGGCAGTCGTGCAGGCAGATCGCCTGGAGGCCGGCCAACTTCCAGGCCCGCAGGGCGCGTTCGGAGACAGAGGAAGCGGAGAACGGGGCAAGCCCGCCGGCGAACGCGAGGGCCTGAGCGTCCGCCGGCGCCGCGGCCTGCACGGGCGCGAGGAAGGCACGCAGCACGGCCGCGATCGGGACCCGCCGGCGGCCGGCCGCGGACTTGGGCAAGACCATCTCCTGCTCCTTGGGGTCCCAGGCCTGTGAGACCTCGATCACGCCCCGGTCGAGGTCGATGTCGCAGTAGCGGAGCCCCATCAGCTCACCCCGGCGCAGCCCGGCATACAGTGCGGTCGCCCACAGGGCACGATCGGCGGCAGGGAGGGCCAGGAGCAGCCGCTCGGCTTCCTGGGGGGAGGCGATCCGGCGCTGCCCGAACCGGACCGCGGGCAGCGAGAGCCCGAACGTCGGATTGATCGGTGCATCTCGCACGCGCCAGCGGCAAATCACACGAACCGGCATGATCGCGTTGCGAATCGTCGACGGGCTCGCTCCGGCCGCGAGCAGCCGGTCGGCATAGGCCTGTACGTCTTCCACGGCGAGCTCCGAGAGCTTGATCTGGGAGAACTCCCGCAGGAGACCGTCGGCGCTGTGCTTGCTCCCGCGGAGCGCGAGCTCATAGGAGCGGATCGTGCTCGGCTTATAGACATCCCCCGAGCGCGTCCGGATGACACCCGCCCGGGCGCCGAGCAGCCACTGCGTGGCCGCCTGGCCGAACGTCATCGTCGACGGCGCCCGTAGCTCGCGGCGGCGAAGCTTGCCGTAACTGTCAGCCCGCCACGATCTGGCGTCGCTGAGAGAGTCGAAGTGCTTACGGATCCGTTTCAGATCACGTGCGCTCCACACGGCAGCCTGGTAGACACGGCGGCAGTTGCACGCACCCCCGCCCTCGGACGCGCATCCGGCCCGATGCTTTACGACTATCCCCACGTGGCGCGCACGAGAACCAGTCGCGCTCATAGCCCTGCCCCTCCGGCCAGCACCTCACTAGACATTCGGACCGTTAAGCGTACGCCTATCCACAAGCGCGTGGTCCGCTGATCGGGCCGCGAAACCCGCATCGGAATCGTACAAACGTAAACGGGGGAGTTACCGCACAAAGCCGCCGTAGATTCAGCTCTACGGCCGAAGGCAACGGGGACGCCCTGGCCTCATCGCTCGCCGACATGGCCACCCCGCCACGAAGAAGCGGCGGCGCAGGCGGCCTCGCGGAACGCTTCATCCTCGCCCTCGCCCGCTGACCGTCACCGGACTGTCACCGCGGCCGAGACACCGTGTCTGACACACGGATCGCAGGTTCCGTCGCGGTCATGTACACCGCGGCGGGCGGGGCGTTCGCGTCTCTCCCTGGGGTACGCCTCTCGTCTGTTTGTGGCCCTGACCGTGTGTGGGGCGTGTGTCGTGTCGGTTGCGGCGCCGGCGTTTGCGGCGTCCCCGGAAACCCCCGAGACGACTGCTGCGACTTCGGTGACGGCGTCCTCGGCCGTGCTGCACGGCGTTTTGAACCCTCATTCCGAAGCGGTCGCGGGCTATGACTTCACGTTCGGGGCGAACCCTGCGTGTGAAGGCGGCCCGACAGAAGCGGTCGCTGAAGCGCTCGTGAAGGAACTCCCCGTCGAAGCGGCCGTGAGCGGTCTTGAACCGGCGCGGGAATACACGTTCTGTCTCCTCGCCACGAATCTCGTCGGGGAAGTGCCGGGCTCGAGCGCCGGTGCGCCGGTGTCGTTCCAGACGCTCGCGCTCCCGCCGGCGGTGGACAGCGAGGCCGCCTCGGCGGTCGGCTCGACGACCGCGACGCTTGAAGCTCAGGTCAACCCGAACAACGAGGCGACCTCGTTCAAGTTCGAATACGCCACCGGCGAAGACCTCAAAGGCGCGACCGTCGTCGCGGGCGCCGAACCGCTCCCCGCTGAATATGGCGACCGTACCGCGACCGTCCCCGCCCTCTCGGGTCTCGTGCCGAGGACCACGTACTTCTACCGCGTGGTCGCGGAGAACGCCCAGTCCGAAACTGAAGCAACGCCTGCGGTCGGGGCGACGCAGTCCTTCACGACGCAGGACCTGCCCGTGCTGACGGCCGGTCCGGCGCAGGCGATCGGCCGCACTCAGGCGACGCTGTCCGGGACGGTCAACCCCGGCGGACTGGCCACCACCTACCACTACGTGTATGTGGAAGCCGCGAAGTACAACCCGGGTGCCGGGGAATGCGCCGAAGGCCAGGCGTGCGCTTACGCCGCCGGGCTCTCGACACCC